>Ga0181612_114928_pt1 | contig 14559 bp, 11 predicted proteins | sample HoacroProtozoa21_FD_119630 | JGI IMG/M metagenome (GOLD analysis project Ga0181612, IMG submission 119630) | Hoatzin crop microbial communities from Cojedes, Venezuel. Combined Assembly of Gp0051906, Gp0051904, Gp0051908 | reverse complement strand
TTAACCTTTTCGTATTGAAGTGCTCTGGGGAATTTAGTTCTTTATCTGGCTTCTAAGTCACGGGTAAATTTGTGACTATTTCAATCTTCTTCAATCTTTAGGATTAGGTCAAACAAATCTGCGGATACCTCAGGGCACAGTGGGCCAAGTGATGCTGGATGATCAGGCTTATTTGGTACGATGGGAGTATTCCTACAGCAGCTGGACACTGTTTACCTGCGAGATTGAGATGCTGCTCCATGTTGTATCGACAGCGGGTGAGACAGGCTGGGAGTATAAAAGAGAATAAGTAATTGTTAATTGGTATCAATTTGAGGTTAATGGTAAGGTTGAACAGCTCTGAATACTTTTGGAAGGGCATGGAATACTTTCCCAGAAACCTGATTTTTTAATTATTAGTATAATACTGTAAAATTCACTGAAAAAGGCCAAGAGCATGTAGTGAGATGAGATAAATTTTAGATGAGAGAGAAGTTGAGATAGATAAAATAAATGGTTTTGGTATATGGAATGATTATGGGGATGTGTGGCAAGATTAATGCACGTTGCTCCAGGTTTGATTACTGCTTAAGTACGATTTCGCATTCTAGTGTTCGTTTTCTTCACCCAGATGTGATTCAGCATTGCCAGAGAGTCAAGCCAATAATTGATCTGGTTCATAAAGTTATCAGCACTGATGTATCAATAGCAGATTGCCTTCTGCCAATCACGTCGCGAATCTACATGCTCCTGCAGAGGTAAGTCACTGACTGGCTTGAAGACATTAACAGCGGAGGTACCTGAGACGATATAACGAGCTGGAAGAATGGCTGATTACTGATTTTGCCAAGAGCTTTGCAAGAAGTGTGTCTCAGTGCTTGAATTCCCCAAGACTGGTGTTCAGTTCTGAAGGCTTGAATTCCCCAAGACTGGTGTTCTGGCTACACACTGTTCAATGCTTCGATGCAGCAGAGTGGCCCTTCTCCTTCTTTCGTGAATGTTGTTCAATTTTGTCCATTTAAAGGCATTTTTTGTTGGTAGCTATGTTTGCATGAAAGGGGAATAAAACATATAGTTAGAGCAGTAACTCCAAGTATTAAAACAGTTTTACTTACTAACTCTTCTCTCGTCTTAACTGCCTGGGAATTGATGTTCTGCTGCATAATTATTGTTCACTGTGACAGTCTGCTGTCTTGCCAGCCTTGCCTCTAGCAGTAAATTGATCTGACTCAGGTGTGAGGGGGAGTTGGGAAGTCTAGACTGAAAGTGCAGACTCTGATGTCTGTAATTACCTAGTTAGGTTTTATACTTGTGTACTTTGGGGAGAGAGAAGCTTTTTTGATCCAAACAACGGTATATAGGCTAGACCACAGATGGCAGTCCTTTTTATGCATAATATTTCTTTTTCCTAGGCTAACAACTGTAATCTCTCCTCCTGTGGATGTTATTGCTTCTTGTGTCAATTGTTTGACAGTACTGGCTGCTCGGATGCCAGCCAAGGTGAGGAGGTGACGCTTCTGGGTTTGCTGGGTTTGAGACCTAGTAGACATGTAGATGTGAATGAGAGGGAATATCTGTACTTTTTCTCTTGCAGGTTTGGACTGACCTTCACCATACAGGGTTCTTACCGTTTGTTGCCAATCCAGTGTCCAGTATGAATCACATGATCAGGTATTCATGATCCCCCAGCCCTTTTTTTTGGTTTTTTTTTTACCTAACCTATTCATAACCCATCATAAGAACTTTTTGCCAATGTGAAATCTATGCATCAGACATCTCTAACTCCTGTCAGAGTCCTGCTATTCATGTAATAAACCCTTTTGTTCATTTTGCAGTGCAGAGGGGATGAATGCTGGGGGCTATGGAAACTTACTGATGAGCATAGAACAGCCTCAAGGCGAGTACAGCGTTACCATCTCCTCCCTGAACCTGATCACAACTCTTGTCCGGGTGAGTGCTTCTGGCGTGGTCTGCATGTGAACTCAGCTGTAGGCTGTTTCGATGGGAGAGTGAAACACAGCCGTGACTGAGATCCCCTGTGCAGCAGGTCTCTATGAGTAATCATTGGTTGACGCTCCCTTCTGCACTCTGCTGTTTGTGCTTTCGCTGTAGTGTGATTCTTTCAAAAAACTGTTTTGATTCATGTGATCTACGAAAGAATACAAGTGGCTTGTAAATCTATGTCCCCGTGCTTGGTAGTTTTCTCACACTCTTAAAGACATGTCGCCTATCTTCCTGCAAAAGGTTTCTTGTCTTTTTAACCAGAAGGGGAACAGTAACATATATGTTTCTCCTAGGGACAACTTGGTAGCACCCAGAGCCAAGGACTCGTGCCTTGCATTGTGTTTGTCCTGAAGGAGATGTTACCAAATTACCACAAATGGCGTTACAACTCTCATGGAGTGAGAGAGAAAATTGGTAAGGATGCTGAAGCGGGGCAAAGGAGGAGGGGGGGATAAAAAGGATCACCTGTCTTCTCAGACAGTATGCGTGAATATTTCTTCCTTTTTTTATCATACCTTTTCTAGCATGCATTTGGGATTTGCTTTGTATGTCTGTCAGTATTCCTAGATGCTGTGGTTAGGTTGAAAATATTAAGAACGAGACAATAGATCTTCCTGAACTGAGCAGTCCATTTATCTCTGTTTTAGGATGCCTTATTCTGCAGCTGATCCATGCTATACTGAATTTATGCCCTGAAATGGATCCCCGCAGCAGGTAAGACAGGTGATTTCAGATCTGCACTAGCCTGGCTTACAGTGCAGCGTGGCTCTGTCACTATCTTTTGTTTGTTTTTGAATGTATACGACTAGGAATGAACTGGCATGGCTGTGTAGTGCTGGTTTCAGCTCTTTTCAGTGTTACTGAGTACAGGAAGGGTAGAAAAAGACTAGGGACATTGGTTTTTAGAACACCTGCTGAAGAAAGAGAAAGCAGTAAAAAGATGTCCTGGGACAGTGTGCCATCTGCTTTCTTATCTGGTGTATCCACTCTGAAGAAAGTAGAAGGGGGAATAAAGTAGGGGTCAGTGGGTGTGTAGAAATTAAGAGATTACTTTCTGGTAGTTTCCGAAGTGCTAGATGGGGAAAATCCTGCAGGTGCTTGTAGTGATGATGTCCTGTGCTGTTTGTGTCTTGCAGCAATGGCCCCAGCCTCCAGTCCTTGTGCATCTTCAGCCTGGCCAACACTGAAGCAGGGCAGGCTGTCATTAACATCATGGGGATCGGTGTGGACACCATCGATATGGTAATGGCCTCCCAGTCTAGTAGGTGAGTGGTGTGTTTCATTTCAGTAGTGTGAGAAAGGGAGCAAATGATAATATTTGAAAGGAAGCTTTAATTGATTGCATTTAACAGGGAGTGGGCATAGTGGCTAGCCACGGCAGCTTGCCTCATATAGTCTGGAGGAACAAGCCTGGTTTGTTCCAGATCTGCGTGTAGTGTTTGCTGTACACTATCCATTTCATGCAGTTGTTATGGTTTGCTATTTCTAAATGATGTTTGGAGTATGCTGGTGGGTGTAAATGTGTTCAGTTATTTAACATTGCTAGCAGTTACAATTTTTTAATAAAGAATTCACTTCAATGCAGTTTATGAGATTGTATAAGTGAATTGGAAGAGAGAAGACTAGAGGCCATGTTAGAAGTTCTGTGTCTTCAAGTAACATGAGTTCAGATGTAGCTATGTTCATGAGTAAATTGTCATAAAGCTTGAACTGTAATTTTGGAAGTGCTAGGGGGATGATCAGTCCTTTCAGGGTGGTTCAGAAGGCAGCGTGAAGTACTCTGGAAGTATTGACGACGTTTCCAGTGTTGAGCGTCTTTGAAGTTCCTTATATGGCTTTCACTGAGGCGTGAATCTTTTGCTTTAGCTGTGGTTGAATCTCTCTCCTTCCCTCTGTTCTCTTTTCCTGGCCAACCTTACTTAACACACAGCCAGCCAAACTTGCTAGCAGGTTGTTTCTGAGAGAGTCTGCCATTTTTTTCTTTCAAAACAAGTCTGGAAGGCAATCCAGACTTGTTAATGAGAAAGTGAGACCTGTTTGAGAAATGTTTTTCGCTTTAATGTCTCTTGAGAATGCTTACCTGATAAGGAAAATCTTAGGAAAACACCAGACTTAAAACCAGTTTTATCTCTTCATCCAGTTCTGATACACTATAATTTCTGTGAGATTGGTTCTGTAAATGTTTCTCCCTTTGTCTTTACACATTTTAAATCTCTGTATCCCAAAAAGGGAAAAGTGACAATAGGCTGTTGGGCTGTTCTTTTTTGTTCGATGTTGAAAACTTTGGGCTGGGAAGGCAGTATTTTTTGTGGTTTTGTCGGGGGTTGTGTGTCAGCCACTTGTACGTGTTGACATGACAGTCTGAGTAAAAATGTCTTGCAATCCCCGACTGACAGAGTATAGAATTTCCTCTTTGATGTTGTGCAAGTAATAAATGTTGGTTGTCAACACAGTTGCTGACTTTGGTTTCTTTTTGGAAATGCAGTGATGAGTCGCAAGGCCAAGGTCAACTGCTGATCCAAACAGTTAAGCTGGCGTTCTCGGTTACCAATAATGTCATCCGGTTGAAACCCCCCTCTAGTGTGGTATCTCCATTAGAACAGGCGCTTACTCAGCATGGTAGGTATTTCTCTGTGGGGGCAGCCTGGGAAGCTGTGGGGTTTTTTTTATTATTTGCAAATAGTCAGTGTGTCTCCTTATAAACAGTAGTTAAGATTTCGAGGTTCCAAGAAGTGGTTTCTAGTGATGGCAGAAGGCTTATTCTCCTTCCTCTGAAGCATTCTTCTCCTCTGGGACAGCTTCTGAAGTATTAAGCAAGTGTGCCTTGTTGTTTGCTGCTTTGTAATGAGATGGGTGTAATTACAGAATATAGCAAACCAGCTGCCATAGTGCCTCTGGCTGGGCCCGTCACTTGCACTTCTGGAAGACTGACCTAGTTCTCACCTTCTGCTATGGAAATCATTGTTTGGTAAATAGTTGCATCTTGTTGCAGTTTCTTCTCTTTGATTTTAATTGTGTTCTCTCCAGGTGCTCACGGAAACAATCTTATTGCGGTCTTGGCCAAATACATCTACCACAAGCATGACCCTGCACTTCCACGCCTGGCCATCCAGTTGCTCAAACGACTCGCTACGGTAAGATGAGACTCACACTTGCTCCTTTGCTTCTCATGTTGTGACTGATTCCACCACTGAAATTCTTTAAAGATAATTACTTCAGGGCTTTTTGTATCAGGGAGCTTAATGCAAGTCAGTTGAAGGTAGTGTGGACCGAAAGCTGTAAGTTAGAGCACACTAAAAATCACATAAAGGGCCCTTAGTTTTTTAACATAATCTTCTGCTGTTTCAGAAGTCACTTGGCATCTCACTGAGAGGTGAGTGCTTTCTGCAAAGTATTTGCACCTCCAGCTGATCTCTTTCCACTTTGTTGAGTAACTTTCTCAAGTCACACTCTTAAATAGAATTGCTACACCTTCTTAACTAGAACTTTTACATCTTATTGAGAAGAGAATCCCATTTAAGTTTTTATTGGGAGCTTTCAACTTTGCCTTTTAGACTTGCTCTTTTGACTACTATACTTCTGAGAACGTATTTGCAGTTTTATTAAAGCGTATAATCCAGCTCTGGGTTTATTAATTTCAAGAAACAGTATTCCAAAACTGTTTTTGTTTTATCCAGTTTTGTCATAACCCTTGAGAAGCAGGTGAGGGATAGAGCAGAATTGCCAAAGAGGAAAATTTGGATCACTTTGCAGGTTTCTTCCTGCTTAATGACAAGAACTTACTTTTGAGTTCCCTCACATATGTTCATAGGTTCAATATAAAATATTTTGGAGTTTCAATTTGAAATGCAAATCACCTTATATAGAGAAAAAGCATTCTGTAGAGTTTGGTTATTCTTGCTTCTGATGTTTCTTTCCTTTTTCAGGTTGCTCCCATGTCTGTTTATGCCTGCCTTGGTAGTGATGCTGCTGCCATCCGTGACGCCTTCCTCACCCGCCTGCAGAGCAAGATTGAGGACATGCGCATTAAGGTCATGATACTGGAGTTCCTCACAGTTGCGGTGGAGACACAACCTGGGCTCATTGAGCTGTTCCTGAACTTGGAAGTGAGGGACGGCAGTGATGGATCAAAGGTAGGATAGCAGATACTTGCGCAGGGACTCACTAGTCTTTTCTTGTAGCTTTCATAACAGTCTTATGGCACTAGGCTCTAAAATCTGATAATTCTTACATGTAACCCAATGTGCTGAATGTAAAGATAAATGCAGCTTGTGCTTGCAGTTAATGGGTGTGCTGCTATCCCAGTTTCACTTTTCCCTATAACCAAAGAGAAACTTTCCCCAATGTTTCAAGGCAGATACTAAATTAGCATAAGAATATCTGCTGAGTCAGACCAAAGATCCCTGTGGCCCTCTCTCTTGACTCTGACAGTGGCCAGTCACTGAGAAGGCTGAAGGCTGAGGTACAATGGACAATACCAGTTTTCCAGAATACTCACTCTGGTGCTTTGCAGTTCAAGGTTGTCTTGGGTTGGGACTTTCTGAAGACACTTGATCTTACAAAGTCTTAACATAGCTTATTTACTCCTCTAAAAATATTTTTTTCCTCTCCTGTGTTATGACTACTTTCCTTGCAGTCTTATACAGTATATATGATGGCATCATGTATTTAAGATTTATTTGTCTGTGTATCGTTCGAGTGGAAGCAAGCACATTCTGCCTGAATAGGTGCCTACACAGTGGTTCTGTGGCGACGTAACTTCTCTTGTTTCGTCTTGCTTTAGGAATTCAGTTTAGGGGAGTGGAGTTGCCTCCAAGTAGTCTTAGAGCTGATAGACTCCAAACAGCAGGAGAGGTACTGGTGCCCTCCGCTGCTGCACCGTGCTGCCATTGCCTTCCTGCATGCTCTGTGGCAGGACCGGCGAGACAGCGCCATGCTAGTTCTGAGGACAAAGTGAGTTGTTGTTTTTCTACAATGCATTTTCTTTCCTTTTTCCCCAAACACTTTTTCTTTGGTTCAGCAGACTTTTCAGGGACATTTGCATCTTAGTCTTTGTGTGCCCTGGTAAGGGTATGCAGTGTCTCTTTGAAATTAGTCTCTTGGGAAAGAAGACGAGAAGCCCATGTGTGCTTGTTCAGAAGCAAATACATTTTATTCTGTTTCTTTTATACAAAGCTATATGAGCTTGTATTTACCAAAGCATGTTTTCTATGAAGTTTGGAATGGTCAAAATGCTGCTAGGCATGTGGTGTGGGGGAGAGAACTCATTTTACTTCTGTGTATATCTTTTAGGCCAAAGTTTTGGGAAAATTTAACCAATCCCCTCTTTGGGACCCTTCCTCCACCTTCAGAATCATCAGAGGTGAGTTACATCCAAACAAAATGAAGGTAGTTACCTACTTCTCAGAAAAGGTTTCTAAGTGGTGTATGTGATTCTTCCCTCTGCTTGCTGTTTTCTAAAAGGAAGTATGATCAAGTGGTTTAAACACAGGCAGGAGATAAAGTGAATGCTTTCTGGCTTTGCAGAGACTGTATGGCCATGAGCTATCTTTTGAAATTCTCTGGTCTTTATTCATATGTGAAACAAAAATAGATGTTACCTAGCATCTGCGGTAACACTTACTCTTTGGAAGATGTGCTGTCGGTAGTGTATCCATACTATACCTCGTGTGCTGTTTGGCAAAAGAAAATCTGCCTTTCCCCCCCCCCTCCCCCAGCATAGCTCAGGCTGACTGGTATCCCAGAGGAATCGATTAGGTGGTTCTTGTTCTTCCTTTCTGCAGGAGTTTTCCCCTTCATTATGAAAGTCCTGTGTTCTCACTCAGAGTGCTGCTTTGAACGCAGCATTCTTTCCTCATTATCACCAGTGCATGATCAAATGACATAACTGGTGCTGTCATGGGAGAAACAAGTCTCCTGCAAAACTGAGTATCAGTCTCTGCGAGCAGATGGGTAGGAGTAAATCAGAATTCCACTCAACCTGCGCATCTACGTGCTCAAATTCTGCTTTTTTTTTTGTCTTTATAGCTCAGCGTCTTGGATACGTGTGCCTTAATCATGAAAATCATCTGTTTGGAGATCTACTATGTTGTCAAGTGAGTCTTTGGTAGTCTCTCCTTCGTCCCTGTAGTTGTCAATTATCTAAACTTTGTGTGTTAAATCTTGATAGACCACACAGGCTTTGAGGGACAAAGTACACGTAATCCTGTGAAAATACAGGAGGAACAGTGATTTATAAACAAATCACAAATGTGCATTTGAGTTTTTTGCAATCACCAATTGCAGAAAGAGATGTTACAGTCTTTTTGCAGCCTGTAGGTGAGAGTGTTAGTATTTTCCTTGTATCCTGGAATGAGAATATACAGTATTTATTGCTGAATATCATTTTAGTAGTTTTCTTCCACTCATTTGGTTTTCCTGAACGTAACTGCCCTTTAGTATGTTGAAAAGTCAGGATTAACTAAAATCTCTGCTTAAAAAAAAAAAATCATAGATTTTCTTCAAGGATCATGTTTTTCCTTCACATTTGATGCAAAAAGTGGGATTCCCTGCACAGGTCTAATATGTGGAATAACCTTCACTTGCAAGCTGTGTCCTTCGCTTTCCCACCTGAATCTCAGAAGAAGTATCTTTTCTGACCAAAGAATAAATGAAGATAACTTCTCCTCTTGATTTGGTCAGGGGCTCACTGGATCAGTCCCTGAAAGACACGCTGAAGAATTTCTCCACCAAAAAACGCTTTGCCTATTGGTCAGAATATGTGAAGTTACTGGCATATCACGTGGCAGAGACAGAGGGCAGCAGCTGTGCCTCCATGACAGAGTATCAGATGCTCATCTCGGCCTGGCGGATGCTGCTGATAATCTCTACTAGCCATGTAAGAGCTACCTCTTATCTTTCATGATAATCTGAAATTAACATTTTCAGTAATACATTGTCAGCTTCTCAGGGCCAGCTAAGCCATAATGAAGAATTCACTGGTTTTTCTTTCAATTTTCTTGTATACGTGCTTACAACACAAGCTGGGTCGAGCATGGTACAAGAGGTTAGAGTAGACAGTGTTTTGGTGTTTGATCAAAATGAGCATATTGTCTGTCTGAGCAGAGGAGGGAGGTAGTAGGTAATTTTTGTAGCAATTTTAAGTAATTCTGTAATCCTGAAGAGATTTTGCTGAGTCAAGTGAGGCAGGGGTGCACCATTAGGGAAATCAGTCATTGCTGACTTTTTGTCAACTGTTAGTATAATACTTCAGTGGTTTCTGTAAAACCGCATTATTCAGCAGCTATAAAATTTGGTGGATTCTTAAAGTAACAAGTTAAAACTGTAGATTGATGTTGGACTGCTAAGAAGGTGCATCTTTTGTTGTGCTTGGTTGATCTGTGTCTTTGTGGATCTTAGGCGGATATAATGCATCTGACTGATTCTGCAGTTCATCAGCAATTGTTTCTGGATGTGCTAGATGGGACCAAGGTTTTGGTAGGTGCTGCTTCCTGTCAGTTCTTTAATTTCCCAATTGCTCATCTATGAGGAGTGCTATTTCTGCAGCTGCTTGCCATCATAGGTTTTTTTAGATCCTGTGAAATTGGGCTGAAACAAAGTCTCTCTCCCTGCATTGATGAGCTGCTTATAAAACTTTAGTTTGTACGTGTCATTCTTGTCATCACTGAGTGACCCCGCAGAGGGTCCTGGCTCTGGTCCCCTCGATGCTGATAGCTGTGGAAGAACAGACCTGGTCATTTGGTGGTGGTGCTTGGGCTGGGGGTTTCTTAAGTGTTCTTACAGTGACTATTGCAACTGTAACTCTTGCAGTATTTCTTCTTAGCTTCTAGTTCCCGTGTCAGTCTCCTGTCTGCAGCTGGGGTCTATGCTGTGTACCCTTCTTCTGATTCTGCTCAAACAGTGGAAGAGGTAGGTATTTTGTTTGGATAATTATTAGTGACTGCTAAATATGAAAACTTGGGACATGATGTTTAAGTGTTTTACTCGTGAGATTCCCATAGTGATTTGGGGCGGAAACTGAAGCTTTATCATAGAATTCTCTTTTGGGATGGCAAATGTCTGTAGGTTGTTGCTGAAATCTCTTCTAACAATACATTTATGGTTTGGCTTCCTGCTTGCTGGTGAAAAGTGTATCAAAAAAAGCTGTTGTGATGATCAGTCCTGCATTCTTACTGTACTGTGCAATGTCTTTAGTGAGATGCAGGTGGTGACTTAAAGTTTACTTGGAAGAACTGCTTTTATTTGTGTGGATCATATAACTTATGATCCGCACAGCTCAGTCAAGCCAGTATATTTATTGAGGGATCTTGTCTAATCTGAAGAGCTCTCCCTTTTTGTTGTCAGCGAGTTGGGTTCTGTGGATAAAATCATAAACTCCTTGACGCAGATTCTGGAGGGAGTACTACAGGCAGATCAGCAGATGATGGAGAAAACCAAAGCCAAAGTGTTCTCAGCTCTTATCACTGTGCTGCAAATGAAGGAGATGAAAGGTGAGGTGGTGTATGTACAAGTGTCAAGAGCAGGGCTGGCATGGCTGAATACACCCTAACATTCTAGCGTTTCCAAGATAAAAATGTACATGTTGTTAGTAGGAGTACAGGATGCTGAATATAGTCACCAGCCTGTGGGACTTCTCTACGTTTTTCTTCTTTTAGCTAGTTTTAGGAAGAGATGAAGTTTATCGTTCACAGTATGTGTATGTCTTCCATTTTCTTGTCTTTCCCTTACAATAACCTCTATGTTTGACCAGTTTGATAGAGTAAGATAGGGTTCCCATGTGTTTTTGAAAATAGCTCAGCAGGTGTGAGAGGGATACCCTAGTAAGGCCATCTCACAGAGTGGCTGTAGAGCTTAGATTCTGAGATCAACTTCTAGTCAGATGGCAAAAGACCCAAACACAAGAAAGTCTTCTGAGGGTACATTTTGTTACAAACCAGAGAACATAGTCTGGTCATTCCTCCTGTCACTGGTGGGGCATCTTACATTGCAGTAGGACTTGAAGACCCTCAGTGGAATCTGGGCGGTACTTGTGCAACACGTACAGAGGCAGCTGTGGTGTTGAGAGTCATATCAGCTTGCTTGTCTGTGTAGTTCTTGTCCCACTGCTTGGGCTCTGCAAAGAGGGTTGAGTTGTTCTTAAATGTTCTTCTTTGTTGTGGAGTTTGAGTTTCCAGTCACACTGGTAAAAGATGGTGCAATCTATTATAAAAGTTTTGGTGAGAATGTAGTATTTATATGGACTCACAGAACATAGACTGCACCCGCTGGCCAGTACCAGCAATCTTGAGAAATGGGTAGGAAGTGCTGCAGAGAGCAGTTATGGAATAATCTGTCCATAGTACTACTTGATTTGTGCCTTGAAATGTCATGGGTTTATATGACTTCTTGGGAAAACAACATGTTTTTATTATCCAGACAACCATCTAATCCCTTATTATATCCTCCTAGGCTTAATCATCTAACTTAGTCCCAGTTCCTCCCATTCCATTTTGTAGCTTTTGAAATGAAAACAGAGTAAATACTAACTGCAAGAGATGTGTCCCAGTGATGTCAGTTAAACTGGAAACCTAAGTACAAGGATTGTGTGTTAACTGGTGTCTGTTCTGTGTGTCACAGTGAATGAGGTCCCACAGTACTCCCAGCTGGTGTTGAGCGTGTGTGAAACACTCCAAGATGAGGTCATTGCACTCTTTGATCAGACTCGACACAGCCTGACCTTGGGAGATGCTACAGATGACAAGGACAGCATGGAAACAGATGATGCCTCCCGAGTTAAACACAAAGACCAGCGAGACGGGGTAAAGGACCTGTTCATCTGCTTTGCAACCGAGTTTTTTCTCTGTAGACAAAAGTTCCACCTATGTTTGGAACAATTTTCCCTTGCGACTTGTTGGCTTCCAAGGAAGTTTCAGCAGTTGCTATTTCAGAATTACTCCATGTCTTTGCAGCACACATCAGTCTGGGAAATCGGGTGTTGCTCCCTCTCTTTCAGATCTGTTCTAAAACACATTGTCATGATTACTAATACAGCCAGAAGGTGCGTAGAGTGTGATGTGAGGGATACCTGGTGCCTCAGTTTATGATGCTGAGAATGATTGAATTTCAGATTGTGTTAGTAAATGCTTTCAAGGTATTCTTGGTTCCCATGTCAAGCCTATACCTCCTTTTCCTTTCCTTATCACTGCAGGTGTGTGTTCTGGGTCTGCATCTGGCTAAAGAGCTCTGCGAAGTTGATGAAGATGGAGACTACTGGCTACAGATTACTAGGAAAGTCCCTGTGCTTCCTACTATCTTTACTGCTTTGGAGATCAGCCTAAGAGTTAAACAAAACCTTCACTTCACAGAGGCCTCATTACATTTACTGCTGACCTTAGCAAGGACTCAACAGGTGAGAGATGTGGAGAAATGAGAGCATATAGCTATACATTTTTTATAGGAACTGTATATCTCATTATTCTGTCTGTGATGGGGCTGAACAATGATCTGTAGAGGGGTTTTTCAGAGGCTGGCAAGCAGTAGGTCCTGTATGTTCGCCCTGTTTGTCGTGATAAGGGGAGGTCTCGGATGGAAGAGCTGAGCCAGCCAGAGCAGACCTGTAATTTAGAGCAGGCACTTCTGCTGAATGTGTTCTTCTGCACTGCAAATTATCCCCCCCTCGTTAAAACAGCATTGAGGGTTGGAACCAGCTTTCTCATTAGTTGCAATAAAGCATTTTTTATCGATTACAACTTCAACTTTGTGTGGGCCTTTAGGTGAAAGCAAGGTGTTTCCAAAGCCAGCCCTTTTCAAAGATTGTGTATGTACCAAACCAGGTGATGTCAAAATTGAATTCATAGTGCAGTTCTGCAGGTTAAATTTTACTGCAAGAGCAGTGTTTCTTGTCTTGATACTGAATTTTTAACAACATAGAAGAAGTGTGTGTAGGTGAAAGTTGTCTGAAAGGGTTGTGACAGTGTAAAGGATAGAAGTATCTAATGCAAAATAAGTCTCTTCAGTCTCAGAGCAGAGAGAGACAAATTTTAAGAGTAGCTTGTTCTGTGTCTTGTAGGGAGCAGCAGCAGTGGCTGGAGCTGGTGTCACGCAGAGTGTCTGCCTGCCCCTCTTGAGCGTGTACCAGCTCAGCACTAACGGAGCCATTCAGGTGGGTGCTACTGCCTTTTGGGTGGGAGCACGCCGGGAGAACTTGCCATGCCCTGCCTTGTGGGCTGGGGTTGGAGCAGAGCCCTCCAGTCTGGGAGCGCAGCAGCCATCCCGAGAGCCTGGAGATTTCTGAAGTAGTGTGAAGGGTTTGTGGCGTGTCACACTCGGCAGCAGTGTAAGTAAGTGGCTTATTTATGTATCTGATTTGTTCAGACATCTGCTTCATCTCGGAAGTCTCTGGATGCCCCCTCTTGGCCTGGGGTCTATCGTCTCTCCATGTCGCTGATGGAACGCCTGCTTAAAACGCTTAGATACAACTTCCTGACGGAAGCACTGGACTTTGTTGGTGTCCATCAAGAGAGGATTCTTCAGGTATCTCACATACTTCCTCTGTGGTGGTTCACTTGGCTTCTGTGTTGCAATAGAAACATGTCAGAAAGTGCAGAAGCACTGAAAAGAGGCTCCTGCCTCAGAAAGATTTACAGTAGAAATAATTCCATAGTGGGAGAAGAAGGGTAGAATATACAAGCCATGCAGTCAGGCAGGGATAATTGTTATGATACTTGTTAGAGCCGGGCAGTCACCATTTGTGCATCCTGTTCACTCTTGGGGTTATCACTTTTCTACAGGTGTTCAATACGCCTGCTCAACACAGTAGCAGAAGTGAGAGTTTGATGGGAACTCACTTTCTGGCTGTCTGCTCTGGAAAGAAAAGGATGAGAGCTGTGCTTGGAGGTGGCTTCAGCTCCGCCTTGCTCAGATAATGAAAATGCTGTGGTCGGGGTTCAGCCGCCATTCGGGTTGGCAAACTCTCGTGTTCTGCAATACTGAAATACCTGCACTGTTTATACCGTGGTGCTGAATTACCTGCATGCTCCCTAGACAAATAGCTCTCTTCTCATATGGCAGCGTAGTTCGTGAAATGTATTGACCTCTGAGTAAATATGAAGTGCTTTGGGTCTGGCCCTTGTGCTTTGTGGCTATGGTCTTGAATGCATTTTCTGTCCCTAAGGGCAGATACTCTGCATCTTCAGCTTTTTCTCCTAGAGAAGGGAACGGGCTTTTTGTGATTTAACTGTAATCGCCCTGATTTACTTCACTCTCCTTTACAGTGCCTGAATGCGGTACGGACAGTACAGAGCTTGGCCTGTCTGGAAGAGGCCGATCACACTGTTGGCTTCATTCTTCAGCTCTCGAATTTCACAAAGGAGTGGCATTTCCACCTGCCACAGCTTATGAGGGACATGCAGGTAGGGATCGGGATGCTGCTGTGGATGATACCTTGCCTTGGAGCACAGGGATTTGCATCTGTGTCCTGGTTTTGGCTGGGTAGAATTAATTATCTTCTCAGTAGCTGCTGTGGTTTGGATTTAGTATGAGAAGAATGTTGGTAACACTGATGTTTTCAGTTGCTGCTAAGAAATCAAGGACTTTTCC
>Ga0181612_177916_pt1 | contig 14560 bp, 4 predicted proteins | sample HoacroProtozoa21_FD_119630 | JGI IMG/M metagenome (GOLD analysis project Ga0181612, IMG submission 119630) | Hoatzin crop microbial communities from Cojedes, Venezuel. Combined Assembly of Gp0051906, Gp0051904, Gp0051908 | reverse complement strand
CCCAGAGATGTAGTGAAGGCTCCATCCCTAGAAACATTCAAGGTCAGGTTGGATGGGGCTCTGAGCAGCATTGTCTAGTGGAAGATGTTGCTGCTTACTGCAGGCGGTTGGACTAGATGACCTCTACAGGTCCCTTCCAACCCAAAGCATTCGATGACTCTATGATTCTATGATTCTGTCCAGGTGAAGAGAAAGGGTAGGTAAGACAAAACAATGAAGTATTAACAGTGGTTTCTTGGAACTGGGAACCAGTGCAATGAAAGATTCAGTAACTTATTTACAGTCACATGCATCTTATCTAGTACAATTCAGATCGAATTTACCTCTTCACCAATTTAATTTAAATGTCCAAATTGTATTTCTTCCACTGACTTTTTTAATAGAGATTTTATTTTATAATTTTATAAAATCTTATAATTTTGTTTCAGTACATATTACCCAATATATTCTGCAAAACACAGCACTTTGCATAAACAGGCCATCACTAATAGACTACATATTTAGAAAAGATACTGAAATCACAACATTTTTTTGAAATACTTTTTAAAAGTCAGGTAAACAATAGTAAAAAAGAAATCCAAATATTCAGAAAACTTCAGTTCAACAAGTATCCCTGTCTCCGCAGCCATTCTTTTTCCAGTTCTTCCTCACAGGCACAAGTAAGAAAATAAACTGTCTTAATTTAACTAATATATCAGTGTTAAAGGCAGAAAGAATCATGTTCTCTTACACAGACCAAGGAATTCATGCATCATTTACTGCAAGACATAATTTTTCAGGGGCCTTGGATAAAGCATATTGTCATGGAACTGCAGACCCCAAGTAGAGACATTACCAATAATTTCTAATGTTTTGCTTTAACTTTTGCATTCCTTTGTCAAGAAATCTCCCGGCTTTGTGGAAGTTGGTAAGGTATTTATGTTTAGGAATGTGACAAATATTCTTTCTCAGTTTTATGCATCTTGCATATTATCAGGAGTTTCACAGATATCTGAGGTGGATAGCTTTTTTCTATCACATCTTTTTTTTTATCTTCAGAAGAATTATGCCATTGAAGGCAGAACCCATAAAAATACAGGGTTAAACAAAGCTGTGTGACCTGTATTATCTGGCTGAAAAAATTCTTTAATGTCTTAACCACAACCTCAGTGCTCACCTAGTTACTTCTTTTGCTGAGATTTAGGTCAAAGATCCATTACATTTGTAATTATGTTATATATCACAAAAAGTGATTCTGCAAGATTCCAACACCAACATGCATCATTAGGAAAGTTATTTCAAAAAGAAGAAAATTACATGGTTGACTTTGAATAGCAATTTTTGCCTCCTCTCGGGAAAAATATTCTAAGCATAGTCATATCTGCCACTATGTAACTGCTATTCTGGAACTACAAACATATATCCTCAAGTAATGTTTCACTCCTAGTGTTCTGTTCATTTTTATCTTTAATTCAGTTCCAAGTTTTGATGCTAATGGAAGAAACTCCATTACATTTTACAACGCAGAATATGAAAATGTATTTCCCTTTTGTTCAATTCAGTAATTTTAACTTTTAATTAGAAAAGTGTGCATTACATAGACTTGTAAGAGTTCATGAGAATATGCACTTATGGAGGTTTCCATACAACAGCCTGTTTAACATAAAGATGGCCTTGTTCATGGCACTGAATATGGATTTCTACCACCAATTTTATTTCAGATCTGTTCTATGGCTTTAGGCAAGTCATTTCAGCTTCCCACGCCCTTAGCCATCCTTCAATCCTTTACCTTTCCTCACTGTTTAGACTATTATCTCTCTGAGACCAGGGCTTTCATCTTGCAGGTAGGTGTATGGTGTATAGCACAGCTAAAGTACTGCTAGCCCTTGAGGCACTGCAATAGTATTAAATAATTTCATCTAACCATGTGGATTAATTAATTGTGAAGCTGGACAAATAATTCTAATTATGTAATGAAGAACATGGGCTCAATAACTTTACAACAGTGTCCCACTAATTGTTGTTTCCCTTACCACAACTGCATCAGGGTAAATCAGTAGCTCATGGAGATTCATGGTGGAAAGAGGAGCCTTGTTAGTTACAGAATCACAGAATGGTAGTTCTTCCAGGCAGAATCATTCCCAGAGAATTTAAGCAGGAATTTGATGAGCAACTTTCTGTAAGCGTGAAGTGAGAGGGAAGGAATTGATAAATGTTTTTCTGCCATCAGGTTCCTGATATCAAGATCTGCCTACACAGTAACAGTCATGTCCTCTAAAGCAACCTGCTCTAAGTGACCCTGTTTGAGTAGGTGGGCTGGACTAGATGATCACAAGAGTCCTAGCACACCAGCAGGTGTAGGGAATTTATTTAGAAGTTTTCTGATGCTAGAAGGTCAGATTTCTTAGGAAATGTCGTTTCCAGAAGTAGCATGTCTCTAGGTCAGGATTCAGAACTATCTTAGATGATTGGAGGGTTTCTTTTGTACTAGTTGTGCATAAGTCCACATTCTATATCCAAGTAAACTGTCTCATAAAGAATGCTAGGATTTCAACCACAAATACAGTAGCAGGTACTGCAATTCATAGGCTGACCCTCAGAGGTTTTGCTATATCAGTTATATGAAAGCTGAAAGATGAAAGGAAGTTAAGAGTTGCTTTTCTACTTTTTGCTGCTCATAAAATGAGCAGTACTATGGAGTGTATCAACATGAAATTCATCATAAATTTACATGCGCTTCACCAGTATAGTTCATTATTTTCCATTGCTCTCATGACCCAGCTAAAGAAAACACTTAAGCACACCCTCAGGACTGACTGGTGTAGGACATTTTCAGGCTACAATGAGGAACTATAGAAAAGCTCCTCAGATCAGCATAGACTGAAATGGATGGCATTTATCAATCTCATATGAAGCACCAAAAGCTTTATACTTCTTAGATACTCACTCTGGCTAAAGAATCTAGCTAAACTAGATTTTCTTCATCATGAGTGGAGATGAGTAGTTATTTTCAGCATGTGACCTTTCAACTTATGTTATTTACTTTAGTATCAGACAGTCGAGCCATGTCTAGTCTAGTGAATCCTATCCTCTCTTTGTTCTGACAGCTCACTTTATCCTTGCTTCTCTCATCTCCTCTCCCTTATTGCCCCACCCCAACAAAATATCAAAGTGAAGCATACCTGGGCTTCTTTTAAGGCCATACATACCCAAGGGCTATATGAGTGCAAAGACAAAGTACTAGCTTGCCTGTGATAAGGACCACAGTTTTTTGTCAGGGGAGGGAGGAATCAAGAGGATTAGGGAAAGTGAACTGAATTGTTTTGCACATAAACACCCATGTGTTTGGCTGGTGTGCTACAAGAGAGATTGCCTCTGGGCTGCTTTATGTGCCAACTGTTTGGGGAATTGTGTTTTGTTGATGTTGTTTTTTATCCCTTTCCTCCCCTCTTTATGAACTATTGTAGCTTGTATGATCCAGCTTTGGGGGATGTCTGTGAGGGCATTATTTATTTATTTATTTATTTATTTATTTCCTTATTCAGCTTCTCCTCTTTACCTTACTCAGCCCTTAAGAATGGGGAGGGAGTGTAATGGAAGCCTCTGTGTACAAAGAAAATAACGCTGGAGCACCCCAGAGAGGGTTGAGGGGTTTGATGAAATCATTAGTATATAGCTCTTAGATATTTTTACACAGCAACTATTCAGAGAGATGAAGAATCCACTGTGTCTAAAACAGAAATTTACCAAAACACTGGAAAAGACTAAAATAATTGTTAACAATTAATAATAGAGATAAAGAAAAGGTAGGTGGTGCTGATTGAAAAACAGAGAAGCATGAAAGACTCTTCAAATACACTGTCTCAGCAATTACTTATCTTCCCTCTTGTGATCAAACAGGTAAAGTAAATTCCCTTCCTTTTTTAAAAGCAAACTCAAAGCTCTCTGACTTTTTTTCACTGCTTTTCTGTATAGCCTTTGTCCTGCCAGAGGAATGACAGAGGAACTGATGTGCATATTTCTATGCATTATGTATAGAGTCTAAGGATCTACTTTTTTTCTTCAGATGCAGATGTCTACTATGCAGATGTCTTCATCAAAGCTCATCACCCTAATAACCCTCTATAATCATTGTCGAAAAATAGTCCATTTTAAGGGTGATTCCTCTCATCATAATGCAGTCATTAAAAAAATATGAGAGTTCATATACAAGTTCCATTTTTTTCCCCCCTTTGTTTTAATAAGGAAACCTCAGATATAAATGTGCAAAATATTTTTCTAAAGACAGGTGAGATAAATCTCAAGCTGAACGATCCACAAACAGTATGATGAGTTTCTTCATCAAGACACCTAAAATTTAGGCACTGTGACTCACCACTGCAAAATTAAAGTCCCTTTTTGGATTTTAGCTACTTATTTTGACATACCAGATGAATTTTTGGAGTCAAAACACTTCTCTGTACTTTTGCCAGAACACAGGAAGGATCCATATGTACCAGAATAACTGTACATAAAATAATGTATCATTTAGACTTGCATCCACAAATCTGCACTTTGCCAATACTCCTATAATTCAAGCATGAGGTATATATTTTCTGTTTTGCAAAAGAACTCAGCAGAAACAGCTCTGAGCCCCAAGCACATGAAAATATCTAGCATGTTTTGTCCATGAGCTGTCTACAGTACATGGTCATGAATATTTTTTAGCCAATAATTTGGATACTTGATCCATTTGAGATCACGTACTATGGTTTTCTGGAAAAGCCTGAAGTAACTTTTAGTGAAACAATTTAAAGACATGCATGCATTATCACAACAACAAAAACAACAACAAAAATATTATTGATTTCTGCACAAATTAAGCTTTTTGCTAATTTACACGGCTACAACTGAAACAATAAACCCAATGAGAACAACAAACCAGCTAATTAGCTTAATGATAATTTAATTCTACATTTGGTAGTGGATATACTTTTTTTTCCCTTTACTAATAAGATGTAAATTATAATCAACTGGTTTTAAATCTTAAAAGTATAATTTTGTGGATTTTAACTGTTGTGGAAACCATGTGATGGAAGATCCATCTCATACTGTTAGTAGCAGTGATTCAAACACGGCAGTGTTTTTTTTGCTTTGTTTGTGTGATTGTGCCTGGCAGCTGCCAAAGACTAAACTAGACCAAAACCTGCAAATCCCATCTGAAAAGCAGATGTGCCCTAACCTTTAATCTTAGATTTCCACATAGGGCAATAGTGATTTTATTGTACCTCTGTTATTTTATGGGCTGGTCTATGTCATCTACAAAAAGCAGAGTGACCTAAAGGTTGCTCTAACTTGCTCCATAGTGATATGGCCTGCTAGAAGAGGAGAATGACTGGTACAAGAAAACTGAAGCACATCCAGAATAGTGGCTGTCTTTACGAACTTTGTGCTAAAAGAGGCTGAGGCAAAGTGGCCAAACAATAATTGCCTTTCTGTGTTCAAAATCTAAAACAGTGCATGCCTTGACACAGATTTTGAAATGGACTGAGTTTTCAAAATATTTAAATCTCAACATCTTCCACTGATGTTTAAATCATTTTCCCATATTGGTATTTTCTTATTTTACGCTTTTTCTGGGTAGCCCTACCAAAAAAATAGAATTGCTAAAATCCTTACTGAAAGCAAACTTAATTAAAATTTATACACAGATTCATTTGGAGATCTGAATAAACAGAGAAACTGCTTAGTCTTGTGATTGGGTCTGACAAATGCCAATGCAGTGAGAAAGAGAATTACCTTTCTAGTGATGTTGCATAAGAAGATAGTCTCTATCATTCCAAATGTCTTTGGCAACATTATCTTCCCAGGTGCTCTTCTAACTTAATTTAACATAATCTTCGAACAGAATCTTCACTATTCATCACGTTTTCTTGGCTCAATTTCTCTGCTTTATTCCACCAATTTCTATGTCTTCTCAAACTGCAGAAGTAAGAGACCTAATTTAACAAGGATGTGCCTAAAACAGAAGCATTGACACTCACAGATTCAAAACTTTGAGAAAATTGGGAAAAGTTGTCTTTAATAGGTCACAAGAAGGAATAAAGGGGGTGCAGGTCTCAGCCTGATTCCACTGAAGGGTAGCCTAAGGGCATGGTTAATTTTGTTGATCAAGACCATGAAATATTCCAGACTTAGAGGAACCTGAACAAGAATACTGAGATGAACTTTCCAGCTGCCACCATCTTTATTAACACACTAAACCAATCACTAGCTATCTCCATGCATTATGGGGATTTGCAGGCAGAGTCACATCTGAACTGTGCTGTCTGAGGTGACCTCTATCAAGAACTTCAACATAGTAAATTCCAGTTGTACCAGTCAACTTCTTGCCTGACTAATGGAACGTTGCAAATGTATTGCTAGCGGGACAAAAGCTATGTGGCCACCTACAGCTTTCTGTCAAGGCTTTAAAAAGAAATACCAACTGTGCTGTAATAAGAAATCAGCTTGCCAAAACATTACAAAAAGCAAGAGCTTCCAACTCACTGAAACTCTGCTTAAGTTATTATATGCTTGAATGGCCCCTGGAACAACAGATAGCTGTCCAATTAATGCAAACCTTGTCACCCTTCTCCACCTCCCTTGTCTCTGCACAGGCCAGTAATGAGGCTTCTTTAGACACAGAGTGTGTGCAAAGCCCTGAGAAACCACCTCGGTATGCAAAAAGAGCTGAGGGGAAGTGCATGAAACATGACTGCAGTTACAAATAATGTCATCCCTTTCTATATTCAGAACTTCGCTTTTTGGAGTCAGTTTGTGCTGAAGTGGAAGGACGTATGCTCAACTGTTGTTAAGTATCTGTTTCCAATGGAAATATTTTTGCTTTTGAGGAACAAAGCAACAAAGTCACAAGGAGAAACCTTGCTCTGTTGCGTGGACTAGCCATTTCCCTGGTAGGATCTTTTTTATGTCAGGTGGAATAATACTGTCAAAAGTTTCCTGTTCAGATGAGAAAGCATTAGCTGGTAAAACATTTTCTAATCAATTCTAAAAAAAAAAAATTAAGAAGAAAGCACACCTGTTTTTTTAAAAATCACCAAATAAAACACAGTGCCGGACTTTCCAAACAACTTACTGTTGAATTACTCAGCTTTAGAACAGACTTGTTTCACAGACTAATCACAGGCTTTATTCACTCTCTTCTTGCACACCTCTTTTTATAGAGCTCAATTTTGCAAATTACTCCACTGTGCAATTGACCTCACTTCTAGAAAATACTGTCTTTCTTAAATATTCTACCTTGGTCTTTTCAGTTTGAGGACATTATTCCCTATAATACCATCATTAACCACCTTAAATAGTTCCTCCAGCAATTTCATGTTATCAAGTATTTATAGACAGTTACCATCATCTTTATTTCTTGAAAAAGGTTCATATAGCTTCATAGCTTCATAGATTATGAAGTCAGAAGGGACCATTGTGAACATCTCATCTGACCTCCCTCTTAACAGAAGTCATAGGACTTCCCTGAATTAATTCTGTTTGAACTAGAACATATCTCTTACAATATTTTGACTTAAACATTTCTTGTGTTAGTGAATCTATCAAAACTCTAAGTTAGTTGCTCTGGTCATTAGTTACCCTTCCTGTTACGATAAAAGTATGGCTTCTTTCTGGTCTGCTTTCTGCAGCATTGAATCTAGGTAACCACAGTATGTTTCCAGTACACAGATAAGTAAACAAATGATAACACAGGAGGTGAGAGAGGAAGGTCTCCCAGTTTTGATCTGTTGGACATTTTTCAATCCAGCTTGGCAAGAGAGTCTTGTAGCTATGCAAGGGGTAAAAGGTATTCAGAAGGGCTAGGTCCATTCGGAATATGTGTATGTTCCTGATTCTGTTACCTAGCTCAACTCATTAGTATTGCTGTGCTAAAAAAAAACCACATTACTGATTTTGAGTTTTGTGGCTCTCACTGCAAAAAGAGATAGAAGCATACGCAAATATGTAATGCAATGCAATACATTTTAGGAGTCCAAGTAGAGCACTCAGAGAGTTCCATTTTGGCCTGCTCAGCAGTCCCATACACACCATCTCAGCAAGACACTGACACATCCTGTGCATCAACTCACTCACCTCCATTTGGACTCACTAACTAGACAGATGTGACTCAAAGATGGAGTAGTTCATAACTCCAAAGTATTTAAAGAACTTCTCGTGAAAGAGGTAATGTATTATTGTCAGTATTTTTATTTGTAGCCCTTATCACTCCTCTTAAAATTACAGTACCTGCTTGCAATCATGTAGCATTACCAGCTGGGAGGCATCCGACTCCTGTAAGAACGGACTCAAAGTATATATGCCACTGCAGCTGTGACACACAATGGCACATTTTGAAACTGTTTATGCAAGCTGAGATCAGGATTTTCATCCGTTACAGAACATCAACCTGCTAAACACAAAACTCTCCTAGCCAAAAAAGTCACTAACTATGTGAAGCTGTAATCTTGAACAAGATGACATAAACAGAATGGAAGTGAGTCTAATAAAGATGCCGGATCTCATAGAGATGTAGCTGTATTAGAAATGAGGGATGTTAGGAAAGGCACACTCAATGTTGGAGCCAAATTTAGCATTTCACTCTATGCATGACTACAAGTTAAGGAAGAGCTTGAGGTGCTAGAATGAATATTTTGGAATTAAACCAACTCATTTCTCCCACTGGACCACTTTAGACCTGTTACTTAAGAGGGCTCTATGCTAAGCTTCTAAATGAATGCAGATTAAAATGTCCTTGTTGAATATTTTTGCAAAAACTGCATTTGCAACTAAAAGCTCTCAGCCTTCTTTCGGGGAGTAACTAAGGGTGCGGTTCATCTGTCTCAACCTAACCTTCTGAGTCTGGATCTGAGAAGGTCATCATCAGTTTCTTGATACTGATATAAGAAAATGGGTAACATCTGGATATCATTCATCCCATCGTAAGAAAGGGGACTATAATAGATGTGGCATCTCTGGTCATGCGTTTCTCTTAAATGTTGATAGACAGATTTCCAAACAACTAGCTCAGACTTAGACATCAAATTTTCATGTATCTAGGGTTAAATTAGATTAATCCTAAACCTAAACCCTTCTAAATAATCTTTATCTAGGAACAGAGTAAGAGTTGTCCCAATTTAGAAGAAATTAAAAGCGAAATATGATCTGTTGCATTTATTCTCCTAGTTTCATATCACTGATTTCACCTGGGGACAAAAAAAAAGCAAAATCAAAACCCATTCACTCTTCACTTTCAGTGCTAAGAACTAGTGTGGTTTGTAAACATCAAATATCTAATCCTTTCAATCTATTAAGCTTCAAATGTATAAATCCATTCCCCTCTCCATTTAATTCATACAAGTGTTGAAACAAACTAATTCTTTATATGAAAAGGATTTCGTGATTTTTCAGTTATACTGATTGGATTACATTTTGATTTTAAGAGTGTGCAATAGACTCAGTGAAAGGCAGGTCAAATTGATTTCCAAAAGTCGTCATATACATTAGAAACCTAAAAATTTTTAGTTCTTGTTGTTATGAATCAATATGCATCACTATTATCTATGTTGAAAATCCAGATACAATAACTTTAAGTAAAGCGAACTACTCATATTTATAAACATTCACAAAAATTTGATTCTTTTCCTTTTTCATTCACAAATATTTTGTGGTTATCTCTAATTTATATGCTTCTCCAAGAATATGTAACAAATGTTTCTCTTGAATACCTACCTATATTTAGAATTTTTATTAAATGAGCTTGTTATATGGGTATATATTGTGGGACCAGTCATTTTATTCTCATTACAATTAGCATTCATCAACAGAGCCAAGCTAACTTCAATAAAAAGATGAAAAGTATCAATAAACCCTCCAACTATCAGTTCTTAGCTAGATATTGGCAGTTAAAAAATATGGTCATCAGCTTTGGGAGAAATGCAGGGCACGTTCCCACAGAATGTAGTGATTTGTAATGTTGTTTCAGACTACATTTCATCATCTTCCAAGAAATTCAAATTATAACTTCATCACATTTAGTATCTGTACTAGAGTCTCATGGAAGATGCTTCACAGGAGGAGTCTGGAAAACATATACCATAGCCACAAGAATTATTTTTATTTGCATGGACCTGCTGAACCCTAGTCAAAAATGGTAAATCCAGGAATCTTGTAAGGCATCTCTAGGTTTCAAAAATTTTTCAGTCATTTTTGAATGTGGAAGAGTAAAAGATGACTGTCACTCAGATTCTGTAACCTCATCTTTAAACAGAAGTCACCGATTTTGTAGAGGTAACTCTGAGAAGTAAATGTTTCAGCCTGGGAAAAAAAGAGCCTAACAAGGACATTTCTTCTTTAGCGGGTATTGGGTGTCTTAGGTGCTATGAATACCAATCTAGCTGTAGGAAAATTCTCCGCTTCATTGCAAAATCAGGAAAACTAAGCTTAACACTGTGAATTAAATTGTTGGTGCTGGGCAAACTTCCTCATTTCCTTGCTGACCATTATCCAGTCCCTTTGCAGGATGTGTCATTACTCTTGCTTTTTTTTTTCAGCTGTGAAATTGAAATAATCAAAATTAGCTACCTCTTGCCATGTTGTTAGGTGTGGTGGTAAATAGATATTTCTCCTTCTCACAACGAAAAAAATAGATTGTTTTAATTTCTTGTTTTTACGTAAAGATTTTCCGCTTATTTGGTTCTTTACATCTGTTGAGAGTGTGGCAAAGAACCTTGTATCCCAGAGAAGCAGGGAGAGAGAGAGTTTCAAAACTCTCAGTCCCCGAATCTCATGCCTTCCCTGTTGGAGTCCCATGTCCAAACAATATTTGATATGTTCTTCCCTCCCAGCCAAGTGGATTTCGCCAGGACCTCACAGGTAGGAATTTCCAGATAATATTTACTGCAAAGAATATGTGTAAGAGGGGCGAGATGGTGATGGATAGAGTGCATTTATTTAAGCTCTAGCCTATTTTCATTTCCAGGATTTTGTCTACATGCTTTACTAAGCCTCTGCTCAGAAATTGGACTGCTCGCTTTAAATCTTATGCCCTGCTTTGGCTTTGAAGCTGTTTCAAAAGCTGGCAGCCTGGATGTGGCACAGCCATGAGGGCATATTTTAAGGTGTCAGATCTAATACTAAGCTTTTCAGTGTTGGAAAAGAAATGTAACTTGCTTTGAGGGCTGGACCTATTATTGAGAAACATTGTTGTGATCCAAATTTTTCATTTAATCTCTCTCCCTCTTTCTTTCGATTACTCCCTCTCTTTTCCTCTCTCTCCCATACACATAAACTCATACGCACTTACACTCACAGCCACACTCATGCTTTGCTCTTTTTCTCTCCCATTCCCTCTTATATCAGAAAAAGAATTGAGCGTTGTGATTTCAGAGGGAAGTGGCAGCTTGATTTAAGTCCATCATTGAAAACCAGAAGATAGCAATTCTGAAATCTTGTAGATATTCTTTAATTTTTTTGCTAGCTTTCCAAAATAAAACAGCCCATATTACTGCTTAAGCATAAGCCAGGTTGTGTCAGAAAGCTGATCCAAGAATCCAAATGAATGAATCTTTGCATTTTGTACAAAATTAAGTCTTGATAATGGATACTGTGCCACACCCTTATCCTGTCAGAAAATGAGACGAGGTATCATTAATATATGATGGTAAATGAGAATGAAGGATAAGAGAGGGAGAAAGTGATGAAAAATTTCCCTGTAGTAAAAATACTTTGTTTTTCAGAACTCTGGTTCTGTGATTTGTCCTTTCACTTCAGCATTTTAGGACCCTAAGCAGAAAAACTAAAATTAAAAGAAATGTGGCAAATTTCCACCACTAGCATTACAGAATGCACAGCTAAACATTTCTCTAAAGTGATTACTTCGGTCGCTGGCATGTCATTCATTCAGCTCTGTCTTGTAATCACGTACTCTGTCAATGTTAAAGCAACAAACTCTTTCACACATCTAACTACTTAGCTCTAGGCCCTCGCATTAGGGACCTCCAATGCAATTCTATTGATGAGCAGCTGGTGTCAGGTGGATCGTGCTTTCAAATGAGTCTATAATGATCTGCATTTCAGATGAGTTTGGATGTGGTGTCAACAGCTGTAGACCATACTCACCAGGCAAAAATCACTAACCACATAGTGTAGTATAGGAATATACATACACATATACACACATATCTGTATATTTCTCCATTATTGCTTGCTTTGTTAGTACCAGGTTAACACACTCTTTTTTAGTATGTCGTTTGGCAGAAAGTTGTCACCTTTGCCTATTATCATGGAGAAAAGTCAGACAAGTAGAAATGCCATTCTCTTAGGTCTGATACACTTTTTGAATAGTAAGACAAAAAATACTGCCTTTAACTAATTTGTGAAAGAACTTGATGACTAACGAATCTCTCAGACAGCAAAGAGAAACACCAAGCCTGAGCCCATGACTTTCACCAGAGTCGCTCATTCTTTACTTTCAACAGATGACTATAAGTGCATCTGTAAGAGTAAGGCTGGACATCATATTTGTTTGAGGTAATCACTCATATAAATAAATTCATAAGCAGCTTTCCAAAGTGGAGGAGGAGTTTAAATGTCCTGAAGCTTTCTTTTCTCTAAAAGTTAAACTAATTCTACTTCATATGACTATAATGTTTTAACCAGAATGAATTCCTATGCCTTTGTTTTATTGTCCTGCTTTTGTTATAACTTAAAAAAAAAGAGCTAGCTGATCTAATTTTGTCTTAAGGCTTCAAAATTATGAGTACTATTTTTATTAATTACTGATTTTTATTAATCACACAATTAACACTTGTTAATCAATGCATATTTTAAAGCTATGGGAATAGGGTATTTTTCAAGTGTAAATTTAATTCTTAGAGAAAAGAAGAAGCACTGAAAAGAAAACCCTGAATTTGTTTGTCCATAGATAATAGCAATAAAAAAAAATCTTCTTGTTAACAGCATCTGTCTTGGCAAAGTTTAATAACAAATTCAGTGTCCGTGGATGCTGACACTTTATAGTTTGCTAATGAGAGAAGAAATGATAATTTGTCTGTACTTCAAATTGTCATCGGGTATGTTCTTGAACAATCAATGCATTTTAATACTTGTTCCCAGGGAGAAATACATTTGTCTTCCAAGGACATGAAAATTAGGTAAGAAACGTGTAAGATAAGGTCGTATTATGTTTTTATTTATTCTTTCTCTTTGACTTTCACTTTCTGTACATGTGTCTTTATATATACATATACACATATTTGTTCTGTATACTTACATGTGTGTATATGCATAGGTATTTTATATATATATATGTATTTGGATACATACATGGACAGACAAAATCTGGGTCAGCAATAACAGTTATAGTCTGAGTGTTGGTCAGAATAAAGCTGCCACATGATTTCATTGCTTGTTCCTGTCTTCACGTCCACATGTGTGTTCATTTGCATGTGTACATGTGTGTATAAACAAGAACCTGGTTAGAGCTGTCTTTGCTCACTCTTGCTTACAGCTGAATTGGATGGGACCCAGAGCAAAAAGAGCAGTAGCTAATCCAGGGGGCCACCCATGGCACTTGAGATTGTTGAACAACAATAGGATTATCTTGAAAAGCATAAAGAGGAGAAGAAAAATCATTTGGTTTCCATGCAGAGAAAAGCTTGTTCTTTTTTTTTAAATAAAGTGTCTCAGTTTTGCACTGTTTTTCACCTTGCCCTTCCTGTTCAATCTTCTTTGTCTGCGCTGTTCTTAAGCCACCATGTGCAAATTTTAGTCAATGTTGTGTCTTAATGTGCCACACAGATCATGGTCCTGTTTAACTGAAGACATATCTTCACCTTCGGATCAAATTCCTCATCAGATACAAATCAGAATATGTTCCCATTTCAGCTGTATCTGTATACCCTAGCCATATGTCTGTTTCTTGTATTAGTGTTACAATATAATTAATTTAATGTGCACGAAACATTGTATAGAAGTAGTTTTTAAAAAATGGAGAAACTGAGTTGTACCCTAATTTCCAAGCACAGTTTCAGATTTCATTTCAGATATCTGAAAACCATGTGTAAAAGTTAAATAATGCAGTAACAGTAATAATTCTTATTCTAAATTGCACCATTTTGCTTGGGTGAGATTTGGATTTACCTTTCTGTCTTTTACCAAAGCAAGTGCATTCTGACCTTGACTTTGAAACTACCACTAAGCGATTATTCCTAAGCTTTTGCAAAGATCTCCCTTTTAGAAGGACTGAAAGAAAATTTTTTTTGAGGGCTGCAAGTATAAACATGGTCATTTTCACATTTTAACAGATAGGCTTAATATAAGAAAGGCTTGGAAATGGCTTCTGCACAAAAATAAGCATTCCTTTCTTCCCATCCTTGTCCCATTTGAGAATAAGTAGCAACAAAAAATGTTTCTTAACACCTAATGGTGTACTTAACGCTGGCAGAATTATGTGTCTTCTATGGATTTATGGTGAGAAATGTCAATAGCAAAGTGTTTGTGGCAGCTCTTATCTCTGTTCTATTGGGTTGCACGTGTATTAAAAGCTGAAAACTAAATT
>Ga0181612_105551_pt1 | contig 14561 bp, 11 predicted proteins | sample HoacroProtozoa21_FD_119630 | JGI IMG/M metagenome (GOLD analysis project Ga0181612, IMG submission 119630) | Hoatzin crop microbial communities from Cojedes, Venezuel. Combined Assembly of Gp0051906, Gp0051904, Gp0051908 | reverse complement strand
AAAGCCCCATCCAACCTGGCCTTGAACGCTGCCAGGGAAGGGGCAGCCACAGATTCTCTGGGCAACCTGTGCCAGTGCCTCACCACCCTCAGAGTGAAGAATTTCATCTCATCGCCTGGGTGTACCACAGACAGACTGCAAGCAAAGCTCTGTTCTAAGGAGAGTCGGTCTCACTGACAAATCAGACAGACTTTCCATCCTAACACAGAATAACGCTAGTCAACTGGAAAATCTAACTGCTCTACATTTGGTCTTATAAAAAGCATTTAAATCAAGTTTTATAGGCCAAACACTTGCATTTGGGAAACTGAGCATAAACAAATATTTGAATCCCATGCCAAAGTCATACCCAAGGCTGCCAAAGTATGACACCCAACCAGAACAATTGTATTGATCTCTAAATAAGCCTTTATTGGGATCCCAGTTCCTTACCTGTTTGATTACTGTAGTGGTTTTCCGGACAGTAAACACACTCGTAGCAGCATGTGTGTGGACTTGCCGTAACCTTTTTCATCTGTCCCGGCCTGCAGTGCTGTGAACATGTTGACTGAACCTTCTGCAGTGTGCAGAGAACAGGAAAAAAAAAGCTCAGGCACAACTAACTCCTGAGAAACACTGAAAATAAACCTCCAGTAATTCTGTAGTTTAGACTTTTTCCATATGATCTATTTTAAGGGAATCTGAAAATGATGCTGAAAAAAGGCATTGTAGGCTCCATGTTTCTTGCATTTTCCCCACAGAGTCAGCAAGTGACAGGATGGGGCATTATTTACCTGATAATTTTATTTTTTGGTCCTGAGTGCCAATCAGTGGAACTGTCTGTACCTTTAAAATCCAGATCAAAGGGTCTCACCCAGCTTGGAACCTGGGATTTAGACTGCTGAGGATCAGATCCAAAGCCATCCCAGAAGCATCTGGCTGGGGCTTTAAGTGGACTGCTTCACAAGTAGGATCCTGAAACCCCGCTTGGCTGCTCTGAGCCTGGTGGAGACAGCTTAGGGGGACACATTCCTGACCCTCGGCAGCTCACCCCAGAGTCATGAAGCACCACTTGGGTGTGTGATCAGGGCTTTCTCTCGAGGTCTGAGTTCAGGTCCTCCTTGCAATGGAGAAGCAGTCCTGAGGGACATGGCTATTTCTTCTCCCTCCAAGACTGTGCTCACAAGCAGGTGGAGACATTTCCTTGCCATCCTGGGCAGCGCCATAAAGAGGGGCAAGATTTGAAGCTTTCTTCTGTCCTCAGCCTTTTCCATCAGCTGAGTCCACACGCTGAGACTCAAATTCAGCCCACCTAGCAAGCAGCCTCTCCCCGCCCCATTAGTGGTGAATGCTTTGCAGCATGGAGCTGCACAGTGAACCGAGACTTCCACCCATGCACAGATTACAGATGATCCAGCTAGAACTGGCCCAGGCCACCCACTAGTCCTGTCTACACCAGTGCCAGGGCTCCAGGTGGTGCCACCTGCCTCAGAGTCCTGCAGTCGTGCTGACCCCAGGTCTAACAGGAGCAAATAATCAACAAAACTTTTCTTTCTTTTTTATTTTTTTGTTTTTTTAAACAGTAAAGTCAACAGATCTGAGTCTTCATGTACAAAATAAATGATGGTGGTACCTGAGAGAGGGGGCTTCTATACACAGTCATTTTTTATATTAAAACCCCTTTACAAGATTCTGGAATAGCACCCTTAGGACAGACATAACTTCCGATTTACTCATCTTAGGAAATTTTCCAGGAGCATGCTGGAGAAATAACTCAATTTCAAATCACTGAGGCTGCTTACAGGCTAACTTGCTTCTCAGGGTGCCTGAAGGTGGTCGAATAAACCCAGAGAGGATTCTTTGCTCTAAAAGGGGAACATGAAACCACAAGAAAGATTTCTAGCTGACATATGCTTCAGTTGTAAATACTGGAGGGAGAAGAAAACATATGAAGCAAATTTCACATGTTCTGTCAACAAATTAAAAGTTACCTTTAAATCCAGAAATTCATTTTTTTTCTCCTCATCCTCAAAGATAAAGTCACCTTTCTCTGGGTCATATTCCGCCATAGTGGTGATTTCCATGTGGCCATCAATTTCTTTCCAAAGAAGTACATCGTAATTGGTGCTCATATCTCCGTTGGAGTCAAACTTGATTTCTTTATCATCATCAATTACCGTAACTTTTTTCAGTTCTTCAAGGAGCTGAACATAAGTGTAAAGAATGATAACATGCATCAGTATCATGTCAGTATGATAAACTCTATAGTATAATATCTGTATGATAACTTTTTAGCAGTAAAAGAAATCTTAAAATTAAAAGATATCTTTATAACTGTTTAATTTGATGTCCTACACAGAATTACGTTGTTCAGACAATCCTCTTGACCTTGAAGATCTATTAATAAAATAATCATAATTTTGTAACTCTGTGCAATGTGTACAAATACTCATGTTAGTATTTTTTTCCAGCCTTGGAAATTTTGGTACTGTGACTGCAAAGAAAATATTTCTGCTTGCAAGAACTAATCACCTTTTGGAACTCCCCTTCTTGTAAAGAATGACTGTGAGTGATGCTCCTGTTGTTACTTTACTGTCACCAGAGCTGATCTGGGCAACATTTGCTTCCAGAGTAACCTCCCCCCATAGTGTCAGGAAATATCTACTGCAACGTCGTTTTCAGCTGTGACACTGACTGACACTGTTTATTGCAAGGTGAGACTTCACCATTAAATGAACAATAAGCTCCAGCTTGCTCAGATGAAGTGATCAATGGCACAAGGGCGACAAACAGCATGGCCATATTTTTTGGCAACAGGGATTAATTAACAAGAAAAAGCCTCCAGGTTTTGGTGAAAGGCTGAATTTAAGTGCCCTTTGAAAAGTAAACTGTTACCTGGATCCTTTTGTGATATTTGTAGTATTTAAAAAACATACTGACAAGTATATTATTTCAATATGCTCTGGCAGATATATATGTATGTAATGTATCTGGTGCATATAACATGTAATTTTTTCATGTACAGCATAATTTTTTGAGAGTTTGTGTACTCTCACTGCATCTCTTCTAATTTATGAAGAACCAAAGTGTGCTTCTAACCAATATTTCATCTGAGTTGGATGTTGCATAGTCATGTGGGACTGAACAGAAATTTTGTATTCTGTATCCTCAGACGAGTCATTTAAGCTTTCTTTTCTACATTTTTCCAATTTTTCTAATAATATGGGAACAACAGAGATTTTTTAATACATCTTGGTCTTCAGACAGAAAGGGCTGATATTTAGCAACATTTTGATTTAATCGATGGCCATTTTTGCAAAGTCTGTAACACCAGTAACTCTGTCTTTTCTCTCTATGAGGAGAGGTGTGATATGGATTAGTTGCATCCTAAGCCTTATATATACCCTTATATATATATATTCTGGACGGTTGAATTTAGTATAGAGGAAATGTATTATGAAAAGAGCACAGGGGGAGTAACTGTCTCTTTCAGTTTTCTTCATGAGTTCTCAGCCTCTTAACAGGACTTTAGATTTGGATTTTCTGGGATTTAATTCAGCGATGCTGTAAATGCAGCTCCATAAAGTTGCATTCCCTGTAGAGCAGTCCTGAATTTGTCCCATTTGCATTTACAAATTCATGTAAGAGTCTGATTGTTACTGTTTTGTGTTTTTTTTTTCAAATCCTCTATCTTGGTTTGACCTGCCCTGACCTAGGGTAAGAGGTCAGAGCAAGTCAGAGTGCTTCAGTGGTTGTTTGACTTTTAAATGAACTTTGTTTAATCCTCTGAGTAAAAGTGTGTAAAAGTGAATACTGCTGAGCAGATTCTTGGGTAAAAGGTCAGGCCAGGTTTACTTGTCTGATTTTTCCTCTTCTTTTCCCACCCAGCAGAGCCTGATAACAAGTATGTCACCCATCTTAAAGACTGTGTGTAATTTTCCTACCAGTCACTTCAGTATAAACCAAGATCAGACAGAGGAACAGTCTGTTGCATCTTCACTTTCAAGTAAAGATTCATTATAGAGGAAAATACTTGAATTCAGACAAAACAGAGGCAATGCTTAAAGAGAAAGAGAGAGGGAAACTGAAACATTTTGGTGAATGCTCCTCTCCTGTAACACCTCCAAGAGCACTCATTGCTATGTATTGCAGTGGTTTGCAGCAACAGGAGCAACCATTAATAGCTGAGTAGCTGATAAATCAACTGTAGATTGACTATAGATTTTTATTCTACCTCACATGAGTAGCTAGCAAGACGTTCCAGCAAGGAGCCCAGAGACTGGAGCCTTCATCCAAGCTGCTGCCAACTCTGTGTGCTCTTTGAAGGTGATGGGGCGAGTGTTTGGGTAGCTAATGAAGCCCAGCTGCTAAAGACCCCTTCTGCACCTGTGGAGCCACACGTTGACAGCCATTGCTATTGTATCCATGAAGGAGGAGATGGTGGGTATGCAGTTACTGGCCATCAGTTAGCTATCTATATGTGAAACGCAATTCTGCATTCTCTACCTACAGCAGAACACAGCCATGGCTTAGCACCAGGAGCTACTGCACCTACACAGGCCAAAAAAAGGGAGACAAACCTGGAGTCTAGTTCTCATCACTGCAGCCATTAGATTCTGCTGCTCTAGCACATAGTCTTGATTTCATTTGGTGAAGCAAAGCAGGAACAGGAGTGAAAAGTCATTTAGTAAAAGGACCAAGCTAGTAAATCCAGGAATGTGGGAGTAAAAATGAGATGAAAGTTATGCAGAGAGAATGAGACCTGAAAGAATTAACATCATACCTCCCAGGGAGCGAAGGCAGAGGGATCCTTGCAGTTTCTGTCTTTGCACTGCCCTTTAATGGAGTGAGCAATGGCATAGACTGCAAGTATGGTACTGTGGATAAATCCTGATTCAATGTTAGCACTCAAAAAGTCATCTCTCCATATCTGATGTTTATTCTCAACATTTTGCAGTAGATCATCCTGGGACTGGTTTGAAATGCATGTTTGAAAATCATGATATTCCAGGTGTGCACAGACTGACAAAAGCATAATATATTCACGCAAAAACTTGTTGTTGTCAGTGGGCTTTTCATGAAGGTTTCTCAGAAAGTCTTGGAATGTGGAGATGTCTCCGCTTTTAAATCCAAATCCCACAATGGTTCCCAGCTGTCTGATATTGGGAATCGTACTGATTTTGACTGCAGCCGACCAGTTATCACTTGCAATCCAGATTTTATTTACGTTCCTCTCAATTGCCTTCTTAAATAGTTCGAGCACATGGAACTGTCTCATAAAGACAACAATAACATTTACTCCGGTTTCCCTGACAATCTTCTTAACTGCCTGATCAACTTTGGTGTGAAAGGTGTTGTCAGAGAGATAGGCAGGCAGCATTTCTTTAAAAGCTATGCAAACGTTGTTTGCCACGGCCTGGACCCCAAAGCTCTCCAGAGCGAACCGCCCGTTGTCATCGTCAGTGGCTATTACTCCAATCCAGTTCCACCCAGACTCACCGATCAAGCGGGCCATTGCTCTTGTCTGATGAAAATCACTGGGGATAGTCCTGAAGAAAGAAGGAAACCGGACTTTGTCACTGAGGATTTCAGCTGATGATGCAGGACTGACCTAGGGAGAGCAAACAATTCAGTTACAGAGACCGTCTCCTCCAAAGGACACCAAGAGATCCAGAGCTGCCGTGATTGCTCTCTCACCCAGACTGACCCAGGCTCTGTAATCCTGTGAGGGAGCATCAACAAGATGAAGACAAATGGGGCAGGTTCCCTCACCCTGCCATTCAGACGCAGGCTCATGCCCAGTACCAGTTCCACTGTTTTCATCCCCGCCCACATAATTACTTCAGTGACGACAGAGAATAAAACCTTTTAAAATGGATATGACAGCTATGCTGGTATAAGGATTTTGGTTTACTCCATTCAGATACCATCAACATGCTATTCAAAACAGTATTTAAAACATTGGAAGCATTAAATATTGTTTGAGTCGTTATTCAAATTGCTAGTACCCTTACGCTTTCCAGTATTTTTTATCACTGATTATGTTAGTATGGTTCGCTCACATATATATTTTCTCTCCAAGATTTAATTAGTATATTTTAAAGGTATCATTAAGTTTATTAGAAGAAAAAGTTCCAGAAAAACAAATAGTAACAAAAACTACAGAATGCTGTAATTCTTTCATATAACAGATTTACTACCTTTTTCTTGCGAATGTAGCTAGAAAAAAAATAAAGGGAATGTTGTTATTTACATGTCTCTAGTTTTAATCCTTTTCTATTTGTTTGTAGGAGCTTTTTTTTACTACACTTGTATTTCCTACATTGCTTGGGAGTTCTTCTTGAAGACCTTCTTCCTCTGAGGGTGATGGAGCACTGGAACAGGCTGCCCAGGGAGGTTGTGGAGTCTCCTTCTCTGGAGATATTCAAGACCCTCCTCAAGGTCCTCTACAGCTTCGGCAGGAGGGTTGGACTAGATGACCCACAGAGGTCCCTTCCAACCCCTGCCTTTCTGTGATTCTGTGATCTAGAGTTACTGAGGTAAATCCACCAAAGTTTTTGCTGAGTGGTTCTGGGTAAAGTCCGTAGGAGTGACATGGCAGAAACTTACCTTGACAATGCTTTGCTCTAAGAGCTGTCAGAGTACATGAGCAGTAAGAGAAAGCATTTTCATAACAGTAGTGTCCTGTCTAAAATATTGTATGCCTTAAAAAGCCACTACACTAAAAAAGAAAGGCCAAACAAAAACTCCTCTACTGGCATGAGCATATTTTAAACTGATATGGCGAGAGGATGATTCGCCTGTACAAGGTTATGTCATTCTGAAAAGCCAGGCAAATGAAGAGTTTCCTGACCAACTTCAGAAAATCCCTTGGCAACACCTTTATATTTTAGTGGTATCTTGATTTTCTGTTTAAGTAGAAGGGGTGAAATCTGTTTAAATGACATGTATTAATGAATATATCTGCATCCAGGACAGTGCTTGTCCATTGTGCATTTTGGTAACCACACTTAAAGAGAGCTCCAAGGTGCTTCATTTTTGTTTGTGAGACAGTGTCCTGCTTGGCCTTGGAGAAACGCAAAACACAGAACTGATGGTTAGACCCTGAAGCAATTTCAGACCAGAAAGAAAAAATACAGTTCTAATAGTGAAAGTGATTAATGCTTTTTCCAAAACACAAGTTATGCTTCAGTTTGACCGAAATTAATGGGCTCAATACATAGATAACTAGATGGCATTTTAAAGTATGTGATACAAGGGTGGTGAGATGAGATGATCTAGCTGTCCCTTCTGGCTGTTTTTCCTTGGAGATGTAAAACTAGCCATTGGGGCAAAACCACTGTGAAAATTTTGTACTACTTTCCTTGACCTCCTTTTCTCTCTGTCCACTGTCTTACAAAACAGTGCCTTCCACATTTTACAATAACAGATTAATCATCTCACTCTGCTTCCAGCACTGCAAGGCAGCACAGCATTTGGAAGTGGGTGACTTTCATTTCCCGTGTTCTTCCTTCAAGGATTCCTGCCACACGCCAGCCAGCCCTATTAGATGATCTTGCCAAATTGCCTGTTACCACTTGTTGGCTTTCGTAATACTGAATCAGAGCTTCTAGAAGCAGCGCATTGTCTCTCAGCATGCGTCATTTCCCGAGACACTTAGCCAACAAAGTTTAGGACATAAGTGGGTAGAAACCTACTGGCTGCTCCCCATTAGTCTGTGATGTTTCATTAATCATGCAAGGATGACTGAAATCCTTGTGACTTGCAATGTTCAACTCCTGCATTGTTTTCAAATCTAAGTGATCCAGAATTCAGGTGCCAGGGGTCAATTTCCTACAAAAGAGGAAATAATGGAGCTGCATAGCAACACACTGTGTTTGATTTCTTTGTGCTACGTGGGGAAAATAGTGGCTAGAATTCATCTCCTCTCTTAAAAAAAGGGGTTCTGTAGCTCATTTATTATATCAAAAAGGTCCAGAGGCATGATGGTCATCAGCATGTGGGACTCTGTCTTCCTCCTGCTCTCAAACTGAAACTGATCATAAGATCATAGGAACAGCACTGAGAGACAGAATTGAGTAACAGCACTTGAAAACAAGAAGTTCTTTAGACTTTCAGTTGATGAATTTTTCTGGATCAGCTGTTTCAAGTCTTTGAAGCAGAAACAGTCATTGGTTTGCAATTTTAAAAAAGTTGTAAAGAACTATTTGATTTATAGTTGGCCTTGATGAAGGTCCTATCAGATTTTCCCATAACAACCAAAAAAGGAGTGAAAGCCTGTGAGATGTACTTTCTGGAGTAAAGTCTTCTTTCTAGCCGGCAGGATTCGTCTTTGTGCTGCTGGCCAGATTCATACTTTATATATCGTTAAAAGGTGAGGGCCGTCTTCATGAAGATGTTTTTCTTCTGTAATGTCTTTGTGCCTTTTTTTCTCAGTTCTCCATATGTAGGAAGGAGCTCTCACATTTACCTTTTCCTGGATACCTGCCTGAAACCGGTCAAGGCTGAAAAGCGAACTACTGTTCCCAGTTCCTCATGGAGTCTATCTGTCCCTACACATGACTCCAGCCCAATTGAAACACTGCAGGAAAGTGTGTGCTAGATGTCACTGAGCTGGCTGTTTTATTTGCCAGGAGCTAACTCTGTGTTTCCACAGGGTCCCTCTCTGTGCAGTTCTGAAGATGCAGTCTGGTCCTGAATCTCTAGCTAGTCAGAATACAATTCTTCAAATTAATTGATCTCATTTCCTGCCAGACTTCTGTGCTTATTAGCCAATGTGATGCCAGCTGTAGTTCCTTAAGTACACCAGAAACAAAGGGCTATTATTTCTGGCTAGATTCCAATAGGCTCATTACCTTCTGTTTCTTTTAAAATTCCCTCTGCAATTATACTGGATAAGATTATTAGTCTTTTTTGTTTTTTGCTTCCGTGTACTTGTTTTTGTATAGCTGTGCTCTGTGTGTCATCTTACACGCCAGAAGCGGCTGTGTCTCAGCAACAAAGCAAGTAATCTCTCAGAATACAGTACTCTCTGTATTCTGTGGGCACCTATAGTATTTCTTAAAAAATTGTTGGGTTTTGCTATTGATGTTAGTCAGGATTACTATCATTTATGTATAGTCATTATATAAGGTCTGCTCCACGTTCTTGACTACTTAGATTCAAGGGGCTGTATAAATATCATTAGATGCAAAGGGTGCTTTTGGAGGAAGATTTGTAAGACATCCAGAAGAGCAGGCCTTTCAGGTAAGAGTAGCAGGCTGTCTCTTAGCTGAAATATTAACCTCTCTGACAAAAACTAGTGGTCAGTACAGTGTGTCCCAAGAGAAGACATCCCTCCCTTGCAACGGGCGGATTTGTTTCCCCCTATTAAAAGACATTTTTAAGTAAAATATGATATAATGCCTGAATTAGATTTTACAAAATGAGGCACATCGTGAGTAATCATATTGCTTCAGGCATGATGGATGTTGCTTTCTGCAACATTATTTTTTTGAGCTTCGTGGACTGTGTACAGGCACACAATGTAATCTACAACTGAACTAAATTGTGTGAAAGGTTTGTTACAAGGCTAATACAGTAACGAGCATAATCTAGGAGTCTGCTGAAAAAAAACAAACCCAGCATAGGATTGTACTTCTTAGATTTTTGGTGGCTGGAGGGTAAAAAAAGGAGGGGAGGAATCCCCATTAGATGTGGCTTGACGCCTTACGATGTAACCTTGCCCTTTCCTCCAGCCATTTTCAATGCACCGGGGCTGCAGTGCAGGGCGACTGCGGTGAGGGGTGGCTGCGGTGTGGGGTGGCTGCGGTGAGGGGACCGCTGCGGTGCGGGGTCCCGGTGCCGGAGGCTGGCTGGCCGGAGCACGTGCTCGGGCGGCAGCAGAGGGCAGTGCGGAGCTGAGGCTGGCACCGCAACCTCAGCCCTGGCACTGGATTTTCCTCTGTATTAAATAAAATCATAGGGCTAATTTAGCCTCAGAGGAAATTAAACTCCTAATTACATGTATATAAACCACCGAAAATGGGCCCGGTTGTTGCACACAGAAAAAAAAGAAAAAAGAAAAATCAAAATCACCCAACTTTGTCTCCCGTATTTAATACATGTAATTATAGTAACAGGCAGGATTTCTCTGAGATTTTGAAGGGTTTCATGCATGTGCTTGTCTCTGTGTGTGTGTGTGTGTTGTGTCTCTTGTGTGTGTGTGTACATGCGTGTTTATAAGATTGTGTGGTCTGTACGAGAAGGTAATCTAACCATTTCCACAGCCCATCTCCTGCTGAGTAAACAATAGTGCTTTTTTCTCTTTCATTTATCCAAGCCAATGTCTTTATAAATGCTGGATAATATGCCCTTGGGTAACATAAGGGCAAAGCTCTAATTGAATCAGGTCAAGACTCCACACATTATCTCTGATAGCACTTTTAAAAATGTAGCTTCCTCTGTCAGATCATCTGCCTCTGAATCACTGTATTGGAGGTAATTCTGACATTAAGAAATTAGCATCAGGGATCTTTTAAATATACAGTTGCAAGAATTATTGGTTGGTGATGTCAAACTTGCACTGATCTGTTAATAATCCTGATAGTTGTTAAAAACCATCTCAGCAAGACCAATGGATGCCTTTTGACTTCTAAATGTGTCTGAGCCATAAAGAAGGATAAACATCTAGTGTTTTAGAGCACTTGAAAATCTTTAGTACCATGAAATACCTATTCCTTTCTTCTGCCTGTTCCTATACGGCAATTGAACTCTCAGCTCGAAACGCAGTCCAAAGGACCAAAACAGATACTGGTTTTATTGCATCCCATAGATTTAGCAGCCTGCATCGCTAAAAGGTTAGACATTAAAACATAACTGGGCACTCACTCTTGTACCAGCATCATGAAGCTCTGCTGATTGTCACCTGCTTCCAAACAAAATGACTGGGGGTATCCTGTCCATACAATGGCAGAGGGCTTCTGGTACTGATGTTCTCATTTTCCTTTATGTTCCCATCAATATTTCATGCTTGGAAAGACCCATAGTTTGTATCTACAGGCAGAACTGGACAGCTACACTAAAAATGTTTGAAAGTTTGGAAACACCCTGTGCTTTGGTAGACTAGCATTCCTTGGACATCCCACCTCGTGCAGTGCAGTCATACTAGAAACAAGAGACAAATCCTATCAGCACCATAAGATTTTCAGGGTTATTTCTTAGGTTAGAAGATTATCTTTTAGCGCTCTTTTGCTCTCAGGATGAGAAATTTTGTCATCTGAGGAAGCAAAAATTTGACGTATGCCCAGACTGGATTCTGGAGCTATATCTCTCACTTACATGTATTTTTCAGTTTATTCTTCTAAGTCTTTTAAAGGTTTCTTGAAAAGATAATAATGACCCATTTTACTTATCCATCAAGAGCTTTGAACTGAAGGCTTTTTTCCTGAGTATATAGTTAGAGCATTAAGGGCAGTATGGGTAGAACAGCCAATCAGAGTAATGAGTCTCCACTGCATGAGAAAGCGAGATTAATCTAAATCAAATACTTTCCACTATGGCAATTTTAACTAATTCCCTCATGAAAGTACAAGAGATATGTGAAACCCCTACAGTCAGCATAAACCTCCTGGTAGGGCTAGACAGGTAATACCTTTTAAGCTTGTTAATGTCTTATCCTGCTGGTTTCTACAACTGACTCAAAGAATAGCTGAGTACTTCTCAACCTGTCATTACACAGGAAAGCAACTTTCTGCATGGAGATGGAAAGGGCGATGCTGTGTTTTATGTATCATGGCTTGATAATACAGGTATGGATACTGCTGTCTGGGCTGATGTAATTAATGCCCTGATTAGTTTTCCCAATGCATTTGTAATATCTAGACAGAAATATTCAGGGAGGAAATTCTCTCAAAAGGAGAGGCTTATTTATGTATTCGTTTATCAGTCAAAGGCTTCTGTCGGAGCTGCGTAGGCTATGTGTGGGGAGGTCTCTTCACAAAGGTGCCCATAGGCACACCTGGTCTATGGAGTAACTGGTGTTTCATGGGAAGAAGATGGAAATGCTGCGTTGCAAGAAGGGCCAGTTCAGCTGCAGCTCCTTCAATTTTTGCTGGAGGAGCAACGTAACAAAATGCATGTTTTAGCATTGTTTTCACAACCATAGTATTTTGTGAGCTCTGTGTACCAGAGTCTCAGCAGTTGTACCACAAAAACAGTGGAGCTGTACTGATTTACATCACCTGAAAATCTGTCTTTTTCCCCTCTAAGCTTTCTCTGATCAGTGTTAAATCAAGATTCATATAGAAAACTAGTATTATTAACAGACTGAAGAGTCTTTGCAAATCTGAACACTACAAGTGAGGTAACAGGAGGTAAGAAAGGTTAAGAAATATATTCAGAACGATGCAACCAGAAAAATTAACAGCATAGCTCTGATCTCATGGTTTTCCCTATTGCAGAAAAAAATCAGTCAGAATGCCTGTCCGGAAGAAAAGCAGCACATGGCATCTGACAAACACAGAAGGTGCTGCTTTCACTTAGGTAGAAATTTCACCCCTTTCCCTTCTCATTTGTGGTTGCTTCCTCAATTTGTCTCCAGTCCTGCCACAACAGAACAACTCCATGGTGTCCACGGCCCTTCTGATGCTGCCACTGGATCCCTCTACTAATAAAAGCTGCTGGGGTAATATATAAAGCCAAGAAGTAAGTGCACAAATGCTTGCTTATATTTTATTTTTTATTGTTTCTAGACTAAAAGGGGAAAAAGTGCTTACCAAGGACTGAAATATTTGCTCCTATTAGCAATGAATGATGTTATCCCAGGTTCTCTAGTTATGGTTTTTTGTTACAGAGGTAATTGGAGTAGAGAAATATAGAATTGTTGTTGTTTTTCTTACTGCTTTTGTTACAGACAATGTCTCACGCTCCGAAAGAAACTCTGTGACAGACACTTTGATAATAATAGTACAGAACTTCTGTACTAAAAGAAAAGGTATTATTAAGCACCTAGTAATTTAGCACAGTAAACTCTCAAGTACTGGATATTGTATCAGTGTTCTTGCAGAAGAGAGGATTTAGCCATCAAATTGTGAGAGACATTTTTGCCCCTGTCAACCAGCCTGATTCTTGCAAAGGTGTAAAATTAACAGCTTTTTGACTCGTGGAGACCATGACTAGACAGTATATACAGTGGAAATGATTTTAAGACTTGAACCTATTGACTTATGTATTCCAACTTTATTAAGAATTCATACCTTAACTTCCCACTTACTGAGTGAAACTCTTCAGAAGACCACTGTGAACATATAGGTGCTATTTAAACACAACATGTGCACCACCTGTTTCTCCGTTTGCCTTACAATGCTTCCAGGTGTAGCCTGCTTAAAATGCAGCCCTGTTATGGTTTTGAAATAGATCAAAACCAGGAGTTAAAATCTGTAAACAAGCTGCTTTACGAAGTTCACAGGAAAAGCAGAGTATAAATGACTTGGTATTGAAAATCTTCAGAATAGTAATTCTCTGTTGCTTCCTTGGGTAATCTGTATTTTTGAATAATTGACTCCCTGGACCCAGCATATTCATTTCGGTAAGTATCTTGGGCTCTGGTCTCAGAGGTCATCCGAGAAAGACTGAATCCTGCCACAGAACCTTTTGGTCACAGTCCACTATGAAACACCCTGAATTACAATCAGTAATAAATTCTTCTTCCCAGCATCCTGGTGCACTGTCGGTCCTGCCATAGTTTTTCCTAGGGAGAGCCAAGTCAAGTGGAGCTGCCATCTTCACTTCATACACCTCACCTATGTGGTAGGAGGTATCAACCTCTTTCATCCCTCTCAAGCTAATCAAAGTGAACTATTATTTAGGAGCCGGTAATGCCTCATAGATGGCCCATCCAATAAAAGGCTGAAAAACATTATTCCAAACACCTATGGGCAAATCACTACACTGGACAGAGGGACCAGGACAAATTCATGTGTATTTCATTTCAGTAAGAAAAGTAGGAAGAAAAATTAGGTGAATCCAAGTAGAAAGAGATAATTTAACAGAAGAGGATATCTGCTTCTACTGGTCAGACAATATTGCAGGGTAAGAAAAACAAAGGCCATAAAACTATACCCAGTTATGTCTTTTTATAGAGGCACTGCTTTTCTATGCTGTTAGACTTCAAGTAACTTTACTGATGGAGAAAACTAGCTGAGGCAACTTGTTCATTGCAGAAGCTACAGAAACTAACGTCTATAAGGTCTGCTGCTGAGAAAATAACTTCCAGTTTTAATGACAGAATTCAGGATGAGTCAGAGCAAATGTAGACAATATAAAAGTCTATTGAAAAGATCAGTTTAATAGAAATACTTCAGGATGTGTGTAATATAAGTTGCAAAAAGCCTACACTTAAGAAGAGTAAAGATCTGATGCAACTGAAATATTGCAGACATGTTTTCTGCCAAAAGGAGATTACAGGTTTACTAGAGAAAGACATGTATCATAAAACAGCAGAATATATTAACAAATTTAAAGTACTACATCTTCCTATGGTATCAGTAACAACTATCAGCTAGCCCTTTTTGTAAAATGGCATATAAAGGGGACACAAGTTT
>Ga0181612_117587_pt1 | contig 14563 bp, 8 predicted proteins | sample HoacroProtozoa21_FD_119630 | JGI IMG/M metagenome (GOLD analysis project Ga0181612, IMG submission 119630) | Hoatzin crop microbial communities from Cojedes, Venezuel. Combined Assembly of Gp0051906, Gp0051904, Gp0051908 | reverse complement strand
TCCCTCAAACCATTCAAGGTCAGGTTGGATGGAGCTCTGAGCAACCTGGTGTAGTGGAAGATGTCCCTGCTCATGGCAGGGGGGTTGGAACCAGATGATCTTCAAGGTTCCTTCCAACCCTTACCACTCTAAGATTCTGTGATTCTATGATTCTATGATTTGGCTGTTGAAGGGCTGTGGGGAGCTTGCTGCCCAGAAGACCTGTAGCAAAAGGAAGCAGGAGGCCTTGGAGGTAAGGGTAGTGGCAGTTTGGATGTGCCCAGTGAGGCAATGGCAATTAATAGGTTAATAAGGCAGAGACAAAGTCCTGCCTAAATATAACCACCATGCAGGGTGGTTAGACCATGTACCCAGCAGGTCATTCCGGTCCTGGCCTGACCCAGTCACAGCGATGCGAATAGCCATCTGTGAGTTTTGATGTGGAAAATATTACTAATTAAAATTAAAAAAAGGAAAGCAAAACATCTGTACTCGGCAACATCTGTCATTCTTGCTTCTTCAGGGCATCGTGCTTGGAAACTTTAAAAGAGAGGGTATTTTTAGTTTGAAAAAATATTAAAAGCATTATTTAAAAATTAGAAAAAAAAACAACTTTATTTTTTTCCTCATTGCTGCCTGTGCAGCCATGAAGAAGCTCTCCAAGCGCCTGCTGAGGAGCTGAGCATGGGGAGGGAGCAGGAGGGCAGGGGTGGCTGTCCAATCCCTCCACATCGAGACCTGACTTGCTTTTCCAAAAAGGAGGGGTGGCTGAGCGTGGATAATGTCTGGCTCCGGGGCTGATTCTGCCCCTCAAACCGCTGACAGTGTCACATGCATTAACAGAAATGTTTTGTTAATTAGGACAGGGCTGGATGGAGGCAGGGGGAAGCAAACTGGGCAACTTTAAAGAGTCTTCCCTGCTTACTGGAAGCAAATAAATAAACAGATGTCCATGGCAAGCCGGTGGGAGGCAATGTTAATTTAATTTGGTGGAAAAGACCAGGGAAGGCAGAGAAAAAGACAGCTGACACCAGATAAGGGTCTGGCGTGCAGGTGCTGGGTGAGCTCCCCAGGTGGTCACAGCCCTCATGACGCCAGCTCAGCCCCGTGGTGCTCCCCTCTGGTCTCTCATTCTATCTCCACATCCCAGTGCCATCGCAGAGCCTGGTCCTCGGCCACCCTCCAGCAGTGACCCCGTCTCAGAGGCACCATGCACTGCCTCTGGCCTCCAGAGCTGTGGAAAATGCGAAAGAGAAGCCAAACTCTTGCCCAAACATAATGAATCCCCTAAACACGCACATGTCCTTGCCCTCCTCTCTCCTGCTCTGTAGCCCTCACTGCCTGCTGGCAGAAGCCCCATGACAGCCAGCACATGCTTTGGAGATGGAGGGTCACCTGTCCCAGAGACAGCCCCAAACCCACTCTGCAGATCAGTTTGATTCCTGCAGCACCTGGGTTGAGCTATCCGGGAAATGGCAAGGCTTTTCTAAAGGGCAGAGTAATTGTTTTCGGGTTTTCTCATGAATATTTTCTAGGTTTGGTTTTGGTTTTTTTTTAGTGGATGGTAAAATTACCCTAGGGCTTGTGTGGTTGCCTGCTTTAATCTTGAGAATTTTGCAGTTTTTAATTGGGAACCTGAAATATTGTGAATGGAGCAGAAATCTCTGTCTGGAGGGCTGGGTCTGTGGTAAATACAGAAACTCTGAGGAGGCAGGGCCAGCAGCAAGGTTTGGGCTGCTCTGTAACACCGCTGAGGGCTGCAGGATGCTGGCCAAGGAACTAGTTCTCTGCATCATGCAGGCTCTCCTGTACCCCCATACATCACTCACTTCCAGAGCTTTTATCCGTGGTGGTGACACTGTCCTTTGAGAGTAAACTCATCATTTCTTGGATGCTATGAAGATGAAGGGCAGCTATCCATCCTTTCCAGCCAAGGCAAACCTAGAGCTAGAGAGATCCAGGTGGGAAATAACAGGTTTTATTCAATGGCCGGGCAGGTTTTCTTTCACTCATGGACCTTTCTTTACAAGGTAGACTCAAAAGAAACCATTTTTAGGAGCAACCTGCAAGGTACAACTGGTTTTCATACACATTTGGGTGTCTGCATGTTTGTTGGAGTCCAAGCACTGCTGTGAAGACCCAGGGAAGATGTTCTCTACCCTGAAGCAGATACCTCCATCTGCTGAAACACGGTGGAGAGCATGGGGACTTGATCAGGTCTCTCCTACCCTGTTGCCCTACCTGTGCCAGCATGCCTTCCTCCCACTTTCTGCCCGTCACCTATGCCGTAGCCATTTTTGCTGCTACTAAGCACAGGGGCGGTTTGGAAGAGCAGTGTGGTGTCTTGGGAGTGGGTATCTCAACCATTCTTCTCCCCAAAGGACAAAGGGTTTCCAGCTCTGCCTGGCCAAGGAGCCAGGTGTGCGCGGGCACGCGTGTGTGCACGAGGAGAGCCCTTGTGCACGTGAAGACAGGAAGCAGTTGCAGGGACAGGAGCATAGCCCCGCGTTGCCTCAGCTGCAGCCCATTAGCTGACCATGCTCTCTGCTCCTAAATCATTTCCTGAAGGGCTTTTTTCAAGTCAAAAAGAAAAAAATCCCCCTCAAGACGGGTAGGGGGGAGGTGGGGGGAAAAATGGTGAAAAGTTCAAACCAAGCCTGGTGTCACAGAGCTGCCTTCTTGCCCAGCTCCATCTACCAGGAGCCTTGCCCGGGTGTGCAAAAGGTAACGCCAAGCACCGGCAAACCCTCCCCTCCGCGGGGGTGGGAGCCCAGGGACCCAGACTGAAGCTTTTGTCTTTTTTGTTTTTTTTCCCTGCTTGTGACTTTTTAGCAGTCCTTAGGGGACATTCCAAGTATGTGGCCAGGCATGGAGATAGTTTAAAACACATTAAGTTCACGGACAAGGTGTCATTAGGGCTTCTTTGGAGGGGGAGAGAGGGAGGAATTATTTGAAGTTCATTTGCCCAGAGGGAGGGCTCTCTGAAGAGGAATGGTTTCGGGGCACGACGGGTCTGTTTCAGGGTTTTCGCTCTTCCTGCGACTTTGAGGAGCTGTTTCTTTTGAAGACGTCGGTTGTTACGGTGCGGGACAGGACGGGGAACGGAAAGCATCAGTAGTGTTTCGCCTGCTCTGCCTTTAAAGTTGCTCTTCCCAGACTGTCTAGGAGAGAGGGTCGGAGCCCCAGAGTCCTGCTCCATGGGAAATATCGACCTCTTTGTTGTTGTTGTTCCAAATAGGAATGAAAAATGTAAATTTCTGGTCAAGCAAACATTCCTCTGGGCTGTTCTGGAAAATTGAAGTGACACTTTCTCAGCATTTTTGGTTATATTACAATTCAGCATGCAGATTGGGTGTGTGATATATATTACATAACTTATCACGAGCAAGTCGCAATAAAGTATAAACCTAAACTCCAAATTGAACGGTTTCGTCTAAATATGTTACCAAAAGGATACCTTTCTGGCAAAAGGTTTGGATTCTACTGAAACAGCTTCTTCCTCTCTTGTTTTGGAAAACTTGCCGGTTGCAAATAAATCTGAGCCATCCGTAGGCACTGTCCCAAGCCAAGCCTGCCGTTCCTCAGGGCCATCTTTCCACCAGAGCAATCTCCTCTGAGAAGAAAGGACTCCTTCTGCTGCTCGTCACCTAGATTTTGGAAGAGCTTCCTGCTGGCAGAGGCAGGATTATTACTGTGTCTGCTGGGTGCTGTGTTCGCCTTGACACCAATCACCCACTTTCTGGAGGAGACAGGAGAAAATTGGCCTGACCTGGTAGAGCTGCTCTTTTTTACCCTGTCATAAGTCTGCAGTAAGTCCTGTAATAGAGATGTTTTGAGGTACGTTTTTTTTTATTTTCTTTTGGTGCTGTGGCCATTTGAGGAATGATGCAAGGGAGCTTTTCCCTCCCAATGAGAAATGCTGCTTCAATGCATGTACTAAAGTGTGTCCTGGGTGCTGAGGAAGATGAGGTAGGTGAGTAAGTCTGGGCTGGCAGTCACTGGTGATGCAGGAAAGGCTGGTGGAAGCCTGGTGAGCTTGGCAAGAGCTGATCCAGCTGTTAAATGGCCCGATAGCTGCTCAGCAGGCTGTGGGTCCAGCCAGCTCCCCAGCCAGTAAGCCCATGCTCTGCCATGGGAGGCTGGGGCATGAGGCACCAGCTGAGCATGATTTGCCTGGGGGTCTTGCTTCCATGAGCCCTTCTGGATTTTGTCATTGTATAAAAAAAAAAAAACAAATGTGAAAATTACCTTGCTTCCTTCAAGATGGGATATGGGCTTGTGTGGGCTGTGAGCCATGGAGATTGATGAATCTGCCTGCAAAGACTTCATTTGTGCATCTTCCGGGCTGGAGCGATATAATCCAGCCACAGCTCAGTGTGCCTTGCCAGCGTTGCAGCAGGATCATGTGTGAGGGCAAGGACACAGCCCACGGGAGCTCTGCTGGTCTGCCCAGGGAGGACTGAGCTGGCCTGACACCAGGCTGGGCGGTGTGCTGGTTGGTGCACCCGGCTAGGGCTCAGCAGCTCTTGCTTGTGTCTGTGCCACCGAGATATTGACACGTGGTCAGGGCCACATCCCATATCCCTGCCTGCCTCACTTCTCTGCATTTGAGAAATGGGAAAGGAAGACACGAGACCGCACACAGCCTCTGGAGAGCTACTGCTCGTAGAGCATCATCATAAAGTGGTTTGTCCCCAGCCTCGCTCAGGAAAGGCTCTGGATTATGGAGGTCCACAGAGGCTCATGTACGTTCCCACCATTTTGGATCAGTCCTGAATGAGAAGGAGCAAGCAGAACTGGCCTGTGGGATACCAGCAGGTCATGCTTACTCCTGCCTCTGGGCAGAGCTAGCTGGTGGGAGGCACAGGAACCCGAGGCATGGGTCCCCATGGGCTCGCAGCATCACCCACACCAGGTGCAGTACCATGCTTAGCAGTGGGCCAGCATGCTGTAGGCTGGTGGCACTGCTCTGTCTTGCCCCAGCAAGGGTCAGCCCTGTCTGGGGCTGCAAATAGCCCTGGTAGCTGTAAAAAACTGAAAAAACAGGTGACAGTGAAGGGCACTATGCTCTGGAGCTAACAGAGAGTGAAGGAGAGCAGAACTGGAGTGACTTCTGAGGTTTCCACACATGAGTACTCTCCCTGTCGCTTTAAGAAGGCAGAAAGCAGCATGAAAAGGGACAGCTGACTGACTTACTTGGTATTCAGGTTGCAGATGAGACTGGCCATAACTGCTGTGCATCTGCCCCAGGCTCAGGAGGTACATAAACCTGAGCATCTCCTTATGTCACTGCCAGGCCGGTGGGATGCGAGTCTATGAGGAAGGAGCTTGGTGCAGGCTGCAGCGTGGAGATGAAACCTGGCTGCTGCAGGGCAGTGAGGGCTCAAGAGGTGCCACAATAGGAAAGAAGCCCTCCAGCTTCCCAAAGGCCTCTCCTTTCCATCCACCACCCTTCTGGGCTCCAAGCGTTTCTAGCTGTCTTTCTAAATCGCCACAGGAACGGAGGAAAGCAGGGTTATCTAAGTGAGTAGTTGCGAGATGGTTTGGGGAGGTGTGTTTTTTAATGACGATCACTCCAGTGAAGGCTGCAGGAGAAATTCTGCCCTTATCCTGTTTTTTTAGCCTCCCTGAGAAGCCAGCAGATCAGCAGGTTAAATCTGGGGCAGAGTAAAATGTCCAGACAAGCTGAAACTGTGTGGGACCTGAGCCCCAGCGCTTTGACAAGGAGAGATGAGCACCACTCCAGGAGGGCACTGATTTAAAAATAAAAACCCCGCAATTTTAAAAAACATCTTTGCAACGGTAAAGAAGAAGGCAGTAGGAGTGTGGGGTCTGGGATCATACTGGCTGTGATCAAAGCCTTGCCTAGAAAGCCGTTAAATTCAAAATGATGCTTTGATGACACGTTAACAGTAGCGCAGCAGGCAGGGGCCCCCTGCAGTGGGCATCACCCCCACCTCCGCAGCATTCGCACTGCAACAGTGCTGTGGGGGAAACCATGGCATGGAAGAGACTGTTCAGCCCCTGGGCTGGTGTCCGTGGTGTGGAAACGGATGCTGTCTCCATCAGGTCTCCTTCCCAATGTGTCAGGGCAGACCTAGCAGCTGTGAAGGTGCAGACCTCAAACTGTGCCCCACAAAGCTATAGAAAATCCATGCTAGTCTGCTCTGCTGCAGCCAGCCTCCCTGGAACAGAGGCTATCGGGAGAAGGGCAATGATGTTAATTAACTCCATCCATTTCTAAAGCAGGACGACTAAAATTGGTTCCCCTGTCTCTGCACAATACAGCCCTTTGCTCTGAAGGGCTTACGGTGGAACCATGAGGTGAGACACAGTGGGCAGAGGCAGAGGAACAACAGGTAGCCAGGAGATAAATGTGAATAATTTGATGCGCAAATTATCTGCACACAGAGAAGAAGGTGGTGGTGGTTTCATTGCTGTGACAAAACACCTAGGCAAACCCAGAATTTAAAGGAAATTTAACATCTTCTATCAGACTAAATAGCACAGTAGGAAAAAAGCAACTGTTTTGGGGACACACCAGACCTTTTCCAGGTCTCAAATGCAAGGAGCAAACTTCAAAGGGAAATGCAAATGGGGAAGAGCGGCTGGCAGTTCAATTGGACTTGTTAATCAGCTAGAACATTGAAATGAAGCAGCAGCTGCTACCTGCAGCAGAAGGGAGAGCCTGGCCCCTGCCCCACCAAGCTAACAGTGCAGGAGTATAGGCAGGTCACCAGATTGCACCAGACTGGTCTGAAAAAACATAATTAAATCAGGCAAATTACCCAATCATCTGCACTATTCAGGCAGCGGGTCCTCTGGAGACAGGGTCTGCCTGGTTTTGCTGGTGCGGTTTCTCATCCCCGCTGGGTGCCAGGGACATGGCTTGGGTGCGGGGGAAATGGCTGCACCATGAGGAGCTACAGAGCTGGACTGGGCTGAGCACCCTGATGGGTGGCCTCACTGGGCTTCACAGACACTTCGGAGGTGACCAGAGATGGGAGTTTTCCTTTCTGCTGAAATCTCTGTTTTTTGCCAGTGGAGGCATCACCAGAGACATCACTGAGCTGTTGCTTCGGGGAAAATGCGCTTCGAGAAACAAGGAAATCACCCTATTTCTGCTCACTGAGAGGCCATTTGGTGATCACAGCCCCAGGGCTACTGCTTGGGGACTGAAGAGGGATTTGTGCCTGGCACTGCTGAGCAGAAGTAGTCATGTCTGCCCCCATGGCAGGAGAACAGGAACAGGCAGCTGTAAATCCTGGCAACACCTGCTCCCAAGGGGGAATTATATTCAAAAGTTCCAGTCCTGAAAAGCGTGACAGTCCCATTTTCACATTTTTTGTTGCTACAGAAGAAAACTTTCATCTTCCCCAGCATGATACACTCTGCTTTAACTTCCTGAACTCATCCCAAGTGTTAGGAGCTGGGTTAGCGTCTCCTTGGAGCTGGACATTGCTTTGAGACGGTTCCCTTCAGGATCCCAAAGCCTGTTGTTCTCACTGACTCCTGCTACTGGCTATGGAGCTGCATCTTCCAGTGTCTCCCTGGGTCACTGGGAAGCTTGTCAGGAGCAGTCAGTGCTGCACTGTGAAGAATGAGGCTTTTGGGGGGAAACTCTGCCATAGGAGAGGCTAATTCACTGGCTCTAAGAAATGCAGTCCCCTGTGGGACCATGCTGGTAGATCTACAACTCCTCATCCCTTTTGCACAGCAAGAAAAGTTGCAAGACAACATCTTACCAACCTTGAGATGCAAATCTCTGGTGTTTCTGGAGGTAGCAGCGGGCAGAGCTTCGCGCTGGGACTATGGTAGCAGCAGTGGTGTGTGACTGGCAGGAACTGATTTGAATAATTGGGTGTCACGTCTCTATTTTCCTTTCAGTTTAGCTACATGTGCAATTAATTAAAATAATAACCTAAACGGTCTCCTGCTGGGGTTGTGTTTGCTGCTCTGCTTCAGTCTGCCATCAGCGCTGCTGAAAGAGCTTTATCAAGAGCTGCTTCTTGCTGAGAGGAGCTCGAGCACAGAAAGGCTCTCCCAGCAGAAAGACCTTTAATGCTTGTGGTGTCTGCACTCTTCCCACCCATGTCGTCTGGGTGGTGCATAGACAATAAACAGGGCTTTAACGTTTCACTTCCCACCTCCTCTGCTTGCCCGGCGCTTTGCCTGGCACGGAGGACTGCCTTGTTCGTGTTATGGGAGTTGCGGTCCCTGTCCTGCATCCAGGGCAGACTGGTAGTGCTGCATGAGTGCTTGTGGGCTGCACTTTGAAATCAGGGCGCCCGGGTTGTAGGCACAGGATAGCCCTGCATATATTTGACGACAGAGACATGAGCTGTGCTGCTGAGACGTGCCCCAGGACCATGCCAAAGACAGCCAGTGTGCCCGAGATGCCGGGCACTGCAGTTTTCCAGGAAATGTCATCTCATCCTTGACTTAACTCTTTCCACCAGCTCATCACAGGTGTAGCTGCCTCCAGACCCCATCTGCACCATTTTGCTGCCTTTTGGCAGCTGTGTTCCCTTCCTCATCTCTGCTCTGCAGCCCAAGGCTGGCAGATGCCCTCAGCAGCCTTCCCAAGAGGAGAAAGCTGTGGTCCATGAGGAAACCGTCACAGGTTCTTCATTCATTCACAATCCTCTCTAAGCAAAGGCCAAGATTTTGGTGCGTGCTGTGCTGGCTACATACCTCGCAAGATATTGGTGCAGCTTGTGCTGGCTGCTCCCACACAGCAGATCTCTGCGGAACAGATGAAATTACTTGGGGAATTGTGCTCCCGCCTTTCACGCTCCTCCCAAACACCCTTTATCTGCAGGCACATGCTGCTACAGCTGCAGCAGGAGCATACTTTAAAAAAATCAGGTTTCTTATACCCAAAGTGTTTTCCTGTTGCCGTGTTCACTGCTGGTACAAGAAATACTGTTCCCCTGCAGCTGAGCGCATTCACATCTCATCTTGGTCCTTTTTCCAGCTCTTTTTCTTGCCTGGCTGACTCCCTGTCAGCAGCCAATACTAATCTATCCCTGGCAGTCCTTTCCTTCCCTGCTTTAGTTTTAAGGACGCTTGGGATACGAGGTGTTGACCATGGTTGTGAGCATGGTGCCAACCAGCCCCTCACCCCACAACCCCTGCCTGCTTCTGACAGAGTTGACATACGGTTTGGGGGCAAGCTGGCAAGCAGGGTTGCTTGTCCTGAGATGTCCCTTTTCATCTGGGTTTGCTTCGAAAAGGCTGAAGCAGTGTGAACTAGATAGGCAACAGACAAAAATGGCAGAGATTAAAGCGCCTGGCTGGCAGGAGGAAGATGATAAACTTGTCTAGAAGAAATTGAATTGGGACTTAGCTGAATGGTAAAGCAATCGAAATTCAAATGTTTTTTGCTTAAACCAACTGACCGAAGCAGAGCTCCCAAGCCTTTAAACAGCATTTATGAACTTGAAGGCAAGTAAGGACCATTTTGTTCACCTGGTCTGACCTCTTGCTTGGTGCAAACCTAGTCCCTCTTGCCAGCCTGAGGACTCCTGCATCAAGAACACGACTTTTCTACCTTTTTTAGGAAAACAGCTTGTATTGACATACAGAAGTCAAGGGAATGGCGAGTCTCCTACGCTCTGCTGTTGTCTGTAAGTGGAGGTTAAGCTGACTTACCAGTCTTTGAATAAAAGAAGGATGCCTCGTGCTTGCCCCAGAGATAGTGAGCACCTGCTTCTGCACCCAGTTCCGGGCTTGGGGCTCCCAGAGCCTGAAGGGTGTACCAGGAGGAAAAGCCAAAACACTGAGCCAGAAGAGAACGGGAAGGAATCCAAGAACTTGACCTTCACCGCTTGGTAAAATGCTCTCACTGCTCTCCTCTCAGCCCATTACCTGAAAACAAGAGTTGATATGCTTTTGTTTCCATCCCTACTTAAATCAGCACTGTGGGTCCAGCCATTAGTACTAGGCACACCTTGCCCAGAGCCCTGACCTCCACATAGGCCTCTAAGTACAGCTGTGGTCTACAAGGGAGGTAACTGCAATTATTTGTCACTTATTACCACAGTGAATGACATGCCAGGAGCTGTTACACCTCATGTGCCAGGGTTACAGCATGTCCATAGCATGGGCTCGAAATGATTGGGGTGGGGGGGAAAGAAGGTGCCTTTGCTCTGGCCCTGACAGGATCCAAATGCTTGGGAGGTGCTGAGAGACAAAGAAAGTCCCAAACTGGGATTTGCTCCCTGGCTGGCTCAGAGGTGGCAGGAGCCCATGGGAAGAATCCAGCCCATGGGATGCAGACATGGGATGTTGCTGACCTGGGCACAGCCAGAGCTGCATGTGACCACCGGTGGGGAGAAGATGGGATCCAGCAGACCGAGATTTGGGCTGTCCCAACCCCATTGGGAAATTTGGTTGCTGTTCTGTCCCCTGATCTCTCCTCTTGCCTCTGCCTGCCTTATCTGACGGGTTGCAGAGCCCTGGGGGAACAGTAGCCTTACTAGCTGGCTAGGGAGGATCTCTCACCCCCCTCTTCTGTCTCCGCAGATGTCCCAGGGCCATTTCACGTTGGGAGCCAAGTTCTGTTCTGAGTACTCTACTGCTGCAACAGCCAGCGCAGACCTCAGATGAGAGCCTCCACACTCCTAAACCCAAGTACACACTCTCAGCAGCAAAACTGGTGCTCAAAACCAGGTGGAGCAAGAGTCACCTGGAGGGGTGGAAACTGCTGCTTTTCAACACTTCTCCTCCTCCATATCACTGCTGCTCTCCCAGGAGTGCCTGCAGAACCCAGCGCCCACTGCTTGATACTTTGCAAACACAAGAGGAAGACAAGTCCTTGCTTCCCCACATCGCTGCAAGAACAGGCAAAGGGCAGGGGAAGGATGTAGTGGCAGCACACAGCCATCCTGAGAGCTTCTCAGGACCCTTTACATTTACGCCGTGTTGCAGTGTCCAGCATTAGTCTTCTCCTGTCCAGGCATCAGATGTAGCAATGGTCTCTGTCATCCTATGGTTCTTGTCTCCTTCAGAGGTCCCCCAGGCAAGGCATCTCTCATAGTAATGAGGGAGAGCTCTGAGAAAACTGTTTTTATTTCCCCAAGCTCATTTCGTCGGCGCTCAGCCCAGCCCCCGGCAGGCTGGGGGAAGCAGCCCGGGCTGAGCATGGCCCTCCCGAAGCCCCCGCGGCCGCTCCTCAAGGCCCTGCCGGGAGATGGCACTGCGAGCAAGGAGAACTATCCCGCGGCGCACCCCGGGTGGCAGGGGCTGCCGAGGCGAGGGGAATACTTCTGCTTGCCTTTTCCCCTCCCTTCCCCTGAGACCCTGCTGGAAAAACGCTCCTCTTGTCACCCGTGATGGCTGCATCCTCGCCGCCGAGTAAGGCTTCTTTCACGCCGAGCGAAACTCGGCGCTAACGAGACAGCGGGGATGGCTGGAGATTGCTGGCACAGCTTTACCAGCATCTGAGCAAAGCAAGGATGGAGGGGAAAAAGTCCATGCCTGTCCTTAGGGGATGAAGACAACTCTCTCAGCACAGGGGGTCTGCAGTCTCAGACCCCGCCTCAAACCCTCCAGAGCATCGATATTTCAACGGCAGCCTCCTCACTCAAAACTTCCATGGGAGCTTTTCTCCAATTCAAATAAAGAAGTTGTGCAAGTGTAACGAATTTCCCTCCCTTTAGGTGGGAAATTTTGCTAAAGTGGCTGTCAGGGAATCAAAATTTACGGGACCTGAAGTTTTGCTAACTCGCTGTTTTCGCTTTAAGGTATCGGGGGAGACACAGATTTTCTCGTTTCTCGTGAGAGCTTGAATCTCCACCTGGGCGAAACTGAGAAATTTCGGCAGCCTTTTGCGATGCTGGCCCAATTTTCCAAGCAAATTGCATGGGCTTTTCCGCACCCTGCCAGATTTTTCAACACCTTTCAGGAAGTCACAGCTGAACGTTTTTGGTCAGGGTAGTTTTGCATTTCAGGGAGAATATTTGGGTCTTCTCAGCAGATAGTTGTTGAACGCTCCCAGGACCAGTGCTTCTGCTCCCCAGTGGTGTATTTTCCCAGTCAGTAAGGTGTTCCCAAAACAGGTGGTACCACGCAAACCCAGTGAGAAGACACCCATCAGTCCCCATGTGAAAACAGATGTGCTTGGGCTCAGATAAAAGACTCCAAGCTGAGTCTGTCTGAGACTTTTTTTGGGGGAGAAAAAAAGGTGGTTTTCAATGGGAAATTCTCAGAACTGAAGTCTTGAGAAGAGGAATGTGTTGGTGCCCTTCCTGCTCTGAGGACATGATAAAAAGCAATTACACAATCTGTCTTAATGTCCCATTCTGGTACTTTTGTAAAGAAACGGTCTGCTTCCCAGTTCTGAGCAGGAGCCAAACTAATCTATACCGAAAAAAAAGGGTGGTGTTAGAGGGTCACAAGTGAAACATTTCAACATGGGGTAAACAGGCAGGTGTGCTTAACACCACGCGATTTTGCCAGGTCGTGGGAGAAAAACGCAAACATTTGTTCAGTGTTTGTCTCGGCAGTGGTGAGGCTGAAGGAAGGGCTAGCTGGGACATGGCTAATGAAGGAGAGGAGATGGAGAAAGGGGAACACGGTAGAGGGTGCAGGAGCAGCAAGAAGAGGGAGTATTTCTCCTTTGTTACATAAGGGCTATATGGTATGTAACCGTGCCTGTACTGTCTTCGTTAGTGACCATGGGAGTCACCCTTCCTCGTGGTATAGACATGCCCCACACAGAGGCAACAAGGAGCTATGGGATCAGGATGGGGTTTAGACCAAGAGGGTTTCACTTGCTTGGTTGAGCTTCTGGGCTCATAGGAGTTTGCTCTCAAGGCTAGAGAGGAGAAACGCAGGAAATCATTGCAAGAAATGCACCTTTGAAAGGTTAATACTCATTGAGACCCAAATAGCGGGGGGCACGGGAACGGGGGTGGCGGTGGCGTCTCTTTCCAGGCATCCTGTTTGGGATGACGATTTCCCACTGTGGCCCTCCCCCCTGAATGCAGCAAACAGGAGCTCATGGGGGCTGCTGGCAGAGATGGGGAGCTCTCCCTCCTCTCCTTCCCCTGCTCCCCGCAGCCGGCACTGATGCTTCCCAGGTGTTTCTGACTTGCAGAGTTTGGAACTGAGTCACCTTCGATTTTTCCTGACATTTCCCAGAATTTTTTTAACTGCAATATTGCATTTACCCCCTGTGTGGTTTTCTGAGGGAATCCTACTTTTCGGCTAAAGGCAAAAAGAGAAAGTGAAACAAAATTAATCTCTCCCCCCCCAAAAAAGAACACTTTTGAAAATTGTGGGGGCAGGGGTTTGCTAACTCCTCACCAAAAGACTTTCAAAAAGCAGCTCTTTCACTTTTTTCTTTTAAACCTGACCTTTTCATGCTAAAAACTTCAAACCGCTCTAATCCCTGGCTTCTGCTTTCTATGCGAGGAGGATGATTCATGACAGAAGCCAGTCCTGCAACCAGAGCAAGGAGCCACGCTGCAGCAGACACTGGCCTGCCTCAAGGCGCTAATCTGCAGGGAGATCGTGGGGGACGAACCAGCCGTGCTGGCACGGGCCACAGCTTGGGATGGTCTCACACTCGACTCGTGACTAGTAGGGTTTGTGGCAGGGGTTCCCAATCCAACCATCAGGACATCCTTGCTTTCTTGATGGCAGTGAGATTACCTCCGCCATACGTAAAATATTGCAGACCCTAAGGAGGTTTGGGTGCAATCCTGCTACGGGAGGGGCTGGTGGCAGGGTGCCCGGGTGCCCTCCTGAAGATGCACACTAGCCTGTGTGTGCCCCGTGCCAGCCACATCCCTCTGGACACTTCCACGGCCCCCAACCCCGACAGTGGGACAGCACCGGCCCGCTCCTGTAAGAAGTCCTGATCTATGGGGGAAAAACACCCCACTGGGCAAACACAGAGGATTACGGTGCTCGTTTCCCAGTTCCAGGAGCATGGCGACAGCCATCCTGTAATCCAGGATATTCGTGAAACAGTGATGCAGAACATGATGGCTTTAGGTTCTCGGTTCTCACGTGAGATTGTATGGGGTTGTGCTTGTGGCACCAAGGGAAAAAAGCACTGGTGGAAACCTTTTCCAGGCTCCTCTCCTGTTGTTCCTTGCTCAGAAAAACATATGCGAAAACGTATTTTAAATATGGCTTTCATTCCACGCTGAGCCTCTTCCGAGCGAGGAGCTGGCAGCAGTGGGCCACGTGCTGGGTGGGTGATGGGACGGACGTTATTTATAACAGGTGTCAGGCTGTACTTTGTCATCGAAATCTTACCCGGCAGTAGCAGCGAGGGGTCTTGCCATATGCCAGTCTCTATTTTCCAGGAGCGGTTTGATAACAGCGTGCACTGAACCTGACATCCTTCCCCACACGGAAACTTTACTCACGTATTTTAGCTGACCGGTGGGACGTGGGTCCCTCTGCGCCCCTCTGCATCCCAAATCGTGCTAACCACTCACGCCCGAGCCGCTTGACACCCGTGACCAAGGTTGCATCCAAGGGTAGGATTTTCTCCCACACGAACTGTTGCACACACATACAGCCACGTCACGCCCTGTCCAGGCTCCAGTAGGTCCCCACAGCCTCT
>Ga0181612_163055_pt1 | contig 14564 bp, 6 predicted proteins | sample HoacroProtozoa21_FD_119630 | JGI IMG/M metagenome (GOLD analysis project Ga0181612, IMG submission 119630) | Hoatzin crop microbial communities from Cojedes, Venezuel. Combined Assembly of Gp0051906, Gp0051904, Gp0051908 | reverse complement strand
TCAGCTTGGAAGGCTGATGCTCTACCAACTGAGCTACTTCCGCCTGTTCAGAGAATCAGACGGAAGATTTCGGTCTATTCTCCGTTTTAGTGGGAGGAGAGAGATTCGAACTCCCGAAGGTGTAAACCAGCAGATTTACAGTCTGCCCCAGTTGGCCGCTTTGGTATCCTCCCAAAAATTTTATTTCATCCAGTTGGCCGGACTTGTGAGCCGATAGAGGGATTCGAACCCACGACCCCGAGATTACAAATCACGTGCTCTGGCCAACTGAGCTATATCGGCGTTGCCTTTCAATTAACCGAAAGGGACTGCAAAGATATACATTATTTCCGATTCTCCAAAAAATAAAATTATTTTTTGCGATAAAATTCTTCGATTATCGAGAATAGAGAATCGGTGTCAAGTCCACACTCCTGTCTCTGAGCACTTTGGCGATCTTGTTCTATAAATTTGTCCGGAATGCCGACTCCTTTGACTTCCACTCCTTTGGCATTGGAAGCCATATATTCGGACACTTCGCCGAACAAACCACCCTTGAGACTTCCGTCTTCGGCGGTAATCACGAAGTCGAAATTCTTCGCTACTTCACTCAGTATATCTTTGTCCGCCGGCTTTATGAAAATCATATCATAGACAGCCGGACTCTGCCCATATTCCTCTTTATATCTATCCGCCGCTTCCACCGCACGATTGACTACGGGGCCGCAAGCGAGAATCGCCACTTTCGAACCATCTCTAAGTTTCTCGCCCTTACCGATAGTTAATTCGGCATATGGCTCATTCTTCCAATCAACCCCTTCGCCGGTACCGCGCGGATACCTTATTATATAAGGGCCACCTTTAATATTAAGGCCGGTATACATCAGCTTCTTGAGAATAATCTCATTTCGAGGGGCGGAAATCATGGCATTCGGGATGCTGCGATATGCCGCCATGTCAAAGCTGCCATGGTGAGTTGCTCCATCCTCGCCCACAAGACCTCCACGGTCGAAACAAAGCACCACGGGAAGATTTTGGAGGGCTACATCATGGATAATCTGGTCGTAAGCCCTCTGCGAGAATGCCGAATATATATTGCAGTACGGTTTCATGCCGCCGGCGGCAAGGCCAGCCGAGAATGTGACCGCATGCTCTTCTTCTATGCCGACGTCGAAAAACCTATCCGGATGGTCCTGGGCAAATATATTCATGCCGCAACCGGTCGCCATGGCGGGGGTGATTCCGACGACTTTCGAATCCATATCAGCGAGTTCCTTGAGAACCTCTCCGAATACGTCTTGATAACGGTCGATGTAGTTGTCGCTTTTGATTCTTTCTCCGGTTTCGGGGTCGAATTTGCCTGGCGCATGCCATACGGTCGGGTCTGCTTCCGCTGGTCCGAATCCCTTGCCCTTTGTGGTGTGGGCGTGAATTATGCGAGGGCCGCGAAGGTTTTTGATCCTCTTGAGCGTCTCTACGACCTGTTCTATGTCATTGCCGTCGATAGGACCGAAATATCTGAATCCAAGAGCCTCGAATATGTCTCCGCCGGAACCGCGAACCAACGAAGACTTCGTGCTTCTCGTCATTTTCTGCAACTTATTGCGGAATTCACCTTCGCCCACGCTATTCCAAACCTTGGTTTTGAATCTATTGTAGGTGCTGCTGGAAGTGATTTTCAGCAGGTATTCATGGAAGGCGCCGAGGTTCTTGTCGATGGACTGATTATTATCGTTGAGAATAATCAGAAGGTCCGATTTACTGTCTCCGGCATTATTCAAACCCTCAAATGCTACTCCGCCGGTGAGAGCGCCGTCGCCTATGAAGGCTATGACTTTCTCGTGGAGATTCTGAAGCTTCGCCGCCTCCGCCAAACCGAGTGCAGCCGATATCGAAATCGACGAATGGCCCGCTCCAAAGGCGTCGTAGGGGCTTTCTGAGATTTTAGGGAAGCCGCTGATGCCGTTTTTTGTGCGGTTGGTGGTGAATGCTTCGCGCCTGCCGGTTATGATTTTATGTGCGTAGGCTTGATGGCCGACGTCGAAAACTATTTTATCATTCGGGGTGTTGAAAACGTAATGTAAACCTACGATTAACTCCACGGAACCAAGACTTGCTCCGAGATGGCCAGGATTGACGGCGCAGCAGCGAATCATATAATCTCGTATCTCAGCACATAGGGCCTTGAGCTCCTCTATGCTGAAATTGCGGATGTCCGCCGGAGAATTAACCTTGTCTAAATAGGTGTACATCGGAGCGCAAAGATACTATTTTATTCTCAATTTTAGACTATTCTATTTGACTTTTGTCTCCAAAACTGCTATATTAGCGCATCGTAAATCAAAAGTTTAAAGTTATGGCTGAGAAAGTAAGAAAATTTATCAACGATTCAGTAGCGGCAAGATGGGGCGCTCTCATTCTCATCGCGCTAATGATGTTCTTTGCTTACATGTTCGTGGACGTGATGAGCCCTCTGAAATCAATGATAGAGTCAGAAAGAGGTTGGTCCAGCACAGTATTCGGCACTTATGCTGCGGCTGAGTACATTTTGAATGTGTGCGGTTTCCTCATTATCGCCGGTATTATTTTGGATAAAATGGGTGTGCGCTACACAGGCGTGCTCTCCGCTTCATTGATGCTCGCCGGCGCATGTATTAAATATGTAGGTATTTCCGATTGGTTCCAGACCACAGGTTTCTGCAACTGGCTCAACACTTGGTGGACCGCCCTTCCTGGTAGCGCCAAGATGGCTAGCCTCGGATTCATGATATTCGGTTGCGGCTGCGAAATGGCCGGTACAACCGTTTCCAAGGCCATTGCCAAATGGTTCAAGGGCAAAGAAATGTCTCTCGCTATGGGCGTTGAGATGGCTATCGCACGTTTGGGCGTATTCGCCGTTATGTGGATTTCTCCCGCGATTTATAATAAAATGGGTACAGTGGTAGCCCCTGTGGCATTCTGCACCACTCTTATTCTCATCGGTCTCATTTGCTTTATCGTGTTCACTTTCATGGACCGCAAACTCGACAAAGAGCTTATTGCAGCCGGTGAAATGACCGAAGAGAAGTCTCCTGAGGATGAATTCCACCTCAAAGACCTTGGCCAGATTTTCAGCAGCAAGATGTTCTGGATTGTTGCGATCATGTGCGTTCTTTACTATAGCGCAATTTTCCCGTTCCAGAGATATGCTCCAGATATGCTGAGCAGGGTTCTGGGCGTTGAGGCTGATACCGCCGCTCATTTGGTAAGTTTCTTCCCCGTTTTGGCTATGATTCTTACTCCTGTGCTTGGTGGTTTCATCTCATTCAAAGGTAAGGCTGCATCTATGTTGATGATTGGTTCGCTGGTGCTTGTCGCTTGCCACCTTTCATTCGCATATCTGCTCCCTGCATTCCCTAGCAAGGCTTTCGCTCTCATTTTGCTCCTTATTTTGGGCGTTTCATTCTCGCTCGTTCCTGCCGCTCTTTGGCCTTCAGTGCCGAAGATTATCGACAATAAGGTGCTTGGTAGCGCATACTGCCTTATTTTCTGGGTACAGAATGTTGGCCTTTGCTTCGTTCCGCTTCTCATCGGTGCCCTTGTGGACAAGACCGGCGGCTACAAAGTGCCTATGCTTGTATTCTCAATCTTCGGTATTCTCGCATTCTTCCTGACCTTCATGCTCAAACTCGAAGACAAGAAGCAGGGCTATGGCCTTGAGCTTCCTGAGGTAAAGAAAGACGACGTTGTCGTTGAGGAGGTTGTAGAGGAAGTGGTAGAAGTAATTGAGGAGTCTGAAGATAAATAATGAATAAGGTGAAAACTACTCTCCGCGACTCGCGCTGGGCCTGTTGGTTGGCTCTGGCGTGTCTGGTCGTGCCAATGTTCGGGTCGTACTTCTTCGACGATATGTTTTCGAGCATATCCCATTTGTTCGAACATCCGGAGTACCTCGAACTTGGTTGGAATTCCGCTTCATATGGCCTGTACACCAGCGGTTATTCGTTCCTTTGTGTGTTTGGCGGCTTGATTGTGTGTGGAATTCTGCTGGATAAGTGGGGAGTCAGAATCACCGGATCTATATTCGTCGGAATGATGGTGGCAGGGGCCGCGCTGGTGGCCTATGCCATCACTTCCGGAATGTCTCCCAAGCAATCCTGCACTTGGGCATATATTGGTTGTATGCTGTTCGGCTTGGGAAGTGAAATCGCTGGTGTGGGAGTCACGAGGTCAATAGCAAAATGGTTCAAGGGTAAGCAAATGGCCCTTGCCATGGGCTTGCAGCTGGCTATTGCCCGTCTGGGTACCGCTCTGGCGCTGATTCTTTCGCCTCGTCTGGTGGCGGAGAAGGCAGCAGGGGAGATGTACACCCTTTCCGAGACCGCTCGTCCCGCTTTTTTCGGACTCATGCTTCTAATGCTTGGCGCCATTCTGTGGGCGATTTTCGTGGCCATGGACGCTAAATTCGAAAAGCAGTCAGGTCTCACCGACAAAGTCGATACTGCGGAAAATGATAAATTCCGCTTCTCCGATATCCTGAAGGTTCTGAGCAATAAGAATTTCATCCTTCTGGCTCTGCTTTGCGTGCTTTTCTATAGCAGCATCATCTCATTCAAGAAATTCGCGGCAGCCATCCTGATTCCACGATTCAATATTCCGGTTGAATCCGCCAGCTGGATGGTGTCCATGCTGCCTTTCGCCACCGTGATTTTTGCTCCGCTGTTTGGACTCATGGTGGATAAAATCGGCAAGGGTACAAAGTGGATGGTAATTGGTGCGATTCTGGCCCTTCTGGCTCATCTCTTGCTTGCCTTCGCTCCTGCTGGTAAGCCATTCTATGGCTATTTGAGCATGGTATTTCTGGGCTTTGGCTACTCGCTAGTGCCGGCTGCCATGTGGCCTTCTGTGCCGAAGATTCTGCCTGATAAGGTTCTCGGCACCGCATATTCCCTAATCTATTGGGTACAGAATCTTGGGCTAATGTTTTTCAAGATGTCCGCCGGCAATATTCTAGAAGGCGCCCAAAACGGATCCGGACCGGTGAAGGTTGAGGTGATGTTTGTCTGTGTCTGCATCGCTGCAGTGGTGATTGCGTTGCTATTCTCGCTATCTTCCCGCAAAAATCCTGAACTCGCTCTGGACGATCCGAACGTGAAATAGACGTGCAATTTGAGTCCATATAGTCTCAAAAATTGTAAATTCGTCTAAAAATATAGGAAAATAGTCCGCCTTCCTTGTTTATTCTCCTTAAAACGTTTAAATTAGTATCGCTTTTCCCCGAAAACTATGAATCGAGGAATAACCACAAATATCAACGAACAACCAATTTGACAATATGAGTTTCCTTAAGCGAAACCGAGTTTTAGCCATGCTTCTGATTCTTTTCTCAATCGGAAGCATTGAAGTTGCGGCTCAGCAGAAAACCACCAAACCAGTTCCCCTTTCAGATTCACTTTACCGATCTCTTGCGGCTACTCCTCCTATGGGATGGAATAGCTGGAATAAGTTCGGCTGCAATGTCAGCGAAGACCTCATCAAGGAGATGGCGGACGCTATCGTCGCCAATGGCCTTAGAGATGTGGGCTACGAGTACGTCGTAATAGACGATTGCTGGCAGGTAGACCGCGACGCCGATGGTAATATCGTCCCCGACCCTGAGCGTTTCCCCTCCGGAATGAAGGCTCTGGCGGACTATATCCATTCGCTTGGACTGAAATTCGGTGTCTATTCTTGCGCCGGTTCTCTGACCTGTCAGGGACGCCCTGGAAGCAAGGGACATCAGTATCAGGATGCCATCCAGTATGCGAAGTGGGGAGTGGATTATCTGAAATATGACTGGTGTTCCAATGATGGTCAGGTGGCGAAAGCGGCCTATCAGACAATGTCGGAGGCTATCAAGGCTGCCGGTCGCCCCATAGTTCTGAGTATTTGCGAATGGGGCGAGAATAAGCCGTGGGAGTGGGGAGAAGGCATAGGACATTTGTGGAGAGTGACTCCCGATATTCGTGCTTGCTATGACTGCTCTTTCGACTGGGGCGGGGTAGGAGTGCTTCAGTGCATTGACGCTGACGCGGACCTTTATCCCTATGCAGGTCCTGGCCATTGGAATGATGCCGAAATGCTCGAAGTCGGCAATGGTGAACTTACATACGATGAATCCGTAACACATTTTTCCATGTGGTGCATGCTTGCGGCTCCTCTTATGAGCGGCAACGATTTGCGCAATATGGACAAGCAAACCCTTCAAATTCTAACCAATAAAGAAGTTATAGCTGTCAATCAGGACAAGTTGGGGCAGCAGGGCATTCGATTCATGGACATGGGCGACCAAGAGATTTGGGCTAAGCCTCTTGCTAATGGCGAAATCGCCGTGTGCTTCATGAATCGCGGTTCTTCAGTCTGGGATTTGGATTATAACTGGACGAATCAGACTATGTATTTCGCCCGTGAAATCAACTTCAAGAAGAAGACCTACACGGTTCGTGACCTCTGGCAGCATAAGGATATTGGAACCAGCAAGGATAGGCTCAAGGCTAAGATTCCCGCTCATGGAGTTCTTATGGTACGTTTGAGCCCCGAAAAGGCTCCCGCAGTAGCTTTGCCAAAGGGTAAGAAGATTTATGTGCAGAAGGATTGGGAATCAATGGACTTGAATGATCCCAATAGCGAGTGGAGCTACCATCGCATGTACTGCACCCCTAATATAGCGATTTTCTGGCAGAAAGGCTTTGGAGATGACCCCGCAAAGGCTCCCAAGGCCGATGGCAATGACATGACATGGAATCTTCCGAATCTGGCGGAGAAGTTGGAAAAATTCTACAAGGTGTTTTCCGAGGATATGAAATTTACCTTGAAGGGTTCCAACGCGGAAAAATACCGCATGAATTGCTATGTGAATTACGATTACAAGGACCAAACTGCTTACGGTGGCAGCGTAGATGACGTCATCGGCGGCCTTTGGGTGACTCCTGGAAGAATCCAGAATGAAGATTTGAACGTGCTTGCTCATGAACTTGGACATAGTTTCGAATTCATGGTCATGTGCGATGGCACCGGCGATGCTTGGGGCGGTAGCGGCTTCTACGAGATGACTTCGCAGTGGATGCTCTGGCAGGTTAATCCAAACTGGCAGACCAGCGAAAAGTACCACTGGGAGGCGTGGAACACCCTTACCCACAAGGCTTTCTTAAGCATGGCCAATATATATCATTCGCCCTATGTTATCGAATATTGGTCTACGAAGCATGGAATAACCTCCATCGCGGACCTTTATCGTGCGGGCAAGGTGGGGGAGGACCCTGTGATTACATACAAGAGAATGTACGGCATGGATCAAAAGGCTTTCAATGATGAAATGTTTGATGCTTGCCGCCATTTTGTTAATTGGGATTTCGATAGGGTATGGAAAGAGAGCCGTCCTTATGCCAATAAGAATGTCACTTCTCTCACCCCTCTGTCAGATGGTTGGATGAGAGTCGCCGCTTCAAATTGTCCCGAAAATTATGGCTTTAACGCCGTTGCGATGCCGGTTCCTGCAAATGGTGAGACGGTGACGGTGGATTTCCGTGGCGAAGCCGGAATCGATGGCTACAATGCAGTCAATACGGATAAGGCTGGTTGGCGTTATGGATTTGTCGCCGTTGGAAAGGATGGAAAATCAGTTTACGGCCCCATGAATAGTGAAAAATTAGCGACCATAGCATATACGGCCGACAGAGACCTCAGCTACCTTTGGCTAGTGGTCATGGGCGCCCCGACGGAACATTGGATGAATCCCTCGCCTTGGGATACGCCAAGAGGGGAGAGGCCGAAACCCGACGCGCAATGGCCCTACAGCATAAAAATACGATAGAATTTTTGGAAAACTAAAACCACAGAAGAAACGTTTACAAAGCCAATTATACAACCACATAATCAACTAAATAACACTTTTATGAAGAAAATTCTACTCGGAATTCTAGCGATGACGTTGACATTGTCGACGGCGTTCGCGCAGCACAAAGGGGTAGAAATCTCCGGTACGATTACATCGTCCGCAGACAAATTGCCCGTAGTTGGCGCTACAGTCCATGACAAGGCTTCTGGACAGTTCGCCATCTCGGACGAAAAGGGTTACTACCATCTTTATGTTTCCGAAAAATCGGAATCGCTTTCAGTCATGTGTCTGGGTTTCAAAGACCGCACGGTCGCAATATCCGGACAACAAGTGAACATCGCCCTTGATCCAGACGTTCTCAGCATCGATGAGACCATGATTATCGCCTATGGACAGGGCAAGAAATCTACCTTTACAGGTTCCGCTTCGGTAGTGAAATCAGAGGAATTGGAGAGAATCCCCACTTCCAACGTTTCCACCGCACTTCAGGGACTATCTTCCGGTGTTCAGGTTATCAACAACTCAGGTCAGCCTGGTGATGGCGGTACCATTCTCATTCGTGGTATCGGATCAATGAACGCTTCCAGCTCACCTTTGTGGGTTGTCGACGGAGTTCCTTACAGCGGCTATGTAAACGCTCTTTCTCCTTCCGATATTGAGTCCATGACAGTGCTGAAGGATGCTTCCGCTACCGCTCTTTACGGTTCTCGTGCCGCCAATGGTGTAATTATCGTTACCACCAAGCAGGGACGTACCGAAGAGGGTAAGGTTTCATTCCGTTCCAGCATCGGTTTCGCAAAACTCGCGGTTAACCTTCCTAGAATGCTCAATGAGCAGGAATTCACGGAGGTAACATGGCAGGCTCTCTACAACGCCGATATCCTCGCGGGACTTTCAGCAAGTGAGGCTGCAGCCAATGCTACCGCCAATACCGCTGCCGAGCTAAAACTCAATCCTTGGAATACCTCCACTCCTGTTGGAACAGATGGTAAATTGGTTTCAAGCGCAAGCCTTCTCTACAGCGATGATTGGCGTGCTGAGACTCTCCAGAGCCGTCCTCGTCAGGAATATGTGATTGACTTTAGCGGTAAGAAGGGTACCACCTCTTATTATTTGTCAGCCAGCTACCTGGATGATAAAGGTATCTTCACTACCCAGCAGTTCAACCGTGTATCAGGTCGTGCTAATGTGATTACCAAGGTAAAAGATTGGTTGGAAGTAGGTACCAATACCTCATTCTCCCACAGCGTTACCGACGCTCCCGCGGGAGATAGCGTAGTATGGTTCCTCAGAACCGTGCCTTCAGTCAATCCTATTTATCAGTATGACTCCAACGGAAACCTCGTACTCGATGCCAATGGCAATAAGATTTACAATTACAACAATGACGCTCCTGGCTGGATTGGCTGGAACGTTCTTGCTGATGCCGCTTACAATGAGTACAAGAGCTACAATGACACATTCGGAACTAGGAATTACTTTGAAATCACTTTCATGCCTACCCTTAAGTTCCGTTCTACCGTCAGCTTGGATTACTACTTGAATAGCTACGATGGCTACACCAGTGCTGACTATGGTTATTTGGCAGGTATCGGTGAGGTTGACAAGTCCTATGATAGAAATGTGGCTATCACATGGACCAACGTCCTCAACTGGAACCAGAGCTTCGACAAACACACCGTTGGTGTTACCCTCGGTGAGGAAAGCTTCAAGAGAGATGTCAAAGGTATGTCTGCGAGCCGTCAGGACTTCCCGTTCGGTGGCCTTAAGGAACTCTCTTCAGGTGCTACCATGACCGCTTCTACATCTTATTCAGATGCTTATAGACTGCTTTCTTTCTTCTCTCGTGCAGAGTATGACTATGATAGCAAATACTATGTTTCAGCATCTCTCCGTACTGATGGTTCATCCAAGTTCTCACCTAAATCAAGATGGGGAACATTCTGGTCAATCGGTGCTTCTTGGCGAGTTTCCAAGGAGGATTTCATGAGCCAGTATGATTGGGTAAATAACCTCAAACTCAGAGCTTCCTATGGTGCCGTAGGTAACGATAACTTGTCATCATGGTATTGCTATCAGGGCCTCTACGGAACAGGTTACAACAACTTTGGTAAGGCCGGTGTAATGATTACCCGTCTCGCCAACGAAGGACTTAAATGGGAAACCAACCTTCAGGCTACCATCGGTGTTGACTTCGCACTCTTCAACAAACTTACCGGTTCATTCGAATGGTTCAACAGAAAGTCTAAAGACTTGCTCTTCACCATGCCTATGGCTCTTTCTACCGGTTTCAGCGGCATTGATAGAAATATCGGTGATGTTCGCAACTCCGGTGTCGAGCTTCAGCTTGATTGGATTGTTATGGACCGCAGCGACTTCAAGTGGAACATGGCATTCAATGCTACTCACTATCGCAACAAGATTACCAGTCTTCCTCAGGAAGAAATGAACGCTGGCTACTTCAAATGGAGAGTTGGCGAAAGCCGCTACAACTATTGGGGAGCTAAATATGCAGGAATAAATCCTGAAAATGGTATGCCTCAGTATTGGAAGAATGTCTACGAGACTGATGCCGACGGCAATTCAGTAGTAGTTGACAGAGTCCTCACAGAAAGCGCTTCTGACGTGACTGGTGACGATCAGAAAGAATACTTGGGAGATGCTATTCCTAAACTCTTCGGATCATGGACCAACACCTTCCAGTTCAAGGGCTTCGACTTCTCCTTCATGTGGTATTATAGCCTTGGAGGCAAGATGTACGACTCTGACTACTCGCAGTTGATGGTTTATCGTCAGGGCTTCTCTTATCATCCCGACGTGCTGAATTCATGGTCACAGACCAATAAGAATTCATCCATCCCTATGTTCTATAAAGGTATGAGCACTACATTCTCAGACCAGTACCTTTATGACAACACCTACTTCAGACTCCGCAACGTGACTCTCGGATATTCTCTTCCTAAGAGCCTGCTTGACAGAGTTTCTATCGACCAGTTGAGGGTATATGTACAGGCTGACAACTATCTAACTCTCGGAAAAGCAGCCAAGAGAGGCACAGATCCGGAGCAGGATATTTCAGGAGGTACCGCAAACCGCTTCCCTACAACCAAGTCTATTACATTCGGCGTTCAGGTAACATTCTAAAACGGGAGGTAATATGAAACATTTATATAGAATAATTTGTGTGGTTCTCGTTGCGGCAGGTCTTTGCTCATGTAAGGACTTCCTAGAGACCAATCCTACCAGTTCTGTAGCCGATTCCGAAGTGTTTACCACTATTAATGGAGCTCAGGCCGCTCTGAACGGCTGCTATTATCATCTTTTCCTCGGTAGTGGCGGTTCGGGCAGACAGGACGACTGGGGCTACGCTACCCACCTCATGACCTTCTCAGTTGACGGCGAAGACCTTATTGTGTGGGGCGGATGGTACGGATACGATTATAACTTCTGGGGCCATACCAGAGGCGATATCTTTAAATCAAGTTGTCTATGGTACTACTACTACATCCTTATCAACAACTGTAATAGTGTAATCGCTTACGTTGATGATGTCCAGGATGGCGAGGAGTCAGAGAAGAATGCTATTAAAGGTCAGGCTTTGGCGATGAGAGGTTGGGCATATTTCCACCTGATTCGTCTCTATCAGCAGACATATGTTATTGCTAAGGATATGCCAGGTGTGCCTATCTACACAGAGCCTACAACCGATACCACCGAAGGTAAAGGCCGCGGCACAGTGCAGCAGACCTACGACCAGATCCTAAGCGACCTCACTCAGGCCGAGTCCCTTTTGGCAGGCTTCACTCGTAGCGACAAGAACTTGATCGACCAGAGCGTTGCCAGAGCCTTCTTGGCTCAGGTTTACCTCACCATGAATGATTGGGAGAAAGCCGCTTCCTACGCCGCTTCAGCTAGGGCTTCTTATCCTCTCACTACCAATGATGAGTATTATGAGGGCTTCCATGAGCTCAATACTCCTTCTTGGATGTGGGGTATGTATCAGACCAAGGAGCAGAACCTCAGCGACTATTCTCCTTTCGCAATGTGGGCCAACTGGCTAGTCAGGGATGGAGACTATGGCTGGACTTTCCAGTGCTTCTTCCTCAACGATGTATTCGTAAATTACTTCGAGGATGGTGATGTCCGCAAAGACCAGTTCCACTGGGTTTGGGATTGCATTAACTACTCCGATAAATTCTACGATGACACAGACCTCTGCGGCGACATAGTTTATATGCGTAGTGAGGAAATGCTTCTCACTCAGGCTGAGGCATTGGCTCGTCAGGGCAAAGATAGCGAGGCTCAGGCACTTCTGAATGAACTCCAGTCCATGCGTGGCGCTAATCCTACCTCTGCCAGCGGCGACGAACTCATCGAGGCCATCCTTCTTGAGCGTCGTAAAGAGCTCTATGGCGAGGGTCTTGAGTGGTTCGACCTCATCCGTAACCAGAAGCCGTTGCTCCGCGAGGGCGACCATGCTTCTTATGGTGGTCATGACAACAATGTATTCCCTCTGGCGGCTCATTCTTGGAGATTTATTTACCAGATTCCTAACACTGAAATCGTGAATAATCCAAACATGAGTTCAGAGATTTGGCCTGCGGGTGACCAGAACCCCTTCAGCGGTATTTACACCCCTTAGACTTCGTAAATAGCTGGAAAATAAATACTTAGTTTTTGACCTCCCCTTGGACTCTAAGGGGAGGTCTTTTGCTATGTACTTGAAAATAAGGCAATTTGAGGGGGTTGAATGCTATTTTTGTACAATCGTCCAAAATTTAATGCAAAATAGTCCATTTCTTGGATTTCGTCGTGGATTAAAGATTAAAATAACTTACCTTTGAAAAACGATTTAAACAACATTATTATGCGCGCTAAACTAATGACCATCGCTTCTATGGCAATTATCATTTCCTTGACCGCCTGCAATAGCGGCAAACAGGAAAATGAACAAGCCAGCGAAGTGGACTTTACTAAGATTCACCTCAACGATCCGTTCTGGGCTGAAAGAATCGAGACCAATAGAACCGTGACGATTCCAGCCGCTCTCCATGAGTGCGAAGTAAACGGACGCTTCAGAAATTTCGCTAAAGCCGCAGGACTCTATGACGGCCCCCACGAAGGCGATTTCTCATTTGACGACACCGATGTATACAAAGTAGTGGAAGGCGCTTCTTTTTCCCTAGCCGCCCACTATGACGCTGAACTTGACGAAAGAATAGACAGCATTGTCCATCTCATTGCTCTTGCGCAGGAAGATGACGGTTATCTTACCACATGCGTTACCAACAAGGCTGAGAGGCTGAAAGGCTGGTGGGGCGACCACCGCTGGGACAAAATCAATAGCCATGAGCTTTACAACTGCGGTCACCTCTACGAGGCCGCCGTGGCTCATTATCAAGCTACCGGCAAGAGAGAACTACTCGATGTGGCTATCAAGAATGCCGACCTCATCTGCGAGGTATTCGGACCTAACGAGGGACAGATTCATCGCCCTTCAGGCCACCCCATCGTGGAAATGGCTCTCTGCAAACTTTATCTCGTAACCGGCACCAAGAAATACTTGGACCTCGCTAAATACTTCGTTGAGGAGACCGGTCGCGGCACCGATGGTCATCAGCTTAGCGAATATAGCCAGGACCATATGCCGATTCTCCAGCAGGATGAAATCAAGGGACATGCCGTTCGCGCCGGTTATCTCTATTCAGGCGTAGCCGATGTGGCTTCCCTCACAGGCGACAAAGAGTATTTCACCGCTCTTGAGCGCATCTGGAACAATATGGCAGGCTGCAAACTTTACATCACCGGAGGTATCGGTTCTCGTCCTCAGGGCGAGGGCTTCGGTCCCAACTATGAGCTCCACAACATGGAGAACTATTGCGAGACTTGCGCATCCATCGCCAATGTATATTGGAATCACAGAATGTTCCTCGCAACAGGCGACGCCAAATACATCGACGTCCTCGAAAGGGCTCTCTACAATGGCGCAATGGCCGGCGTATCTCTCGATGGCTTCCATTTCTTCTACGACAACCCTCTTTCATCAATGGGCCAGCACGAGAGAGAGAAATGGTTCGGTTGCGCATGCTGCCCTGGCAATGTCACCAGATTCGTGGCTTCAGTGCCTAAGTACATGTATGCTACCGCCAATGACGAGATTTTCGTAAATCTTTATATAGCATCAACCTCTGAGATTGCTCTCAGCGACAATAAGATTACCCTCAAGCAGGAGACCGATATGCCGTGGGACGGAAAGGTGGCTCTCACCGTATCTCCCGAGAAAGAAGGCAAATTCACCCTCAAACTTCGTATCCCTGGTTGGGCCCATGGCGAGCCCGTTCCCACCGACCTCTATTCTTATATGGATAAGGGTGGCAACTATAGCGTAGCCGTCAATGGCAAGGCCGTTAAAGGTAAACTCACAAAGGGTTATGTAGTTGTAAATAGAACATGGAAAGCTGGAGACGTTGTTGAAATCAATCTTCCTATGGATGTTCATCGCACCGTTGCCAATCCTAAGGTTCCCGCTGACGTAGGCCTTGTTGAAATCGAGCGCGGACCTATCGTTTACTGCATCGAGGGCGTAGACAATGGCGACACCGTATTTGACAAATATATTGACGCTAATCAGACTTTCACCACCGAGTGGAAACCTGAACTCCTGAAGGGCGTCACCGTAATAAAAGGCAAAGCCACTAAGGTCGCCTTGGACGGCACCGAGACCGAAGTG
>Ga0181612_116530_pt1 | contig 14565 bp, 8 predicted proteins | sample HoacroProtozoa21_FD_119630 | JGI IMG/M metagenome (GOLD analysis project Ga0181612, IMG submission 119630) | Hoatzin crop microbial communities from Cojedes, Venezuel. Combined Assembly of Gp0051906, Gp0051904, Gp0051908 | reverse complement strand
ATTTTATTTTATTTTATTTTATTTTATTTTATTTTATTTTATTTTATTTTATTTTATTTTTTCCCTCCCCCCAAGCCTCTTTTCATCCCCGTATCTGCACCAGTAGTTAATAGATTAATGCATGTCTTGGGAAGATAAAGGCACTTTCAGATCTTCAAAAGGCAAAGCAGCCTCTGAAACCAGTGTTTACAACCTCCTTGGCTGGTGACAAGGCAGGCAGTGTGACATGACCTTCGGCTCAGCCTCCAAGGTCAAGTTGAGATGCAAGTGCTGGTCCCTGGGAGTAGGGGGGATACCAGAGCTCCCAGTAGCATGGCTGGGCCAGCCAGCTGTGCAGTGCCTGGTTTTACCTTTGTTCTCTGCCAGAGCAAACTCGCTCACCTCTGCCTATTCTCTTTCTTCAGGCATTGAACAAGAGTTTTGCGACGGAGAAGGAAAGAGAGAGAGAAGATGGTGTCAGGGGGAGAGCAAGCCAAAACTTTCCAGCATTCAGAGCTATACAGAAATGATACTTTTGTTCATTCCTAAATCCTGGATCTGGACACACCAGTTAGAAAAGAGATGTCTAGGCCAATGTGCAGTGCCACTGTTGTTCTCCTTCAAGGGCCGGATCACACCAGTTCTTGCAGTCCTTGAAGATGTGAAGTCAGGTAAAAGTCTGTCTTGGCTACCCCTGAACGCCCCATTAGGCGTTAGGGTGGTCACCCAAGGTTCTATGGTTCTGACTCTAGCCTGAGATTTCCAGGCATGGTTTAGTTGTGAGATTAAACTACATTCAATATACTGAATTTTGTGGAAGAGTCCTAAAGTGGCTTTGAAATACCTATCCCTGTGTTTGCACTTCTGGAATAAGTTTTCCTCCAGCATGGCTTCCACCTTGCCTGATGCTGAGGAGCAGAGGAGGTCTGGGAGCAGCAGGTTGTGCAGGGTCCAGAGGAGCAGTGCTTGTGTATGCAGAGCTTGAGTGGTGGCTTCAGGGGGGGGGAAAATGTAATTCTGTTTGAGTAGTTCGCAGGCATTTTGAAGCTTGTCCCTGTGAATTAGAGGCCCGAGTGAAGTCATTAAACCCTAATCAAAAGCAGCTAATCAGGAGTCAGTGGGAGATCTTCCAATTAATCGTGGCTGGAGCTAGCTGGAGCTAGCGGAGCTGCAGCGCTGGCGGCTGGGGAAGGAGGATGGCAGTAATGAATTAACAGGAGTGCAACATCTTCTGCCACTGAGATACCCCCAGGGGTCTGTGCCAGCTCAGGTGGGCACATGATAGGGCTGGGGGCCATCTCAGACTTTTCACAGGCTTTGTCTGCAGCCCAGTGAAGATTTATTTGCATTTAGTAAAAACAGCGGTTTATGTGCTGGATGCAAAATTCATTCTTTGTGTTGTGATGCCCTGCAAGAGAGGGCACGCTCAGCTGATGTTTTCCTCTTCTCCTAACTCATGTTAATAGCTAAGATGACAACCAGTCTCTGTGGTCAGTGACTGACAGACAGTTCATCACCTCGCACAATGCCTAGGCATGAATCTTCTGATGAGACCATTCACTGGAGCGGCAGCTTTTGCATTACACCGTCTCCTAAATTCAGCCATGGCGATGGTTTCCCACCATACTCTACTAGACCTAAAGTCTTTCTCCTCATCACCCCTGAAGTCAGCAGGCAGTTGTACCACATGAAAGCAGACAGAGTGTCATGTGGAAAATTAGGGCGTACGAAGGTGCCTGGACCCCTGGACATCTCCTGTGCCACTGAGCCTCCGGAACACAACGCCACTTTGTGCTCCTTTCTATCTCACGATAAAAAGCCTCAAGGATATGGTAGACTCCTCTCACTGTTCAAAGCATCTGGCGTAGAGCAGAGGCATTCTGCTGCTTTTGGAAATTCCCTCGCTTCCCTCTCCAGAGAAATGTCTGTCTTCATAAATCCTATTGTACCTATAAAATCCCTTCCGTTCTTCAGCTTCTGCTTGACTCCCTCTGACGTGACTGTTACACTCTTGCATTCAGGCTGCACTATAAAAAGAATAAAGTGCATTGTGTCGGATCGAGCATGGCTGTAAATCCTTGCCAGGTTGGAGTCGACACAAATTTAATTCTGTCGTGGCTCTTCTTTGGAGTGTATGCCGACTAACATTTAAATTTGCCAGCGATGAGATGCAATTGAGTTTAAGTAACTAAAGTGAACATGTGGGCAACGTTGTTGTAGAGCGATAGCTGCTGTGGTTCAGGTCTGTAGGAGAAGGGGCGCTTCTCTGTCCAAAAAACACTACCCAGAAATGCAGATGAATCCAATAAGCAAGCCTGAGTTCACATTTGCAGATATGAACTTCATATTTAGACTCCAAGGACCTGGGCTGATGTCTTCCCAGCAATGGTAGAATGGTTTGGGGGCAGTTTGGGGCTCGCAGATGTCCCCACATACCCGGCTTGTCCTCCTCCAAACCTGGGGGGCAGCAAATCTTCATCCCTGCTGGTGGGGCTGGGGGATTTCAGGGGTCTGAGGAGTTCTTAAATGGCATCACTTGCCCTGTTCCCTCCAGGACCAAGACTGATGCAGGGCTCTGAAAACTGACCCACCAAGCAGTGTGAGTGAGGTCAAGCATTACCAGGACACCTAAGTTCTCCCAGGGCTTTTCTTTCTGACACGTCTTCCCTTCCCCATCTCTTGGTTTCCTGCAGCCAAAGGATGAGTTGCCACCTCCTGCAATGTGCATAGAAATCTTCTGGTTTAAAACTGTCCAGGAGTTGTCACAGGACGGTGTCTCTTGTGACATCTGATGTCACTCTCCTCCCTCCCCTGGAAGCTTGTTTCCCTACAAGGATTTCTCTTCTGATCTATTGTCCTGTCCATCTGCTGCTTTCCTCATCCTCCCTGTGACTGTGCTGAGCTATTGATTTCTGCCTTGTTCATTTTGTAGATTTGGGAAAGGGGGAGGGATGCCCCAAGGGAAGGTCAGGATAAATTGGCAATTTGTGTCCGCCTTGGCTTCTGCATCCCTTACTTGAGGTCTCCATTGCATCCTTGTCCTTGCTGCAATTTTTCTGCCAAATGCCATTTTTACCCTCCTCACGAGTCCCAGGAGAGCTGTTACTTATGGCTGGTGGAACAAAACCAAACGACACAAGCTGGTTCCCAGCTTGCAGGAGGATATCCATCAGTGGGGATTTTAGAGAAAGCCTTTTGTTTAATGATGGGATCACTCATGTTCTCTCCACTCTCTTGCCCCTCCCAGCCTCCCGTTGCATTGCATCATTGAGAAGTCCAGCAGGTACTTCATCCTCTGCTGAGGACTGATGGTTTACTCAAACAATTTCTAGATGTTCCCTGTTCATATTCCTGCTGGTGTAAACCCTACTTCATTGCTCAGAATACTTAATACCTGAGAGAAGAGGGCAGAGGGTCATCCACCTCGCAGTTAGTTTGGGAAAGATAAATATTATTCTATGAATATTTTTGCAAAAAGACATGCAGCGTCCCTCATTTCTATCTTCTTCCCCTCCTATGTAATCAGGATTTTCTTTGACTAAAAAGCAAAACAAAGACCCTAAGGATTTCACTGAATGAGCATGAAAATAATTTTTAGCAAATCCTTTCCTATTTACTCTGTTTCTTCTCTGGCGGACGCCTCAAACAGCTTTTTTTTTCCCCGGAACCCAGACAGTACTGTCTGGAAAAGCATCTTGAAGTAGACTGAAGTTTGTCCTTCGTGACTCTGACCTTGGTAAGTCCCCTACCAGTGACTATGTGCAGGTAAAAACAACCTTTGGGTGAGTTCCTGCACAGGACTGAATCGAAGACCTCTCTTTCCCTGGCAGTCCTTGTTTAGTAGGGTCCGGTAGCCGTGAGAAGGAGGAGCAGATATTTCTTCTCTGGAACTCGCAGAGCCGGAAAAGCGGACTGTGCTGGATGGAGCAAGGACATTTGGTTTCTCTGAGGCACTGACATCTCCTAAGTGGTGATATGAGGCATCAGGAATGGAAATGCACCTTTTTAGGAGAGGGAAAAGCCTGTGAGCTCAGACTCCACAATAATTCACCTGGCTGCGTGTCTGGCCCTGAGCCCCACGAACCCTTTCCAGCTCTGCTTTGCATTTTGCGAAGTGTTTCTAGAAATGACCGGTTTTCATGGGCATGTCGCAGTGTGATGAATGACTGAGGATGCTCAGGGAGGATATCTGTCTCCATCGAGGCTCTGTGAGTCAGCTACCCCATGTCTAGCTGCTACTTTTCTGCCTTAAAAGCCTCAATATTCTCCACTCAGCTCACCTTCCTGCTCTTTGCTGGTCTCCAGATCCATTAGTCTGTCTGGGCCGGTACCCATTAAACCGCTGAACATGGGCTACTCCAAGCAATCTAATCAGCGCTGCAGCTATTAAAGGCAGAAATAGTAAGAAACCGAGTCACAAGCGCAGGCAGTCTGGCACTTGGATGAAGAGAGAACTTTTGTGAGGGATTGTCACTGCTTGTGGAGAACCGCAGAAGCTGCTGTGGACAATATTTGATTGCCGTGACAGTGGTTATTAATAAAGACTTTGCTAATTTGAAACAGCAGCATTGCTGGATCCAATAGCCTGAGTTTTGCAGGGTTTCCAGTACCAGTGGCCTCTGTGCCACCTCCCAGACACAGAGAGGTTTGTGCAATAGGGGAATATTGCCTCCTCCCCCCTCCAAGGGAGGAAACTGAGGCACGGGGCTTCAAACCATTAATTTAATTATGGTTGCTCAGGCAGTCTGTGACATAGGCATTGCCTAAGGCAAGCAGATCTGCAGATGCACTGTGGAGACTGTCCCTTGACTGAGATGGTTTTCATACCGGCACGTGTATTCTTTTTTCTTGTACAATTCACAACAAAGTTTTCCAGAGTGTTTTTCCTGCTGCCTCTCATGGTGCTGAAAAAAAAACCCCAACCTTGGGATGGCTTATTTGTTAGTGCCCTGGATGGGAGGTGTTACATCGGGGAGGAGGTCTGGGGGGAGCCGGTGGTCTAACTGTCCACAGCCAGGTATCCGCTGGCCGGGGGACGTCGCTTGGCACGGCAGCTGCCCTGCTTTGCACACCCATCAGCACAACCCTGGTTTTAAAGTGTAGATGAGGCGGCAGGCAGGAACTAGAGGGAGAGGACTTGATTTTGTGTGCCTTCAACAAAAAATCACGCTGAGCCAACCATGATTAGAAACCTGCTTGTACAGCTCAGCACAAGCAGAGACCAGGGAGGCTTCCCGGGCTGAGGGCAATAATTTTATAATTGCTAGGTCTGATGGGAAGGCAGGGTGGAATCTGCCCTTTATGCTGAATTTTCAGCCATGTTCAGAATTTTACACTGAAGACCCAGCTGGATAGTTTTAGCCCTGAACCTCCCGGTTGTCTGTGCCACCCTTATTCCTGTTGGGACACAGATTTATCTTAAATTAGATCCCACATTTTCTTAACTCTGTTTCTGTGCTTATTTGTTCAGATCATCTGTTAAATTCCTTGGAATGAGACTTTTCAGAAAGGGATGTCTTTTCCTTTACATTGAGTGAAAGAGAGAATCTTAGCTGATGTCTCTCTGAAGGCAAGAAGAGCAGCTTAACAAATCCCAACTCTACCTCTGGATAAAAATCAAAGGTTTGCCTGGACAGCTATCCTAGAAAGTATCCCTTCTACCACCTTCTGCCCCTGGACAAAAATTGCTTTCTCAGTTTAATTTGCTCTTGGTTCAGCAAGCAAACTGTGGAAAACTGGCCAAGAGTTTTATTGGCACATCGAAGTCATAAAAGCCAAAAAAATTAAAAAAGCCATTCACCCTTTTAACTGATATAGCTCGTGCTGGCCAAACTTTTAAGTGTAGACTTGGCCTTTATCTGGGAGTACTTTAAAAATACAATAATGGAGTGTTGAAATGAAGATGTTGGACAATAGGTGTGCTCCTTGCTTCAGAAGCTCCCAGGTAAGAATTTGTTCACTGGTGACACCCCATCCATCAGAGATGTCGAGGTTTTGTCATGGTTCCCAGTAGAACAAATTGTCACATAAATCAGAAAAGGTGAGGCCAGTCAAGACGTGAGATCTGGCTGCCTTTATTGTAAAACAATATTATTGTTGCATGCTGAAAATTTCTGGTTTCTGCCCTCTCATGTTAATTTAAAAAGAAAATAAGGCAGTTAATTTTCATTTTGGATGGGAAGAAATCTGTTCAGTGTATTGAAGTGACTGGAGATGTTTTTCCTCTCTATTTAGCACGTGCACATGATTTAGTTATTTCACACTTGGCCTTTGGGAATTATTGGTATAAATCCCTTTGCACTGTGTGGAAATACATAACCCTTGAAGCCTGAAGATATGTTTTCCTGGCCTCCCAGATGGTGCGGGACTTACCCCGCTGGCCGGCCGACTGGCTGGCTTCTTTCACAGCATATAGCCACAGCCCTGAGAGACTCTTATTGGAAAGGATGCTAATTGTTGCGACTGTTTATTTTTTGGGGGTTTAAGCACAGGGTTTTTTTGGTATTCAGTGTTTTTCTTCAACTCCTGCAAAGGGGCTGCTTACAGCTAATGGACTGCTAAAAGCCCTCACCTCCAGCCAGAAAAGGAGTTTTGAAAGATGAGCTGAGGACTGTGGGATCAGAGGTGCCCAGACAACCTGGAACTGGATTTCCAGGTGCTTAAAAACCACCATTAAAGCAAGTTCTCAGACGTGACCAGTCTGAATCCAGCATGAAAATTAGCTGTTAGTTTAGAAGCCTTAATGAAGGCTGGAAACCTGCCTAAAAAGGCTGGTGTTTAGTGAGTGGTCCTGGACTTTTAATTGGTGTTCATTCAAGACCTTTTCACTCCTTGGGGAGTTTGTTTTGAATGCTTACGAGACGCTGAAATTTGGAACTTTCCTATGGAACAGAAGTTGTCACATTTTCAGATTCAGAACAGCCAAGGGTTTCATCGAGCCCATTTGTAATCCCTTCATTTAGATGGAATGAAGCGTTTCGTTCTGATAAGGTCAAAGCGTGAAAATATGAATATATTAAAATACGTGTCAAAATGAAGGTAATCAGAATGAGAACCGGAGCAAACACTGTTGAAATAATTCACTCTTCCCACCTCCCCCCCCCCTATAAATTTCAGCGCTGTGGACATATCTTTATGAAATGTTTTCATGGGAAAAGTCTATTTTGCTAGTAGATAGCTACCCTGACCAAAATAATAAGGTTTTGATCAACTCTTGGAAAAATACAGGTTTTGGAAGGGCGATACTTGAGATTCCCCAGCGCTACCATCAATCACGTCCCTGCCTCCAGGCTCACTGGCTGAGGAGGCCCTGGCACCGCTGCTGCTGCTGATGTGGCTCAGAGGTCCCTGGTGATCCTTCAGCTTCAGGTTTGTGCTAGGGGCTGCACAGGGGCTGCCTGAGATGCCGAGATTCAATCCATAACTTTCCTCTGGCATCTCCACAAAGATCTGCTGGCATCCTTAGACACCATCCCCGAAGCTGCATTTGCTGTCCTCTCCCCGGTGGCAGAAGACAGTTGTTCAAGAGGAGGGAAAGCAATTGCAAATGTACACCTGAAAATTGATCCAGGCTATAATCATCTTACAGTATTTTAATTGTGCGTGTCTCCCTCCCCGTTCCACAGCAGTCAATCATTCCCCATCGAGCTGGATGCCTCTTCTCTCTGCGCCTTGCCCTGCTTGTTTTGAATTCAATCTAGACGCATTTCCTAGCAAAACATAAACACCGCGTCCTCTTCCATCTGTGCTCCCCGACCGCTGGTTCCCAATCACTGGCAGCGTCTCTGTGCTGCTGCCGTCTTCCACCGCGGAGGGGGATCTATAAAACTTGACTCGTAAAGGGAAAGAGATGGGATTTGACTCACAAAGAGATGGTGGATAGGTGAAAAAAAGATGGATGCCCCCCCCACCCAAAAAAATAAAGAAATATGGGCAGAAAATGAAAGAGATTTAAAGCAGCTATCAATCGGTCGCTGTTCCAGCTTTAAGAGCTGTTGAAACAACATAATAAAAGGCAATAAACGAGGGATTTATGGCCTACCTGCTGGAAATAGCTCGCTGCATCTATTGTGTGGGGTGAACACAGCGTGCAAGGCTGGGGGGGATCGGCGCCTGCCTGCCCGGCGTGCAGACGTGGCCGAGCCAGCAGCACCATTCAAGGGGCCGTGCGTGTGTCTGCGGCTCTGTCCTCCACATTCTACTCCCCTCTTCATTACCCCCCCTGCCCCTCAGCCCTCTGAACCACCATATTTATGGGCTTGGCATTTGGTGTCTTAAAGACTTGGTTTTGTTCAGTTTGACTAGTAAGCCCAAGACGATTTGTTGCAATCGATGGCAGAAGGCTGGAATTTTAAGGGCCAGGTATTTTATCACGGGGACTGGGCCCTCGAGCTAAATCTTAAAGGCAGGGAAGGTGAAAACATACAATACTGCCTACGGCAGCATCGAGAAAGGCTTGTAAACTGCTGGCACATATTTAAATTGCAGGAAAATCACCAGGGGGGAATAAATCTACAAAAACAAAAACAAACTGAGAAAAAGAAAGCGAGCAACGAAACATGGAGATTTCTGATACCTTATTCAAGGCTGAAACTGTCCTTTTAAACTAAAAAACAATCTTCTCTCCTGCCCCAAACCCACAGAGAGCTGAAACTGCAGACGTTAGCACAAAAACATAGCCAGGCAGCACGTGTCTGGTGCAGGATCTGGGCTGCCGCGCTGGCGGTAGCCTCGCGTGGTTTAAGGACCGTGGGCACTGGAGAGCTGCAAGTCGGGAGATCGGAGGAGACCAAATAGCTAGAACGTGGCCCTCTGGGCATGGGGAATGGGCATCTACCCTACAAACACACTTGCAGGAGAAAGTGTCCTGTCTTTCCCAGTCCTGGAAGCGAGAGCGGGGTGTTCTGGATGTTGCTCTGCTTCGTTTCGAAGCCTTGGCACCAAGTCTTCCCTTGCAATCTCTTTTCCCCTCTTTCTTCCCCCGAAAGAGGTTTCACCCCCTGCCTGTCACACTTGCTTTCTGGCCACGAGTTCCATGCTTTTGTTTTGCAAAGCGCAGTAAATCTTCATGGTGACATGAGAAGCTCTGGCAGATTCGATGTTGTTTGTTCTTTTGGAGGAAGGTGGGGAGAAAAGAGAGCAAGCTGAGAGGGGTAAATCAATCCACTTGATAAAAAGAGAGATGCAGCACGGCACAATGCTGTAATCCAATGGAGCCAGTGTGTGCCGGAGAGACAGATCTGGGACGGAGAGAGGAGGGGTGGCGGGGCTGCAGTAATCCCGTGTCCCTCTTCAATCCCCAGCATGGAACAAAGCGCTTGTTAGCAAATAAGGATGGGGGAGTGGTAGCAATAAGCTAAATAAATGCCCTTATATTCAACTGTAATGAAGAGCTGGGAGCCTGAGTGGAGCCCTTTCATAAACACTTGGGGACAAGATTGTTCTAATTATGAAAGACCAATCAGAAGGATCAGCAGGCATGAAACCACGGATTAGTTCAGTTGCTTGAATGCCAGTCTGTGGCAGGGAGGCAGCAACTGCCTCCTCCCTCCCCTGCCTTGAAAGGTATCAGGTGCTTTTTATTTGGTCATGCTTTGGAAACGGCTCCTGTTAAAAAAAGGGGAAAGGGGCATGAAGACCAGGAGAAGAAATGGCTTCAGTGGGTTCACCCTGTGAAGGGGAGAGATGGCCTGCCTGGCTCTGGTAGTCCCACGGTTTTCCCCCACATGCAAAGAAGCCCCTTCTTGGTGGTTCAGACCATGAGGACATGCAGAAGTTTGTCTGTGCAAGATCCTCGCCGTGACTGTGTGTGCAGCTCTTGTGCATCTCAGCAGTGTTATGGACCATGTCCATCCATTCCCCTTCCCACCACCCTGCCCGCTCTCAAAATAGTTCCTGTCTCCATAAATGCCATGAAAAGAAAAATTAAGGGTTTGAGAGCTGGAGGTTTGAAAAATGTCAGGAAAGGATCTGGACACTTTAGAAGAAAAACAAGTAATTTCCCTTCATTGCAAATTCAAGCGTCAGGTCCTCCCTAAGCCATGTCTCTTGGAAAATATTTAAGATAGATTGATTAAATAATAAACCATAGCTTCTCTCAAACTTTTTTTGATTTTAAGGTTGGCTTTCTAAAACTTCTCTTGGAGACTCCAAATGTTAAAAAGTTCCTCCTTCACAAGAACCACAAAGAAAAGGCTTGGTGCGTGCGGTTAGAAAGTGCAAGAAAATCCCCCCATTCTCCCCTAATCACAAGACCATCAAAAAGATCATCAGAGTTGGCAGCAGCCTTTGAAAAGATGTCTTGGAAATTCGAGTGAGGAGCTGTTTCAAACCTGCGGACACCGGAGATGCTTGGTGCAAGCCTTGCTGATGGCTGTGGAAAGAGGGTCCTCCTTGCTCTCCTGGAGGAGATTCCCACCCCAAGACAATACTTCCAGTTTCCCCCAGGGTTTCCTTCTCCGCTGCCACCTCTGGGGATTTCCCTCCATTCAGTTTCTAATTTTATGAGAAAAAAAATAAAAGCAAACCAAAAACCTACTCCTGTCCCAACCTGTTTCTCTCAGTCCACCCACAGCAGACCAATTTTGAGGCAAGAAGCGTGGAGTTAATGGAAATTCTGTGAATTTACAAACAAGCATTCAGAGGGGAGAATGTGCCTATTTATCTCCTAACACAGTGGTTAAAAAAAAAAAGTCTGTCTTTAATTGCATTTTGAATCTATTCTAACGATTTACCCAGGAGAGTGTTAAGATGTCACGGCTTTTTCATTAGTAATATATCCCCAAACAAAATCTTTCTTAAAATAGGTTAAGGCAGTAAATAGGCCATTAATTTACAGGAACATAATTAGTACCTTGCAGTTATTCACTAAAATAGTGGGATCTCTTTTGTTGTTATTCAATGGCAAGATTTAAAACAAATATAGAATCAGCAGGTCAAAAAACACACAGGCTGAAAAGCATCAAAGGTATTGATTGAAGTTTCAACAATAACCTTAACTCTGCCCCAGTACCCAAAACAACATAATTTGTGCAAACAAAATGCATTCTCCAATGGTAAATAATGAACACAGAAAACAGCATCTGGAGTTTTGAGCAAATATCAATACATAGTTGTAAAATTGCTTGCTTTAAGGGCTAGAGACCACAGCTAAAATTGGAGACAGTATTTGAGGCATTTCCTTTCTTAAGAGATTTATGCTAATGTATAGACATTGCATTAATTTAAAAGGAAAGTATTTTATTTATTATGATTTATTTAATTGGCACCATTATCTTTGCAACATTGGCATCATTTTGTTTAGAGAAACAAAAATGTTCCTCTAAAATCAAATAAAATGTTTTGTAGGGTCAAGGTCCTCTACTTTAGATTCCCAGAATTAAAAAAGAGAAAAAGTTGTAATTTGAAAATATTTCTCGATTCAAAGTTATTTTTTATTATTCTTAATTTGAGATTATTAAACTGAGAAAAATAGTTGACTTCAGACTGACTAAAAAAATAATTTTACAAAGTTTTTTTAGATCTACTTATTAGAAAACTTGGTTTCACATGGTCTAGAAATCAAATTTGAGCCAATTATAGCTTTTTCATGTGTATTACTGCAACTTGCAAAGCAGAAAGGAGTTTTCAGGGGTCAGGAGCTGTACTCATAGGATAGTGTGACTATAAATCATGGGCATTGCTCAACAGGTAAAAATATCAAAATATATTAGACAGCAGTTAATGTTGCAGTTATAAATAACAGTGACTTATCAAACTGAAAAAAGAAGCAGTAATAAGGTCATTGTGTGCTGGCCCAAGAAGTTCAAAGTTCAGTTGCATCATGAGATGGATGTATTATTGCTTCCCAGACCAGACCTTTCTGTAGCAGCTCAAGTGAAAGCAGAACAAAGAAAGTCTCACTGAAAAGAAGGTAACAAGAGCCATTTTAATTTCTTAGATTAACTTCCCTTGCTTGTTTGTTACTGCTAATAACGTTGAGGTGCTGTACAGGTGGGTAGAAAATACTGTGCTTTGTTTATGGGAGTTTTGCCAGGTAGTTCCTCTTTTAAATACAAAAACGATGGTTTTTTTATTATTATTTAATTGGAAAAATGTCTGCCAGAACAATTTTTAGGAAAAGGTCTTGGGAAAAAAAGATTCAAAGAAATGGAATAATTTCCCCATTATTTTCTTGAATTGCTCTTCCAATGACATTTAAAAGGAGCCCAAACTTCATCTTTTCGCTTTAAGGCTTGTAACTCCCCATTTTGCTTTTGAATAAGAGACCGAAAGCATGAGGTAGGAACTGGGGAAACTGAGGCAGGGACTGATTTCTTCCTGGTTGAAGGCTGCAAGGGGGGGCAACGCTCTCATAGCTGGGCACCCCCAGGCCAGGTCCCTGATGGCAGCAGCAGTGCCATTTGCCACCAACTCCCTTCGACTGCTGTGGGACCGGCGAGGGACCGGCTTGGAGACCCCCGGCAGCGCGGGCCAGCGGAGGTGCTGGGATGCAATTCTGGCTCTGCCTTGCCTGCCTTTGTTACCCCTAATCCGGACATGCTGACAGCAGGACAGACTCCTACGGGGACAGGGCTACAGCTTGACCCTGCAGATGGTAAGGATCTCGCAAAGTCCCCGTGTTGCAAAGCTCTGCTGCAGGGTGGAGAATTTTAATAAGGACAGGAAAAAATAGCGAGAGACAGGGAGAAAGGGATACATTGCAAAGAACCTGACCTTATTTCCTCAGAGTGGGTGACTAAATCACACAGCTAAAAATAGGTAAGTGATTTACTTTGATGCTGTAGGATTTTGCTGATACCACTTTTGTTACACATACAAATATAGAGATTTAATATAATACTTCCCTTACTGCAGTGTCTTCTACTAAGACAGTTCTAAAGTCTCGAGAGCTGCTGTCTCTGCCTGCTGCTTTGAGCCGTGAGCTACAAGCAGAGACTTCTTGGCTCTGCAACTAACATACTGCTGGCCTTTGGGACCATGCATGAGAAATTTCTTCCGGCAGGGATGCTTAGTGTCAAGCATTGTCCGTTCCTGGTTCTCCGAGACAGTTGCTCTGAAACCAGTGGGGACTTCCCTGCTTATTTGTTATGAACAACTGCATAGGATAGTTTTGATCCCAGTCTCCCCCATCTTTATAACAGGGAGGATAAAATCCATCTGCCTCCAGAGAGTCTACAGCAAATTGGCCAGGTGACTCATGGAGGTAGCTGGGAGATGCCCAAGGGTGGGCACTGTGGTGGTGAAGGGGAGGCCAGCCACTGGTGGTGCACCCCAGAGGTCGATACTGGGGCCAGCATTGCTTCACGTCTTCATTAATGACTGGGACAATGGCACAGAGTGCCCCACGGCAAGGCTGCAGATGGTACAAAACTGTGAGGAGTGGGTGATAGACCATGTGGTTGTGGCACCGTTCAGAGGGACCTTGACGGGCTAGAGAAATGGGCCAGCAGGAATTCCATGAAGTTAAACACGGGAAGAACAACCCCTTATCTGTAGAGGAATGGCCCCAGGCACCAGCACATGCTGGAGAGCAGCTTTGCAGAGAAGGACATGGGAGTCCTGCTGGGCACCAGGCTGACCATGAGCCACCAAGGTGCCCTCATGGCAAGGACAACCAGCAGGCACCTGGGCACATTGGGCAGAGGGTGGCTAGCAGGTGGAGGGAGGAGGTCCTGCCACTCTGTCCAGCCCTGGTGGGACACTTCGGGGTCGTGGGCCTGGGGCTTGAGCATCAGCTGGGTGAGGTGACGGTGCAGAGGTGCCCACCAGTCTCGGCAGTTCAGTGAGTCTATTATACGAGATTGGGAGTGAAAGCAAAAGCCTGGACTCCACCGTGAGCTCCTCTGCAGGGCTTTAGCTCAGCTCTCCCCATACCTGAACGCTTTTTGCCTTTGCTGACTGAGCTGAGGGTGTCGCCTCTGCCAGGCGTCTGAGGCTTGAAGTGTACAAGTGGAGAGAATTATTTAATACTAAACAATTATTCTGTTGCATAAAACTCTTGCATTTGTTTACTGAGGAGCCTACGCTGAATGCAAACCTCCAGACAGAGCTGTCGGGGAGCAGGAGAAAAGAGATGGGGATTTATTTAAAAACAGAGTGGAGTGTCTCACCAGTGCCCATCTTTTTTATATCTCTCTGCACTTTCCCTTTCCCTCCTTCCCCTCCACTTTTCCTCTTCTTTGGTAAACAATCTGCTTGCACGCGGAGGTACCAGATTCTCCAGCTTCTGGGTGGACTCTGAGGGACGGCTGTAGATGGGAAACTGAGGAAATGACCATGCTCTGAGGACTTTCCCGGGCTCCAGGCATGTCTCTGTTCCTTCTGGCTATCTGGGAAAGTTCCAGAGGGTGCTGCTGCTCTCCCACATCTCCCGCTGACTCCGTGCCTTTGGGAAAGAGCAACACACGCTCGGGTGAATTCTGCTCCGTGCAGAGAGCTGTGTAAATAAAGGCTCCGGCTGGGGCATGCTGAGAGCTGGCACGGCAGGGGCTGCCACTCTGTCAACGTAACCCCGCTCCTGACAGGCCCCGCTTTGTTGAAACAATTCCTTGCGATGGACCGAGTTTATCTCTAAGTTGCTGGATT
>Ga0181612_104362_pt1 | contig 14565 bp, 13 predicted proteins | sample HoacroProtozoa21_FD_119630 | JGI IMG/M metagenome (GOLD analysis project Ga0181612, IMG submission 119630) | Hoatzin crop microbial communities from Cojedes, Venezuel. Combined Assembly of Gp0051906, Gp0051904, Gp0051908 | reverse complement strand
ATTTCAAAATGTGCAATAAAGGATTACTTCAAGCGGTATCTATGCTGTGCAAGTCACGAAGACAAAACTCAATGCTTATTTAAGATATTAGATAGAGTCTATCTTCTGTACGATACGTACATGTTCTGTTGAAATTTGAGCATCTAAGAATGAGAGGAGAAAGGGTAAGAACTCAGTGTCTTTTCCGTATCAAGCCCATACATATAAGGCAGGATTTAATAGTCAGATATACACAGTAAACTAAGATATACCCACCTCAAAAAGCAGACTAACTTACTTGAGGCAATATAAAAAATCTACATATTAGTGTGAGCAGTATATAAAGCAAAATATTCATTTCAATATTTACTTGCTCTATAACTTTTAAAATTATTTCAACTTGCTACATCCAGGACCAGGTATCTAGAGATGGGCATGGCAGGCAACGTTTACATTTGCCTTCATATGATTTTCATTTAGCATGTACTTGAAAACAAGCATTCAAACACAAGTATGTATGTGCCTCCCAACTCAGCTCTATACATACGCACACGGTGCGTATGAAAGGAATGCTATAAATACATATTTGTGTCTTAATTACAGGCTTGAGTTTTGGCCTACTGTAATTTTCAGAAGCACAGTGCAAGTCCCCATATCACAGTTCCTATCGCCATGTCACTTTTTCCACAGCAGTCATGACAATTTCTTCACAGACAAGGGGAAAGACAGAAACCGTCTCTTAATTTTGCACTCTGTCAAACCCTACCCGCACCCCAAAGCTAAGCTGGGTATTAGAGCTAAATACCCATAATTATATAAATTATCTATAAACATACATCCTTCTTACCAAAAGAACTGAAATTTCATTTCTGGATCTGGAGTTTGTGTATTTTATACTTTGCAAGAAACCATCAGTAGTATTTTTATAGGAGAAGAATAATCTTGAATTTCAATAAAACTACAATGAATAATGGCTACTTATCTACTTATCACTCTCCTCTTCATGCTTAGAGCAGTAAACGCGAATTCAAGATAATAAAGGGTTTGCCCAGTATATTTCTATAGCCAGAGCTCTAACCTCCTCACTTAGCCCATCTGACAAAAAACTCCTGCAAAAAAACCACACACGCACAGTAGTAGGTGGGAATTTAATTAAAGGAATAGAACTGCTTAAAATTGAAATCTGGAGCCGCCAATGAAGTACTCAAGTTCTGCAAGGCCACGGCTGACAGTTCTGCTACGGACTGAGAGGCATTTCTCACCAAAGTTCTGGGGAAGTTTCTATCCCTTACGTCCAACCTACTTTACCTGATGGCTAGAGAGCGGAAACGCAAAGGCCACCACGCTTTGTGCTTGTTTTCACTGTGCCGTGTTCGTAAGGCCAGTCTCCCTTAGCTCCGGGAATTCTTCCCTCCTCACTTTTTCTGCACGTAGCACTTTCTTTTCTCTCCTCCTTCCCGGCCTTTCGAACTGCTACGTCCTTTACCCCCTTCCCTCTTCTCTGTACCACCACCCACTTTCTTTTGCCACTGTTTCTTTTAAATATGTATCCTGAGATGCTATTGACATAGAGGCACAGAAGAAATGTGCTTCTGACTAACATACTCGAAAATGTCGTTTATGCCAACCAAGACTTCCTGATTTTTCTTATGACGAAGAATCCACCCGGAGGGCAGACTCCTAGAAACCCTAACTGCACTGCCAGGAAGCGCCGCATCTCCCCCACCTCCACTGGTTCCAGTTTTCCATTTCACCCCAGTTGTCAAAACTTATTTTCCAGAGACAACTAGAAAAAAGGATGTAAAAATTTACTAGCATTTGTGGTCACAATATATACAGGTGTCTCGTGGAACACGTCTCTGAAAATCATGAAAACCACTAGTGGGCACAACAGAGTACGTGTAGGAGGAAAGCAACCGGAGACGCTCCTTAAACGGCAAACAGCAGCAGCAGCATCACACCCTTCAGGTCATGCTTTCTAGGACAAACTCAGCTCTGTTTCACATATTCTATTAGGTATATCGTCATATTACTAGCAAGACATTATGCTAAACTGTTAACACAGCCATAATAATTTCTATGTCTCTGCTTTTCGTAGGTCAAAGGTACATGAGTCTGCTTAATCTTATCAATATCACCCTTCTTCTTCATCCTCTTCCCTCCTTTGTTTTTCTCATTTGCTCCACAGGTCAAAATCAGACTTAATAGTCTTCTGAGACTACAGAGCACAAATCTTTTTTTTTTTTTTACCACTATGGGTGTAATCAAAAATAATAAGAGATAAATTGAAAAACTGAAAAATTAAGAAATCCATTGAAAACCTGGCTTTCAAAAGTGCAGCTAATACAGGCTCAAGTCATTTCAACTACATAAGTTCCTTTAAAACTAGTAACAAATACATGTGAACTATTTCTTATCCTGCAAAAATTTAAAGTATAGTAGGAATGTAAAGTAACTCAAATTTCTTCACTGTTGAGCGATACGAACAGCCAAAACCGCACCTTTTGGTACAACCAAAATGCTTCTTATTTCACAATAATGGAAAAAAGGTAACAGCATAAACCAACAACACAACAGTGAAAAGTCACAGAAAGCACAACAGATCTAACATGCCACAACCTAAAAACCAACCAGCCAGTGCATCCCGCGGTGCCAAACGCCTCCAGGAAGGGGAAGAGCTGTTCAATTTCCATTTGCAAGGAGGGATCCTAAAAGCTCACTGACTCTCAGCGTCCCTGTACCTGCTGCCATCATTCCCAGCAGCACAGAGGCTGCGCAAACACCAGCCAGACCAGAGGGTCAGCGATTTGCACCAACTCTGTGCTAGCTGACAACAGAATGTGCAACTGAGAAACAAGGGGCAACAACAGAGAGACAGCCCACAACTAGCTGAAGCTGATACTAGTCCGCAGTGTGGCCCCACTGTCTTACATAGTTTTGCCACTCTAGAAATACTGACTACAAATTACCCCTTTTGTCTCTCTCCCTGAGTTTTTCTGGCTTTTTTCTCCTTCCCCAGATTGCTCCTAACTAGGGAGGAAATTCCAAATTATGTCTGAAAATCATTATCATGAGACTATCCCTCTGTGTTCCCCACCATCCGACAGCATCCTAATTTGTACTTATGGAATGAACTGGATATCCGGATTGATACGAGAACTGACCAGAATTAACTGTCAGTTCCCTAAATATCAATGCTATAATCGTATTAGGAGTCTTAATATCACCATAAATCTTAAAGTTGCACAGAATTTAAAGGAAAGAACAGTACTAAAGTTTTTGTGCTGTAATGCAAGATCCAAAGATCAATGCAATACAATCAACCTTATGGACACAGAATTGCATCAATAAGCACTTTAAAAAAAAAGACACAAACTAGCTTTGTTGTCATCCGCACTACCATGAAACAAATGCTGAGGTAGTTATCAGAGGCACGCTGACTGGGCAGAAGAATTCATGCAGCTTAAAAAGCAAACACTCCATAATGATCAAGCAAGGATGGTGATAGCCTGGAAAAAGCTTCACAAGGTCTTTATAGAGACCAACAAATATAAACTCCAAGATGGAAGTCAAAGTAAGGTACAAAATGATCTGCAGGGCTTCAACAGAAATGCAGACATACTTTCTGAAAGAGTAGAAAAAAAAAGAAAGCAAAATAAAGAACAGCAAGAAACACCTTACACTAGAAATGTGGCTGTGTTTGACAAGCGCACTCATCCAGACCATGACATTATCTGTTCAGCATTTAAGGTATGGCTCATCACCTGGAAATGTGACCTTACCTTGGCATGAGCAGGCCCTCTTTCATTCAGAAGCTTATACTGGGGTTGAATTCTATTGAAACGGGCTAACTCATTTACCAGACACATTGGAGTTTTCTCTTTGGGGTTTGCCATGTTATCTTGGAGAGGAGCTGTAAATAAAGAGTCTGTAAAATTTTTGTGGAGAAATGTATTCTTCACAACTTTGCAAAGCTTTGCAAAAGCAGCAGCATGCTTAGAAAAGCAAACACTGGCTAAAAAACAATTTTTGCACATATGCTAAATACAGTGCTTAAATACCATTTACGTATTCATCATATGAGAACATGTATTTTACAATAACCACTTTGATTACATGCAATTTAAAAAATACAACTATTTCTTTCCAAAATGCCTCTATACAAGACGACAGTGTAGGAGGACGTACACCTATGCCACTTTTTCTACACCACCAAAGTTGACTGTCAGGGGTATACTGGTTCCAGGAATTGACTGCTCTCTCAGAATGGTTTCTTGATACTTTGAAGCAGAAGTGGATAGCATAAGAGTTGCAAGATAAATATAGTAGATGAAACCCTGTGGTTCTCACTTGCTTCTCCCTGCTTCTTCCCAATGTTTTACTTATCTCACAATAACGAAGTCAACTCTCAGAGCACTCCCAAAGAACACCTTTCCCCCCCCCTTTAAGGATTTTGTTAGACTTTGTTAGGCTTTTCTTAGACTACTGAATTCAGACTAATTAATTCATGTATACTGCCTTACTATTTTTTAACATTCCGCTATTTCTTTCTCAACTTATTTGTATTAATCCCTAACACACACTGTCATTCCTTGCTTAACTTTTTAGGATAACATTTCTGTATTTTATACCCAGTTCAGCATAGGGACTACAGCATTTATTAGGCTACAAAGGAAACACCACATACTGCCAAGCAGTCTGAAAACATTCTGTTCTAGGGAAAAGAAATACACTTGGAGACTTTCCTGCACCACTAAAACTTCTCTATAAAAGATACGCTCAGAATTTGACAAAGTAGACATATTCTTGTCTGAGCTTTTATATCATTGATCAACACTTCACTGTTCGTCCGAGGTCAGTTAAAGAAACTTAACTTTAAGTAAACAGTCTATTTAGCCAAAATATTTTTCTGCATGATTTTTCTTCTTTATTTCAATCCTCTTTAGGACCTAAGTTGTTTTGTTTTGTTTTGTTTTTAAATTAACAAGTCAACAAAAAGATTCATTTGAACACCAAAGAAAATACACCTGGACCAACTTACCTGGTGAGTTGCTAGAAGGTGCGGGATCCACAAGGCTGGCAGTCAGACTGCTACAGCTGGCAGCCGATTCTGAAATGGATCCGTTCATCGAGGACGGTAGACCCAGTGTATTTGTAGTTGTAACTGGTAAGGGTAGCACCACAGGGGACATGGTAGGTCCGGACAGGTTTGCTGTAGTCTGCATCTTAACTTGTGCCATTACCTGTCACTGCAATAAACAAATAATTACGAGTAGGGCACTTTGCATTTTGACTGTCAAATGACGGTAGTTACACTAACAATACTTCTTTTTTGCTCTCTGGATCTGGGTCACAAAACTATCCACAGCAGTCATGCCTCTGCACACATTACTTCCAAACCGACGCACAGAGAAACAGAGCTCACAGCCAAAGAACATCACTGGAGCAGAACCCACACCCCCTGACTCCAGGTTCTGTTGCTCAACTATGGGGCGACCCTGGCCTGAAAGACAGCAGGCAGAATGATTATCCTAGAATAAAATTCCATATAATTATTCTGTGGATGAGATTAGCACCTGGCAATTTCTTGAACAGAGGATGTCTTTGCAACAAACTGCCACAGCGATCTTTTGCCATAGTTTTTCCAGTGAAGTGCACATAAAATACCAAATAAGGCCACAAGAGAAAATCCCTATTTTTTTGCCTGTTACCAAACTAGAAAAGAGAAAAAAATAAGAAGAGAAAACAAAGAAACAAAAAAAAAACCCACCAAACAAGCAAGTTTTGAAAAATCACTGCTTATCCAGTCAACAGACGCCACACTTCAATCCTTGCATAAATTACTAGCTCAGGTACCAGGATTTCCTAAACTAGCCTTTAATCCAGTGCCTAAAGCATTTACCTGGAACATGCCAGGTACTAATTACGTCTCTCCATCTACCCAGATTAGCTTCTTTATTACCAATATCTGTTCTCTGGCTAAGTCTACACTCGTAAACAGAGCAGTGTCAGGGCATGCCTCCTTCATACTATTCATTGCGAACATGATCTTTAGCAAAATTTTGGCTACTGACAAAAAACTCTTGCAGAAATCACATGGGAGCAGTTCGCAGGCCAGCAGGCACCCCGGGCAATCCGCTCAAACAAGAGAGGAGGCAGTCAAGCTCAGTCCTCCAGAAGAAAGTCTTGGCCTTCTTTTGGCAGCAGGAGAAACAGGATGATGTATTTTATTTGGTAGCATGGATACAGACTGTATTTTCGGGGGTTCATACGCACGATAAGATCTGTACAGACCAGATAGAGGGACGAAACTGGTAAGACCCAACAGACAGCCTGGGGAGCTGGGCCGTCTCCCAGCAGCAGCTCTTGTCCCTCTGGCTAAGAGGAGGACAGGAGCCCAGCTCTCCTCCATCACGGGCAGCAGCCCTGCCACTAAGCTCTTCACTGCTTCTGCTGGCATAGTTCTCTCTTTTTAAGGAAGAATCCCATGCAACATCTGAAGAACATTCTAACTAAGGTCTAATTGAAACGAGTACAACTATATTAAAAAAAAATCTGATTACAGCAGTATTTTTGCATCCCCCCAAATCCGTTAAAAAATATCCAAGTATCTCTACTCAGAGGGACAGTATTGTTGGATTAAGGTCCCAAATCCCTCGATGCACCATAGAGTGCAACTCCTTTAGCACTGTTGCACTAGTACAATGAAAATAATAAATCTTATTACTGTGACTGTGCTTTGGAAAAGAGGTTTAGCCGGGAATGCCATTTTTATCACTGAGGAAAGACAGATGACTGATTCCAGTCTCTGGAAAGGCAAAAGTAAAAAAATTAAAAATGAACCTGAGATGCATCCACTTGCCCTTTTCATAAATATCGTAAGTAAAATGCTGATAGTGACAGATTTTAAAAATGCATATGCAGTCAGCTGAGATACATTAAAATACTTCATGTGTTCAAAAATATCAACTGAATTCAAACTGTAAAATTCCTACAGACACTTAACAGCAAATGTCATACAACACAGCAGTATTGTTAGAAGGGCCTAACTTAAAGACTGAGAATATGTATAACTACAGAATTCTTTGGTATACTACGTGTTAAACTCTGGTTTTAAATATATTCGTATAGATCAGAATGAATTCAAAAAGTTTCTTAACTGTAAACATCCAGGTAAACAATGGCAGAATCAGGCCATATTTACTAAAGATCTTTAAAATGAAACCATCATAATATGAAATATCATCACAATAATTAAAAGTTTAAGAAGCCCCTTAGAATATTTACAGTATTTTAGCTTATAAGCATGAGTATTTCATTTCCATTTCATATTTCATATTCCATTATTTTGAAAGTTTATTCTTCTTTTCAAGAAAGCAGAACTTACTAATAACCAAATAAAATAATGTGTCCTATAGTATTGCTGTTAAAAAGGAAGAAATTGTAGGATTTAACCTTTTCTATCAAAGATAAAAAAAAAATCAGTTTGATAATAGTATCAAGGAACTGTAAAAATGAACAAGATAAAATCTGGGAGAAAAAAGACTCTTTGTCCGACAGTAAAGTAGGTAGGAAAATAAAATGTGAAAACAGAATAAAATCATAACATATTATGTGATGGGGTTTTCTTATATACCTAAAGCTGCAGGAACTCCTACAAGAAATTATAACTGTTTTGCAAATTCATCTGTATGAACAAAGATGCTCAGGAGGTAAATACAACCGTAAGGACTAACTCTTAAGTACATGAGATATGGAGATAATAGATTTGCAATCAGTTCTAAAAATCCACTAGTAGAGAGAGACAACAGAAAGAATACAGTTGACATAGGACTGTCACGTCTTCTTCACACTACCAAGCAAACAATCTTTAATGTCATGACAAAAAGGGGACAAAACCTATATGCTCCATCTCTTCACTGCATTTTTTACTTGTATGCCAGTGTTGTAGTATTTTATAAACAGTGAAGCAAAAAGATTTGGGGACCTTCCAGCCACGTGCACAGACCTGTTTGCTACTACACAACAAAATGCAGGACTTGGGGGAGAGAGATTTCACTAAGCTGGTCAGAGATGAAATAAAGTTCTATAATCAAAACATTTTTAAATCTTCTACAGGGATATTTTTAAAAAATTTGGCATATACAGAAGGGATGGTTTATTTAGGATATTATGAATATGATTAGAAAAGCCCCCATGCCTCATTTCAGGTGTCTAACCCAGCTCACATCTAGGACACGGCTACACCCGGGCGTCCCCGGAGGAGTTTCCCTTGGCGCGACGCCAGGCAGTGGTTACCGACTCTGGGATCTCTGCGACAAGGCTGGGCTGCACAGCGGTGACTGCCAGCTTTGTGTCGTTATCGAGCCGCTCGCCGCCATGCAGAGACACCACAGCTATGATATTTCTCGCACTCTCAATCACATACGTGTCTACCCAGCCAAAGTCCGCAAGTCACAGGCTGCAATTTTTGTAAAGTTATATTCCAGAGCTCATGGTGCCTTCTGAAGTGCTGCAATGTCCTTTCCTCTCTCACTCTAACCTACACAGCTGTATTAGAAACACGACAGCAGACATTTAAAGGGATGTAAATATACTATAATTGCATTTTACTTCATTTCTGCTTTTGAAAGCACTTTGTACCTAGGCAATTACACAGGTTTCAATACACAATTGGTATTAACCTTCTTGTCAAACTATATATAAGCTGTGAATTTTCCTTTGACACTAAAAAAACCCAAAAGAAACCCAACTCACATTACAAAACAAAACTCCCTGACTTTTTGAAGTGAAAATATTGCTGTCAAATATTCATTTTTCTTCCAAGTTAGGAAACAGCACATTAATTCAGTTATATTCACGGATGCAGAATATTTTTAACAAATGGGAATATACTTGTGTTGTGTTAAAAAGCATCACATAACATAAAGAATTACTTCCCTTTTTCTGATGATTATAATTTCTTGCACTTTTCTGGAACATTAATCCCTTTATACATTTAGATCTTACAACGTCAGACATTTATTAAATGCTCAGATGAAATGAGTCTTAGAATATATCACACTAATTGAATAAATAAAGACAGACAAAGTAGGTAAGACAGCACAGAGGGTGGAAAAGACACAGAATGAGTTTTTAAGTTAAACATATTTCCATGTGGAAAAATTGAAAAAGCAATACCTGACTCCAGACACATGTTGTTGTATGAAAAAAGCAACAGTCAGAGAAGCTAATCACCTGAACGGTCGAAGCAGAAGACTGGACTTCATCTGTGCAGAAAGTGAAAATGCACATATGCAGTGGGGTGTTACCACACTTTCACACTGCTCTGTCATACAACCCAACGTACCAGACCTCATCTGTGTACAAGCAAGTAACACACGGCACGTACCATGGATTTGTGAAGTGCTTTACAAAGGTAACAGCGGAGGGCCAGCCACTGCTGAGTAAGAAAAAATACTTCACATATCTTCTATCTCATATATGCAATACCTCTGCTTATACATTCTAACCGGTGCCTATTTTTCACAACAGTATCACAGTAATGATGCCAGGTCCCTCTCTGCTGAACTGCTACCCAGCAAATTCTAGCCTGTGCTCTGTTTATGAATCTGACTCTTCGGCAGCTAATGAGACTCTGTTCTTGTCTTCCTTGGATTCCCTTCTTAAAAAAAAAAAAAAAAAAGGCAAGCAAAAAGAAAAACCAATCATTTCAAATTTTCAAGATCACATTGAATTCTAATTACAGTTCTACAATGTTTGCAGTCTCCTCCAAGCCTGCTTTATAACACCTACAAATTTAATAAGTGTACTGTTTCATCCACATCATCAATGAAAATACTGAAAGGTACAGAACTGCATTACAATAGACTGGGGGCAGTGGCTAGGAAGGCAGCATCTCAATGTTTTTTTCCAGATCAATCCCTGCTTTGGTTAGCAGCTTTTTAATGTGATTCTTCTATAAAAGTCCCAAGTCATAGTACCCTAATAGACCTAACAGCTTCCTAACTGAGGAGGGTTTGGTTTTAGTTTTAGCCTTAAAATTCCATTAAACTCTCCATTCTCCTTCTATTCTCCTGATATTACTTCACTTACCTACACAAAAGCATTCAAAACTGCCAAAAGGTAAAATCTATGTCTTGCGTGCCATTTCTCACATTTACAGCAAATATTTATACATACAAAAAGTACTACAAAAGTCCTAAGCTTTATGTAATTCCTTTTTACGGTGTTATATCTAGCAGCTTATTTGGGGATGACAGAAAACACACAGCTCTGCATTACCTTAACAGCTGTTAATTCAATCTTTTCTGTTCTACAAAATCGAGTAACGAGATAGCCACACAGCAGCAATTTAACAAGAGCATGACTTCAAGCAACAGTCAGCAGATGATCATCTAGAATTACTAACAGAATGTATCGTTTATACATTTTAAACAGGCAAAATTGACAAACTACGCATGAAATCGCACAGGCAGTGTATAACTTTTTTTTTTTCTCTGTTACTGCTGGTCCCCGCTGTTTGTCCTCCCCATTTGCTCCTCCATCAACGTGTTGCTTTTTGCCTTACTCAGGGGTGGTTTGCCAACCACCAGACTGATCCAGTGACTCGCTGCCATAGCAGGGGACAATCCTGTGCCGTCTCTCCCCTACAGCAAAGAGCCAGTACTTCTCTGTCCGTTCACCTCACGGAACCAGCTCACTGGCGGATGAAGAGGAAGATCAGAGGAGCGTCCGTGTCTGTACAGGGAGGGCCGTAAAATCCTGACCTGGAGCGGGTGCAAGGAATTAGCCCTTTCAACTCCTGCTAATCAGCTTTACTTCGCTGTCAAGCCATACAGCGATGTTCAGCTCCTTCACGCTGTTCCACAGAAACCTCATGATCTCATTCCTGACAATTTCATCTTCAGAAACCAGTGGCCTCTTCTTTTTTTCCAGTGCTTTACACTAGAGAATCTTAATTTCAGTGGAAATCTGGACACAGCTACTAGATAATTAACAACTAATACACGACAACAGCAAGAGAAGTCAGGCCTTAAAAGCATTTCACCTTCCTGAAGTATAAGGAGGGGGGAGAAAACATCAACTCTTTTACTTTGGTTATTTTGATCAAATAATTTACCAGCAAAAACAAAAAAGCACACAAAAAGGAAGGTGAACTGACGCAGAATATTAGGGACTAATACTCAAAATCCAAGGAGCTGCAAGGCTTACAAAAAGGGTCCCATGCTTGCTCAGGGCTAAACCCAGTCCCTTGAGGACTGACTAAATACTACGGTGTCTTACAAGCAGCTTCCCTTGCCCTTGGAGCAGAGCAGAAGAGCATTGCAGATCAACCCCGGGGAAGGAAAAGCAGGACCGGGCGGCTGCAGTGAACGCCAGATCAGAACATCAAATCCCATTGCACTTTCACAAAACACCAAAGTTGTTTTTCTAAGGATATTCTCATCCACAGAGGAATATCCTTTGCAAACTTGTATATACGATCAGTAAGAAGCTTTCTAAGGAGAGGCAGGAAGGTATTTTTGGAAAAAAAATCACATAGGAAATTGAACAAATTAAAAATCTGCACTCATAATACTTTTCAGCCACTTCTTCAAACAGCAGCCAGCTCAACTTCCCTTTTGAATTACTACACAGGACAACCACTTTAAAAAAACAAAAAAGGACCTCATACTTAGAAGACTGAGCTGCTTCATCTCACAGACTTCTTTCATCATGAAGCCATATCGGTTCCCTAACTGCCAATACTATGTTGATCCAAGATGCTATAGGAAGCATATGAGTCTCTAACTCAAAGACCAGACCACCGTTACTTGGGAATACGTATTATCTACGTCTGTCACCGATTCCATCCTTCTCTAACAAATTCCTTTACAATGGCTTTGTGTAATTTTGATAAGAAAGGAAAATTTTCAAACAAAACCAAACCAGACAAATAAGGTAACTAATTACGGAATCAAAGACTAAAAACTAAGAATTTCTCAATGAACAAAACAGCCAAAGGTGGGAATTTTTGTTGCCGTTTAATTATGATGTGTTAGCAAGGGGGCTAGAACAGAAAATGCATACCCTGCAATCGAGATCAAGATTCATATAACATGAAATACATAGTGTATGTCACAGAGCAAATATAATAAGCAAACATTTTGGATGTAGTAAATTGCTTAAGCCACTGCAGCAAAAGACAAGTAACTAATATGAAAAATGTGTGACCTACAAGGCCATCTATGTGCACAGCATATCTCAAACCAGAACAGTTACCCACGCCGTATGGCACTGCTGTACAGTGAGATAGGAGGATTCAGGTAGGGATTAAAGTTGTCTATAATCTAGGCTTCCAAATATAAGCAAGGTGTCTAAACGCCCACTCAAATCCAAGGAAATACAGTATGGAACTCAATAGTCCACCCAGGTTTACCTGTGCCATTTGAGATGTCCTAAGATATCACATCTGGATACCTGCATGCTCCATCAGCTGCTGCTTCACCAAGGAGAAGTAATCTCCTAGAAGACCCAAGCCACATCTGACACTGCACGTGGCAGACGGTTCAAACAAACCCCAACGTGAAAAGGTAATGAAACGGCAATCATGTACGTATTTAAACAAATGTGTTACACCACCAGTCAATACAGCCAGTGGACCCAGGGAATTATTCAAGGAGATCAAAAAGTAGGCTTCTAATTTAGGATTAGCTAAGCCACGCAACTGAGTGGCAGCTGAAGACTAGACAGGATAACTTCATGTCTCCAGCTGCACTAGATGCTGAAAAAGAGGCAACTGAAGCCCACCCAAAGTCTACTGCCAAACCTGTCCTCGACAAACAGGCGATCATGGGCCTTATTAAAACAGACACTATTACAGAAGCAAATAAACTCCCTTGCAGAGAGGCTCCCCACCTAATATATTTGCCTAAAACATGTCTTTTTGTAAGGAATGATGGAAACTGGAGGGGTTAGGGAACTGACTGTAATTGTGCACATTTGCATGTCCAGGAGCCTAAAATCTCGTAAAAAGAGAAACTTAACAGAAAGCGGAGCATATTGACAGGCGGGAATGCAACTCTTCCCTTCCTTGCCTGGCAACAGTGAGGCTGACATGAAAAAGTTGAGACAGGAGCAGCTCAGGCCATGGTGTTTCTTACTGTGTATAGCAAAACTGAACAACCCCAGCCTGTACACACGGCTGATTTTCTCTTCTAACAGAGAAATTATGGTCAGGTCCTGCATATATTGGACAGCCACTTGAAGTCTCAAGTGGAGACTTCACAGGCAGACATGAAACAGAGCTCCTAAGCAGAGAAACTTTATTAATATTCAGCTTGAACCATGATGGAAAAAAGGACTGCTATGCTCACAAAACAACCTCACTGATACCAAAGATGACTGAAGTAAAGGCTGAAACAAAACCAAAACCCCAAATATCCAGAAACCCTTTAGAGAAGACAGTCTGCAACCAGAGCAAAGACTTCATGGGGGACAGCTGCTTGGCACCAGGGCAGTTCGGGACACTTAATTACAAAATTTCCATTTGAAACGACAAAGGAGATCAATCAGATTATCAACTGGAAGACTACAATGCCAGAAGAAAACTACAAGATAAAGAAAGCCAATCTGTTGCATCAGAAACCGAGCCAGTTGTGCATCTGTATACTTTTCAACCTGTTTATAACCCAAAGCCCAACGCGGAAAACTTAGACTGTTTTATATAAATGTCTGCTAACTTACAAAGATAAACTCATCGGAAAGTTTGTCTCAATTTATTGTTTCTGTCCAGAAAACAGAGAAGATCATAAAAAATCCATGGAAATTCCCAACAGAAATTTTATACCCAGAAAAGACTCCGAACCATCCAGCCAGAACATTGGTTCAGACACAGCCATCCGTTTGAACCAGCCAGAAGAGTCTGAATTACTACAGAGAAGAAAAGGTGAAACTCCTCCACAAAACAGCATGGTGATCATCACAGCCTTCCTTGTGGAAGAAGGCCATCCAAAATCCATCACGGTTTGAGGTATATCCAAAAAAATAGCTTACAGATGCCTATGCAGTCTTACAGATCAGAGGCAGGACACCACACAGATTCCCCAACGCTACAGGGTAATATCCTTCTTCGTATTTGTCTACTGCAACTGGGAGCAACCATTAATCCAAAGGACAAAAGCTGGCTGTCCAGTATTGTAACTCTTTAAATCTCTTCCTTACTCTGACTGTAAACTATCTATGACTTCTTGAAAACTTCTATCTCCGTGGACACTCTGCAATACAGAGTCATATCTGTAATATTTTTTAAAACATTACCTTACCTGGACACTCTGCAATACAGTCATATTTGTAACATTTTTTAAAAGATTATCTCACCTGGTCCCACAGTCCTTGGAGAAGGGAGAGTAGGACAATCAAGGGAGACTCTAGGCAACACTGACACGAATTAAGCTGAATTTCCAGGGCTATCTCAAAATTTACCCCCACAAAACATATCAGAAAGGTTCAAGGAGACAACTAATTAATTTAGTGACTCCAGAAATTGTTAACACAAAAGCTAAGATTATAAAAATGTGGAACAAATTATTGGATTTTTTTTTT
>Ga0181612_101910_pt1 | contig 14565 bp, 8 predicted proteins | sample HoacroProtozoa21_FD_119630 | JGI IMG/M metagenome (GOLD analysis project Ga0181612, IMG submission 119630) | Hoatzin crop microbial communities from Cojedes, Venezuel. Combined Assembly of Gp0051906, Gp0051904, Gp0051908 | reverse complement strand
TAGCACCTTCAACAGTCTTGCCAACATAGACTAGTTTGCTGACCTACGAGCACTTGAACAGGGAAACTAGAATTTCCAGGGTCAGCCATGAGATTTTGCTGAAGGTGCAGCACATACGGTACCCCAAAAGACCAGCTTGCAGTCACATGAAATAGCCTCTGTATCAATACAAGAAGTACCCAACAGTGTTTATAAGTTTAAAAAAAAAAAAAAATTGGAGTTGTTCTACTTATTGACAGGAAAATAATCAAAAAGCTAAACACCAAAAGGATGAAAAAGCCAACAGTTCTCTCTGGAGCTGTGGGACATCGCTTATGCATATTAATTTATGGGAAAAATCCTAACCATCTGAAATGATACCATTTCTTACTAAATAAAATTATAGGACACACATTGAAAAATAATCAGTTATGCGAAGACTGTAAGGAAACAAGTAAGAAGACAGTCTCTTCTTACTACCTCTTAGCATTAAAACAATTAAATACCCAAGAAGTAGTCAACCTCATTTTAGCGTGCCAGCAGTAACTGACTTAACACGCACTCTCTGCTGGGTTAGAATATTGCATCAAACCACTCCAGCTGATAGTAGTTTTCATTAATATCCCCCTCCATTCAGGTATATCCAAGTATAAATTCAACTGAGGCAGCTATTCAGGGCTTGAAAACGCAGGAAGGGCCTGTGACAGGGGTGACCCAGCTGGTGACTCAGCAGGACTTTCCCTGCAAGGGAGGGCAGGAAATTTCAAAAGAATGTGTTCATACCAAACACAGCTATGAGTTATGACTCAAAGCAAGGTCACATGCCCATAGATAGTAAGGCCAGCAGAGTAAACCGGGCAGTGAACCGGTAACACACAAAAACTAATTCCTTCTCCACAAGCAGCCGAACGTCACAACCTAGCACCCTTCAACACTGTCAGTGTCTGTCATTGAGCTCTACCATTTAGTTGACCATGGAGGCTATACCATAACAGTATTTGTCATTCAAGTATTCCTATGTTTGACTATAAATAATGTAGATCACATTTGTGAAACGTGATTAATGAACAGGACTCCAAACTTCAGTCCACACAGTAGCTGTGGGTAAATAAGTTCTGTGTAACAACACACCCAGGACAGCCTATTCTTGGCAGAGAAAACTCCTACACTCGCTCTATCACTAATAAAACTATCTGAAAATAGCAATATGTTAAGTTCAACTGCACAGCATCAGACCCCCCAGGGGCCTATCTAACCTGGCATCCCCTCTCTGATAAAATCTGTGGAAAAGCAAAAGAACTGGACACACCCACAGTAGATGCAGCTCAATAACAAACTCTGTCACTCCTTATTTACGGCACAGATCTGCTGAGCCAAATGTGGTGCCTTCGTGTTTATCAAACGATGATGCATTTTTCCGCACTGCACCTCAGAGATCAGCGTCTTAATGTGTGGTTCTGAGCACACCACTTGACAACTTGCTGAAAACTCTAAAAGAATTCAAGGAGACAAAAACAGGCGACAAACAACCCTTGTTTCACGTTCACCTTCTTCATGCACCCACATCACTCACAACTTTAGAGGCTTTCACTGTCTCTATCCTTCCCTTCCCCCTTAAATCAACCCTCTCTGTGCTTTTTCAAGTGCTACTGTATTTTCCGAGGCCTGAGGAAGGGATGTAAAGCTGCACAGCACTTGCCACATCAACACACCACGCATACATGTAGGAACATGATAACAATCTTGGCTTTGCTCTCTGCTACTTCCATAACAATTCCTATAGTTATATTTCTTCGACTGCCATAGCACTTTTTCAGATAGCCATCTGACACCAAGGCCATGCTCCTAAGCAGAGGTTTTTGCCTGCCATTTCACTGCCCAGGCACCACAGAATCACCTAGCTTGGAAAAGGCCTTTAAGATCATCGAGTCCAAACCTAACACTGCTGAGTCCACCACTACACCACGTCCCCAAGTGCCATATCCACACTCCATGCTCCACCTCTAGGGAGGTATTTAAACCACTCAACAACTTCCCTGGGCAGCCTGCTCCACTGCTTGATAAACCTTTTGGTGAAAAAACTTTTCCTAATATCCAGGCTAAACCTCCCCATCTACGCCGTGACTCACACAGCTTATGGCCAAGTGATTGACATTCTTGTTGTATTTCTAATTATTTAATTACTGTTACGCTCTTCACCACATCTGCACTTTGCACCCTGACTTGAGTACGTTAACAGCAGCAGCAAACTCTGCCACCTGACTTTTCACACTTTTCCAGATCATTTATGCGTATTTTGAGGAGCTCACAAGCCCAACACTGATGCCTCCACTACCCCTACCCTTTGCTTTGCACCTTGGCCCATTATCTGGCCGCAGCAGAACCCATCACCCCATCCCATGGCCACCGAGCTCTTCCCAAAGCCTTTGGTGAAGAACGTCTCAACAGAGGGTTTGAAAAACCAAGCATACTTTGAATATCCCAATGCTACGGCAGTTCTTATGAATCTACCAAACTCCACTGAAGCCAGCAACTCACTGCTAACAAGGTCCTAATAACCATCTCTAGTTTTCAGCTATTAATCTAAACCAGCTGAACTGTCAATCACCAGCTCTATCACCCAGCCAAAATAGTTTGCAGTTTTGCACACAAAAAAGAAATAACAAGCCCTGGAACTGACATGGCAATTTCTTTCAAGTTAAAAGCAAAAGAACTTCACTTTCCTTCCAACATATCTAAAAACAAAACAGTAATTTGGTTAACCACAAGTATTACAGCCTTCCCATGATAAGGCTAGCTTCAAATCACTGAAAAATAATTACCAAGATGGATTCTGTTGATTCAAAAGTACATAGTGATTTCCATTTCATTGACTATATTAATTTTGTTGATTCATTTTCTACAAATAAAAACAAACCAGTCATTTAAATAACTGTTCTTCAGCGAACAGTTTTCTGCCAACTGACATGAAGGGAAAACCACGACACAGATACAGGACCTATAAATTCCGCATTCAGTCTTAGGAGCAGGGGTTTCGCACATCTGCATTTTTCCCCAGGGGGTGGGGAGTTTAGTTTTCATTGACTTGAACAATATTTATTTCATCCAAACAGTTTTCAAGGGGCAAATGCTGCCTGTCAAGAGTTTCATTACTACAGTCAGGTCCAAAATTAATTAGTTAATGGGAGAGTATGTTAACAATCACTCTTACCAAATAAAAACTTCACAGAAGCAGGCTAACAGACAAGTTACTTGGCTAGCTACAATTGTTTGAATTACTTATTTTAATCAAATAACTTGAGTTATCATGTGGTTTTTCCCTAATTCTTTAGTTTCAGCACTCACCTTTGTTCAAGCTGTTCATCTGCAGTTCAGAACTTTGTAATAAGTTGCATAGCTCATTTAAGGGTTGAACTGCCTGTGTTTTACCCCTTCACTGATTCAAGGGAAATGAACGTCCCAAGAACATTTACCAAGCCTGTCCATTCCACAAGTAAACCATCTCCTCCCAAAACATCCCTTGCTGCCAAAAAAAGGTTTACTGGATGGTCAGATGAAAACAAGGAATTAACGCCAATGAAGAACACCACAGCTTTAGGGCACAGGTGATCTCACATCTTCCCACACCCCCACCATTGCTAGTTGTGGAAGATCCCACTGACACTGGGTTTTGTTGCTTTACTGTCTTAGAAGTCTTACGTTACCATTTCTACAATATTCTTTCAAGTTTTTTCTGCTAGATGTTTCAGCCCTCATCTTCAGAACAACCACATCTTGTACTTCTTTTTCTGATCCCCAGTCTTTCTGTACTGGTTTCTCTGTGCTGTCGTTACCCCCTTTCCAAATATCTGCTCATTCTCATGGGGTTTTTTTGTATAGTCTTGAGTTGTCTCCTTTTTCACTCTGCTTACCCGCAGAATCAATAACACAAGAGGTACTGTCAAGAGCTGCTCTCTCAAGCGGGAACACATGACTCCACGTACATGCGAGAACTATAATTTAGGTTCTCCAAACAAAGCCTGTGCGTGGAAGGTGGGAGGAGAAGAAGGGCCAACACAGGCATACAATTTCACACCAGTTTTGAGAGGGGCAGGGGAGAGAAAGACAGTCTTAAAGATATTCTTTGCCCCTTCAAGAGCAGAGCTTCCTCCTCCCTCCCAGAATGGCAGTGTCCTTCCCCTTGCCCAGCCTAGCCCCTGATCTCCCTCCCAGGGCTTCCCCACCCTAGGTCACCTCCAGCTCTCCCCCCTCCTCACTTCCACAGGGAATGTGCAAGCCTCTCCCAGCTGCTGAGCTGCTCCATCTACCACTCCTTGTCAGCTGCCTCTCTGCAGCGCATACATCTGATTCCCAGACCCACCTCACGCTGTGCGGAGCGGCTAACAGAAGCAGCCGGCAGGCAGCAGTGGAAGGGACTGCTGAGCAGCTGCTTTCCACACAGGCCTGGGACACTGGCTAGGACAGCTGTTTTTATGATTTATTAAGCTTATTGTAGCATCGTATCATTATGACTGCATTCCAGCAATTGTCTCCAAATTTTACAGGCAGAGCTACTTGGCATTAATTACTGACTGGCTTAAAAAAACCCAAAAATACTAAACCTCTGACATCTTGACCACCTACTCCTTCAGTACCAAGCCTCTTGAACGATGACTGATAGAGCCAGAGGTAAGCAATAGCAAACGCAAAGATCCCAAAAGGCACTTTTTCAGCTGAAGCTTAACATACTAGCATGTAGTCAAACTGCTAAGCTACAGAGGATCAAGACGTTTTACTGGTTTTAGCTTTTAATTGAAAAATGACGCTGAAGTAATACATTTGCATCGAAACCCAGTAGATCAGAGACTCAGTAAAATAAAACTTCTGTCCCAGTCGAGATTTCATTTAAGCCTCAGAAGATGTGATTTCAGACCATGATTCACATCTGCTGTCTTCTCCTTGCATAAACTGCTGCCCCTTCACTTTGCAGTTGCATTACTTAGCGCTGCAGAAGTTCATCCCAGAAATTTTGTCACATGTAAAAATTTCAGCTTTAACTTAAAACCACAAAACATTCCCTTAGGATTTGAAGAAAACCCTTGATTCGGCCAAAACAAAGCCATTATAACACACACTTCTTTCTCCAACTTCACATACAAAAAAATTATCCAAGTTGCACATACAAAAATTAAATGACAATTCTCACACATGCTTTCCATTTTCCCCTCAAAGGAACCAACATGAAAAAAAGTAGGTATTGAGCTTTTCCTGCTGCTATATAATATTTCGGTCTATCCATAATGTTATCCTGTAAAAATTACTGTAAGGACATTAGCAAGCTACCTGAACCTCATTTTACCTTCAGCTTCCGTGCACCAAGAAAGCCACATAACCAGTAACAAATAGGGGAGTCAAACAGGAGCAACCGTTTTGAAGCCTAGACCTTGTGTATCCTGAAACACATTTACAGTAATTTAAAACATTTTTCTACTCATTGGAAGCAGCTTACCTGAAGGACAGGCACTTTTTGTGGTGTGTTTTGTGGTGACTGGTGAAGCTGTGCCCAGGGCTGATGATGAGGATGTGGGGGTGGTGAAGACTGATGATGTATCCCTGGATGAGGCTGCATGGGAGGACAGGTTGGCATTTGCTGTTGAAAAGACTGCTGTTGACTAGGAAGCTGCTGGCCAGATATAAGTCGCTCTTGTATTGCTTGTGGATCTGCAAGGCCAACACCTGGACAACCATTTGGTCTCATGTGCCCACCCAGCTCCCGCGGTGTTGAAGACATACCCATAAACGGACGATTCTGCTGCATGTTTCGGGGGCCCATATTCCTTTGTCCAATTCCCATGGCACCAGGGGGCTGGTGTGACGGCTGAGGATGGGGTATATTTGGATAACTGCCAACTTCCATTGGTATTCCAGCGCTACCAGGTCTAACCTGTGGAGGAGGTGTACCTGCTGGATTACTCATTGCTTTCATAGGTGACATGGGAGGTGGAGAGGCATAAGTTCCCTGAGGCTGTGAAGGGTGCATAGTTTGCGTGTTCATTTGGTTAAGTGAGCCACTAGGGTGGATGGGTTGCTGGTGCATTAGTCCTTGACCACTGTTTGATGGAAATCCGACAGCATTTGGGTATCTTGGTACAGACTGATTCATTGGAGTGTTATTTGTAAGGCCTAAATTCTGATTCATCCCTGTATTATTAACTAATCCCTGATTAAGGTTACTGTAAGGATATCGAGAATACTGCCCTGAGTTGTTTATAGTAGGTGAGGGTACCGTCTGGCTCCGAGAACTAAAATTAAGTGTTTGTGGCCTAACAGCACCCTGCTGGGGAGGATTAGGGGAGAATCTGGGACTGTGGGCTACTGATTCTCCATGGAGAGCAGTGGGGGGATGGTGGTGAAATTGCTGGACTGAGTGTCGCAAAGAAGGTGCCATACTGGGATTCTGCTGGGGCACATGAGACAAGTGGCCAGGTCCTGAGGTGGCAATGAAAGGGTTTCCCTGATTGAGGCCTTCTTGGCCTTGAGAAAACTGGTTCATTCTCTGCTGCTGCGGCTGACCGTGCTGCTGCATTGAAAAATCACCACGAGCCATGTAGTTTCCCATCTGCTGCATGTGCTGAGGATGGCCCTGCCCGGGGGGCCCGGAGGGTGCCTGTGGCGGCTGTGCTGGCTGCGGTTGCTGCTGCTGTTGCTGCTGGTACGGTGCTTTTATCTGGTCTGGCACTTGAACCGCCCGTGGTCCCCACATGGAGCCACTGTCTACGAAGGGTTGCCCGTGTCTTTCGTTCTGCATGCTGGGATAGACTCCCATCTGACCACCAGCACCACTGCCATGAGGAACCTGAGGAACTGGAGGGTTGTGATACTGTGAATGAGGAGACGCTATACCGTTCCCAGGGGCACTGCTTATCATCCTGTTCGGCTGATCCATCAGGTGCATTTTCTGCTGTTCGTACTGATTATAGTGATCAAAATGGGTCAACTTGGCTTGATTTTGATTTGCAGGGGGATGATGAAGAGACGACTGTAAAGAGGGAAATCCTTGATCCATGGGCATTTGCTGCCCCATAGGATTTACTGTATTTTCAGGATATCCACATTCTCCGAGACCTTCCAACCCTTCACTGAAAATATTCCCATCTTCTCCAAACAGACTCATCATTCCCGGATCTGCCATCTTTTTTCAGCACACAGCTCCTCGGAGCTACAACTAGAATGCTAGTCTGTGCTTCACCTCGGCGAGGTGTTTTGTCCTCAAAGCCTTTAATCCTCAACTAATCTCCTTCATGTCATTCCATATTTCCTTAATTCTTTTGGACCACGCAGTGTCAGGCAAAGTCTGGTTACTGCTCCTAGAAAAAGCGGGGGAAGGGAGAGAAAGAGAGGAAGATATTGAAATAAATATCGTCAGGCAATAAAAAGAAAACATACTTGACTGTTTTTTAGACAATGCTGGCTAGTTTCAGCCCCCGAAATACACCTTAATCTATTTCACTTCTCGAAGGATTCATTAGCTTTATCAGAGGCTTTATTGTGTTAGCAAGAGTTAGGAAGCAAGCAAAATGCTAGCCTTAACCTTACATTAATCCATTCACTACACTTCCTAGTGCTCCTTTCTTGGGTGGAACAGAACAAAAGAACACAACATGCAGCAGCAGCAGCTGCCACAGCAGGTAGGCAGATGTATGTATATAGCCAAGCAGCCCATCTGCCGAACTAAAGCCCTGAAAACGCTCTAGTTACCAACAGCATGTCCTTAACCTTATTCCCTTGAGCTGCGTAATCAGATGAGCAAGCAGAAGCACCAAGTCCTACGACGGACTGAAGTTAGTTACACGGACAACAGATTTTTCAAACGCACACAGAGGTGACCCTCTCAAACAGGCCCAACTCCAAGACTTCACATTTAGGAAGGGAAAAGAAAAAATTTTTTAAACACACAATTTATCTTAATTTAATGAAGTTGTAAACAAAGACATGACACTTCTTCCCATTTAAGTAAAGCTATATGCTCAATTTGTGTAAGAAAATTAAAATCCAAAGCTTCATTCCATGATAAGGTAGATTTCTCAATCCATACCCTAATTTTTCTCATGATGATAACAGGGAACACTATCACTCAGTTCATTATTCATCTTCAGGCAATCATGCTACTAACTGCAACTACAGCACTTCAGAAGACCACACTGAAGTTTTGTTTCCTCCAGAGTTGCAATCTTGAATACTCACTCAGGAGACCTAGTAACGGCAAAAGAATTTAAATAATAAAATGCTAACCTAACACGGTACACACTTCAGATCTGGGGAAAAAAGAAAAGAGCAACACACAGTAACAGAGTAGATTCAGAAAAATTCCTGTTTAGGTTTTTCACACGGAAGACTGACATGTTCTGAAATGTGTCCCCTGTCCTCTCCCTGCAACAACTCACAGATTTTGCTTGGATCTGCTTATTATGAACAAAACTAGCCTAATGCTATCTTTCCTTCTGAAGATCAGAATTTTAAATGCTATGCCTTGTATCTCAAAATAAACTTTAAGACGACAGTCAAGGAAGCCCATCACATAGCAAATAAAAGCAATTATTTTTGCATCTCTGTCATAATTCAGTAGCGACTGCACTTGCAGATAACAACTTCTCCTTAAATCAGTGATCAAAGACAAGACGATTTACAAGTTTGTACCTTCACATCTCACATTTTGTTGCAGAGGAGGGTTGCCTTCAGTCACTTCAGATGCAAAATGCCAGGCCAGACTATTTCAACTGAAGGCAATTTGTCCCAGACAAGCTTTAGGGAGAAAATACCAGCACATTTATTACACTTCTTGTAGCCATTGTCAAGAGGACCTTCTACAGCATGAAGCAGAGGGCAAGAGGAAAAGCACAAGCATTTATCACTCCTCTTAAAATAGCATTTGAATGTCACCTTAAAAATCACACTCCTAAATCTCTTTAGTGCTCGGCTGGGATATTAACACTTGCATTTCTAAATCACTCGGGGGTAAATTCCTATGAGCCATCTTCATACCTCTATTATCTATTTCTTTGGACTTCGTTTCTTTATTAAGCAGAAGCAATCTGTAATATTTACCACCTCAAATGGTTTATTAAAGCGCAGGGTAAGGAAGTTCAAACAACAAGGCAAGAAGGAGCCTCCTTCACCAAAACGAGTTTTTGGTATTAGACTGTTCCAGAGCAGACCACTCCATCATGGTGAAGATCCCTCCAGTGATTTAAGCTTGCTAAAGGAGTTCTGTCACTGCTACCTCTGCTGATGCACACTGCTATCAGGAGCTGGCAAAGCTGGACGTCAGTGTGTACTGAGAGTCTCCATCCAATGGCACAGGCTCTTTGCCTGGAAATGCTAAAAAGCGCAGTGCACAGACACTGTTACCACCCAACCACTGCCGTAATCTGGGCAGTACCAAACCTGAGCCAAGCAGAGGATCTCACCCATAAGCTAACCTATTTACAGCCACAGAAGTATGAACAGGTAAGAATTCTCATTTTATTATATTAATCACGCCTACTAAAAGAAGCATTTTTGAAGACAGGTATGCTCTACCCTCCTGAAGCACTAATGAAACTTTGCAATGAAAATAACTGAAATCTACACTGAGCATCTCTCACTTCATTCTCCATTACAGACAAGCTAACAGCGCATCTCCAGAGACAGGGTTACAAGCATCAAGCACGCATTTGGACCGTACTGCTTCATTTACCGTTTTTCAGCTGACAGGCTTCCAATAAAATTCAGGCCAGAGTCAGCCACTAGTAACAGTCAACACTGGTTAACAGTAGTTAGGACCTGCTACTACACCCAGAAAAACAAACTGAAATACAGTAAGGGTTTTGTTTAACTAAATACACCTTATGGCTGCCCCGATGACTCCCAACCCAGTTTGCAGGTTTGGGTTAGGTTCTGTCCCTTGCAACGAAGATGTGCCACGGAACCTAGCACTCGCCTGGCTTCCCGAGCACATGCTCCTTCAAAAGGAAAGTAACCTCTCAGTTTATGATGCAGTTTGTATGCAAACAAATCCACCATCTAAACTAAGAGCGAAAACACTGTTTGCCACTATTTATGACTTCAGTTCTGCATTTTTATCTAAAGTGTGAACTGGTTTCATGTTTGAGCTGTTGATGCTAAAGCTATTAGGTTTGAAACACAGCATGAGAATGTGTTTGAGAAGGTGTCTCAAAACTGTAGTAGTGTTTCTTGAGGTTTAGGTTTGGCCTTAAATTTAGTGACCACAGCCCTTTACAGTCAATTGTGCTCTCATCAAACCTTCTTCTACTTCCCCAAATAAAAGTCACACGTCTGAGATGATATATGGCTAACAGCACAGGCTGAAGAATGAAAGACGGTAGCAGCTACAGCCAGATCAAAAAAAAAATCAACCAACATTTTAATAAGAAAGCAGTCAAGACTGGAATTACCCAATAAACTCTCAACCTTCTATGCTAGCAGGATAGATGTCTTCTAGATAGTTAAGTCATGAGAGTCACAGCCTTGTTTCAAGTTGCAATCATTTCTTTGCTTCTTTCACTACAAGCAATGTATTTTCTCTGTTTAAGTCCTCAAGGCTGGTCTAAGAAAAACAAAATAAAACAAAAAACCCACACAAAAGGTAGGACCTGCAGCAAGCAATGATTCTAGCTAAAATATTCACTAAGCACCACTGTTCACTTCCTCCTGAAAGCAGACACACTAACGGCCAGACTGACCATGACAAAGTCAGCTTAAAGTCTTCTTTTGGATTAAATAGTTTAAAAATATGAGTTTGTGCATCATCTTCTAAGTTAAAATCAACAGACATCCATGAAGCAGTGACTATTTTCCAGGTACAAAGGAGAGAATATCTGAAAGGCAGATTGATGAATAAAACTGTGAATGTATGAAGAGATAGCCAACATTTTTTTTTTCAAACAAACTACACAGATTCTGCTATAAAATCCTATAGCTTTTCTGTTCCTGAACATGAAAGATTGCACCAACAAGACTGAACTAAAGAGTCAATGAATGTATTTCCTTAAGACTGACTAGACAGCCTATTTCTGTTCAAAGCGATGGTATGATCCCAACTACCAGGACACAGTCAATTGCTTAACAACCCTGTTGTCTCAACAGACAAAGCTTACATTTACTCCAGCCTGCAACATTCCAGTCCTAAACAGCTAGATCTCAAATTTAAGTAGTAGTTAACCATTGCTCAACTTAGTATCTCTGAGCTACATGGACTCAGCAGCCTTGGGCAGCTTCCCACTTTTATGAGTGGAACTAAACTGGCTGCTGCACATGCATAACCTGATCTAGGGCTGCAAATACTAAAACCTGAACTTCCTTAGTCTTGCTCCCAAAGCAGCAGACCACGGCAGTCAGGACGAGGAAGTGGCAAGGGCAGCACACAGACGCACGAGCCCTCCACAACACCATCCCCACATTCCTGCCGCTCAGAAGAATTTTTTGTAAATCAACAGATTCCTGGATTCAGCTATCGATCCTTCTACACAAAAAATATATCACAGCACTTCTTGGTAACTATGCAGCAAGTAAACTGAATAAACAGAATGTGAGAAGGCAGCTAGTATTTTTACAGCTATCCAGTTCATATCTCCAACAAAACTCTTCAGTACTCGACAGACACAAACAAAACAGCTACTCACATCATGGAACTAAGCACTTACAACACAATACAACAACCACTACAAATACTGTGCTATTTTGAAGAACTAGGCTAAAAAGACCTCTCATGCTAAAAACCAAAGCCATACCAAAGGTCATTTTGAGACCGGAGACTCAAAACGTAGGATTAAACATTAGGCTACTAAATCTGCATTTAAACATTGCGTATTTAAACTGCTTTTCGAAACTGCTAAGCTCCTGCTGGCTGTTAGGGACAGCAATTTAAGCATTTGCCGCATGGAAGTAGATGACACAAATGACAGCAATTAAAGTCACGCTCTTATTTTATGAGCAAAGTTGGGAGGAAAACATTCACCAAAAATTTCACAAACACATGTAACAGCCTGACAACACAGAAAAAGTCATGCCAGGACATCTAAACTGAGGAATATGGCTGATGAGACTTCTGCCTTTCAGCTCCTCTACCTACTGAGCGAGTAGTGCTGCCGATGCCAGGACAGTTATGCAAGTGCCTGACCCGTGTCCATCCGTGGGAAGCACGCTTGGTCTCAGGCGTGCTTAACTCTTAGTTCTCCTTGCTGTCACAGACAACTCTTCACACATGGTACGTTCCCCCTGCATACAGATTAGTCAAAATCAAAGAGTAGATATGTAAAGCAATTGCAACATGATTTCTGACTGTAACTTCCAAAGAAACTTGGTTATCTGAATGTCTAAAGACATGATTTTTTTTTTCTCCTTCATATAGAATGCTTTCTTAATACACACCACATAGTACAGCTGTGTTAAAAATTAAGCCTGTATAGATCAAAGGATGGCAGGAATCCCCCCGCCCCCGGAAAGGGAGACGAGACTTGCAAGGATGAAAAGAATGACCTCACGCACTCCAGGAACATTCTGCCTTTAGTGGGAAGAGTCAGCAAATATGGTGTAAGCATTTCTGAAAACTTATTTCACATCTATCTTAATAAAATTCAGTTAGTTCTTTACAGAAACACATCCTTACAGGAATGTGCAGTGGCAAATTTAAGGCAGTACAATAAACCAAGAAATGAGGAGGGGGATTGAAAACCTCATGTCTTTTTTTCCTCAAAAGTCACAGTTTTTGCATACCTGCAGTCAGCTAAATGCCATGAATGATATTCATTAACATCTTTTGGGCAAGAAATCCACGAAATCGTAACTTTCCCATACAACAGTTAAGCAGAAGCCAGACTGCATTTTATTTCCTTAACGCATGATGTACTTTGGCAAAGAACAGGCTTTTACAGAGGCAACCGAGGGCACAACAGCCTTCGAATCTTTGGCAGCTTGTTGCTGTCAAGCAGCTGATGCAGGAATGACCAGCCAGAGTTCAGCCTGTGCCACACATTTGGAAACAATGTCCTACGTCATTCAAGTTCGCAGGAGCTCAGATACGAGACCACAACAGCATCACAGAGGAGCACTCTGATGCAAACCCACCGAGCCTCCTTGTTACATCACACGCTCCCGTTGCGAATGACTTCTGCATTCGCTGTACCAGTTGGGCTGCTAACTTCCTTCCTAAGATGGGACACTGCTAATTTTAAGCTAGCACCTATAACATTAAATAAGAAGCCTCGGCATGTCTTTTCTTTCCAGTCCGGAAGAAAAAGGGAAAAGTATAAAGCCATTTATTAGAAGCACAGAAGAGCAAGGGAAAAGTATATAGCCATTTATTAGAAGTATGTACTTGGAGGTTTTTAATGAGGTAACCAGAGGAATTTAAAAAAAAAAAGGTTTTTACATTTACGTGCATTACAGACATGATGCGGGAGGAAAGTGGATAAACGCAAGCCAGAAACACTTCAGTTTTAGTGTTACGTAGCCTGGAATTTAAAGAGGCCTTTTTGGGTCATACGACCACCCTCTCTCCCATCGTAAATTTAAAACACAGATACGAGAAGGACGAGGAGGTTTATCTAAAAATAGCCCTAGATAAGCAAGAGAAACAATTGCAGTCACCAAAACATTTCAGGGATACTTTCTGCGGTGTGATCTCGCCAAGGGACCATAACACGCTCAAACGCAACCCTGGACGAGGTCTGACCACGGTGGTGGCGGCCCAACGCTGGGCCTCGGCGGGCCGGGAGCGCCCCGCAGCCAGCCCCGGGCCGATACAAAGCCTCAGCAGGGCCGGGAGGAAGGCGGTGGTGGGGAGCAGACTTACACCGGGCCCGTCGGTCACCGGGAAACCTCCCCACAGCCACCGCACTCCCTCACGAAGCTGAGGCGAACCCGGCTGGGGTATCCACACGGCAGGGCCCGCGTCCACCCGCTGAGGTGTGTTTCCGCGCCATGGAGGGCTCTCCCGAAGGGCCACACTTTTTGTGCACCCCGCTGCAGTTGTCACTCATTAACCAACCGGTCTGGCAATTTCCTACACTTTTTTTGCATTTAAAAGGGATCCGGGAGCCTGAGAGTCATCCCCTCTCGTACCCGAGGGGGAGCGGGAGGCTGCGCCCCAGCACGGAGAGGCCCCCACCGCCCTCCTCCCCCAGCCCGCGCCCTGCCAGGCCTCCAGCTGAAAACAATTTATCTGTTGGCTCTGCCGGGCTCCCGGTGCAGGCGATGGGAGGGAAGCGTATCCATCACGGCTGAGCCGCAGCACAAAGAGGGGCCGAGCGTCGCAGGATACGGAGGGGCAGAGGTCACGGCGGCCAGCGGGAGGGTTTGCGCAGGGCCCAGCGCGCATGGCCGCCTCACGCCGGCCCCTCCGGCCCGGTTGTCTCGTCCCCTGAAGCGAACAAAGCCCCACACCGGCCCAGGCACCACAAAAAAAAAAAAGAAAAAAACCCCGCTGAAAAAAACGAAATAATGGGAGAGGGGAAAAAGCTCGAAGAAAAACGGAGCCTTCCCTCCCCCTTCAGCGGGGGCCCGCCCGCGGCGTTTACGCCTGGAACACGGGGAACGGAAAAATTTCAC
>Ga0181612_174886_pt1 | contig 14566 bp, 9 predicted proteins | sample HoacroProtozoa21_FD_119630 | JGI IMG/M metagenome (GOLD analysis project Ga0181612, IMG submission 119630) | Hoatzin crop microbial communities from Cojedes, Venezuel. Combined Assembly of Gp0051906, Gp0051904, Gp0051908 | reverse complement strand
GTCGTTACTGTTCTCTTTGTTTGCTGTTCTGTTAAACTGCCCTTATCCCGACCCACCGGTTTCTGCCTGTTTCTTTCCATTCTCCTCCGCACCCCAGCAGGGGGAGGGGCGGCCGCACGGCACTTCTGTTGCCGGCTGCAGCTAAACCAGAACACGCTGTGACTAGAGTTTCAAACCAAGGACCGAGGTCTCTGGAGGTTTTACCACTAAGGCGATAGCCAGGTGCAGGGAGTGGATGAATCCTGGGGGTGGTGAGACAGAGAAGCGACTAATGCAGCCAGCATGGGCGTATGTGCATATTTTGTTTTCTGCGTTTAAAGCTGAAGGAACCCTTAATAACTAATACCTTGGTTTTATAGGCTTTTGCAGACCTGACTTCTGTCCTGGCTGCATAAGACACCAGGCTGCACTGCAGCTGCTGAAAGAGTCACTGTGAGACCCAAATGAGCCCACAGTAGGAGCCTTGTTTAGGAGAGGAGTCAGGATTGAGTCATAAACAGGCATGTTTTGGGCAAGAGCCAGAGGTGATTTTGCTCCTTGGACCTGGTGAGAAACTGAAACATTTTGTTTTCACTCCTCAAAATGAAATGCCTCTTATCGGCCCCCAAGTAACTGTAAAAGTTACAGAGAGTTTTTAGAAGCTTTATTTCCATTTCAGAGTGGAAGAAACTTTGAAATAATGCGAATGAATCAATTCCACCCCGGTCTTCATCACTGAACATATCGTTCTGCATGGGCACCTTGGGTGACCATCTTTCACTTTCTGAAAGAGTGGCTCATAATAATGGTCTTGAGAAGGCTTGTGGACTAGAAAAGATACGATCTGTTAATCACTGTTGCCTAGTTCCATTCTGGTGCCATGTTAGATCCAAACAGTGAGCTGTCAGAAGGGTAAGAATCAATTTTAATCAGTAAAAGACATCAAACTCTGTAGTCGGTTAAGTTGTTCCAATAAAGATTAATGCCTTTTTTTTTCTTTTTTAAGCAGCTATCAAGTGCACAGCAAGCAAGATAAATCTTCCCATTTTCTGTATGTTTTGATCAGCAAATCCGCAAGACTAACATATGCTATTACATCTTTGTATTTCATGACCATTTGCAGCCAGGTCATAGAAAATTTTTTACATATAAATTTATAACTCAAAATGCATGATAATTACTGAAAATAGAGTACACACTAAAAAAAAATGGCAATTTTTTCTTGTTTTGTTTTGTTTGTATTTTGAAGAGTGAATGAGGAGTAGAAATCTTATGTTTGTACTGCAAACTTCTTTACGTACTCCTAACAGCAGGCATGCACCCCTCTTCAAGCTTCAGGTAGCTTTTAAGAAAATCTTTACCAAGCAGGGTAATTTAGGAGCTGGCTGGAACAAAACAGTCATGCAATGGCTGTAAAAAGAAATTTGAAGACGGATATTTGCTGGGTAAAACTACTCAAGACACAGGAAGGAAAAAAAGATGCACAGAGCCATAGGTGTTCTCTTCCATTTGAGACTATATCCAGCTCCGACTGTTTGCAGTGTTCATGGCAGTACACGTAAGCAAGAGGAATTGCACTTCCACCTCACTAAGCATGTTAGGCACCAAGTCAGTTTCTAGGCTCCCTCTACAGTCAATGGAGAAAAATAGTTACCTCTGGAGGGCAGGTTCCCCTACTTTCTTTGGACATGTGTTATAGACTTCAAGGTGACTTGAGATGGATTCATGAACAGTGAAGTTAATTGTCTGTGCACTCGAGCACCTTAACGTAAAGGTAGGCACATGGGAATCGCCATCTCTTCTTATATTTTCCATTCATCACTTAACAATTATCTATGTTTATTCGATATAATAAAACCCTAAGTAATTTTAGGTATATATGAAGATGTCTTCTATCCTCTATGACAAATTGAGACCTATGGCCAGTTTCAGCAATGTGTGATTTTGATGTAGGTAAAATTTCTTCTTATACATGAATTCTAAGGTTTAATAAAGATTCATATATAAGTTTTGAATTATTTAGTGTAAAGCCATCCAGAAGATGTTCCTCCTCACCCACAACCTCAACAGGACATCTGTCATTTGAGAATTTGTTACCATCAAATGTCATTATTATGGGGCAATTTACATCCTTTATGGTGCTAACTTCTCCACTGCGCTGTCATATATGGAGAATACACCAGGCTTCCTTAAGTTTTATTCATAATCCTCTGCAGATACAGCAGGTCTGGTTCAGTAACTTTCACAAGCTGTTCCTGTCTGTGACCTCATCTCTGTTGAATGATTAAGTTTTATTCTCTTTTTCTTTTTTTGTTTAATTATTTTTTTAAAAGTGATGCTGCTGAAATCATTCTTCCCTCTTGTTAAGGAGCATGTTGTGGAAGGAGATCTTTAAGGAGATCTGAGTGCTGTATTCATACAGTAAAGAAGAACAAGTTGTTCCAGTGACAAATACAAAAGATGAATGTTAGGATAACCTTTGTGATAAAGATTCTGTGTGAATTTAAATAAGAACTAAAAAAAGAGAGAGGTCAGACAAAAGGCAATGAGATAAATTTTCTTGTGTCAAAACATACAAAACTGGTTTTCCTTTGGAGATCTAAATTAATATGGATATTGCAAATGCAGTAACTGACTGCAAAAAGGGGGAGGGAGAAAGTGTCTCTTTGTGTCCTCTAAAATGGATACTGTCAAAGTCAAGGTGTGAACAGCTGTAAGTAGCACCTGAGTTAATATTCACTGCTCTTAACTCCAGGTGCTAAGCAATTATTAGCAATTATGGACAGTCTCAAAATCCAAGTTAGTAATAGTTACAGCGCTCCAGATTTTGTCTCTGGAAACTATTGGAGAACTAGTACTCTTGCAGCATACTTTTCTTAGCACTACATACTGAACAAAAGTTAATAAGTAATTGTGAAGCCGAGATTTGTTTACACAGGGTGCAGTAATCAATGCTCCATTGCATTGTCCTACCACAGCCACTGTGTTTTAATTAAAAATGTCATGCTGCAACATCATTTGGAAACACGGAAATTTAAGCCACTCTGGTTTGTTCTTGTCCTTAATTTAAACAAACAGTAAAACCCCTCCACTATCAGGCTGGAAGGCCTGACATATTTCTGTATCATCTTTGAAAAGGCAATTTTTCTTGACGTTGTGAACACTAGATCCCAGCTTCATTATTGTTGCCAAATCTTCTGACTGAGCAAAGGCAGGAGTTGAGCTCATACATCAAGAACACTGTAGTTTCTTGGTAAGGTCCACAAACTGTAAAATACCCAAGAAAGCGGTCTAGCATGAGGCTGGCATGTTCCCTCAGGCTGGAGTTTCCCAGCCTGGAGACTGCAGCAGAGACCCTGGCTGATGGGGCTGCCCAAGGGCTCCTCTGGTCACACCAGCATCACTGCTTGTGGAGCTGGGATCTGAAACCATGGCAGGGAACTGGTCTGCATCTGTGTGTTTCTGGTCAACACAGATGTCACTGAGGTGGTCCTCAGAAAGTCCCCACTAAAAGGCAATGTGAGTGCAGCTCAGGGGGCTTCCTGGAGAAAGGCTGAACAGCGAAGGGTGAGAGGGGATGTGCGAAGAGCTCCTTGAACTAGCCTTGCTGCTGAGCCGCATCAGGAAACTGCAGTCCCAATGGTGAAGAAGCTGCCCTGTTGTCAGCTGTCCTGGAAGCCACAGCTTCAGCTCTTCTAATCCAGAAGTGGCTACTTCGCCATCTGCAAATGCCTGTAGGCACCCAATTTGTGTGTATGCCAATATTGGCTGAATGGAAATATATGTGCATTAACTTCCCAAATTCCATTCCTACCATGACTTACATGGGCATAATTTTAGCTTCCTAAGATGTGATTCAGTTAGATTGTCTATCTGCTTTTAACATTACTATTTTCAATATAAATCTTTGGTAAGGTCAGCAGGTGCCCCAGTTTCATGAGCGTCCTGTTTTCATGGCAGTCACAGAGATGGTAAGGTGCCCTAGTTTTTAAAACTGTTGGAGAGCCTTCTGCTGCCTTGAGTGCATAATTATTAAGCCTTTGTGAAAGTGAGAAAGAGGATAGTCACAGGGAGGAGAGGCATTTTAAAGTGTCAGCAAAGTAAAATACTAATCTTGGTTTCCTGTTGAAAGTGCATCAGACTCTCCCTAATCATTTACTGTTATGTTTTTCTGCCATGCCGTGTTGCTCATATTCATAATTATTTCAACTGAAATACAGATTTAAATGAACCATAATTTTATTCACTCTCAAGTTGTGTAGTTACAGCTCTCAAGAAAGTTATCAGATTTTAAACCACTTGATTTTTTTTCCTAATACTACTGTAGAAACTGAAACCAGCTCACTGATGCAATGCATCTTCTGTTTTGCAAAAAAATACTTTGCTAATATTTTATTAGTAGTTAATTTATACTACATTTACATGCTAAACCAAAGTACTACTTGTTCTTCCCTAATTTCTTCTAAAAGATGTGTGAATCTGAAGTAGTGAGTGAATGATGTCAATGCAAGTGATTGGTGATGTCAGCCCCCATTTTCCACAGCTAGCTCCAGACCTGGCCACTGAAAGTCCCACCCCCGGGTGTGGGTTTCCAGTACCTTCCTGCCCATAGTCAAGCTTACAAAAATTAAAACCAAAGGGATATCAACAAGGAAATAAGATTTAAGAATATGAAAGGCTGAAAAAGAATACCTATATTGGAAACAGCAGCAAGCTTTACTTAGTCATGGTTGGATTTAAATACCTCGTTAGATCAGTACCATTCTTCTGTTCAAATGTCTGCATCAGAGCTATGAAGCAAAGCAAAGCATTTGAGCCAAACAAGGAAGGTAACATATGGCAAATTCAAGTATCCTTTCAATTACATACAACAGCAAACCTCATTCCTTTCTTTGCCCTGTTCTTTGTATTTGTTTAACACTTTCCCTGACAGTCAAGAACAATAACTATTAGTTCTGTGTATTCCTCACTGAATCCCTCAAGTCAGTTCTTTCAAACTGGTGTGCTTTCATTGTTGCCACTTACATTGAGGTAGTGAAGCAAAACTCAGTCCCCTTCTGCCAAAGCCATGCTTTTATATCACTCTTGATCAAGGCAAAGCCCAATAGAGAAAGCAGCATGGATCAAAAGCTGCCATTCCTTTTTTTTTTTTTTAGAGAACGCACTGATGAAAATGTGATCTTGTAAAATGCATAATATGCCGTAATCTCAGGCTTAAATAAAACTACATGGCTCTGGTATGCTTCATTTGTGAACCTTATTTCTTCATTTCAGCTCTCAACTAGACCTGCATATCTATTCTTCAGAGCTGAGTACTTTGAATGCTTTCTAAAGGGAAATTGATTAGATCCTCACACTGCAAACAGTTACTTGTGCATGCCCAGCAGTCCTGCAAGCAGAGTGTAAGCTCTATAAACGTGTTACTTTAGATGAAAAAGAAAAAAAAGATCTCTCCATGGCTCTTGCCCTGAAAGGGAACAGTGGTGTGCTGCTAGTACCCATTATTGCACACTCTGCACAGACTGTTTCATTAAAATGTTTCATCCTCCTAAAGGGGGTGTGGAAACCGAATCTAAGAGATGAAAATCCCACAATAACTGCACACAACTTAGCTCTCAAATGGGGCCTAGCGTGATTAAAATAATAAGCATCACACTGTGCTGAACAGCACTTCAATGAGTGTAACTAGGACGTAAAACATTAAACGTCTCCAATGCAAAACATTTAAAATTAAAGCTGCTACAGCATATCTGGGAGAGCATTATGGTGTGGGCTAGACTGCTGTCAGTCTAAGTGTGCTGGTAAAGACGGCAAAGGTTTACTGACATGGCAAAGGACTGACCAAAAATTCAGACCATGAATTCCCCCAAAGAAACCATATGATGGAAAGGTTGATCCACCTTTGAAAAAATGCCAGAGACTTCCATGAATCTTCGACTAAGTCCTAAACCCCAATTTATTAATGATGCCACTCATTAGATCCTTGCCTAAATACAGAGATGGCCGTGGCCTCTGGCTCCTTTACGGCATCTGCCATCCCCCATCCCCCAGGGCAGAGGGCTGGGGCTGCAGGGACAGTTGTCTCACAACACCAGGTCAGCAGGTAACAGTTGCCAGAAAATAAGCCAAATGTTGGAAGTGTTAGGAAAGGAGAAGAAGCAAAAGATCATCGTCATGGCACGGTACGAATCTATAAGGTGTTTGCGTCTTGCATGCTCAACAGAGATCTTAGGTCTCCATCTCAGAGGAGATAAAGTAGAAACAATAAAGATCCAGTGAAGGCAATGAGAATGGCCAAAGGAAGGGAGTGGTTTTAAACGAGTAATGACTAAACAGGCTAAGGGCTCACCAGATGGGAAAAAGAAATAATTGAGGGAGACACAACACAGGTAATACGATTCCTGATCTGAACATCAACAAGAAATGGATTTTCCCCTTCTCTTTCAGTACAAGAAGCAAGGGGGAGCTAATGAAGCTAACAAGTGGCAGATTTAAAACAAGAAAAAGGAGACAGTTTTTCACACACTGCATATGTAAACCATGAATCTTAGAACTGGATGTGGTAGAGAGAAAAGTTTGCATGAGGTCAAGAAGCAGTTGGACAAATCAAGGTGGCAAAAAATGCACTGGTCACTACCAAAGGCAAAGACCATGTCCCCACTCAGAAAGTCTCGGAGCCATAAGTTGCAGAAGATTGCAAGAGTATTTTGAGGAAGTATTTCTGAGTATGTTAATATTGCTAAATAATAGATATTGTTAAGATTTTATACTGCTTTTATGTTGTCAGCTCTGTTGGGCACTGCTGGAGGACACAGGGCTGGCAAAACTTTTCTTGGCTTAACTCTCTGTGCAACTTTCTGTTGAATGGAAGCAGAAAGACAAAAAAATGAAGTCCATAGTTTAACATATGGGGAGATACACTAGGAGATTTTTAGTTGTTGTTTAAATTATATCCCACTACAGTACTTTGTGAAACTGATCTTTCACAGTTTCAATCATCCCGGGGACAGCAAAAATGTACAACTCTCTTGCAGTCGGTAAGTGCTGTAAATAATTTTCCCTGGATGACTGTGTCTCTGGAACATCCACTACTACCTTTCAAAATTCACTGGTCCCTTCGGGAAAATACATAATTTCTGACGCATTAAGCTTTGCCTGATGAAAAGGGCTCCCATGATTTTCTATCATATGTCAGTTTTAACTTCTCTGGCAAACTAAAATAGTTGATTAGCAGCAAAATCACCCATAATACATGGAATGTACTGTGGTACATACTGGGCAATGCTTGCTTTATAAAGTCATCACAAATAATACCATTTCATCAGATGAATTTGGTCTCTCTGGTTACAGAAAAATAGTGTGTGTCGTGGAAAATTCAAATGTGGCCACTGTCGTCAGGTTATATTAACATGACATAATGATGATAGGCTTTGCAGCCCACACACCAGACCTGTAATGACAAGCAATCTCTGACTATCTTCTGTTGTCATTTTGAACATGGAGATCTAAATTTTAAAGGTCTGTTACCTGAACTTAAGCAGAAATCTATTTTCTGTAGCAGAATTTATTCTTTGGATTTATGGCATAGATTCAGGCCTCTGGGCCTTTCAAAACACCTGAATGAAGCTCTTTACATTGCACTTCAGACTATGTAGCTACATTGCCTGTAGCTACATAAACTTTGTGTTGATTGTTATAAATATTCTTGCTTTCTGCAATAGGAATGGGAAGGTTAATAGCATCTGAAACAGTTCAAGTTATTGCATTTCTGAACTGAAATAACCTATACCAAGCCACAACTAAATCTTCATACAGTCAGTAACTTTTATGACAGCATTTCTCTATTGAATCTGAAAGAAAGAAGCAAAATATAGTTGGCTGTAATTAGCATTGAACTGTACATTAAACATACTGGGATGAATTTTCTGATTCCTATTGTTCCACTGTCATTCAGGAACATCTGAGTCTCCATTTTGATGTGAAAAGGTTGCTGGAAAAGAAGTAATAAACTCCAAAAAGCAGAAAAACCAGCTGTCTCATTTGTTTATCTTTGCTTTGTATCACTGAGGAATGATATGGACCAAACGTTTTCTACTCTGTGTCCTTTATGTGATGTGAGTTGTTTTCCTTCCACTTAAGAAACTGGAAGTCTACTGTAGAAAAGGGAAGTGAAGCAACTTCATCCACTGATGAACTTCTCAGATTCTTTTTCCTTGAAATAATTGTGCCCATTTCTGAAAAAAAAAAAAAAAAAAAAAATGCAGGAAGTAACTGATATTCAGAAAAAAACTGGAGTTTTTTCAGAGGCTAATTCTGTATTTTCCTTGGTGATTTTTCTAAAATACTGTTATGAATAAAATTATCTGGATGTAAGAAATACCTAGCTCATTTGTTCCCAGGTTAAAGAAAAATTAATGTGAAAAAATAAATAGAACTTATAGTTTCTCCTTGAACTGCAAAGTGATTTTTCTTTTACAGATCATACCTCAGAATGACACATTTTCACCTTCTGTAGTAAATCTTTTCATTTTTGAAGAAGTGAGAGATGCAGTACTTTTTATTTTCATCACTAACTATACCAATATCAGAAATCAAGTAGAGAAGATGAGGGAGGGATATCGTGGTATCACTTCTACAGTAGTTTTTCCGGTTAGAGGTATTTGAGGTGACCCAGAAAAATGCTTACTTCCGCAATCAATGTAAGCAGTTAAAGACAATAATTTTCACTCTGTAAAAATATCATTGAGAACAACTATCTAGAAAAAAAAATGGCTGAACTTCTGCTGATGCATAAGCAACATAGCTGTCTTCAAAAATTAAATCAACTTTTGCTCTGATGAATTGGAATTCATTGTTAATCTCAGCAGGATCTGAAGTGCAAACATAACCTCCATGAATCTAATATCAGACTACTTGAAGACAAGGATGTTTAGCACACTCAAAAATTTTTCTGACATGCACCTATTTGTCTGTTTTTGTTTGTCTTGCTCTTGATGTCTCTTCCCATTCATCTTGCTTGTGATTATTCAATACGTGGTATGGTCTGTACTTGACAACTGCTAGCAAAATATAATGTCTTATATTTTAATGAAGTACAACATTTATACAAAGAGATGGACAAAGCCACAAGGAAGAAGAGTGTGTGGAGAGCAGACTGGCTGGTATGGCTGTGCAACTGTGATAGGCAAATCAAGGTGCCCTGGAGCAGACAACGGAGCCTTTGGAGCTCAGAGGATGAGTGGTGCTCTGCTGGATGGGGGACTTGGGTACCGCAGGGACAATGAATGGCACTGCCAGAGAGCAGCACCAGAGGCTGCATGAGAAGTCTGTATGGTCCACCATCTCCCACTGCTAAGAAAGAGTGAGGGTGTTTTAGGGTCTTGTTCTAAACTCACCACCAAAACATGGGGATTTCCCGACCCATTTCTCTGAAAAGTAGAGGTGTCTGCACTGGACCCCCCCGCAGCTGTGCTTCTTCACACAGGGTCCTTGGGAGCGTATCACTTCTGCAGCTGAGTCACAATCTTCATGCTGTGGTGGTGGTCAGCAGATTTGCACACCAAGACTACTTTAAAACCCCAAGACAGAAGCACCGCTTGGGCTCTGGTTACTAAAGTCTTAAAATTCATAACCCTGTGAAGTGAGCCCCAGACACAGGGAGGAGTTATTTTAGGACTGCACATACACCAGATACATTCTGAAGCTCACTAAAAAACCACAAAATGTCTGCATTTTGTTAGAAAAGATCCAGATTGCCACTTGATGAAGTTTGGCTGGAAGAAATTTCCCTTTGAACAGGAGGTGTTCCTCTCAGGACATGCTGACTCAATATGATTCACCATGACTTCAAAGGGTTGCAAAGGCATAGAAGCAATTCTCCCAAGGGAGAACATCTTGGGTGGGACTCGAGCAATCCTGTAAGAGATCTGCAGGACCCAACAACCCTGTGAGGAAAGTGTGACCTGAATGTTAAACTTCACGTCAGATTGTGCAGAGACAAATTCTACTGTGTAAACTTTGAATGAAAACATTTCAGATAACATGAGTCTTCATAGGCATCATTATCTAAAGAAAATCACACTAAACGAAACAAAGAGGTATGAGGAAATAAAAATTTAAATAAGTTCTCACTTAAGTGAATATTTATCTACAGAGAGAAAGATGTCTTTCACATATCTGTGTAAAAAGTCTATACAATCTCTATACGCATATATGTATACAATTATGTCTATGTACTTCTATATTTATATACTTGAAACAATCTGTCTGTAGTTCTTTTAAAACCACCATCTCAATCTAAGCACACTGTCATAGTAGCAGTAAAAGAAGTCAACGACGCCTTCGCTTGCCTGGAATTTGAAAGATGCCTGATGAACCTTTATGGCCTGTGGTGGGCTGAGGTATTAGCAGCTCTGTGTGTAGCCAGTTTTCCTTCCATGGCTGAAAGTGATTCTGGTTCTTACTAAGCAAGTTCTGTGCAGCAGTTATTACAAGGATGTAATGAGTGATTTGTGTTTATCACTGCACAGCCTTCTGAAGACAGAGGGCTAAATTCCTTCTCTGCCATGAAGCAGCTTAGCCTCATCATCTGGCCATCACAGTGGTAAAACCACCTAGATTACTGAGCAATACTGCAGGTATACAGTATTTAAAGTTTTTTTCCCCATTACATGGAGTTTTGGTGGATAATATGAGTTACAATCCACTGCAGTGAGACTTTCCAGACATGCTATTTGTTTTGGTTTGAAGTATGTAAATTGAGTAGGCAGCTGTCTGAATTTTGACATACCAGAATGCTTTCTGCCTTCTTTGATGAGGATACACAGTATGGCCCTACAACAAGCTATCAAACATTTGCCTATTTGCCCAGTGGTTTCTGCATAAAACTCTAAATGTTTCTTAGCTATCCTCCTGTCTACCTGCTTATCTTATTTCTAAAGCCTGTGTCATAACCATAGAGAATGGTTTTCAGCATTAGGACTGAAGAACAAGACAAGAGAAAGCAAATGGGTGGCAAGGCTGTCTTCCTGATATGCTCCACTGAGAGCAAGAATGCAGTGTCTTAGGGGAAGTACTGTTAGGATGCTATAGTCAGTGAAAGTACCTGGGCAACAATAACATAATCAGAGCCCATTCATTTTAGACACTTATTGTGTCTCATCACAGGCCTTGCTAATTATTGCTTTCAGCAGCAAAGCCGCAGACATTTTGTAATAGGATATATTTTTAACACTGCATGTGGGAGATAGACCTATAAAGCCTGCAATCTGCTAATGGAGTTTATATCCCGGATTTCCTTTGTGACTTTGTGCTGTGACTCAGTGGGAACACAAAGAAATAGTTGCTATTCTTTTACTCTTTTTTTTCCCCCCCTGCTTTTGTTACTATAGTAGCAAAACAAATGCAACAGTTGGAAGAGTAACTATATTTTAAATAAAATAATGCATTTAATAAAGACAAAGAGATGAAAGTAGTTTCTGGAGAAGATACTTTTAAATCATGACAGTATCAGGAACTGAAGAATTGTCCAGCTTGGTCCCTTTGACAATTTCAGATATGAATCCGATGGTGAACTAAGACAGTGAACTGCAAACTACTGTCCTAGTTAAATGTAGTAGAGCATAATGCTTAGGATCTAAGTGGACTACTATTTCTAGAGGTTGGGGAATCTTCTGCCCAAAGGAGCCCTTAGCAACAAGACATAATAAATCTCGGGGATGCAGGTTTCCTAGAGGAAACCTAATTAGGTCCAGTCAGAAGCTGTAGTCCCTTGCAGCTAATGGGCTAATGGGGTGGCACAATGAAAGCAGTTTTACTGTCAAAGGGGGATACCAGGAATTCTTTAGGAGAGTTTTCCTCCCTTATGACAGCCTACTTGGCTGGAGGAGCATGAAGGCAGAGAACAGGGAATGGTTAGAACTTGCTGCGTTCAGGTGGTCTAGACAATGCAATGAACTTCTACAGATCAGACAGAATATTCTTATTTAGGTCAAGCAATGTTCTGGCATCTAAAATTAACACCAGGTGAAGACCAAAAAAAATTAGAGTAGAGTGCTCTGGATCTGACAGGCCAAGTGAAGTCAGCCCTTGGGTAGATCCTTTGCAACAGTAAAAACTTGAAACACATTTCTTTGTGTCAGTATGAAAATTATTTTGCAAAGGTAATGTACTAGTCATTTGTGCCTTTATCCTCAACTCACAATTTAACAATAAGCTGTACAAAATAATCATTCTAAGCTCACGAAGGATCTGTAATGCTTCTGCATTCATCATACTATTTTGAACTTATGAATAAGGTCAAACTCATTGAACTGCTCATGGGCACCTGCAAAAAAACAGATCTATTAGACTACCATTCATAGGTATCTTACAATGAAAGAATGAGACATAAGAAATGTGTTTGTGTTTTTCTACAGCCACAGAGTCCTCTTCCTCATGTCAGTAGTGAATTTCTATAGTAAGAATTACCACATATGCAATTATTTAATTTTAGAACCATAATTCAAAATAGTGTTTTGAGAGAGAGCTCTGCTGGACATACTCATGTTTTCCACCTTGTGTTTGAGTGTGTTGCTTTTCCGTAATTTACTGTGGGGCTTTCCCCACCCTCAGGAAATTACTATCATTCAAGAAACTTGATAACGGGACTTATTTTAATGGTATTATGTGGACTCTGCTTCATCCGAGCCTGCATACCCTCCTTTAGCATGTTATATGGGTTTGGGATGTGATCTAACGACAGCTTTCAGAGAGGAGTTTTTTAAGATGACAGATTCAGGTTCCTCATGGTGCTCCGTGGTGGGAGGGCAAGTGACAACTGGCAGAGATAGAAACAAGCTAGGTTCAAACTGGGTATAAAAGGAAACATTTCCCCCGTGAGAGGTGGAGCAGCTTGTACCGAGACACTGTGACACTTCCTTCCTTGGAGGGTTTCAAGCCATGACTGGATCAAGCCCTCAGCAGCCTGGTCTAACTCCAGAGCTGGACCAGCTTTGGGGAGGGCGTTGGACTAGGGACCTCCTGAGGCCTCTTCCAATCTGAATTATCCCACAGGGAGAGAAGGCCACGTCACTGCTTTGCTGAGGTGCAAACATGGGTGATATCTCCATGCAGAAAGGACAGAGATAGCCAATCATGGGGGCTCTCTTCCCCGTGTTAGGGTGGGATTGCTGCTGCAGGGCTCTGTACTGCTTGAGAGCTCCAGGGTCTGAATGAGACTGGAGGTCTCTGCGCTGAGATGCAGAGTTTTCATACAGTTCCCTCTGAGTACCAGTGGGTACATAATGTTAGCTGGCAATCTTTCTCAGAATGAAATGGGGGAGGGAAAAATAAAACACGTAGAGCAAAAAAAGAAAAAAGTAGGAAACAGGTCCTATAACGAAAAAACATTTTCCTACTGTCTCACCTCCTTAGCTCCACTTTTTCAAAGGAAAATTCACATCCTGTACAAAGAGCTTTTGTTCCTTAGGTTTCAAAACAGGAACATCTAAAAAAACCCTCACTGATGTTCAGTTCTTCTTTACTTCTGGAATTGTTCTTTAATGTATATCAGATGAAATCCTTCCTCCATCGAATTTCCCCTGACTTCATCAGTCAGAATAGTACCTTTGAGCTCTTGCGACCTGGGACACGACTACAAAAGCAGAGAATAAGGCACATTCGTAGTTTGGCCTCAGAGAATTTGATAGCTTAGAGCAGCATCTGCAGCATTCACTCTGGAATATACTAACGGCAAAGTAGGAAACATCTCTAGCAGAAAGTTTTATTTGTGGTCTGTTTTCCTTCATCAAAGGAGACACATTACTAGAGTATATGTGAATTTTTGTCAAAACCAGGTTTTTGTAAAAAGAATGTTAGTAACTCCAAATAACATTTTAAATTGTGTCTTGTTTCAGAAATCTAAAAATTAAATTTTTCAATTTTGTAAAATCACTTAAAATGCTATTAAATTATTTTTATTTTGATACATGATTTCATTGTGTCATGGAAGCACTAGGAAGTACCACTGTGTGTGAAGTGGTTCAAATAAGTAATGGAACTCTGCAATGTGAGTAGAAACTACTTTGAGTTAAGAAAAAAATCAAATATTCAAGGATTTAATAAGTAGCTGCTACCTTTGTTTTAATATCATATTACCATGTCACTCACTATTTAATCTTGAGTACTTGCATGTTCTTTGGCCCAAAATATCAGTATTTTGAAATTAAGAAAATTTCCCAAACTAGGTTTGCAAATACCATACTTACAGGACCTTTTGAAGAGTCTGTTCTTTGCTTTCTGAATGAAAAAAAAAAAAAATTCCAGCAAAATAAAAATTCTGAGGGTCTGTCATCACTGGTTTTGAGATGTTGCTTAAAATGCTTCCATGCTCTCGGTGTAAATGGAAGTGACACTGTTGACATTAAAGCTGGTTCTTTATCTCAGAGGAAGAGAGTGTAGAGGAAGAGAGACCAGTAAGCCTTGGAAAGAGCCTTGCTATTGCTTGTAATAAATGCAGGAAATGCAAGGGGAATGGAAGTTGTTCTTCTGTGTGCCTTAATAGCAAAAAATCTCTTTATCCATAATCTTTTCTGTGCAGTTAGTAATT
>Ga0181612_147813_pt1 | contig 14566 bp, 7 predicted proteins | sample HoacroProtozoa21_FD_119630 | JGI IMG/M metagenome (GOLD analysis project Ga0181612, IMG submission 119630) | Hoatzin crop microbial communities from Cojedes, Venezuel. Combined Assembly of Gp0051906, Gp0051904, Gp0051908 | reverse complement strand
GCAAGAAAACAATCTTAAACGCTAGCATAACAATGGAGTGCTAGTCTGAACTACATCTGCCTAGAGAGTACCTTGCATGTTGCACAAAGTCAGGGACAAAAAAAAAATTATACCTAAGAGCTGCGTGGACAACCTCTGCTGCAATCTGAGCATGGAGGAACTGAAAGACTCCCAGAAAGGTGAGAAATAATTTTGAACCAAACAAATAACATAAGTACTCCTAACTAGTTACTGCAGGTAACTTTCTGATAAAAATGCAATATATCACTACACTTTTTGAAGGATTTATGCCTTTGCTAAGTGAAATGCACGCAGATGCAGGAAGCGAATGCAGATCATCAAACTATGGCTGTGTTAATTCAGTTGATAGATCCTACTTGAAGACCAGAAAGGAACCAGCTTGCACAGGGTTTTATCTGCAGGACAGGCCTTGTCCATCTACCCTAAGGTGAGGTGAATCACTGTGGGGGAGTGCTCATGGTTCCTTTGCCTGCAGAGGAGCCTGTATGAGTGGGTAAGATGCGTGATGTAGATGTCAACGCAGGGAGGAGGATTTGCACCATTGTGTCCCATTAGTCTGTGCAGTAATTGAGTGGCATCAGCAGCGTTAGAAGCCAGTGTATGCAGGACCTTTTGTTTTCCTTTGCAGGGCCAGGAGCCAGCTCCCACCCCAGCCAGTAAGTGTAGCTGTCAATTGCAGAAACCCAGAATTATAGCTGGCTTAAAATAACACCCCTCCTCTCAGGAGCTGGTGCAGCATCATTCCCCACTCAAAAGCTGTTCACTAGCTTGGGAAAAGAGCAAAGACTATTTGTATGAACTTCCAGAACACAGTTTAATTTTTTAACGCTTTGCTAGCCTTTTTGAGAGAAAGGGCAGCAGAGTTGTGGAAGTTCTGGAAGTGTTTTGCAATGTGCTTCAGGTTGGGGGTAAGCATAAGGAAAATATCCTTTTTCAAAATGCCTCTCCTTCCTTTCTGCCATGATAACCACGTGAGCTCAGATTAAATTAGGAATGTATGATATAGCCCCCACAGCTTGGGACGATCAGATCTGAGATGTTGATTGGCAGTTGGAGCTAACATACACCTACAAAATCAGGATTGGGGTTCATGCAGCAGCGTCCATCACTTAGGGTTATTCTGATCCAGATTTCTCTCTGGGGATATTTAAAATCTACAATTCTCAAGGAAAAAAAAGAATCAAAAAGAGACAATGCAATCTTCCCCCAAAGAAACACCTCAACCCATTGCTTCGTTCCTTTCTTTGCAACTTAATGCAAGTCTGAACGTCTTCTGGGTTAAAAAAAAAAAGAATAAGAGAAAGAATCAGTACGTTTCAATATGTCTGCCTTTTGCTCCTGCCTCAATTCTGCACTCCACTGAAAGGCATGAAAGATATGCCAGAATAACACAAAATGACTGTTCTTCCTCCGATTCTCCCAGCAAGACAAGAAACACTGTGGCCTCATGAGAATATTTTTTAAAAAACAACTGCGGCTGATCCTGCACTGAGCTCCATGGAAACATCAATGGAACTCATTGCTGGACCATAGCCTAAAGTTGGGGTTTAGCTCAGTTTTTCTGAGTTCATTCTCATTTTGTCCAAAACAGCCTACACATCTCTGGTACAGCTCTGCTGGCCTGTCAGAAGCTAAGCTGCACTCTCCAACTCCTTTTAAAACAAGATACCAAGCAGCCATGAAATGGTAATGACTTTCAGTATTTGACCCAGTAACCTACAGGAGGAATGCAGGTAAAACTTTGTCAGCTAATGCCGTATTATGTAAAGCCAGGATCAGATAAGTTCTGTTATTTTTTCTATGCTTGCCTTGATGAATAAAATCACACAAAGCTTTATTTCAAAATATAAATGAGGTTGGGCTGAACAATTCCTGTAGCTCTTTTAAAAATTACACAGTTGGAAAAGAATTGTCAATCAATTTTATAGGGAACAATGAATGCTAAACCTCATTCAAGACTGTTTCTGTACTGGTCTTATTTTCTTAGCATAGGGTGCATTATTGTGATCCACATATCAGATGGTATCTTTAAGCCCTGTTCTTTGAATGATTTCATCTTTCACGGATAAAGCCACAAGAGAATCCTGAAAAACCTTTTCAAATTGTTGATCTGAAAAAGAGTTTGAAAACTGGAGAAGCCTAGTGATTTTATATCCTTGACTTAATTATTTTTACAAAGTACAGCTACATGTGTTCCATTTTAACCAATAAGTAGGCCCCTGAAAAGTATAAATATGCCACTCAGTATGCTGGGGTTTTTTTTCCCTGTCTGCAACAAGATGTTCTGCCAACTAATTCACATTTGCATGACATTGTAATATTTCCATTAGCAAGTCTGATAAAAGTTTTGAGAGTCTGAACATGTTGGCAACATTCAACATTTTTTAAGAAATTTTTGCCCTGTCTCTTCTCGAGTAGGGAAGAAAGAAAACAACAAAAGAGTCAGACTAAAGGACTGGAGCAAAGCATCAAGACTTAGAAAAACATGAATTTTAGTTTAATTAGCTTCTTACAATAGTTTCAGGTAGGACAGCAAATCCATTTTTTAATATTCAGCTGTTTTAAATGTTTTGAGCAAGTCAACATTATAAGTGAAAGTGACATCCTGTGAAAGCTGGGCATAAAGCCAGAAGTATAGGTCACACTCGTGAGTGAAAGTAGTCCAGAACTCTGTTGTCCACTAAGGCAAGATATGAGTCAAACACTGAAAGCAGCCAAAGGCCAGAAGGACATGATAAAGAATAGCAAGGAGACAACCCTGAGCAGTTCCTACTTTACAAATACTAAAAGTAGCTGGCACGCCTTGTCCAGAGAAATCCTATGCTGGATGAGCAAACAAGGTCCACCAAAACAAATCTACTCCCTCAAATGGCAGGAGATCAAAGAGGCAGAAATCCATGTGATACAGGAAACAAATAAAGAAAATGATACCTCAGATTGAAAGTAAGCAGGTAATCAGGATGCTAGAACCTCTGCTGCTCTGTCAAACAGGGGTCAAATAAATCACACAGGGTCACGGGTATGAAAGGGAGAGGCACTGTTCTGTTTGTATCCTCAGAGACCGATGTTACATTCAAGCCCCCCCTCATCTCACCTGAGAGAAGGTCACAAATCCTGGAATATGGGAGTTACCTTTGTTTTTTCTTCCTTACATAATAAAGCAAACTAAAATACAAAATTTGAATGATAAGTATGGAGAAAATAGTAAATTTAGATCAAGAATATCAGGCAAAAACCCAAGCAGAGAACACCAGACCCCCTTTCTCCTCACTCACAGCTCCAGACCCTGCTGCTGGGGGCGAGGGGGAAAGAATACACCCTCTAACCCTCCCATCGGTTTCCTGTTGTTGGCAGGCAAGTCCTACATACTTTAATGCACTGATTAACCACTGATTAAGGAACTCACAACTTAACCTTTAATTGGCTCATCAGCATCTTACAGTCAGCGATGTGCAGCATAACAGTTCTAATCCAGCTTTGCTCGAAGCGAAGTTAATCCTGCAGAGTATTTTGTGCATCACTATTTGTAAGTGCGGGCTGTTTGTGAAACTGATAATGTAAGTCTTGCTAGTGGGAGAGTTGGAGGATTTTTTCTTCTGGAGGGTTACACTGGAATCACACTTGTGGCTTCTAGAAATGTTACACAGATAAGGAATTCGGCCTACCCGGTCTCAAAACAGTATAATTTTTTAAAACATGATAAGGAATACACATTCATAAAATCTTTTCTTAAAAGCCCAAGTTCACAGTGCTGCAGGACATTGTTCACCTGTAAATTCTTGTGTCCATGTGCTGCTCTATGTAACGGAGCATAATCTCGTACAAGAGCAACTGAACCTACCACGCAACTGGGTCCTATATAAGGCAATCTCTTTGAGGCTGAAACCATGTTTTAACTTAAGTAAGAATTTTAATGGTTTGCCAAAGTCCCTAGCCAGTGGAAGAAAGCTTTATTTGCTTCTTTTCTACATGTTTTCCAGGGCAGACCTTGCACCCATTGTAACTCTGCAGATGTCACTGGGATCATCCCAGGGATAAATCTGCTGCTATTGCATTAAATCCTTGAGGAGCAGGAAAAAATGATGCCTTCACTTGGCTAAAACCATCAGTGGCAGAACAAGCAGGGTCCAGCAGATCTCTAATTTGTGGTCAAGCGAAAGCTTTCATAGGAAGCAGTTCAGAGGCGCGTGTTCTTCTCCTTACTATAGGGCAGTATGATGTCGCCATTGATTTAAGCCACCACAACCTTTGGATTTACAGTTCCTCATGATTTTGCCACTAATTTGTTCACACTGTTCTTATGAAATGAAAACAAGCCTTTGAGGGACCATTTCAAATGTCTTTACATTTCCATATCATTAACTCAGAGCAAAAATAGTTCCCATCTAACTAAGTGCACTCTTTAAAACCTGAAACAGCAGTGGGTGAGAAAGAGCAACATCTAATGAGCTTCAGCTCACTAGAACATAAGTTTGTCAGTACTGCAGACTAAGCATCAGAATTTATTATGTAATTTATGGTACAACCACGTCCTGAGTCTCCAATACTAACGACTTGGTGTGAAAGCAGATCGCATGCAGAAAAGAAAATCAAGAGAGAAACCTCATTCTTCATATCTGACTGTTTTTATTTCTGCCATCTACCATCCATTCTGCAAAGTCAGCCAGACTGTTTCTCAAGATAAATCTTTTAATCCGGTATTGACTGCCAATGAGTTTCTGTGTTTGTGTCTGCAAAGGGATCTAATAATAGTGGAGACATTTTGGTGCGCACTGAGAACTAGAACGGGAAATAAAAGAACCTCTGACTGAAAAGATCATCTATACTTTATACCCTTTGGATTCCATAGGAAAGCATTCTTACACAGTTCATGGAAGTTCCTAACTAATTTCTTTTTTTCCCCACATAACAGGTAAATCCATTCAGCAGTCCACCTGGGACTGTGTCTGTGATATGGTCTGATGTTTCAGTGACTGCTGTTCAGAAACTTCCTCTTTAAAGGTACAAATTCTGCAGCCTCTTGAAATTATTTGCCAGAAATAAATGGTTAAAAATATATACTCACACCCTTTCCATAGGTGTGTCACACCTGATGGGGAAGCAAAGGCAGGCAATACGAACAATCATGGGAAGAACACTGGAGAGTGCCACAGCTCCTTGGCGTGGAGCCCATCATTTCCAAAGCACCATAGTCCTACTTCCGCATCAGTAAGCGCCTACAACTAAAATCATCCTTTTTTCTTGTCTTAGTTTTGTAGTTCAGGGCTGAGTATCTGCTCTAAGAAGAGTTTCAGCTGCTTTTTCCTTAGTTTAAAAAAAAAAAACCCAACATTCTGACCTCTCTAAGAAAGAAACATTTTTCAAGTTCACAAGTTAACTTTAAAAAACACCTATGTTGCTGTCTTAAAAGAGACTGACAGACAAGTAGTCCCCAGCTTCCTGTTAACTAATTTTAGGCACTTAAAAAGAGTTACCCTGAGTATCCTAGGAGATAAGGAGGCACCTACTGACAGCAATTGAGATCTTAGTGGTAGGAGCAGGTTATTTCTCTCTACTGACTACAAAGGAGACTTAGGAAAATTATGTTCTTAACTGAAGTGCATCAGTTATGTACCTAAAGTTAGGCAAGATGAATGCAGACCTACGGAGCCTAACATTTACAGAGAATCAGGGCACCAAAGGTGCTTCTGTGAACAGGTCATTCTTTTAAAAGGCTTTTAAAGTCCTATGTTAGGTTTTTAGATACCTAATTCCCACTAAATTCACTGGGAGTTGGTGAATAACTACTTTAAAAAGACCTTTCTCCAAAGCACATTTGAAAATGTTACCTCTATTCTTCACCTGTTTTGGATGGCTGTGCACAGCAACAGAGCAACTGAATGCCTAAGGAGCACCGCTAACAAGTTATGGTAGGAGGCACAGCTAGGGATGAGAGAAAACTGCATTACCTTGTCGGTATTTCCAGCACTTCACAGGCCACGGGAGAATCCTGCTGGCTTCATGTGACTGACATGATTTCTGAAGGTCAAGGAGCCATGAGCAGCAGCCCTAGGTAGATGACACAGCTGACAATGTTCCTCTTCAGTGGGAGCACAGATGGGCACGAGGCAGCGACAGCACGCAGAGTTTATCTCCGTGATATGCACCACTTTAACCCTTTGTGTATTTACTTGCAAGAACAATACATCCTTATTTTGGCAAAAAGAATCTCTTACAGTCCAAACAAAACCTTTGTTAAATGTAAACAAATGAAGGCTCAAAGGAGAAATGCAGAACATGCACACGAAATTGGTTGGCTTTACTTAGCATGCAAAAAATCCAAAGAGAGCTGAGGATTTACCAGAGCAGATCTGATTATCTCCCATATGTAATCAGAGAAAAGGAAACAAATATATCATAATGTATCTAGCAGATCTCCATTGCTGTATGCTATGGAAAGCATTACAACTCTTTTCTCTCTCTGAGATGAATACTTTAAACCTGTGATATGTTAACATACATTTTCACAATTATAAGAGGCATAATACAAAAACCTAAGAATTACAGGCAGGAAAAAAAAGTAGTAAGGAACACGCAGCTCCACACTTGCCACTGCTTCCAGCATGAAAAGAAAACATCTGCAGCACCAACCCTGGTTCCTTTCTTGTTACTGACTTAGAAAACAATATTACCCTGTTAGTGTGAATTTCCAACACATCTCCATGTAATCTGCCCATTAGCCGTAAAATACTCAGTTTCCAAAATACCAGACTTTCCACTTCAGACAGGAGGAATGGAAGCTTTTGCATTAGTAAAATCCTCTTGCACGTATTATTACCTGATGCAAACCACAGGCCTTCCCTGTGCTATGTCATCTGCTTGGTGTATTTATATGCAGCTAGTGACACCGCAAAGTTAAAGCAGTTCCTCTTCCCAATAAGAAGACAACACTGTTCTGCTTGAAGAAGGGTCTTTCCACCTCAAAGGAGTAAGTGGAAGAATCACCAACGATAGCAGTTATAGGGATGGACAACATAGTCCAAATACACTGAAGTCAACTGTTTCCTTCCCTGTCCACTAGTTAACCCATCTTACTATCAGGGGCACTTATTCTACCACTGGTATTCCTGTCATTGCCTCCTTTTGGTACTTCCTACCACATCATGCCCTCTGTGATTGCACAAGTACCTCCTAAATCAACTCTTCAACCTAGCTTTGTCATCTCAGTTGCAGGCCAGGGATTTGTGCATTCAAAATGTCCCATCAGAAATATCTAACATCATGAAGAATGAGAGTGAGAAAAAGAAACCATCACTGGTAACATCTAAAACAAGCATCACCAACTCAGATCAGCACTATTACTCACTTTTAAATAAAATCTGTGCCCACCTAACAAGATGTTGATCTGTTGATCACACCTCAGCCAGATGTGTCTCCTGTAATGTGGTACTGATGTGGGACTCTACTGTGTAACGTGTCCTAGGATACACTGCAAAGCAATATGCAAGGTAATGTGAAAGGCCGGCGACCTCGGGTAGCCGCTGCCAACATGTATTGGTGAAAGTGACAGACAGAGGCTTTCTAAGGAGAAAAGCCAACTTTGTATGAAATAATGTGTCACAAAGTGTAATATAATCCTTTTACTCTCATCTAGGACACAGCAGAATTGGGCACACTCCTAAATGGAGTGAATCGTGGAACTGGTATGTCGTTCCTGTTTGTTTAGATTTTATTTCATTACGCTCTTTAACCTGGCTGAGCTAAATTCCTGCACTCTGTCATGAAAAATGATACAGCAGGCATCCTGATCCTACAGCTGCAGTGTTAGCAGTGAACATTGTTTATAAGAAGTTCAGGGAACACTGGAAACTGGTGTCAGTAGCCAGCTCTAGAAAATGCAGCACTTCAGTGCAAGGCTGTTCACGGTATTAAATAAAGACTGAATTTTAAGAGAGTTGTGGTCCACTTTCTTCATTATAACATGTGATATCTGAGCCTAGTGAATAAAAATACTATGAAGAATCTCCAGCCCAGAGCAGGTTATGCTTTTACAGCAAGACCTAATAACAGTATCCAATAATCTGTGCAAGTCTCTTAACCTCTCTGGACCTAATATTTCCCATACATGAAACAGAGAATGTGTATTGCCTTCACAAAAATTCACTATGATGATCAAAAATATTTCTTATATCTAATCCCTCTTCCCAGTGAAAATTTCCCTTTAGAAAAAGATTAAAAACCTGACGGATACATGATCTTGATGTAAACTCAGCAACGTTTTCTTTCATTACAGAAGACATGAAACATATGATCCTATGGGACATAGGTTATACCCTTACTTCTGGTTTCTTTTTGTATATTTGCACTCTACTAGAAACTGGAGGCTTTTTAGTTCTTTACTGAGGTTTGTGGTGGTCTCTAGTGGTGGCTGTGTGAATGGGACATTTCCCTCTTTCCTGGCTGTCGGGTGATGGCTATGGACAAAAAAAAATGTCTTGTGAGTTGTGGCTCTCACTCTCTCACAAAGGAAAGGTGGGAAAGAGCTAACCAGCAAAGCTCTTGTGTATCTGACTCTTTCGGATGACAAATAAAGACTCTTTGAATGTGGAAAAATAACTTCATTTGCTCTCCAGTTCTTTGCAACGTGCTAAACTATGTTCTATGTTGCATCCTGGTGACCAAAAATAGCTCCTCTTTCCAAAAGTTTCTCTCAAAGTCTTCAGGGTCTACGGTTTTTAAGGTGTGCCCAACCTCACTCTAGGTCCATTGGAAAAGAAATTGGAGAGTGGTCTTTCCTAACGGACAAACACAGATTAACTTCCAATACTCTTGGAACACAATCCGACCACGCTGCAATAACGAGGAGCCGCAAAGATAGTTTTAGGGTCTGGTTTTCTCACAGAAGAAATGCTTTTGAACTTCGTTCCTTAAGCTGTCTTCTAAATATTCCTCAGGTTCATTTCAAAAGCATGACGCTATCCTCTGGTGAGGTATACATGCTTTTCCTCACATTTAAGGAAAAACTTCTGCGTATACTGTTAGGCCTTAATGGCTTCTTTGCCAGACACCATTCACAATTTTATCACTTACCTGCCTTGAAATCATTCTCATAAAATGGTTTCATCATCCAAAGCAGGAGTCTGTTTGCTACACCATTACAAAAATCTTTCAATGGTTTCCCTCTTTCTTCCTCCTCCTCCTCGTCCCTTCCTCCCCACTTCAGACCCAAAGACCAGGCATCAGTACCGTGAGAGGCTCGAAGACCAGCAAAGCACTGGCATGACTGTGTAGCCGTAATGGCAGCACTCACGACACCACACTGTCTGTGTTTAACGGATCTGAGACAATCCATTCCCAATACACTTGCTAGCAGAAATCAAACTTTACAGCGTGCTTCTCAGAGATGTCTGAGCTAGACGTGCTCAGGAAGGGCCCAATGGAAGGTGAATTTATTTAAAACACAAAGTGGGGGTGTTCCTTCTCTTTTCTTCAAGGGCTTGTACCAAACTCTCTAGTTATCTTATAGTTTCATCTGAAATACAAAACATTTAGTAGTCAGTTAATGTCACCCTCTCATTCAGCTTTTCAGCCGGGTTCCTGAAAGAGGCTCTAAGCCTCAGTGGGGGAGCTGACAGAACAGCTTTGAGGTGAGCACTTGCGTGGGCTGGGAAACTGAGGCACAGATAGACAATCACACAGACAGGACATGACAAGGTCAGAAATAAAACCTGATTTTCCTAATTCCTAGGACCCCGTCTAATCCCTGAACACATTCCTTTCCTTGCAAGGGGTATTTCAGAACAAACCATTAAATCCCACCACTGTTCTCATCTTTCTCTGGCCAGATGATATCACATGTTGCTTTGATTATTGGTTTGTCCTATCCTTTGGCTCTCCTGCCCCACTCCAGCTCTCTTGGCTTGGCTGATAATCTCTTCAGAAGTACACTGCAAGCATTATTGCTCTTTCATGAAAAACGTGCATAAATTTGTGGCAGGGAAAAGGCTGCAGAAGAACTGTATCGTGTGACTCCCAAATGAAACCAGCTGCCTATTATTTCCACGTCTGTAACTTCAGAACAAATTATGTGAGCTAGGAAGCTAATCTTTGGCCACCCTTTGGCATACAGAGTTGTTTATAATTATTAACATTTTGTGCTGTTAGCATTGAAATTTGATCACACATGTGACCTTGCTATTTTCTACTCTTGCTCAGCCATTTCTTCTGCTAAGCTAATTACTGTAGTGATATGGGATATTTGCCTTAATGTGTCTTCAAATTGTAGCTGCCAAGTCTACTAATAAAAGGCCAACAATCAGTGACATCACTTTCCATAGGTCATCAAGGTCCAAGTGTTTGCAGCAATTGATAGCAATTGCAAAGCTCTCCTGCAGACTTTTCCCTGATTCCTTGCAGGGTGTAAAGACTTCACACCAATCTCCATGCTACTATAGACTGTCCATGTCTAGTAACCGTAATACCTAATCTAGAGCTAATTAGGGAATACCTATAGAGGCCATTGTAGGTAGAACATTAGACTAGAGAAGGATATTGGCACCATGGGCTCATCGAGGGTTGCTGGGAGTCGCTGATGCTACAAGCTTATCTGTGAGATGAAGATTGCCTGTCTTTCCAAAACCACTTATCTCACTCTGAAACAGTGAGTCAGTGCTGAAACTATCCCGTGAAACACTATGGCCAGCACTCAGTAAGGTGTAAAGTAGGTGATCATAATTGTCCCTTAGGTTATTAAAACATATGTTTTTCTCTTGAGCCTATATGTTAACGAGTGCTCATCTTGCAGCTACCAGTGGGGAGGAGTGCTTTGACTTATTTCACCTCAAGCATTTCAGAAGTGGAATTTCTCCTCCAATCTTCTTTATTCTTGTGGGGAGGCAGAGATGGGAAGAAATGGATATTTCTCACTTTCTCCCTGCCCTACTTCCTACAATTTGTTCTTAGTCATTCTGCCTGCTTGAGGGCTTGCAAGTGACTACACCTGACAGTCAAGTGAAACTCAGAAGTATAAATCCCAAAGTCAGGCTCTAGCAAGTGTGGGGGGGTTACATGAAAGTAGTTGTAACCTAGCACTATCTAGTAGCTTTAACAAAAATAAAAATTTCAGTGGATTAGGAGGTGCATAGCATCTCTTCCTTGAGCAACAACTAAAAAACAAGCTACCATTCGTATCCTTTACCATCTGTACTCTTCAGTGTAAATTAATTTTGTCTATGGCACATCAACACTATCTGACCTGCATGTGAATTCTGGATTTTGAACTTTTTCTCCCCTCAACATTTCAAAAGCTTAAGATTTAAAGACCCACATAGTCAACATTCAAATATGTGAAATGGCTTATGCAACCTGTTCAGAAATAGATAACTATTGTCCTGGAAAAAGCAGCAGATTTCATAGAGCTCTAGATAGAAGTAACACATGGCACGAGATGTCTTCTTCATTTGGAGGAACTGATGATGGTGCTTCATTGGAATACTGTGCAGTAAAATATTTACCACTGATCTGGCAAATCTGAAGGTTCAAAAATAGAAGGTGGCAGAAGCAGGAGGCCTCAGTGCCAGGACTGAATTGTTACGATCTGTTCACAGCCAGCATCACAAGGCTCAGAACAAATCCTGCAATATACTTTCTTCTGAAAGAACTTATGGTCAGGAAGAAAGATGACTGGTGGTATGAACTCACCATAAAGCAAACATATGCACAAATCTTGGTACTCTTCGAAGGATAATAGGTTCAAATCTACTTCCATCCAATTATTTCTTCATTTTCAGAGGGCACAGAGGAATGAAAGTATTCAAGCTTTATCTTAACTCTGCCAGATCTGAGTAACAGAAACTGGCTTATAGCTTAAGGCAAAAACATATTTATTTCTAGAACCTTTGGCTTCCTGGCTGCACATCTCATGGGCTGTGAGCATCCCACATCCTTGGCCTGCTTAAGTCTCTTCTTCAGAATATCTTCAGTGTAACACATTAGTGAATGAAAACCCACTGATTAACCAGAAAACGAGGCACACAATAAGCTCACTGTCTCCTTTGGCAACCTGGAAGTGCAAATGACGTCCCTTGGCCTTCCCAAAATAATTTTTATTTTTCGATTTCCAGAAAGATGTTTTAATTTCTGAATTTAATTTAAGCTCAGGGCAACAGCAACAAAACCCAGACGTGAATATCCTAGATACTACGCAACACTAGTCTCACCATGTCCACAGCTTTTGTCTTACAGAGATAACTCAGAAGAAAGGTCCCAACTCCTCATGACTCTACAGATGTAATTTTCCTGTATAGATTTAGAGTAGCAGGGTTTTAGAATTCGATTCCCAGCACATGACTGTCTTGGTTATTCTGCATAATGAAAGTCTCCCTTATAGTTCTAAATGAATATATGTATATTTGCACAAGTTTCTGTGTGTATACATATTTACCTAAGTGTCAACATAAGCTGACAAATATGTAAACAAATCCTGGGGAGTGTAAATTATAACAAGCATCTGGCAGAGTCAGTTGTAGTTGGGTTTGCCTACTGATTTTCATTTTAACTCCTTGCTCTGACATAATTAATTCTAAAAGAGTTGCTTTTAATATTATTGGTACTGATTGGTGCTACAGTAGCACTTATAGACTCAAGCCTTTTCTCTTAGGTATTGTATATAATAGACAGAAATGTTATGTGGTTAGCTTTGAACGTATCTCTTAGCTCTTGACATGGTCTTCAATCTGACTGAGCTGCATGGGTTCAGCAAAGCCCCAGACAACCCTTCCTACTGACTGCGTAACATGCAAGGGACAGAAGCATGCTGAGATGTTGGCAGTTTATAGTACCTAAAATATACACACTACTGCAGGGTTCAGAGATGATTTTTAAGGCAATTTCCGGAATCTTTCTACCCTGACTTCTTCCGTCTACAACTTCTTCAACCATTTCAGCTTGCTTAGATCTTCTAAAACTAATTTTCTTCACACTTTTTTTGTCTTGAAAAAAATCATAGTGAGTCCTTTAGTTAAACAATACAACACCAAAGTGGCTGAAGTAGAAGTATTTTTCATGGGAAGTTTCCACTGATGAAACACTTTGAAAACACAGGATATTATTTACAAGGTTTAACCTGGTGTAAGATACTTGATTTCTGCATGGAAGTGTGAGGGCCCTTTCCTCAGTCTGGAAGAATACAGTGGGCATAGATTTAGCTCAAAGGTAGGATAGCCATCACCTTGACAGGACCAAGATTTTTTCCTCCCCCTCCCTCAGTGTTGGGCCACTCTCAGTGCTACCTTTGATAGGGTGTTAGACAACCAGAAGCTCCCTATAGATGCATTCTTCTATGTAGAGCATGCACAGAGAAAACGAGACACTGTTTACCACCTCCTGCCCATGTGGCATCTGGATGGCCAGACACACACATTGGGTTTGCTGCACATTATAGGCAGAAACCTTCACAGTCTCTCACATTAGGCTCAGACATGTACTATGGAAACCACATGGTCATATTTCAAAAGTTCAAAAGTTCCCAGACTAAAACAAATGGCAATTTTTTCAGTGCTATGTGGTGTAGCCATGTAGTTTCAAAGCCTGCCTCTCTCTCCCCTTTCCCCCCAACATATTACCTGGGACAGTATTTTCTCCTGTGCACTCACCTCCTTCTCACCCTAGTGAACATGTCAGCCCCAAAACAGGCCAGGGAGTCTTTTACAAAGATGAGAAAAGGAAACAGAGGCAGGCACAGAAAACATAATAGGTGGGGCAATCCAAAAGATAGTACTTCAGGAATAAAACTTAGCCTGAATTGTTTTTTGGTTCTTCTGCTTTCACATTAAGCTGTAAGGGCACAGTGAAACCTTGTACCTGCTTTGGGATGTACAGTCTGAGGCTCCATCTGGAATGGGCAGGCTTTACCACCCAGAATTACCACCTCACAGAAGCACAATGTGAGCAACTAGCAAGTACATTGAGTTGAAACTTCATTGCACTCGAAGGCTTGAAACCTCAAGGACTTCGCAGAGCATTGTGACTTCTCACCACCACAGCAGACTCAACCCAACCTTTTCTTGGCTGACACAGCCCTTATAGTAGTGTTCCTAGCAGCACTACGATATTTCACAGAGAAGACAAGGTTCACAACAGAACCGAAGACTTCACTCACATGTCTGTCTAATCCTAAACGCCACTGTTCTATTCACTTGAAAACATCTTGCATCTTAGAACCTGCAATTACATGTTTTCAGTCCTTTTTTTTGGACCAGATTATTCCCATTTTATCCTTTTACTAAAGCTAATAAAAATGTGAAGTTTAATAGTACAGTAAAATGCTGTTTTCCAGCTTCAGTTAGTGTCTGTCTTAAGCCAACCTCAATATATAACCCATGCAAGGTGAAATCCAGTTTTTATTCTTTTAGTGTGCTCATTTGAACAGCAGAAATTTTGAACCCAGTAAGACTCATTGGAAAGTTTTGGAGATTTTCTGTCTTGGAACAAACACAGATGTTGGCTCCATTGTTTTCAGAGTCACTAAGACATGGCTCAACATTTCTAACTTATAGAATCATGGGTT
>Ga0181612_107702_pt1 | contig 14566 bp, 9 predicted proteins | sample HoacroProtozoa21_FD_119630 | JGI IMG/M metagenome (GOLD analysis project Ga0181612, IMG submission 119630) | Hoatzin crop microbial communities from Cojedes, Venezuel. Combined Assembly of Gp0051906, Gp0051904, Gp0051908 | reverse complement strand
TTTATTTTTGGTTTTTTTTTAGGGGATAGTTATTGGAACAGGAGAAAACTCTGAATTTGGGGAGGTTTTCAAAATGATGCAGGCAGAAGAGGTAAGAGTGAATACTTAGAAGCAAAGATGTATATTTTGTAAGTGTACATTTCATTCATTAAGACTTTGAATTTATTCCATAGGAACTTAGCTAAACTTAATTACATTGCTTTTAATATTTGTCTTTCCTCTAGCAAAACAAATCTTAGCTCTTGAACATGAAAGTAGTAGTTGAATTCAGTGCAACAAAATATCCGTAGCTGACCTAAAAATAGTAACTGTGAAAATAAATTCTGAATGTGTAGTGGAACAAATCTCACTGTGGTTTGTGGAAGTGTATATTTTTCAAGTGGAACTACATTTGTGTGAGAGGGATTTGTATGACAGATTTGTGCCCTGCGAGCACAGGACTATGTTTTTCCCTTGATTAGCAGTGTATTTTGGGGTTACGCATGTGTTTTGTGCTGCTTCTGTCATCTCCACCTTAACCTTTTATAAGGTCGGTTTGTCTCTTGTATGCCAAACTGCCCCAGTGATTTTTGTTTATTGCAGTACACTGATCCACATAGGAATTCTGAGTCTTGAGTGCTTTGTGAATCTAGGGCCTTGTGGCTTCTTCTCTGACTGCCTGACCAATGTAGGATCATAAGGACACAATCTGTCTCCAGCTGTCAGGACATGATCAGGCATAGTATAGGCAGCGTTTTTTCTTCCAGATACATACATTTCTGAAATCTGCCAAAACAGAGCAACTAAGGGCATTAAATGTTTCAGCCAGGAGTGCATCACCGACCTCCTGTTAGCTGCAGTGCCTTACTACACCTTTCAAGGGAATACTGCTGTCCAGTCACCAAAGTGGAGTCCACTTTAATACACATGTGAGGAAAATATCATCATCTGTTCAGTAGTATTTAGTTTGCATTGTAACAAGTTAAGTATTAATGCAAGAAACCCATGTGTGAGCATTCTACACCAACAACATTCTGAAATACCAGAGTATCATAGGGTGATTTTTTATGTTTGTATTACAGTAATCTCATTTGTAAAAGTAAATTTTGAAGGTAAGAGTGAATCAAACTTGATACCAGCTTTCTCGGATAGAGTGTATGCAATTTTTCATAACTTGTTGAACAAAGATGATTTTACAATGACCTGTCTTCCTTTTTTGCCAGCCTTTCCATAGTGTAATTTACCATATATTACTATTAAAAACCCAAAACTTACTGGCATCCAATGTGAAAATCTACTTTCCTATTTGGTTTTTTTCTTCCTTTCGTTTTTAATTTAAAATTTTTGCTTCATGTCCCCTCCTTTTTTCTATATACTTTTTTTGGCAATAGATTGTCTGAACATTTCCGTAGTTTTCTATTTGGCTAAACTGAATTTTCTGCAGATGATGAACAAATTCCTTTTGAGATATAATTGGCTTTCCAGAGCTCTAATACCTCTGTCTTGAAAAGTCATTTTTAGTCTTGTGATCAAGAACTTTTTGGTCTTGGAAGAAGTGTAGTGGCTTAGTCAGCATGATTTTTTAATTTTTTTTTTTTTAAATCTTTGATATGTCCTTTTGTATTAGATTTGCTGTAGACATCACAAAACTACCAAATAATATTTCTAATGAATTTTTCATTGCATTGAAGTGTTCTTGAATCTTCTTGAATTCTACAGAAGAATGAAAGAGTGTAGTCTGTTTTCACAAAGTAAATGTATGGAAACACAGGGTGTAACCACATCTTACTCACTGACAGTGTCTTGAAATTTGCACATCTGAAGTACTGTGGGATACAGTTCATACTTTTTAACCTGTGTCTGTTAACTGCTGCATTTTTACTGTTCATCAAGGCTCCAAAGACACCTCTGCAGAAGAGCATGGATCTCTTGGGAAAACAGCTTTCCTTGTATTCCTTTGGTATAATAGGTAAGAGCATTTATGTAAAAAAATTACAAATTATGATGTAACCGAAACTAACATGTAGGCTTGGGGAAATGGAAGGGCTTAATCTCTCTCTTTTTAAATATTTTGACTCCTTGTTTTGTTGGTCATGTTGAGTTCATGCCACTAATCATGTGAAGATTACTAAGGCAACATGATTTTCATCATAATGCTGTTTACGTGCTTCTTCCTGCAAACATACTTTTCTGACTTAATTTTTGTCCTGTAAATGCTTCCTTTTAAATTGCAGTGTGTCTTGTATTCTGATTCAAGGTGTACATAAGTGAGTACCTCACTGCTGCTGTGATGGGGCAACTAGAGTGGCAGAAACTTTCTTCACCTTTGCCATACTAATGGAATCATGCTCTGACAGTGAAAGAAATAATCGTTTTTTATAGGCAGCACAATGATAAGCTTGGGTTTGGCTATCTTAGGTCGTCTTTTCCCCATGAGGCTGCGGTAGATACTGGTTTTATATTTATCCTGATGATTATTTTATTTATAGGAGTTATTATGCTGGTTGGCTGGTTGCAAGGAAAGCATATACTCGATATGTTCACAATTGGTGTGAGGTAAGATTTTTGCTTTTAAATAGTGTAGATCGTGCATTACAGCAAGTGTCTGAAAGCTAGTGATGAATAGTATAATATGCTTGCACACAGACTCTGCTTTTAAGTTCACGTAAGTAATTAAAAATGAAAATAAACTTTTGCTGTAAAAAAGCCATTTCATACTAATTTTTAATGATATGGTATGTTCCTGTCAGTCTCTCAAACTGTGCATTTCTATGGTGATTTCTGAGTGTCTTGCAGAACATCTGCAAACAGACGATACAGTTGTACAGTTTGAATTTCTGTCACTGAGTAAATAAAGAAAAATGCAATTTTGTAGGTGGCATCAGACAAAGTGAAGTTACTACAAGCCTTGTGTCATTTAGTTCATTAGCTCATTTTCTGTCATGCTGTGGAAATTTAATCCCAGGGTATTGCCTGCTGAGAATAACACTGAATTTAGATGATCTAATGCTGTGCCCTTAGAAAAGTTGCTGAGTTGCTAATTACACAGACAGTGTGTGAGGTAGAAATGTTTCTTCAAACAGCAGGATCAGACTCTGGAGATTTACCCTTTGAGGGCAGGGGGAAGCACTAGGACCTGCATCTTTGAGCATTGTGTAATGAGTTACTGTGATCTTGTTTACACTGCCATCAGTGTTTTTTTTTTTTTTAAATGACCTTCTGTGCCATTCCAGCACTTAGCTTGCTGCCACATCGTGATCTGGAAGTAACAGCCGTGGATTAGTGGTCACTTGAAGTTGTGGTGTTTCCCAGTTCTGTTTAGTGCTGATTACACTTATTCTTCACAAGCTGGGCTGCTTTGCACAGTCCTAATTAGTGCTTTGTACAGAAAAAATGATACATAATTGATTTCTTCCTCCTCCCAACTTTTCTTCATACTTCTGCATAAGTGATGAGTAGAAATGTCAAACTTAACTGCATTTTGTTACTGTCTTCAGTGTATCTTACAATGAATGGTATACAAATAGGATCGTGTCGCAGCTGCTTCCTTTGCCTTTTCACCTCAGTGAACAGACTGCTACAGAAACCATTTTCTGAAGTGTAAATACATCATTGCTATGTACTCATGTATGATGTTCTAAGACCAGATTTGTGTATTTCATTACAGTTTGGCTGTAGCTGCAATCCCTGAAGGACTCCCAATTGTGGTAACAGTGACATTGGCTCTTGGTGTGATGAGAATGGTGAAGAAACGAGCTATTGTAAAAAAACTGCCTATTGTTGAAACTTTAGGTATGACTAGATTAACTTAGACATAGTATTTTGATACAAATTTTAGGAAATCAACATAAATACTGATGACTAATAGAATAAAGCAGGTATTCTTATTTTGCTAGCAATGTAGTGGTAGTGGTATCTTAACACATTTCTAAACTGAATGCAATTTACCCAGTTACAATTCAGATATATATGCTTGTGGGCCCTCTAACTACTTTTTTTTATTTAACTGGAATAAACAGTCTTTCAGTTAATAGCATGCCACATTAGCAATGCTCTAAACTTCATAAGTGATTGAATGTATGGAGTACTCTTTGTACTTGTTTGCTGTGAGATGTTCTTTTTAAAAAAGACTTGTAAAATGGTTTTTGAACTAAATTTTTATGTAAATTTGGGAATGATATTGCCAGTTGGAAATAAATCCTAATTTGAATATTAAAAAAAGCTTTGTAATCATAATATACCTTCAGGATGTTATGCTGCTCATACTAAAACTTAAAATAATTTAAAAATACTAAAGCTTTAAAACATTCTCAATGCAGTTTTGGTCATGAAACGTAAAGCACGGGACATAAAAAATAAATAGAACTAGTAAGTTAAATTAGTCTGCTGCGTTTGAATTTCTTTTGCATTTGAAGACTGGAAATACTTTTCCAGTGCCTCTAGCAGAATCTCGGTAGTGTTGCAAGGTTTTTTGTTGCTTTTGCAATTCCTGCTGTTGTGTCCAAAAATATCAAGATACTGCAATAGTCTGTCAAAATACTATTTTCCTGAGTTAAAAAGGCATATACAAATTTCACATTTCTTGAATCTTTTCAACCTTATTAAAATTTGAAGCTTTAGTAGTAAGTCATGCTTGTGTGACATGTGTTGTGGCTAGTGTTAGACAGACATTGCGCTTTTTGATAAAGAAGAATGACTGCTGTAAAGCAGGCTCTTAGCTCTCTTCTCACCAGGAGTCACAACTGGGATTTCAGTAATGTCGTTTGAGATACAGTGGAATAAAATAAAGAAGAGGTAGTGAATGGAAGCGTTTCAGATGAGTTGTGAATTTGGGATTTTAGTTAGATTTTTTTTTTTATTTATTGGACAAACTTGCGAAGAACTCTGTACAGCTGTTCATTGATAGTTAAAAATTAGCTGTCTGTGAAAAAACAAAATGAGATTTAACAAAGACAGCTGCAGTATTTGTAGAAATTTGTCTGTCTTGAATACTTTTGATCTAGTTACATTGTTCTGAACAGACATTGTCTTACAAATGTTAATTGGCTATTTCAGGTTGTTGCAATGTAATTTGTTCGGATAAAACTGGAACTCTGACAAAAAATGAAATGACTGTTACTCATATTTTTACTTCAGATGGGCAGCATGCAGAGGTATGTAGTGAGTCTGTTACACTTTAATTTTCCTTTTTACTTTGTTGTGTGCATCAGCTGAAACATGCTTGAGTATACTGCAGGTGAAGCATCAAAGTGTAAATCTGTTGCACCAAACTCCCATTCCTCAACTTCCAGTTAATTCTGTTGTTCAGTGCATTGAGTATTGCAGACTTTGAGCTGTGTTATCTAAGCCTTCTCTGGTTACAGAAGAATTTTTTCTATAATATGTTAAGGTCTTAAATCACTTGATCGATGTAGGTGACAGTAAAGGACAGATGCTGAGATACAGTACAAAGGTTGAGAGATCGTGTTTTTCTTCAGTATAGAAAGTAGAGGCTATTTTGCTGTTGCAGGTGTATATAAATAAAATTTGCATGTTAACAAGTATTTAAAATAGGGATATCCAGCTTGTGGCTAAAAATGATTTCTTGTATGAACCCTTCATACCGAGTATATACTATCATTCTTGCTTTTTCCTAATGGGTGGAGTTGGAAGTAGGAGCAGGACATGACAGTGGTGGTTGAGGTTGGGGAGTTGCTGCAAAGACTGAAGTAAATGCACAAAACAGCAGCAACAGCAGCAAGGTGTGGAACTAGCTGCGGTTTCATGGGAGTGTGTTAAGCAAGTTCTTAAATTCTCAAGCTATTCTTATCTTGGGTTTTTTTCCACATTACTGTTAACAGAGGGTATTGTTGTTGACTTTTGTAAGCATAAATACTGGCATTCTTAATTATTCTTCCTTGTTGTTTTACCTATGGTTGCTTATATATCCTGATATTTACTTTTCTATTAGAATTCTATAGGAATACTGTAATTGCTTTTTCTTTACTACTAGCATGCTTTGTTTACACCTGGGTCGAATCAGCTCCTTTTTCCTAATTGAAAGAGAACTTGAAATGGCTGTGAATATATTAGCTGTTAATGCTGTAGACATCAAGACTTTTTTAGGATCCTAGTGGGATGCCTGGTTTTTATGCACGAAAAATACCATGTTACTGTTTTTAACAACTCTCTGAGGTCTCAGCTGAGAGGCTCTTCAACTATGATTTTTTTTTTTTTTTTTTTCTTCTTTCTGGATGAAAGTAGGACTCAGCTCTGTACTTCCATTCCCCTGCAGGGGGTATGCATTATTAACCAGAATAAAGATGAATAGGACGAAAAAAATAAGAAAGCAATAGAAAGAAACAAAAAAAAGAAAGCATGCCTAGTACTGTAAGGAAACAACATATGCTGCATTTATTTATGCTAAGGAATAAAATTGACACTTTTTTAAAAAAGTTAGTGTCTAATATATTTCATTGAACTCACTTGCCCTCAGTTTTTATTCCTTAATCTCTAGTACCTGCTACATTAGAAGCTGAGTAGGAGAATCCATTCACGCTGAGTAAAATCGTTCTCTATGAATGGCCTTTTTCAGTTTTTCTGTAGTTTATAGTAAAAAGCTGAGATTAAAACAGTTTATGAAGCTGGTGAACATTGTGTTACATGCAGCCTTTGGCTGTTTGTCTTGCAGGTTACTGGAGTAGGTTATAACAGGTTTGGAGAAGTGGTGCTCGATGGTGAAGTTATTCATGGTTACAACAACCCATCCATTAGCAAAATTGTTGAGGTAAGATCTTGGCACAGAGGTGACTTTTAGTTGATGATGTAGCACAAGAGCTTTGTATGGCATTTACTTTGTGTTCCGTTTTCTCCTCTTCCACATCTTTTAGGCTGGTTGTGTGTGCAATGATGCTTTGATTAGAAACAACACCTTAATGGGGAAGCCAACAGAAGGGGCTTTAATTGCACTTGCTATGAAGGTGCGTACCATATGGTGCTTTTTGAATTCCTGGCAGGTGGGAAGTGTTGTAGAAATAAGTTGTTCTGGTGGTGTGTTGTTTTTTTTTTTTCTCATTATCCTTTCCTTTGGGTCTCCTAGATTTGTATTGCAACTGCTCATCTCCTATGTTTCTTATCTGTTGGAAATATTCGGGCATTCTGAAAGATGAGAGAAAATTATTTTGAACTGAAGTAAAATCTTTATTTTCATCTTTTTTCACTTAGTGCTGTCTTTTTACTTGCCACACGCTAATTTACCTGCTGAATATTGATTGTGCTGTCTCTTTCCTAGTTCTCATCAGAAGCAGTAAGAAGTTGATAGCTGATGTATTGATGGCTGCAGCATTTGTAGTGCCCTTTAAGTGTGGGGCACAGGTAGTTTGAATTGTGTGGACACTGTGATTAAATGTTTTGGGTTTTTTTATAATGCTGTGACACACCCATTACAGCTACTGAGAAATACGGCAAGGCAACTTAGCCCTTGATTTTTTTTTCTGTGATGGTGAATAAACTCAAAAAACATTGAAAGATGAATGCATTACAGTCTGTCTGTGTGTAATTGAGGCCCGAGATGTATCTGTGGTCTTGCTGAGACTCATTCCAAGTCTCCAGTCTTTGACTGGAGAGGACTAGAGTGATGTTATTTTGGCAAGACAGCATAGAAACTGAGAACAGGATTCTTTTCACATCTGTTCCTGGAAAAGGAGGTAGCGAAGGAGTTGTGAAGCTCTGTAAGCACTAAGAATGGCTGCAGCTTCTTCATCTTTAATCAGCACTTTCTCTTGGCCTTGGTTAAAGGCAAATGGAATGCTGCGAGTTGCATCACGGAGGGGGAGAGAGCAGCATTTGAAATGAAATGCATTTTGTCTGGAGTCTTTGTGGTTAGCTTCGGATTAAATGTTTGGGTGATTCTGATCACTAAAAAGAAGTCATTTCACGCTGGATCATTCAAACTTAAAATCAGTGACTTGCCTTCTCCAGACTTTACCACAGTCTTGTGTTACAATTTTTGTAGACCGTCCTAGCAGAAAAATTACATAGAAGGTATTTAAAAAAAAAAAAAGCATTGGGGCTGTAGACGTGTTTTGTCAAACCAAGAGCTACATTGCTAGCCATTGCAAGACTTCTGTTTGTCCATGCTCATAAGCTACAAAGTATTTCAAGATCCTTGGATCAAAAATAGTATATAGTGTTAAATGGTTTGAATGACACTGAAGCTTGATAGAAGCTTCTAGGTTCTTTCAGTGCTAGTTTGTCCAAAGTTTGTCTGAACTGAAACAGTGTGCTCAGAAACAACTTTGGAGATTAAACTGTTTTTTAACTAAGTGATGATTGTTAACTAAGATGTCTCGACAGTCACCGAATTGCATCGCTGTTTGAAAAGAACAGGTCCTGACATTGTGGTCGTACTTCTGTTTTGTACAGATGGGTTTAGATGGAGTCCAGGAAGACTACATAAGGAAGGCTGAATATCCCTTCAGTTCAGAACAAAAATGGATGGCTGTTAAATGTGTTCACAGAACGCAGCAGGTGAACTTCAGTCACTGTTTCCTTGTCCACCGGCTCTGTAGAACCAGCATCTAACTTGTTTAATATCCTTTCCTCCACGATTTACTGAGTCTGTGTTTTGGTATCAGCATTTTTAAGATTCTTGAAAAACTGGTAACAGTTTTAAAGGGAGCGTAGATTATTTGAAGGCTGAGAAAATGCAGTGGGTTTAGAAATTTAGCGCTGTATTAGTTAAGCCTGTCAGAAAGATTGAGGTAACTTGACTCCTGTGCATAAATGCCTTCACAGGGAGAAAACAGACATGAAAAAAGAGCTTTTTAGTTCAATAGGAGAGAAGATGAGAATCAGTGATTGGAAATTGAGCTGAGGAAGCAGTTCTTAATGGGAAAGAGGGGAAGGGGTGAGTTGATTTAGCATTGGAATTAAGCATTCAAGGTAGGTGATGGATTCTCAGTCCCTTGATACCATCAAGGCTAGATGGCTATCTGGAAAATATTAGAGTTGTTAGGCATGGTACAAGGATGCAGGTGATGTTTAATGACCTGTGCAGCTGGTCAGATGATGAGCTAAAGGTCGTTCATGTCTAATGTTCTGTGTAGGTTTAATTTCTGTCCCTTGCATGGCCTCTTATGTCTATAAAGTGTGACCCACAGTGTCTAATGCGTATGATGTCTGCTGAAATGAGATATCGATTATTGGCTTGCCTCTTTTGACATTACCACTCTTGAACGTACACAGTATAAAGATACTCAGAACAGGTTTTGAAGTTTAGAAGTGTAACTTTGATTTGCAGTACGTTCTGAAGACTAAGAAAAGTACAGATATGCCAATTACATGTGCATGTGTATGTACTTGTGTGTATATTTATATATATATGTATGTGTATATATACATATATATACACATGTGCACACAACAGTTCTTTTCCCTTTTAGGACAAACCTGAAGTTTGCTTCATGAAAGGTGCTTATGAACAAGTCATTAGGTACTGTACATCATATAACTGTAAGGGGCAGACCCTACCTCTTGTTCAGCAACAGAGAGACCAATACCAGCAAGAGAAGACATCTATGGGCTCTGCAGGACTTAGGGGTAAGGCTGTTTCGGTGTCTCAAAATTAACCGTTTTTTAAGAAATGGCACTGCTTATTGTTTAAAAAAAAACTAAGAACAACCGAAAACACTAAGAATTTTTTTAAAAGTTTTTCTTTGAAATAGAGGAGTGGAAAAACAGGTGCTGTTGCCTTAGGCCTGTATAATAATGGAAAGCATGAGAAAAGGCACTGCTGGTTCCTGTCGTCTCTTGCATGTGACTGTAACTGAACAGTACATTGCTACCTAATAGCTTCCATATCTCATTATAGATGTCTGTGGATTTTTTAAAATGTGAATGTGTTTATTTTTCTATTACTTTGGCTCTTGGCACCTTTGTGAGTTAGGCTTGCACAACTGATTGCAGGTCAGAAGATGCCCTTAGAATTACCTTTTCTGTTAACTAGCTATGTAGAATTTCAAAATGTAACTGAAAGTATGTTTCACAAGATGATTGATAGGAGGTGACTGTGGGCAAGCATGTATAAACATGTATAAACATCGCTGGCTTTCTTTGGCCTCTGTAAGGAGACCAAGCTCTAGGCTGTTAAGCCTATCCACAGCTCTGTTTTTTTTTAGTACTGTGTGGCTCAGGAAATTCCTAGGATGCAAATTATTAGAAACTGGGAGGATGTGTTGGGAGTGGTATCTTTTTGTGCTGTTTTCTTTGGACAATCATTCTTTGTGTGTGCTTCAGACCATTGTCAAATAAAAAAATCTGGGGTAATGTTTCGAATAAAGTGAATTTGCTTTTCCTATATAACTTTAATGTCATTTAAATTATTTGAAATAAGATTCCTACTGTAAGAGGCATTCCAGAAAATATTCAGCAGGTACTCAATGAAATCTGTCTCTCTAAAAGAAAAAAAACAAAGCAGAAAATAAAAATACATTAACTGAGCCTCCCTTTCATTCTCTTGCATAGAAGACCATGCATGTACAGAGAAACCACAAAGCTAGATGCTGTTCTCTTTCCACACAGTGAAGGTATAAATGCTTTCGTCTGAGAAGAAATAGGAAAGTTATCTTTAAAACCTGGAATACACATGTTTGGTAAAAAGACTACTCTTCAGAAGAAAGGAATATACCTAAGTAGGCTAATCTAAATACTCAAGATAACAGAGATTTATTTTTTTAAACTTTGGTAGCAAATTGAAGTTCCTGCCCTTTGCTTTATGCTAGCCTACCAGTTTAAAACAGTTGTTTTAAATGCTGAAGTAGATGTTAACTTCGGTTCTTATTTTATTTTCTTTGTCTCCTAAAAGTTCTGGCCTTAGCTTCTGGTCCAGAGTTAGGACAACTGACTTTTTTGGGGCTTGTGGGAATAATCGATCCTCCACGGATGGGTGTAAAAGAAGCTGTTAGTACACTGATCACATCAGGAGTTGCAATAAAAATGATTACTGGAGATTCACAGGAGACTGCAGTTGCCATTGGTATGAATAGTCCACTTCCTTTCTTTTTTCACTTGTTTTCTGTTTTGGCAGTGCCTAGCTAATTGTTCTGAAGCCATGGGTATTAAGTCTTTAATATTTGTGAGTTCTGTATATTGGTTAACTTACGGCACAGTGGAATTAGGAGGAACCTCCCCACCCCCCAAAAAAGCCCCAACACCCTAGCCTAGAGTGATATTCTGGTTTCAGCTTAATCTCTAGTTTTTCTAATTTAGTTAATGTATGACTTTTGCTGTTTGAGATTATGTATTTTCTTACTGTGTTATAACATACGCTTGATTTCTGATTCTTATTCTTACACTCACGGCACCACCCTCCCTACCCTCAGCTTTGGATGCCTGTCTTACACCAATAGGGAGAAACTAAAATAGCCAGTGACAATGAGTATTTAGGATGGATATGGCACTTCAGTACTGTGTAAGATAGTTTTGTCTATGTAACTTAAGTTTGAAGTTTTAACTAGTACTACTACTACTAAATATTTAAAAACATTACTTAATTTCTTTGTACAAGATAATAATACATGAAAGTACAAGCACTTTAGCCAGAATATGAATTCTCTGCATATGGAATGATGAACAAAAAGTTGGATGTGCATATAAAAAGTACACCACCAAACTAGCAGTACTTTCTCAGAGTTTATTTTCTTTGTCTCCCCCATGTCATTTTCCATTTTCTGTCTTGTTATTTTTGAACTGTGAATTATTTGGAGAGGACTGAGCTCTTGTGTTTATATGGCACCTGACACAATGAAGTACAGACATTTAGACCTAAAAAGTCTAAGGAAATAAATACCTGATTAGAATCGACTTTGTAGCATGTGTTTGTTAGAGTTGAGATAACTTACTCCAGTATACTGAATCAATAAGATGTTAGGATGTTCTGCTCTAGGCATTTCAAAGCTAAAATGCTACACAAAATAGGTTTTAAAAACAAAATTGGGTACTTAATGTTTTAAAAGGGTAAATTATTATAATACCTTCATTATTTATTTCCAGCTAGCCGACTAGGATTGTATTCCAAAAATTCACAGTCAATCTCTGGAGAAGAAATAGATGATTTGGATATTCAGCAGCTTTCTCAAATAACACCAAAGGTCTGTCTTGATATACTACATACTGAAATGCGGTAAAGAATATATTATATACTGAGAAATGCTTTTTTCCTGTGCAAAGCTAAAATGTAACTTCTGAGATATGAATAACATGGTTCTAATAGAAGTGGTACAGCAGATCACCAGAGGCTTTTAGTACAGAACACAGAAGCTGCCCAAGATCAAACAAGTATCTTTAGGTCTTGCATATGACCATATGAAAGTTTATTTATTTAAATTCACACTGTGATCTTTTTAGTGAGTTTATTGCTTTTGTCTGTTTCAGCGATTTAGTTTGGTTTTTTAGCTTTCAATGCGTGTATTGGAACTTTCATTTTGCCACCTCTCACTTCTAGTGAGCATCATCACCTTTTTGTATTGTTAGAACATTTTGTTTGAGTAGCTCAGCTCATATATAAAACCTTACAGTTTACATGTTCAGACAGTCAATGCTTTTGTATTTCATAAGAGGAGCTGTCTGTATCTTTAATGATTTTTAATCGATCTGAGGTCACTGGTTGAGAATTTTGAAAAGGGTCTATTTATTGAGATACTGCTTAATACCTTTTTAGTTATTAAACAACGAAAAGTATTAGCCAATGTCAAAGTTGTAAATGTGAAGGCATAATCAAATGCAATTGAGGTTCAGGCTTGGCTATGCTGCAAAATTTATGCATCAAAATGCTGCTCTGTTTGCAAAAGACTGCTGCATGCTTGGGTCTGTTGTAAGCAAGCCAAAAGCCAATATTTACAATCAAGAAATGTGCATGTCAGCTGTGTGTCTGTCCTTGGTGACTCACAGAAACAAGCTTAGAAACAAAGAATTGTGTGGCAAATAGTAATTTTTCGTCTATTTGGTAATAGCTGTTCTTAAGGGCTGTCCACCTTGAATAACTAAAATAGCTACAAATTTACTTTGTGTGTGTTTGACCCGAGGCCCAATTTGTTTTCTAGACATTTATTTAAAATCTTATTAGGAATTAATGAAAAACAACCAGTAACACCTGTGTACAGTCTAAAGTGGCTGTTGAGAAGTCTGACTTCTTATCCAGCTTCTTAAAAAGGAAAAATAGGTGTGAATGCTAACAGTATAGAGTTTATGGAAAACTAAATTACGTGTGCTCAAATTTCAATTTACAGAGAAGACCAGAGACAAAAAAATTCTGAGAATTAATAATTCCTTCTAAGATGTGATCTGTATTAATTAGCTTTAAAACTTTAATCTGTTAATCATATGCTACATCAACTAGTAAAACTGAGGTGTCCCGAGTAGCTTGCCACTTGTGCTGACAAGGGAAAAGGACACTAATTGTAGAACCACCGTGGCAATCATCTGCATGAATTTAGTCAGGAAGGCCAACAGCGAGCCATTATAACTCAGTTGCTTCATAGTTTTAGAAGGTTTTAAAATTGCGTATTCTGTCTTGAAATAAGTAGCACCAACTTTGTTTACCAGAACACACTTTGAATCTTCTCTGGAATTAATGATTTCACTCTATTAAAAACACATCTCACTGGTGTTTCAACTTCAGAGCTGACAAGAGTAAAGTTGGCCTTTGGTAGTATTATTTTATCCTCTAGCATTATTGAATCCAGTGCAATATTTTACATTGCTGAAATTTTCACTGCTGCTTCATTGTGCTTTTAACAGGTTGCAGTATTTTACAGAGCTAGTCCCCGACATAAATTGAAAATTATAAAGGTACGTCTTACTAGAGGCTCAAATGCTGGACTGTTGCTATGGGCACTGTTTGTGGTGTCTTAACGTGCTACAGTGTGTCAAGATGAAATCGGAAATGCATTTGGTTTGAAAGTGAAGTGTATTTGAAAATATTATCCGGAAAAATGTGTAGTGAGTGCCCTGAAGGGATAGGCAGCTGTTGGTAGGCAACAGCATGCTTTCTTCTAAGTAGGGAGCTGGGGATTGACTGAGATTTTGTGTCACACTGCAGTTGAATTGACTAGGAACTTCAAAGAACCATATTTATGATACTTCCCAGAACAAAATAAAAGGGCATGAATTTCAAGCTATGTCAGAGGTAATGCTTCCACTCAGAAGTTAACAGAAGAAGGTAGCAAAGAGGGACATGCCCATTGTAACAATCGGAACAATCAGAAAAGGAACAATAAGAAGAGAAGGAAATCAAACATTGAGTCGGAATATATTGAGAGGATGATGATGTTAAAATGTGAATACAGTATCTTCTTTCTTTTTCTATATTTTTTTTACTTTCTCTTGAAGTTGGAGTTTGTATACCCTAGCTTTAAATTAATTTAGGCTGTCTGAATATATGAACTGAAGTTTAACCTAAAATGTTGTATAAAAATTAATTATAATACAGCTTTTTTTTTTTTTTTTTTTTTTTTTTTGGGTTTTTCAGGGGGATTTTAAAAAATTTGGTGGGGGGGGGGGGGGGGGACAAAAACCCATCTTTTATTTATAAAAATTTTATTGGGGGGGT
>Ga0181612_139058_pt1 | contig 14567 bp, 11 predicted proteins | sample HoacroProtozoa21_FD_119630 | JGI IMG/M metagenome (GOLD analysis project Ga0181612, IMG submission 119630) | Hoatzin crop microbial communities from Cojedes, Venezuel. Combined Assembly of Gp0051906, Gp0051904, Gp0051908 | reverse complement strand
TCCGACCCAAAACTTTCTATGATTCTATGATTCTATAAAATACTCAACTGAAATTCCATTTTCTTGCTTTGATGGAATAAAGTAGGTTACACGTCATCAACAACACACCAGCATACTAAAACCATGTTATGCTTGTAAAATTAAGACCATTTTTTCATCCATTGCCATCAAATTTATGGCTACGTTAATTTGAAAAATTAAATAAATCCACATGGATCTTCCAACTAGTGATGCAAAGTAGGTAGATTCTTTAGTCTGAAATAAAAGTATTTCTATTCAAAGTTTGGGATGAAACGTGTACACTCCAATGTTTCAAATTATCACAAATTAGTAACAAAGGGAGTATCTCAGATTGGCCATTCTGGCCTAGAATGGCTCATCAGTCCAGGCCAAAAGTGCAGTAAAACCAGAGAAACAACTCTCCTCAGTCTGGTCTGGCAGACTTGAACATGCAGGAGGCTCATTGTGTTGTTGGACAGGGCTGGTGGCTGCCTGCAAGTGTGAAGTCTGGACAAGCACAGACCACACTGGAGTGGAAGGGCATGCTGATCGTCTTTCTTTCAAAGGAAATGAAAGGGAAATTAAAGCCTCATTTGTTTAGTGGTAATTGAAACAAGACCAGCCACCACCCAAGGTGCAGCACAATATAGGGAGGCTGGACTGGAAGCTCAGCCATGTGGCTGGAGGGGTTTCACTGGAAACTGGTTGCAAAACCAGGAAACGGGGCATTGGTTTGGTCGGAGCTCCGCGTTAGCTTGTGGGTGGAAAGCAGCACAAAGCAAGCAGGCAGCCGGGCAGGCACAGAGTGTGTGTGGCCACAGAAAGGTAGCCAAGAATAAATGCCATTTTTTCTTTCCGGCCCTGAAAAGCCCAGAAAAAGATCTCGCAAACAAGAAGACACTTTCCAACAGTACAGTCCTCCTGTGTTTCGGTGGAAAAAAAACCTTGTGTTTTAACAAACAGACTTTACCCGACCCGTAAAAACAATTTCAACCTGAAGCGGCCCAAGAACCCTGCAAACTTTGGCTTCCTGCAAGGAGCAGCCTTATCTGACTGCAACATCATGTAACCTACGGCGCTTCAGTCAGTCTCCCGTGCAGCCGGCTAGAGTCCCGTCCCACTGTCAATTAGAACTCTTCTCGCAAAACAGTCTGAAAAAGACGCGTGTTACAGCCTCAGAGCTATACAGCTTCTCCCGCAAAGTTATGAAACCTTTCTTCCTTCAGGGATAAACAGTAAAGCAACATCTAATTTGTATGAATAACTCTTTCAGCTGCCTAAATACTCCCAGCCTGATGAATTTTTTAAGCTGTTCTGATTTCTCTGAATGTATTAATCTTCCGCACCTGTTATTTTAGTGCAAACAGTGGATCATGCCGTGCTACTAGTGTTTCGCATTTCTTTCCATGCTTTTTGAACTAGATAGCTTTTTCAAAGTGGTAAAATATTAGTTAACTGTCGTTTAGATTGTTCTCCAGGTAAGATTTTATGTCTGGACAGTCTGTGGCATGAAAAAAAACAAACCACTTGCTGACAAAAACCCCCGTTACCTGACTTTAGCGGTTCAGCCTACTCATGGTTCTTGTCAAACTGAGAATTTGCAGAAATGAGTAATCATGCACGGACTACTGCTTTTTTCTTGCCAACTCCTCATCTTTAAATACGATGCCATTTGTGTACAGAGCTATCAAGATGTGTGTCGCAGCTTGATTTCCTGGGGCTGTCTGTGGAAATGCTTCAAGAGAAGCAGTCCTCTCTACCCCAGTGACAGGATAAATCCCTTCAGGATGCTATATAGAACCAGAGCAGCAAAACTTTATTATATTTGCCTTAAATGTATCTCTTTCCAGGCTGTTGAAAAACCGTCCTCCCTTATGAACCTGTTCATGAAGCCCACGGAAAACGCTTCTTGTCGTGTCTGACTGAACCTTTTTTAGTTTGACAGTGGAAATTGTGATTCTCTGTACTCCGAGGTGTTTGTTTGTAATCAGGGCTTTTTCACCGATACAACAAAAATAGCTCCAATTTGAGGGTGAAAATTCAAGCCCGCATTTCTGTGCTGGCGCTCACAGAAGAAATCTAGCAACACAGGGGGACAGAACTGTATGCCTTAATAATCCAAACAAACAGGTGCCTCAGAGTTGAAGACGTATGTATATTTATTTGGAATATTTATTTGGTGAATCCCCTATCAGTCCCTGCCTCTCACTACCCCGCTGCTGTGCTCAGGGCTCAGATATCCAAAGCGTGGCATTGCAGCTCCCCATTTTTGCCTCTCGTGCACCCAATTTGAGGGAGCGGAGGGAAGCTTGTGGCAGGAGTCGAGGCGGGAAGGGTGAGTCGCCCTTGGAGGTGGGAGGTGAGCCTCCCTGTGTAGGGAGAGAGGAGGAGAGAAGGCTTCGCATAGCCTCAAGCTTGGGATGAGCCTAAAGAATCCAATCTTATAAATACTTTCAAGTTGCAGATTCTCTTGCTTTTGCCTTCTCTCTTGTTTGGGGGTCTTTCTTTCTTTCTTTTTCTTTTTAACAATGTGCAGTAGCAGAGGCTTATGACTGTACCTTCCTATTGCAGCTGTACCCTTGTTTTAGCCGTGATGCAGCAGTGAGACCTCAAACCACGGCATGCGACCTCCAGCACTGCTTGTCCCGGGATGGATTTCCCATGAAAGAGCTGGGCTGTGGGGGGCAATGTCTACTTTGAGCCCTGCCCTGTGCAGGATGAGCTCTGTCCTGTGAGGGCTTGTGCACACTGCTGCTGGAAATGTCCACCTCCAAGGCTGTTTTGGGGCTCGTTCATCCCAGTTTGGGTAGATGGGCTGGGAATCAGAGCTGGTATCAGGGCAAGTGCTGTGATTTATGGGGCTTGCCCCGCTCTGCCCTGCTGGTGCTCTGCCTCTCGCAGCTCCTGGCCACGTCCCCGGACAGGTGGTCTTGAGAAGACAGTCCTGTCCTGCCTCCGGCCAGGCAGGCACTGCATCTGCTGAGATAGGTGGGCTAAGGTGGACATGGAGAGCTAGGTCCAGCTGTAGGTGAGGCTGGCTTTATCTCCGTGTGAGCTGCCACAAGCCTAAGAAAACATTTAGCAGATTGTGTTCATGTAGCTGCCTTTTTACTGTTTGCTTTTAAAGCTTAGGCTTTTATAGTGGAGAAAATAAAGATGACAAGCGAGCTGAAAACGTCCGGAGGATCAGAAAATTTGTAAAGGTGCTTCCTGACAGCCATTATATTTTGACCATGGCATTCCTCCACAGCATTTACAGTCACCGCTACAGTTACTATTACAACCCTTTAGGTTGTCGCATATGGTTTTACAGCATGGATCATGGATCAGTTACAAAAGGACGATTGCACGTACTGAAGATTGATCATCTGCAGAAAATGCTGTATTAAAAAATATATATGCTTGAAGCAGGAGTTTCTAACGGACTTACACATGTTTTCAGACCGTACAAATCTCCTCGGCTAGCCCACAGATCTCACATTCTGGAGAGGAAGGGTTAAACCTCCTGACAGCTGCAGAAGTTTTCGCAAAAGCAAGTGGTACATGTATCGTTAAAAAAATCCAGGAAATTAGTCCAGCCCCTTCACATTAATGACTGAAAGACAGAAGATAATAATTCCTTAGTGAGATAGTGTTTCTCTCGGGTGAGTATCAGTGTGGAATCTTTTCTTTTTTAATTTAATTTTCTATTTTAAATAAAGGGATCAAAACTAATGATTAAAACAGGACCACAGATAGGCTTCTTACTTATTATAGAAGGAAAGAGATTATTAACATTCATGAGGGCCCTACTTAAAAAACAAAAGTCTTCAAATGAGCTGAAGGATGAAGTAGATCCTGCAAACAATAGGTAATGCATTAAGAAATACAGAAAAGCATTAGTTAGGCTCAATAACTAGAAATATGTTGACATATTTGACTACTTTTATACGATTTACTGACTCCATAGAGTAAAATCAAATGCATGGAATTGCCAAAGCGGCCAAATGAATATATCTAATTCCAGTTCTTCTTTGACACCGATACCATCTTTCTTAATGATACGCGTGGAGTAAAAAAGCTTTCCAAAACCGAAGCCGTAACTTTTCAAATGTTGCTGGAAAGACAGTGAATCTGTAAGCAAAGGATACAGCTTGACCACTTTGGAAACTTGGCCCCACAGAAGACAGCCATCTGCTATATTTATGATTTCTAACCTGAATATTAATGTGGAGACTAGGTGTAAGAAAAAAAATCTAACCACACAGCAAAACCCTATCTGTAATTAATGTGCTTTTTATGAGCGAGAGTGGATGGTCATCACTTACGGTCATCACTTCAGCAAGGCAACTAAAAAAAGCATGTGAGAAGCAGCAGGATTGTATCCTGGGACATTAACAATGCAGGAAGGGTCATATGTCTGCTGACTTCAGAGTGCTACTTCTATAAAACTAAAGAATATACAAAGTCCTTAAAGAATAAAAATGAATATGCATTTCCATGTATGTATTATTTTAGTGAAAGCTGTAACTTTTTCTGTGGATTATTTACGGCATTTTGTCCCATTACACTATACCTTACACATGTAATCTAGCAGGATGCCTTCCTTTCAGTGGTCAAGACTCGTTTTGTCAGTCTGTTTTTCACAAGCAAACTCATGTTCTAGAAGTCTTTCCAACCTGCTTTCAAGCACACCTGCCTGTCTGAGGGTGAAGGAGCACTGGAACAGGCTGCCCAGGGAGGCTGTGGATTCCCCTTCTCTGGAGATATTCAAGCCCCGCCTGGGCGAGGTCCTGTGCAGCCTGCTGTAGGCGACCCTGCTTCGGCAGGAGGGTTGGACCCACAGAGGTCCCTTCCAACCCCTACCATTCTGTGATTCTGTGATTCTATGAATTTAAAAAGGTGTGAGGGAGGATAGCATCAAAGCAAATTCACCCTCCTGCTCTGAATAAACGTTTTCTCAACTCTAGTATTTAAATAAGAGCGAGGGGGATCACTAACGGGCAGGGAGGGAGTGCTCTGAGGGTACAGACAGCAACCGAGGGAGCGTGCAGGAGCACTGGAGTCCTTGGGAGATAAAGTTTCATTGCTACCAAGTTAATCTCCTGAGCTTCTCATTGCAATTCTGTCTCATTCAGTGCCTCATGAAATGAGTTTCCATTTGTCTGTCTGGTGCTAATTTTCTCTCATTTGCCGCATGGAAGCCATCATTAGAGGCACAAAGTGCCTCCGTTGTCTTTTCCCTTTCTTCAGTCACTTTCCTTAGTGCCTCTTGGTTTGTTAACTCTGCTGTCACTCAGGTGCAATCGGCTTCTATTAGTCTGATCCGGCTACCTCAGGATGCCCCATCCCTCCACTGCCTGAGGACGCATCGCTGCCTGGGGTAGCTGCCTGCGGCAGGGGGCCAGGGAAGTGCTTTAGAGCAGTTGCAAACCTTTGTTTGCAAGTGTTACAGCGCCTTCCCAGAGACGTTTGGTCTCTTTTCTTATTTCCATTTCAACTAGCTAATGGGGGTAACAGGAGCAGAGCAGGAAGGCTTTGGACAGCCCTGCAAATGCCCTCTGAGCTCGTGGTCCTTGCCCTCATGCTGATTCAGGGATCACCTGGAGCCAGGAGCTGGCTCTCAGCCGCTGGCTCCTTATAAAGAGGTGCTCAGTTGTGCCCCTCGGGATGTAAACCCTCCTTGGCAGCCGGCAGCACAAATCCCCATGTCTTCTCCCAGCCCTTGGGTCCCCAAGCACACCAAGAGGTGCTGCTCCCTAGAGACAAGCCCCCCTACATCACCCTCCAGGAGACAGTAGCCCAAGGCCACGCTTGCACACCCACCCGTCCCGCAGCCCCTTGCTGCCAGATCGCTTGGCAGGGAGGGGCCTGGCTGGGCGCAGGCATACGGTCGCATTTCTGTCCCGCTAACAGAGTGCACAGTACGGCTTGTGCTGACGGGTACCAGGGCCGTGTCAGCTGGAACTCCATCCTGCAGCGTGGGAGGCTTGTCCTGATGCCTGCCAGCATCTCTCCCGTGCCAGCCGCCACCCCGGAAGAACCTCGCGGAAGAGCAATGCACCACCAGCAGCAAGAGCAACTCGCTTCCAGAGCATGGCACTGTGTTCATCCCCGCCATGTGCCGTGGATAGAGACAGCAGCACTGCTCCCTGCTCTGCCTCAGCCACAGTGAGAGAGGCCACACGCCGTGTTGGGGTACCAGAGGTGCAGCTGGGGCCATCAACTAGCAGCTACCTTCAGCAATGGACCTCTGGACATCTCAGTTTCTGGGCCATGGAGAAGAGCTTTGAGCAGCGGCAGGAGGCTGTGCTGAAGGTGTGCAAGGCTCTTTGGTGGAAGGAAGACATGGAAAGATATGGTGAGGCCATCCCTTCCTTCACAAGACAGACAACCAACACACAAGCACTGGTGCTGGGGAGGGGGTTGTCTTGGCTCTGCTAAGCAAACTGGTAAAGTCAGAAGCTAGTGAGATGATATGGGAGAGGTTCTCCACAGCCGGAGAGGTTCTCAGGCCACTCTACACATGGGTAATGGACCCACAGGCAGGCACAGCAGCCTTTATTTGAGCAGGCTTCCCAAACCACATTGCAGAGAGGATGCATAATCTTATCTCAAGCTCTCCATCAGCTCATGGGTGCTCTGGTCGAATGCACAGTGCCTGTGTTTTCCACGACTTGTGCCAACTGAAGCCATGTAAAATAAGCAGTATGTCCCTGAGGCAGAGCTCCTCCAGTAAAGATGGTCGTGCCACCCATATGTCCAGAGACTGAGCCGCCTCCTTGTGTGACCTGGCTTATGCTGTCACTTGCTGAAGTCTCTGGCACTTCTACAAGCTCTTCGTGTGCCACCTGCTGGGCGGCAGTGGAAGGGTGCTGGCTGCCAGACAGCCAGGTGGAGGCAGGGCTCCCACCATCAGTCTCAAAGAGGACCTCCTGTTTTTCTGACAGCATCCCTTGTGGTTCCTCTGCCTCTGCACAGCCCTGAGAACACAAGGGTTTGGAGATGGCATGCAGCTGGGTGGGAGGGCATGGGGAAGCCCAGCTGGAGTCAGAGCTTCTCCCTGTGGCCGTTTCAGCTTGCCCAGTTGCCATGTGTTCACTTGCCCAGGGAATGGGGAGGGATGGGTGGCAAGGAGCACCCCTGCAGGGTCTTTGGTGCAAGATCCTTGCTTTCTGTGTTGCCATATCCCTCGGTCCGAAAGCAAAATAGCTTCTCTCATAACAGCATGCGTCTTTTGATCCTGACTTTGCCACTTGCCTGTGGGGATTAGACCATTGTTCCCCATGAAAATGTCGATGCTAGACATAGTGCATGGCTTCAGCGCTGGGAGGGGAACCCAGCAGAACAACAGGGTAAAAATAAAACCCGACTCAATTCCCGTGTCTACAGGAAACAAGGCTGCACGACTCTTAGAGTTACGTATGATCACGTAGGGCTGAGTACAGGGCCAGGACTGGAAGCTGGGTGCACTGTGAGGGACTGAAGCTCTGCTGGATTCCTGCACTTGTGCCAAGTGCCTTGTGCATCCCCACCGACCCTTTGTCTGGGCGGCATCCTCAAGGCGCTCAGGCCCTGGAGAGATTTCTCCAGCTAGGAGGACTGGGTTGCAAAACAGGTTGCAAGCTGGAGAAACAGTCTTGGAGCCTGGGGTCCAAGAGGTGGAAAACGCAGCTCCCCGTGTTGAGCTGGCAGAAGGTGGGACCGTCCACTTCTACCAATGACTTCCACAAACTCTCCCGTTGCTAGTACTGCAGTCTGTCACCACAGGTGTCAGGGGACCGCAGCCCTCGAGTCCCAGGCACAGAGCTGGATTAAAAAAATCAGCACCCAAGGAAGGGGCAACTGCAGATCAACACAGAAGGGTGATTTCCAGACCAAGCCTAAAGGGTGCCTTGCTGCCCCCCAGCCCTGTAACAATTCTGGAACAGCTTTCATCTGGCAGAGTGGCATTATTCCTGCTCAGTGTTTTGCCTTTTAGTTCTAATATTTTAAAAGACCTAAAATCAGATTTATCACCAAGGTTATTGGAATGTGTGATCACTGTATTCTGCATTTCAGTTAGCACCTTCCTCTCTGAAAAATGGTTCAGACATTCATTCCTCTAGCTTCCTGGTCATCCCACCATTTTTAAGCTAAGGTAGAAAGGCAGCACTTTTGAAGAGGAAATAGCAAATATTCTACAAACCATATATTATGAAAATATTAATCATCAGAAAGCATTGTGTGAAGCTCGTACTCTCCAGCGTGTTCCCAAGTTTTTACAGGTACCACACCTGCCATGTGTGGACAGAGTTCGTAACACAGACGACAGACCAGTAACAAGATGTTAGGTACAGGCATCTCTCTGGAAGCAACTCACTACAATTTGCAGGTCTCATAGGTATCCCATGTCACAGCCACTCAAAGATGCCCCCCTGCTTCTGGGATGCTTGGGTGTGGATTGTGTGATAAGTTGTGGCATTTACATCCTGATTTATAACCCAGCTTGAAGTGTCACATTTTGAGAAATCTTATGAGAAAAATTCTCTATTTGACATCCCAAGCATCAAAATATGGTGTCTTTATAATACACTGCCTTGGGATTCCAGCTGCCGATGGGCACAAGTGACAAGTCCTGTCAATCTTAATAGTGCCAACAAGTGCACAGTTGTGGCAAATCTTATCAGGTGTTTTATCCGTCTCAGTTTACCTCTCTAAACCCAGCTCTTTGCCTGTCCTGACAATGCCTGCTTTGGACAGCAAATGCGAGTCTTGGCTGAATTGCAAGATATTTTTATGGACTCACATTTTCCTGTGGCCTTTGAGCACCATAACCCTTAAAATCATTTCCAATTGCAGTTTAGCCATGTTTGAGCATAGTTCTCCAGCGAGGAAGGATGAAGAACACAGTCCCCAGAACGTCTCATCACTTTTCTTACTCTTCTGGAAGTTTTGAGTTATGGTAAGTGCCAAGAATTTAGATCCTCGTTTACCGGTAGGTCTGCATCACTGCTAATAATTTCCTATGTACCTTTTCCAGTGAGAATGGGGTACATCTAATAACTACTGTTACAGATACAGAAAGCTCTTTGTGGTAGTAAACGCGGCAATTAATGCTAATGAGTCTGCTGTTAGCAAGTAATACTATTGGTGTTATGCTCACGCCTCACCAAATGCAAAGCTTCAGTTTGTTAAGCAGATGCCAGTGTTAACAGCCAAATTCTCTTCCCATGGATAAGTTAGTGTTAGTTAAATGTACCATTAAAAATAACCATTTAAAATGTTAATGAAAAGAGACGTTGTGCTTGCCAGGCTTTTGTTTGTCTTCTTTTTAGTCTCAGCTTCAAGGTAGTGGAGGTGAAAAGGCACAGACAGCTTTCCCAGGTGAGTTCAGAGCAGCGTTGAGGTGCAGCCCTGGTAGCCCTGGTGACATCCATCTACAGCACCAGAAGCACGGCTTGCTCCGTACTGACCTTCACATCCATACAGCACAGCGATACCCCAGCCCGGGGCTCCCCCCGCCAGCTCTGCCTGTGCCCCCTGCCCTGCAGCCCCCCGGCTCTCCCAGCGCCAGGGAAGAGAATGACGGTGATGAAGGAGTGTTCATAATCCACCGCTGCTTCTCGGCCTCGAATAGCAGAGGTGTGGCAAGTGCTAGCCACGTTCATGTTCACAGTCCTGCTTATGCCTAGTGCTTACTGATGCACCTCTCAGCACGCTGCTTGTGCTGAGCTTCTCACAGCAGGCTTTATTTAATTTCATGCAATTCAAGAAGCAAGTCTGTACTCTACTGAAAACTAGGCTTTCGTTGTCCTATGTGTTGTGTTCCAGAAACAAAATTAGATAAACCTTTTCATAGAATATACCCCTGTTTTGTGCATAGGTCTCAAGTCTCTCCGCCAGCAAACTAAATAGGCAGTAGAGGAGAAGCTGGCAGGTGAAATGGAGTCAGTGAAGGCACCACACAGACGCGGGGCAGAGCAGACCCAGAAACAAGAAGCTCTGGTTTTTCACGCTCCAGCAGCATGCGAGGACGAGACCACCTTGCTCTCGGAGCAGACGCCAGGCTCTCCCGCCCACGGCGCGGTGCGAGCTGAGCCCAGCTGTGTGCAGCCGCACGCTGCTGCTCCGGCGCTGCGGTTGCTTTTCCCCTGGTGCCGGCGCACGCTGCTCCGTTCCCCAGGAGCCGCAGGGTGGGCTCACGCTGCTCAGTTGCCCCTGGGCTGCAGCCCTGGGCTGCCCTAGCCCCCCGCACAGCCGGCGCCGGGATCCCCGCCGCACCCCTGCCTGGTGCAGCCGCACATTTAGCTGCGTCCCCAGGGACAGGCGGGAAACACGCGTTCTCCCGCCGGGACAAGGAAGGTGTCGCAAGGCTGTGACATCCAGGCGGCACCGATGGGCAGCCTAGCTCTGGACAGATCCCGACGTTGGGCTGTAGATGTCCTGGGCTCTCCATCCCTCGTACTTGCCGTGCTGAGACAGCCCAGCTGCTGCTTCCTCCTTTCACCAGACTCCTTGGATCCCACTTCTTGGTTTCTTTGCCGCTTTGGCTGTGTTTTGTTGTAAACTTGCCCTGGTTACTCTGCTGCACCCTCCTTCCTGCTCTCTTTCTTCTAACCTATTCTTCCCATGCCTGCTTGTGCCCATGGTACAGGACTCCTGCCCCTCTGCCCCTTGTCCTGGCTGCCCTCGCTCCAAGCCCCAGGCCCTCTCCATTCCCCTGTGCCCCCTCTCCCTTCCTCAACATAAAACCTGGCCTCTCCAGTGTTGTGTCCTGCTCTGTTTTCTTGGCCAGCATTTCCTGCATCCTGCCCTACTGGCCTCCTCCTCCTCCTCCTCCTCCACCATCGTGCTCCATCTTTCGGTGCTCCTCTCCCATGCTCACCTGTGCTTCTCAGCCTCAGCCCATCCCTTCCATCTGCTCCTTGCTCTTCCCTTCCTGGGACCGCAGCCCTGATCCTGACCTGTACCTGCACACACACACACGCACACACACAATTATGCTATTTAATTTTAAAAAACATGATTATTTGCACGAGCTAGAGGCAAGCGCTGGCTTCAGAGCTGGGCACTGTGGTTTCTCCCCTCCCCCCCAGCTGCAGACAGCCTCCGCACCCCCCTCTACTCGCGGCAGCCCCTGTTCACACCTATCTTCAGCCAGCCTGCTCCCTTCACCAGCCGGCGCTGCACCCCAGGGCCCAGTCTGCTAGGGGTGACCCTCAGCCCCAAGCCAGGTGCCCCTGCCCTGCCTGCAGCCCTGCACCGCCTTGCCCCGCCAAGGAAGGGGAGGGAAGGGGCAGCCCCCAGCTGGGCTGGGAAGTCATCACTAGACACGACCAGAGAGGAAAAAAGCCAGGATATGCAAGGAAGGGAGAGGAAAAGAAGAAACATTACCTCCTTTTCACGTTTATTTAATTTTTGTATTTTTTTGTATTTTTTTAAGATCACAGAAGAGCAGAGCATTCATACATGTAAAGAAACGGAAACGAGATAACAGAAGTTAAATACATTGAGAAAAGAAAAAATAAAAAGCTTTTTTTTTTCCATCACTGGGTTTTGTTCATTCATTTGTTGGGTTGTTTTGTTTTTTTGATCGATTCTTTTACACACACACTTGCGCTTTTAAAATTTTCTTTCACAGAGCTAGTTCCAAAAACAAACCAATGGCAAAAAATAAAACGGCCGTTTTCTCGTTTCATTAAAGAGAAGTTCAGCTCATGTCTACAGTGCTGGGGAAAAATATATATAAAGATATAGATATATATATATATTTATATGTATATAACACTGTTAATGAGGAGAGTTCTAACCACCCCACCGTGTAGCAAGAAGAAGGGACTGGCCTTCATTCTCAAGGTCTAGAGGATGAAACTTGGCTCCAGCTGGGAAAGTTGAAAGACTTTGGAAGGTGACGGTGGCACGGTGGAGGCAGGCTCCTGCTCTTTGCCCGTGCCTCGCTTCCCTGGCACACGCGTGTGCTCCGGCAGGCGCGGGTACAGGTGCTTTCTCCCGGTCTCCTCTGGAGGCCACCACGTACGTAGCTGTGTGGGCAGACAGAGCCATGGCCGGGAGCAGGTGGAGAAGCACGCGTCCGGCTGCGGTGTGGCGGAGGGCCTGGGGAAGGTGTGCGTGCGTGCCCGTGTGCGGTCGAAATGAGGAGCAAACCTCACGACTTCAGAGAAGGACAGCCCCGCTTGCAAGGTGCTCTCCTCACTGGCTGGCTCCTAGGCGGTCTTACTCCTCGTCTCCATCCGTGGCCCGCACGTTATGTACAGAAACATCCACATGCCTGTTCCCAGGGCACGGCCGGAGCAGCGTGGTGTGCACGTCCCACGGGATGCACCGGGAGCACGGGCAGGGAAGGAAGGAAGGAAAATCCTGCCCTGCCTGGGAACAGCCCTTCTTGCCTGCGATCGCTGCCCATTCCCCAGCCGTGCTGCCCCAAGGAGCCCAGCTGTGCCGGCAGCCCTGCCATCCATGCTGCAGCCGTGGCCCCCAGGCTTGCACTGCTCCTTCCTCCTCCCCTGCCTGGGCACTCCTACGAGGCTTGCCGGTCAGGCTGAGTCGCTGCGGCACCAGATAACCTGAGCCTGCAACAAGTGAAGGACCTTTGCTTGCCACCTCTCTGGGCTAATTAGGAGAGCTGCTCCTCTTTCCCAAGCCCTGCCTTGGCTGGTCTCCTTGCCTCACAGACATCACCCCAAAGCCACAGAGATACAGAGGACCGTACCAACACAGCCTCACCAAGCTGACTTCTGCTTTCTTGTTATGGTGAGTGAATCGACAAGCAAACACCACATATTGCCCTAATCGGAGCCAACCATGAAGCAAAATTTGGGGGGGCTGTAGGAGCTGCCTGAATATCATTCCAGCAAGTTACAAGAAGGAAAAGAGAAAGAGGTTTTAATGGTGTGACACAGCTCTTAGCAGGAGTCATGCAGTTAAAAACAAAAATCTTCTGGGCATGTCACTGGAAATGAAGCTGCTCTAAAACTAGCGTTGAGAGGCCACGGTCTCCTAGCTGGTGAACCTGGAAGTTCTGCACACAGATGGTGGACAGCACTCATCCCTACCCTCTTCCACCCGCATCACATGTTGGAAATTACCAGCCAGTTTCTCCATCACTTCCCTGCCTGAGGTTTTGCTCTTTCCATGGGGCGGTTTGCTGCCGGCATCCCTAACTCAAGAAGTTTTGTGTAGTCGAGTCAGAGAAGCAGTAAGATTGTGCACCATCAGAAGAGAGAGAGAGAACTGCTTGCCCCCCCCTAGCTTCTCCTTTGTAGGACTGTCTTGGTTAGCTGTCCTCGGTTAGATGTCCTCAGATCAGTTGCTACATCACATCAAGCACCATGATGACTCGGGCTGCGGGTCAGTGTGGTCGGAGGAGAGGAAGCAGAGGTGTGAGAGGGGTTGGGAGGAGAAGAGCTGCTGCCCTGTGCCCATAGATTCCCTCATCAGGGAGGGGTGAAGTGGTAAAGCACTGCACAAAGCTTGAGCTGAAACGTCACCTGGTGGTGGGGCCGTGAAGGACTCTAAAGTAGCTCCTCCAACTTCCCAGATCCTCTTGAATCATCAGGACTCGCTGTTTCTCCCCCAAATTCCTTCCAGATGTGCACCCTCCGCTCAGCCTGGAGACCATGTGGCTAATGATGGTGACTTTGTCCATGCTGTGAGCCTGGACTTTCCGAATGGGGTTGCTCAGACAGGTGGCTTGGGAGCATGGTCTGGATGCACCTGGAGCTAAGAAGAGCTGGTGGGGCTTGGATATATTTTGACCAAACATGGGGCAAGCAGCAGTACACAAGAGATCTGCCCAAGCGGTGAACAGTCAGTGGCGTGAGAAAGGTGCGCAGACAAAGACTAACTCTCGACACAATGCATGTCACCAATGAAATCTTCATGAATGGCACGTTAACATGCACTTGGTGCTAGCATGGGGCGACACAACTTCACTGGTGACGAAAGCGGGAAGGGGGGAGGAGGGGAGTGCATCACTGAGCAACATATCCGCAAGCTGCGGGGCCGCAAACAAAAATGAACACAACTGCCAAGATGCAGGTGTCGGCTGGAGCGTCCCACGTCGCCCTTCCCAGCCGCTGAGACAGGCGTCTGCTCCGCTTTCCATCTGACCAGACACACGCTCCAAGCAACATGCTGCAGTCACGCATGGAGTTCATGTGGCTCGGGGTGGCTGCGTTTCCCCTGTCCAGTTCCTTTCAGAAAGGCTTGCCTTCACCCCTCCTCTCGGTCATCTGAAAAGCGTTAGAAATTTGCTAGCGAGTATGGGGCCATACATTAAATCTAAGTCTTTGTTCCTCTGCTTGGACATTACCAGACATCTCATGTAACTCTTGTAATATTTACAAACCAGTAGAAGAAGTACAATTTTTTTCTTTTTTTTTTTTTCATTTTGTTTTTTTCTTTTTTTAGCACTAAATGTTAAATCTCCATCCATCAAACACAGTTACACTGACAAGCTCAAGGAACTGGTGTCCCATTCCAAACTCCCGTCTCCTCCAGTCCCCAACCAGCTGAGAGGCAGTGGGAAGCAAGAGTGCAGCTTTTTGGGAGGGGTTGGGGAAGACAGCAACATGAATGCAGAGTAG
>Ga0181612_176551_pt1 | contig 14568 bp, 8 predicted proteins | sample HoacroProtozoa21_FD_119630 | JGI IMG/M metagenome (GOLD analysis project Ga0181612, IMG submission 119630) | Hoatzin crop microbial communities from Cojedes, Venezuel. Combined Assembly of Gp0051906, Gp0051904, Gp0051908 | reverse complement strand
CCCCCCCCCAGAATTAAAGAGCTGAAATAGAAGAGCAAGATAGGCACATGCCAAGACCAAGTAACTGTTGTTGCTGTATGGACTAGCTCATTTTTCTCTTTATGATCCTGGCTATATATCTAAAACTAGACTGTAAGCTCTCTGAAGTAGGGCTTGGCTTTTCTATATGCTCCAGTAAAACAAATTACATAATAAAAATAACTGATGTTTGAAATGTAATTGGTCACTAGAATTTGCAAATCAGTAAGATAAAACTAGAACAGCTCTGTAAATCAGCGGGTGATGAATTGGCCCAGAGCAAAATAAGCTGAGCAGTCCCTGTCAGGGTGTCACGCAGCGCGTATATTTACAGTTCAGAGGCACTCTGCCTTCCTACTGGAATTTGCAGATTTCTGATTCTAATCTCCAAAAGCAAAAGACTCCGCATAGAACAACAGATGGATTATCAGCACAGGGCGTCTAGGAAGCGCTCACCCCCGTGCTCGCGGGTTAACATTTGATTTCTCTATTGTATGGTCATCTTTGACTGAAAGAATCAATATACAAAATTAATTCCTACTTCTCAACATTACCTTTTCAGTTGCAGCTACAAAAAATAATTTGTTGTTCAAAGCAAATAAGAAACAAGCTAAATATTACTACTGCCATGACTAAAATTCAGAAACAAAATCAAATAATTACAGTACAACGAGAAAAAACCCTCAGTAAAAATCAGCCTTGCCTCTACTGCAATAAACACTTCATTAAATATGAGGTTCAAAGATTTCATAGCATACCAGATGTCTGTGACTCCTTTGGTCACAAGACGCCGACGAGCCCATAACCTAAAGGACTGGACTGAAGGCTCTCCCTAGCCCTTCAGGACATGAGCCCGTCAGTAGGGATACACCATCACATCTTCTTGTCCCCTCCATCCAAGAGCCGTCAGGTTTTGCAACCAAAGGGCAGGGCTGAACATAGGAATATGAGAAGAGGCCTAACTCATAACTCGCCTCTTTCACACGGAGTCGTTCCCCATTTCAGTGGTCTCTGAATACGGTCTTCTGATCACTGTTAGGCCATGTTGCCAAAAGAACCGTTTCAATGTTGAGAAGTATAATGTTTTTAATTAAATACATGGTGATAGTGCTTATAGTGGTCCGTGAAGAATACTGAAAGACAACCGTGGTACAGAGAATCCAAACCCCCTGTCCCATAATGCGTGGGAGCAGAAAACAGAGTCCCTACCAGGGAAGACAAACATGTACCGCACCAAAGTGACCATCTGCCAGACCTGCATCACCCCCACCGCCACAGCTACTGAGAAGGCCTGTGATCACCACACGGAGAAATCAGAATGTTCTACCTATACTTTGGAGGCTCGCTAAGAAGATACAAATTCCATTCAATTTTGGGAATGGGAGCCAAGAGACACCACCTCAAGTGCTGGTTAGCTCTCTGGCTACAGCTACGTCCAGCTACAGCTGGATAAGAGACCTCTTGCCGTGCCTTGATTCTCCAGTAAACAAACTTGGGTTTCGTAATACTTAACTCCCCTTGCAAAGCACTCCAAGACCTAGAGATGAAGATTATTATGACGAATTATATTAGACAGTAGTTAAAAGCAGTCTAAGATCTTGCTTCCAAGTGTTCTTTTTTCCTCATTTTTTTCAAGGTATTGGGAAAATTACTTAATCTATTCCTTGGTGCCTTCTGCATCTATTCTTAGTAATGATGATAGACGTCTATATCTAAATTTAAACATTTATGAAGAATTTTCACAACTTCCTTGTAACATGCTTTAAAGAAGGCAAAGGGTCACTATTTTCAGTGATCATTTGGAGTAGCTTTTTAATTTCTGAAACATTTGATTTTGACTGTTGGCCTACTGGAATGAAGCAATTTTGCTGTGTCTACCCAGAGCTAGTTTAGTAGAATCTCATGGCATTGCCTGGGATTCTGTTTGTAGGATGGCAAATGGTGGTGTCACAGGTCAAGCTCTCCAACATGATGCTTAATTTCAGGGACGGTTGTTTATCAGATGGTTACTTTAAGCTTTAATTAACACAGGGGCAGTTTTACCATGGAATACAACTTTGCTGTCTTGGATGTAGCGGTATCAAAACTATTTGTGTAGTTACAGCACCGGTATCAAAAAAATCAGTTATTCTGATGTGCAGCATACAGAAAACAGTGTTCCAGATTTGCAACTGGATGCTTCCTTTGAACGTTTTCTTCTGGATATCTCCAGTGTATACCAATATACACATTGTCATTGCACTCAGAGAGCGGCTTCAGACTGTTTGGTCGCTCTTTACGTTTGTCTGAGTGAGTTCTCCTCCAGCTTATCTTTGCTGCTTTGCAATAAAGGCTCTGAACAAGCATATACCAAACTGTTCTCAGGCCTTCTTTTAGACACATCAGCAAAACCCTTTCACTAATTATCCTAACACAAATTAAACCAACAAATGGAACCAAACCATTCTTTGTTCTCATTCAACAACAACAGCCCCCCTCCCTCCCTTTGTTCTTTATGGGTAGAAATGAGTACAAAGTGTTTTATTTTGCTCTAGAAATCCCTATACTGAGGAAGGCAAAAGGACAGATCGCTAATATCAACTTCTATCCAACTCAAGGCCATCAGAACCTTGAAAGCAGCACGAAAGTGAGATGCAGACTTGCTCCGACTCTCAGCCTGAAGGCATGAGGCACATCCTAGCTTGCAGGTTTTCCCAGAACTTTAAGCAATATAGGTTACTGTGTGCTGGGACTGCTCTCTATGAAGACAGACCTAAAGGCAGCTGTGATGAAGAAATCAACGCTTTGCCCTGCTTTCAGCAGCGTTACTGTACAGCCCGTGGTCTTCTAAAAAGAAACTATTCTTTTTTTGCATCTCATCTATTAGTACAAAGTGAGCGAGAGATCTATAAAGGATTAATTAAGACAAACTGTGTTAAATAAAACAGCTTCTTCAGCAGTCAAAGATTATATCTCAGCATTTTGTAACAGTCTTAGAAGGTACGTATTTATACAGCGGGGAGAGGAAGAAATGGAGGGATGCACCATGAGGGTGGCTTTGGCCACCGCAGCCCTGTGAATGGCATCGCGTGGCTGTCATCACGCAGCGGTACTGCCCGCCTCCCCTTCCGCCCAGCTCTGCTGCCAACCGTACTCACTGTATCTTAAACAACTTTTGTTCTATGAGTTGTATCTATGTCTACATCTGAAACAGAGGAAAATAAGCACCTTTCTCCAGTAAGCTGTCAGCCCAACTGCCATACAGAGACCCAAAACTCTAATCCGATCTACATTACTGTCTGCTGAGCAAAGAAAAGCGAGTCCGTTTCCGAGATGCTTATTTACCTAATAGACTATAAAAGGTATCGAGGGAGTCATTCCATTCAATTGGGTCAATCTTACGTATGTAAATATGTATTTAAATTTGGTAAATATGTACAGTATTTAGAGCACGTGGAGAATGATTCTTCTGTGGAACGGAGCACCTCTTTCAAAAAGGTTTATGCTACTCCAGGTAAATTAAAGTCCTTTACACGCCAATAATGAAAGCTGAAACCTGCTGGAAAAGAGATGCCCTCTTTTGTCAACTGATGTGAGTAAACATCGCTGAGCTTTGCAGCATTCTAATTGCAGTTATTAATTAAACATATTTCAGTAAGATTAACTTTGTGGATTTGATAGAATATCTAATTTTAAGGTAGAAATAACCATTTGGTTTCACATGGGAAATGATTCACTCATTAAAACAATGTCATTATTTAAGGACCATGTGCATACATGTATGTTTGCCTACATGCATGAACCCCAGCTATGGAAAAAAGCATTACATACACATGCAAGTGTTTCTCTTCCCTTCCCTTCAAATGCAAGAATTTCCTAAAAGAGGAACTCTTGGTAACATTTTTCTGTTCATCCACTAGAAGAAACAAAATCTTGGTACCTTCAGCCTTCCAGCTAGAATACCTCATAGGAGAATAAATCTGTCAATACTAAATTACTATTCCCACTGCTGTGCAACCCTGAATTTATTGTGCAACTAGGCTAAGCAGACCTTTGTTAAAGAAATAGTTTTATTAAAGAGTTCTCCAAGTGAAAACATCAGACTGCTTTATACATACTTGTTAGAAGTTATGTATCAACTGTTTAACAGAACAGTTCTGAAATAAATATATTTTTGAGAGACTTCTGTCAGTACTCATTTTTGTAGGAGAAACTCTTCCACCATCCAATGGCTTATTAAGGAATAATGAAGGGTGGGAGGGGGGACACACAGGAAATCGGCATATTTCAGGGCTTAGAGTGAAGAGGTTTTCAGCCACGGTGAAAGCTCTGGAGGTTTCATTTAACAGAAAATTCCTCTCTAGTCCAAGCTCGCACCTCGCATAGTCAGTATCGCACTGCTATGCAATGAGAAACACATTAGACTACACTTATTTATATTACACCCTAAACAGCAAGTCTAAATAATTTAGGATTTCTACAGCTTGAAGGAAGAAATAACCCCACAGTTACCATTTTTGAAGTCTGAAAGCGTGTGCTGTTGGGCCTCTAAGGGACATCAGCTTCTCCTGGATGAATGACACGCATGCATAAGGAAATACAAAACCCTTTCGATATGCGAAGTTACTTCGGGGGGGAGGCAAGCAAGGCAGCAAGGGAAAACAGTTTGGCTCTTGGCTCAACGTCCCTTAGTAAAAAATATAAAAAAGACAAAAGATAAAATTGAGGCTTGGACACAAATCAGTGACCACCAGAAAGTCAAGAACTGGGACTGGTGCCCTGTGGCCCCATGCAGGCCCCGTTCGGGGCACGCGAGGCCTGGAGCTGGCTCCTGCGGCCGGGCCAGTCCCGCCGCCCCGAGCAGCACCCCGCATTGCCCCTTACCCCAGCCGGAGCTAAGCTTTGGCACGCTGTTCATGAGGAGCCATCCATCTCCTCAAATTTATGAACATGGAAAAGTTATTTCATCACTTCCCATTCTAAAAAGAGAAAGCAGTATATCAGAAATGTCCACCCTTTTCAGAATTTGCAGATACACAGTATTTCACATACAGAGCATATATGCACATTATATATATAATATATATACTCATACTCATTCATGTTTAAAAACATGTAAAAATCAAGTAGCAAGTTTACATTTTATTTAATGTAAAGAGTGCTGATACATTTCTAAATATAGAAATTGAAATATCTTCACTTCTGTCTTCAAAGAGGCTTGTGAAAACTAAGTAACGGTATAAACTCGATTTCCACATGCCCGAACCAAACCACCGTATTTCTGTTAACATTCACGTAACTGAGAGCTGATGTAAGGAAACACAGGGAAGGTGAGATAGCCTGTATGAATTACAGAATTGACCTAACCACCAAAATGGTCCAAAACTATTAAAAACTTTCTCATTGATACCTCTCTTCCCTTGACACAACAATGCACAGCATACTGATCGTAGCAAGACCTGGAAAGGGTTGCAGAACTTTTTCCTAGGTTCTTGTGCTAATGGTGACTTCCTCCAAAGCAAACTGAGAAACAGCTCAGGAGAAACCCATCCTCTATCTGCTGTCCTTTGTTGTGGATTCCAGAGGTTCTGATGATACATGGAGAAGCAGCTGAACTTTCCTGTAACACATGTTGGTTCTTTTCCCCTCCAAATTGATTATTCTTGATGAGTGACTTTCTGCAAGAACCAATGTACTGGAGTAGATTCGGGTTTAGGTCCAGCTCTCATAAGTGGACCTCATGTCTACTCAGCTTGTGTAAGTAATACTGCGTATTCATTTCATAGGACTGTGCTATGTCAGTCTGGAGAGAATGTGGGTTGCCTAATATTAGTATCATAATAAAATCAGCTATTGCAATCAGTCCTGACACCTTCAGCTGACTGCTGTTTTCCATTAAAATCTTCTCTTAGATCAAGTTATACAATGAAATTCAGCTTTCTGCTGCCTCCATTTTCTACAGATTGTAATGAACAACATCTTACGTTTGCATAATACCCTTTAGTAGTGTGTCAGAAAAGAATAAAGTACTCTTTCTAACAAAAGCCTGGTTAGAGTAGAAGACAGAAATCAAGCAAAAAAAAAATCTTCTGAACTAGTATTGAATTTTAACATTCTACTTGCTTATCATATAGTATAAATAATTCACACTTGAAAATTTTATTTTCAGAAATGTTTACTGACACAGCAGAAATCCATGTGAGGGCTTACTGACATGGCATGTAAACGCACACCTGAAAAGACCGGAGCGATCACCAAAAAGATGAGAAAAGAACGAATCTAAGGAGACTGTCAGCTAAGAAAACGCGTTGTGCTGAATAAACTATCTGGTAATAAACAGCTCAGGTTCTGGAGCCTCCTTCATTCAGATCTGTCCAATGGTAAGCTTCTGTAGTACAGACTTCTACTACTACTACTTCCAGTCTTTGATCTAGTTTATATTTTGATTTGAAAGATACTAAGAGAAAATTACTAAGAAAAATCTACCAGGATAGGGAAACAAAAATTTTTTTCAGGTCTTTTTACTTTATTCTATTGAAATGAGCTTTGTAGTTTTGAAAACGTTAAATAACCCAACGCGCTGGAGGAGTACGGAATAGAGCGGGCAGAGGCAGGGCCGTCAGCGCTGGGGCCTGGAGTGATGCTCCGGCGGGGAGGACCAAGGGCGCGGCCGGGGCCCGGAGCAGGAGAAGCTGCTGCGGTGGGGTCCGCACACAAGGACGTGTGAGGCCCACAGCTGGAAATACCACCAGCAGCCGCAGCAGCGTGTGTTTGTCGCTTGTATTAACCACCTCATTCTTTCATAAAAGAAAAAATTCCTTGATTAAAGATCTAACGATATTAATTTCTGTAACTCCCCTTGGGTAAAAGAAACCTCACAATGAGAAAAATAAAAAAAAAATTATGTTGAATCCATTCTGTTTAATTTTGCATGCTAAAAAGGCTGTTCTAGCACACAAACGTTAAAAACTACGCCTCAGCAATGGAGTGGCATTATCTCACAGCTCACTGTCAACACCAAAAAAAAGGATCCTCACCGGAATACTGGGCCAAAACGGGAAGATCAGAGGACAAAAGGAAGCTGCTATGGTGGGGGCTGGCGGTGGGGTGAGGTGTTGAGTTGTGGTAGAAAACTACAGACAATTATAAAACCCAGTAGGCTGTACAGTCTACAGTGCTGCACGAGAACCGAGAGGCAGCCGAACCGGTGCCCCAGCAGCGCTGGGCAGACCCCCCCAAGCTCTCCTGCTTGCGTCCCACTCACCACAGCCAAACCAGTGCCCCAGCAGCACTGGGCAGACCCCCGGGGCTCTCCTGCCTGCATCCCACTCACCACAGCCACTTACGGATTTTTAGCAACCATTACACTTTTTAAAGTGAAGAAAGGGTCGAATGAAAAGGTTTGTTACCTAATACAAAAGTGGTTCAGGGAAAGGCATAAAAGCTACATGAAATTTTAAATGCAATTATCTTAGATTAGAATATTTGGTTTGAAAAATCTGGAGGGTATTGTTTTTGATAAGACAGAGCCACTTGACAAGGCCTGTCACCACTCCAGGTCTCTCTGTTGTCAACTAAAGATGAAAGGACATCAGAAAGAATTAACTTCAGCTTTTAAACATTTTGAAAATGTCAAAGAGGTCATAGCTGATCTATTTCCTTATACAGCATATTCACTTGATGAAATTTGTGGTAACAATGTGTTTTTACTTTTCATTCAAATTGGGCTAAAATCCTGGTAATTGATCACAGACTAATGACAGCTGACACGGGACCGGTGCGATTGGCTGAGCTTTGTATCAATCACAGCTGCTGCCGGTCCACGCTGTGCATATTAGACTTTCTAATGGCACTAATTGGTGACTACAGAAAAAACCTGCTAAATCTCCTAGTGTAGTTTCCAGAACCATTTATTTGGTTTCCAGTTACACTAAAGCCAATTTAAGCCCTTTTATAACTAACACCTTCCTACATATAGGACCTATTGTTCATGCCTTCTGCCAAGCCGTCCAAATTGTCCTTAAAATATTCAGCGAGATGACTCTAAATTAAAAATGGGTCCAATCTGTGAAACAGCAGAAGTAAAAGTAGAAGCTAAATATTTGTATTGACCTTTTAGGAGCATTAGCCAAGTCAGTAAAATATCTTGAAGGCATCTTATTATGCATATACAGGCTAAATTTTAAAATCCTATTTCAAATAACACGTGACCACATTTGCTAGAAAGTGATTTTATATTTCCAGAACATATTAGCATCGCTAAATACGAAAGTTATCAGTTAAAACAACTTGAAATGCTGTTGTCTCATGCTAATTCTTCCCCCACCCCCCCGATATGATTTGGAGAGAAAGGTCAAGTCTGCTGTCACTTCCCTCTAACTGATGCTCAGAGACCGTGTGCACTGAGCATGATACATTTAAAAGAAACCAAGCAATCGGCCATTTTCTGCATCAACTCTATTAATCATAAACCCTCCATCTTGAGCTAAAACTAGGGATTAGGTGCACAGGAATAAAGGCAGAAAGTTTTCTCTCCGCTCAAAACTGAAGAATCCTTTCCCATTTTGGACACGTTCCTTGCGCTGTACAAAAGGGTAAGAATATTAACTGTAATTTGTAAGACAGACTGCCAAGGAAACAGGCATTTAGCTACAGATAAAACCGTACCACTGAACCCTGCCTTCACAATAAACAACAGGATGATATATATAGAAAAAGCAGGTGCCGTGAACGCCAGTGGACAGATGCGGACTGGGAATGCTGCTGCACACCTCGTTTTCTCCTACACACTTGCACATTTTTTCTACAGACACGCATACCTATGAAAGAACACATATTTATATAAATCTCTTGTTAGCCACAACATATGACTTGGGTATGGATGTTATACGCACACACGGGTGTCTGTTTATATACAGAAAGAGAGAGAATGCCTGAGATGAGAACAGAAGGGGCAGAAAGGGGCACTAAGCAATCTGAAATATTTTGTATTTCAAGCCATAATAATAAAAACAACAAGACAGAGAGACAAAGTTTAGAACAAGCAAGCGCTAAGGTTTAGAACAAACAAACCTAATTATGCTGTTTGTTCTCCAACCTTGAGATAAAAATAATCCTTAACATATTAGCAGGACTGTTCAGCAGTACTTCATACATTCCACTAAGCAATTTGTATTTGCTTAGTGGAAATAGCTTAGAAGGAACAACTATCACCCATGTTTCTCTCATACATTTAAAATGGAGGGTACGAGCAGGATAACATATTTTATTAAAGCTACGGTCTGCATTTGCAGTTATATGCTAAAAAAAAGAAATAATTTACTGTACAATTACTAAAATATATTTCTCTAAAATACTTGACGCACTGAATAAGGTCACATCTTCTGTACAGGCATGGCTCGCTAAATCTTTATTAAGCTACCCATCGTCAGCAGGGAAGGCAGCTGCAGCGCTGGCTGCGGGTTTTCTGGATGAGAAAAGGAACAATTCCCAGCAAGATCTACAGACGTCACCCAAGGTGCCTGTTCTGAAGTCTTTCCACTCAAAACTGTCGCGCTTCTGTTTTAAAACGTTTCATTCACGTGAGCCACTGTTATGCCACAGGTAAATTTGATCCCAATTCAATTAGTCGCTGGCATCAGTAGCACTTAAGCATATAATTACACACAAGTGTCATCTCACTGCTTTGCCAGCCACAGACATCTGAAGCACACGCTTCATCACTTCGGTCACCCTGTTAACCAACAAGTTCTTTGTATAAATTACAAAGGAATCTGTCGAACTGTATTTTCATAACCGATTTGTGAGGCACACATTCCCCATTCTCACCCTTATTTAATTGCTATGTAAATGCAGAGATGAGAAGCAACGCAGTCGAGTCCACGAGGAGCACCTGGTAGACCAGCAGCTGGGGGAGAGGTGCGGTACAAGGTTTTCCATGCACCAAAATCAGATTGTGCCAATACGCTGCCCCCCTCCAACAACCGTCTGTCCAAAATCAGAAGAGAAACACGTAAACGAAATATTTATCTTAAAGGTGCTGGTATGTATTTTACTGAAGGATAACACAAAAGCCTTAATTTGCCAATTTACACCTACTGAGACCTTAGATTAATGGGCAATGCAACCATCCCTCCCCCCTCCAATGCATCAGTGCTAGAATATCTAAAAAAAAAATTGAAGGTAGAGAGGCTGTTCATCCTTCTCTCTCTCTCTCTCGGCAGGTTTTGTAATAAGGAAAGGAAGACTGTAACCATTGGTGCTTTGTGGGTTGTTGCCTACTTAGAGTTTACTTGGACTGTGAAGTTACTCTACATGTGCACAGAGAAAGAAGATTTTATAAAAAGAAGAGAAACAAGGGGCTATTTTTCAAGACACTCTCAATGAGGAGTGAGGAACTCATCACAAATCTTATCAGAAATATTTTTAAGTGATCCTTCAAAAATTTCTACAAGACTCAAAAAAAAAAGGGGAGGTGAAACTTTTAAAACTCAATGGATATTGCAAAAAACAAGCCTCTGCAAGAAGCAGCAAGGTCCCCTTAGCTTTTTCACTTTCTTTTTAGGCCAAAATATATTGCACTGCCATTGCAAGCATTTTGGCATAGCAACTTCTAAGAAAGGAGGAGGAAAGCCCTTGAAGAATATAATTTCCTTATCAAATTATATTTAATGGCAATAATACGCATTTTCTATTTTCAGTCCTAGGATAAAAAGTAGGCAAATAATGTAAAGGCATTTCACATGCCGCAGGTGAACTCTGAAGCCCCTATTTTCTAATTAAGAAGGTTTGAGGTTAATCAGTTTAAAATTGCATTGATTTATATAATCATTTTGATTCAGTAAGGGAATAAATTGAAACGAATTATGAGGTACATCGTAAGTATACGTTCTGTCCTGCTGCTTGTTCAAGATTTGGATATGATACAAGGAAAAGTAACACTCATCCAGTGGAATTGTCAGGGTTCTCCGGCACTCAGTGCCAAACAGGGAAAGCAGAGACTCCAAACTAATCCTTTCAGCAAGGAACGATGTGAAAGAAAAATTTAGTTTATCAACAGTTAATAAACAAACTAAAAAATATTAAGAATTTATATAATTCATGTTAGTACGTTGCTTAATCCTTTTGTATTCAGTAGTGGAACAGAATTACTCTAGCACTAAAGCAACAAAGAATGAGATTGCTCCCTAAAGGAATCGTGGCACCGTTCTCTTGTCCTTGGCTCTTCTCACATTGGCTCTTCTTTACTGATGTCTCATCAAAACGCAAACTGGGATCCACGTCCCTTTTGCAGTTGTATACGAATGCACACACACAAAAAACGGGTTAAATTACAAGTTCCTTGGAGCATCGATGGTGTGCTTTCAGAATATATGGGCACGCACACAAACACTTTGCAGAACATACAGCAGGGGTCCAGTCCCTGACTCTAACTCCTGGGTTTGAGGCTGTCAATACAAACAAAAACAGCAGCAAAATACCAGTGGGATAACCTAGCCACTTACGTGTAAAGTAGAGATTCTGGTTCTAATTATGTTTCTACCCTCATCTGCCCTCCACAATCTTCATATTCAGAGATCCTCCCTTTCTCTTTGTAGAGCACAAGTTATCTTGAAGTAACTGAAGTCCCATTTAAAAGCTGATTTTAATCAACTGCTTTGCTAAATAGAGAGAAATTTGATCAAAGCATTCTAATCTGCTCTGTGTCAGCAACCGTCCTAATCCATTGTCAGCTCCTCAAGTTTTCTGGGCATACCAGCTCCTAGAAATTTGAGGGTCCAGCACTAGAAATCCCAACGGCTGGAAGCCTCACACAGAATTTATTACTATCGACACGATCCTTTCTTGTTTACAATGTATTATACCCAAAGGGCTATAACAGAATCTGGTCCACAAGGCAGTGAATGATACATAAAGCAAGCCACGGGGCAGATTATTTGCTACTATACAGCACTGTTGCTTCGCTGGCTTCAGTAGAGTTGTTTGCACCAGTTTACTAGCAAAGAACCTCTCCCAGAACAATAATATGATAATGATTGTGTTCATACAGCTGTCTCCATGTGAATCCTCACACACATTTCTAGTCATTCATTAATCAGAGCTGTTAAAACTTGGAGTTAGTGGTGTGAAGTGGTGACATCCCCTTCTGTTCAATAAAATGCAGACACCTCCAATACCGGCGATCAATATTTTAGGGAACAAAATACTGGACTATTCTATAGCCAATATTATTTGCCGAAGCACCAAAGTATTCCCCAGAAATCTCCGACCAGCACTGAACTGGCAGAATCTCACTCATTTTCAAGATCTGAGCAGATTGCACCATGAGGTGGTACACACTGCTGCTAGTCCATCAATCACGCCAGGAGATTAAAGCACCGAGAGTCCCTTCCTTCAAATGAAACCCTGCATTCCTGCCCGCAACCGGAGGTGCTCGGATCGCAAAGGCTTCGATTTCAAAAAGCAGAATATTTTTTGTGGACTTAAACAAACATTACCCCAGCGTAGTGAATTGAGAAACACTCATTTATTTGGAATTAACACTAATTGTATTTGAAGACAAAGACTTTAAAGATTAAAAAAAGGCAGGCAAGTAAACCTCACTCCCAGACATGCTGCGACTGCTCTACAAGGCCCGTATTTTTTTCCATATGCCTCATAGTTGCATTATCTTTATGCAATTGTAGTAGGGATTTAACGTCCCGTAGTTGACTTTAGCTCTCAGTCTGACTTTTTTTTTCCCATCTGCTTTTATTTTGGCATCAGACTGGAAAGAATTCTTGAATAGACACAAACACAAGTAAAATCGGGCCACGTCCCCACACCAAGGTGTACAAGACAGTGGACGTTCAAGTCCCTCTGCTTGGCTGTCAGCTCCTGCTGAACACCTTTATGCTGACAAACCAGCGTCTCCTTTGAGCGTACTGCACTTATAGCTGGGTTTGCTCTCTAAAAAAGAGAGACAGTAGGCATTACAATGACTTGTCGGAAAAGCATATTATATTTTTAAAGTGCAACATATTTTTTTCCCCTAATTCAAAACAGCGAATGTTAAACTTAAAGACTCTTCCTAGTGCATGTTAGTGACAGGCAAAGCTCCCAGAGGGGTGACTGCCTTCAAAGACAGGTAAATGAGGGCCCATATAAAACAGCCAAGTATTGATGTTGTAGTAAAATTCAAGAAAAACACATTGGCAGACAAGTAAATTTGTCACTAATAATTTAATGTAATTTCCCTAAAATGGAGGTAATAGGTACTCAGGGAATACACCTCCAGGGTTTACATCAAATGTGCATGTGGAAAATTGTGAAATAATATTTTTTTTAAATGCTTTGGCTGACATGTTAGTTTATGATGAAAATTGCTCTCCTGAAATGATAAAGGGGACGGAAAAATAGAAGCTTCCAAACATACACAACTTGTATCTTCTACCACCATCCCCAAAATGACAACTGAGATACAGACACTGCTGAATGCCGAGAGCAGTTCTTTGTGGTGTAGCTTCCTCTTTAAAATGATGGACTGCAATTACCAAATAGTAATGAACCAATCATGGTGCAAACACTATTTCCCGTGTCAGTCTGAGTTATAGAATCTAATATCAAGCTCATTTAAAATATTCCAAAATTGCATATTTTTCTCTGCAGTGAAGTGACAGTTCAAATTGTGTTTAGTTGCAACCATATGACCATGAGCAAATCAAGTATAAAAATTTCATTTTCTCTAAGTGTTAATGCAATATTTTTAGCTCAACGCCTACACTGGTTCACTTTGCACCGCACAGGATGGTGCTGGATGCTCCTAAAGTACCATTATCAATTATAATGTGGTTTCTATAAATTTTAAACAATACTCATACATCACTGATGTAGGTAAGATTCAGAGAAAGAAAAAGCAGAGAAAAAAATTCCCCCTACTTTTGTAAACAGATAGGGCTACTTTCAGCTATAAATTGAAATTTCACTGTGCAGTCTTAGTATGATAAAGGCCTGCATTTTTTTTCCCAGGACAGTAAGAAAATAAAGAAGAAAACAAAAAAAGGAAAAATGCAGCTGCTGTGAGCTCAGATACTGAACAGAGGAGGAAAGGAAACCCAGAAAAAGAATCATGAATTAATGTGAAAACCATAACTACAGAATCTCCACCGTATTTTACCCAATTAAGGTAAATAATCCACAATAAAGAATGTATCATCTGCCAATACTGCAGTCAGATATCACACGGGCACACGCACACACATTTCACCACTACTGGGGGAAAACCTGATCCAGTTTTGCAGCCGAGCACAGTAAGACATCTCTAGCTATAAACGTACCACAGGTTTTCTTACGCACTGGCTGTTTCTTAACACCAGCGTGTCGTACATTCCTGCTCCCCACTCCTTATTTTCATGTCTCTGTTGCACAAGCATACGTACTCCGAGATGCTGCTCTGGGTGCGTATTCATAGAAAAGACAATTATTCATGAAACTTCACTTGTACTGGTTGATCCATAACTAGAACGCTACGCTAAGAGAAGACTGCAAAAAACTACGCTGAGAACTGCCAAAACCTCAGCATCGTTGGGACCT
>Ga0181612_165260_pt1 | contig 14568 bp, 6 predicted proteins | sample HoacroProtozoa21_FD_119630 | JGI IMG/M metagenome (GOLD analysis project Ga0181612, IMG submission 119630) | Hoatzin crop microbial communities from Cojedes, Venezuel. Combined Assembly of Gp0051906, Gp0051904, Gp0051908 | reverse complement strand
TTTTCAGATATCATGGAGAGTGTCTTGGCAACTCCATCAGCCAAATCCCTCAGGATTGTGGGATGCATCTCATCAGGTCTCATAGACTTAAGTAGATTCAGATTCCTCAGGTGGTTGCGAACCAGAACTTCCATTACCATGGGAAGGGCTTTGCCCCTCTGGTCCTCATCTTGCAGTCCATCAACTGGGGAGGGATGAGGAGAGAGGTTGCCAGTGACTGAGCCAAAAATGTTGTTGAGTACCTCGGTTTTCTCCTCATCTGTTGCTATGAGATTGTCATTCTAGCTCATCGGGGCGGGGTATGCTTTCTTTAACCTTCCTTTTCTGGCTGACATACATGTAGAAGCCCTTGTTATTCTTAGCATTCCTTGCCAAGTTCAGCTCCAGCTGCGCCTTGGCCCTCCTGACCTCATCCCTACACAACAGGGCATCATCCCTATAATCTTCACAAGAGAAGTGTCCCTGCTTCCACTGCCTGTGCAGTTCCCTGTTGCCCTTTAGTTTGACCAGCAGGTCTCGACTCAGCCATGCTTGTCTCTTCCATTGCTTGCCTGACTTCTAACACCTGGGGACTGAGAGCTCCTGTCCTCTACGGAAAGTGTCCTTAAGGATCTGCCAGCTCTGTTCCGCCCCCTGCCCCTGAGGACCATTTCCCAGGGTTCCTACTGAATAACTCCTCTAAGAGCTGGAAGTTGGCTTTCCTAAAATTTAGGGTCCTGACTATACTCCTCCCCTTTCCCGTATCCCTCAGGACTGTGAAATCCACCAGTGTGTGATCACTGCAGCCCTGGCTGCCTCCAATCATGAAGTCACCAGTGAGCTCTCTTGCATTGGTGACCACCAGGTCCAGTATTTCAAGCGGTGTCAATTACCTGGCTTAAAAAGTTATCCTCAAGTTATCCTCAAGTCCTGATTTTCTTGACATAGCATCTGTATGAGAACGGAAGTGTACTAAGTAAAATCAGTGAGAAAGTCTGTAACTGCAGTAAGCTCAGGCATTATGACAGCGTAATTATTAATTTTTTTAATAAAAAGGACATATACTTAATAAACCTGGCAACAGTCTCCGTCTGCACTTAGTCTTTTCTTAAGAGTTGGTACTCAGCACTGAGAAAGGAAGCTCTACACATTTCACAACTGTGAAATATTTTGGTTACTTTTACTAAGTATTTTCTAGGATTTATCCATATAGTCCTATGAAAAATAGTGAGGAACATGATATGTAACTGAAAATGGACATCCTGCTCAGAGGTATTAGGGGCTTAATTAAAGTGTTGCAAAGACCAGGAAGTAACCACCTAAATCAAAGACAATGATTTGTAGCACTGGAGCAAAGTATTTGGGTCCCCTATGCAGACAGCACAGAGAGAAAAGTGAGCTGAAAACCTCTGAGGAGAAATTCCAAGTGCTTACTTGGATTACTAATTAGTGTTGTAAAGGCCCTGTGTACAGGTCTTCCTGAGTAGCCCTGTGTGCAATGAGTGGAAGCTTTTTCTTGATGAATAACATATGCCTGTCAGAAGTGATTGCAAAATCTTACCGTAGCACAACAATGGTCAAATTAAATTTATCCTTTCTGTACCTGCCTAGGAAGTCGTAGCAATTGCTTTTCACTTGTCAAGGGTTCTGTTTTTTTCTTTTCTTTCCTCAGTAGCATATAGACATAAAGCTCTAGCTCTTGAAACTTTGCAGAGAGGAAAACTGTGGCAATGCATGAGGTATTTATGAAGCAGATGGCTTGATAGGAATATACAAGACAGCAGGGTAGGAACTGTCAGTATGCACATTTCTTCTGACCTGGGGTGGCTATTTTTGTTTGTATGTATTACTGCCTTCCAGTGAAGTAAAAAATATTGTGTTACATTGATTAACACCACTTTAGTAGTATGCTTTCGCCTATATATTACCACTATGGTAACAGGATCCGAAATCACTCCTCACTAAGAAAATCAAAAAAAGATAGTTAAGCTGGCAATATAAACACAAGCCAGTTATTTACAGCTAAAAGGATGTAATGTATCTCTGCATGAACAGGGTTGGAAAAACTGTATTTGAAATAATATCCACCAAGAAAATTCTGACTATGGTAACTAAATTATTATTTTATGTAAGAAAATTTCCTGAAGTTAATACCAAGTAGCAACTTACTACTACGACAAACCAAGTGAACAAGAACAATCTTTGTCTAATTTGTATTAGTGTATGTCTCTCACCTTAAAATTTGTACTCCTGTTTCATTAGATTTAATGGCATTAAACTGAAGAAAGGTATTCAAATCAAAGTAAGAGTTCATCTCTGTTTAATTTTATGCTGTGGGACTTTTTACCGCTATGTGAAGTCTACCAAGAACTCAGTGAGCAGTAACATTTAACCTTTAAAATAAATTATCATTGAATTGCCTTAATATTGAAAATGCCTTTTACATGCAAGCGAGGAACTTGGAATGCAGATTTTTAAAAGCATTGAGGCAAAAAAAGTAAATTAGAAATTGATCTATGACCATGCTTACTTTACAAATTAAATAAAAAGACAAAAGGTCTGGGAGTATTGAGCATGTGTCACTTTTCTCCATTAAAAAAATATGCCGATATACTATACCAAATATAATTAGAATACAAATGTTATGAGACAAGTTTCACTGTTGATTGTTTAAAATACAGAATTGTTTAGAAACATCTTTGTTGATCAAATTTGTCCTTAGATTCAGTTTTAGAGGCTTCGCTTTCTTTTTTATTTTCTCTTGGATAGCCTGTACTTTGAGAAAAATGTTCTGGTCACACTGAAGGCAATGTGAACTTTTGGAAAGCAACGGGGGTTTCTACCCTACTGCTCTGTAACGAGTTATATGCAGCTGAAACTCTGCATCTCCCTGTATCTCAGTGAGGTCAGTGACACTCCAGGTCAATGCAATGGACCACTAGTACAAAGGATATTTCAAAATAATTCCAAGAGCATCATCCCTGCAGAGAAATTCAGATATGTTTCACTTTATTGCTGACTTCAATGGGACTAAGAATATTTATAAGCTTACATGACTTTGCACCAGGTTCAAGAGAGTAAATAGAGCATCTGTAAAAACCTCTGCTTTTGCAATATAGAATCTAAACAGTAAACATTTTCTTGAAGTAAGAAAATGTATATTCAACGACCCTCCAATGTTCTACTTCAGATTTAGGCAGACCACATAGGCTGTAAGAACACATATTTAGTTACTACTTAATTAAGATTAAAATTATTTACAAGACCATAAAGTCTTTGAAATCCCATTTCTGATGCTCCATTTAATTCACATCCCCACTTACCGAAAAAGAAAAAAAAAACCACAACAAAAAGAAAACCCAAAACCTCTGGGTACTTCAAAATGTTTAGACTTAGAATTGTGATAAGAAAAAGGGTATACTTACTACTGTTCTATGTTTGAAGTTGGTTTAAATGGAGCAATTTTTTCACATTCATATCCAGTCATTTCTGTAGCAACTGAGTATATAAATGATAATTGTGATACAGGACCGTACTACAAAATACAACCATATTTGTAATACTGTGTTTCATGTCTCATATTAGTATATCTAGCACACTGGCCTCGACATAATTGCTTTTGTATGGAATGTATTCATATACGCTCTAGTATGTTAATTGCATCATAGAAGTAGAGAATCATAGAATGGTTTGGGTTGGAAGGGACCTTATAGATCACCCAGTTCCAAGCCCCCTACCATGGACAGGGAAATCTACCGCTAGATCAGGTTGCTCAAAGTTCCATCCAGCCTGGCCTTAAACACTTCCAGGTAGGGGCAGCCACAGCTTCTCTGGGCAACCCGTGCCAGTGCTTCACCACCCTCACAGTAAAGAACTTCTTCCGTATACCAAATGTAATTCTACCCTCTTTCAGTTTAAAGCCATTACCCTTTGCCTTATCACTATATGCCCTCATAAAAAGCCTCTTTCCAGCTTCCTTGTAGGCCCCCTTCAGGTACCAGAAGGCTGCTCTAAGGCATCCCTGGAGCCTTGTCTTCTCCAGGATGAACAACCCCAACTCTCTTCGGCTGTCCTCGCAGGACAGGTGTTCCATCCCCCTGATCATCTTTATGGCCCTTCTCTGCTCTTGCTCCAACGGGTGCATGTCCTTCTTATGTAGGGGAATCCAGAGCTGGACATAGTACTCCATGTGGGTTCTCATGAGAGTGGAGTAGAGGAGCTGTATCACCTCCCTTAACCTGCTGGCCATACTTCTGATGATGCTGCCCAGGATACAGTAGGTATGTCCAAACATGATGAGACAGTATGACAGTTAATGACACTGAGCTTTGTAATGCTTTTTTTGGGCTCCCACGTGAGATGCATAATTTACAAGTTTCATCTCTTTCATTCCCTCTATAGTCATCGAAGGGAAATTGCCATCTCCAATTGATAATATAGTATGCCCATACTCTCTCCCCAGCTGCACTTCTGTCTTGTGAAGTTTTTTGGTGTGAAGCTCTTCCCTCGTCTCTGAGTGGCAGCTACTGCTGGAAAAGTGACTATAGGTCCGCCTTATATTTGATATTTCAAACCATAAGCAAAATAACTTAATTTTGAAAAGATAAGAAGTTTTATTCTGTTCCTTTTTTTTTACCAAATCTGGCTATTTTTTTTTCTTGCATCAGCAGTTTTTACTGCAGAGTTAGATACAAACAGTAAAGTGCGTCTTGGCATTACACAGATTTGGCTTATCTCTACATGATTATGTTTAAGTGTGTGTTTATTATAAAGCTAATTTTTTCTTTATTCCTCTTTCACCATTGCTATCCAACTGCAGGTTTCTATGCTTTAAAAAAAATCTTTTTGCACATACCTTTGTTTTTCAGGATGAGGTTTGCATAAGAACTTTCACTGTGAGCCAAAACCAAAATCTACTCAGTGAGTTATGAAGATGTAAAATCTCTTGTCTATAGCTGCAGCTACTGCACATCAAAACTGTAAAGTTAATAAGAGTAAAGTTTCATTAAATTTTGAGTATTGTTTAGTAATTAACAAATGGTAAAATCAGTTCAATAACAGCTAGCATTCCTGTGTCTATCAAAATAGCACTTTTTGCAGCCACGGAGCTATCTACTGAGAACAGTTTAGGCCTGGAAGACAGTTTTTGAATGTTTGAACATGGCACCTAGCACAATGTGCCTCTGATCTAAAGAATTCCATGAGATGTGTGTCACTAAAGTATTATTTTTTGTCACTTTCTGAGGAAGTGGCCCTTGCAACTTTATTTATACAAGCCTGGTCGTGGAAAGGGAAAAATAACCATCATATAAAAGGCGCAGTGGGAAAGGAACAGTTTTAGAACGCAAAATGACTGTTCTATTCTTCTATGAGACTTCTGTTTGTATTCAACAACTGGGTGTAAATTTGGTATATTGTTACAATAACAAAATATAAAAAAATGCAGAACTAGAACATATCAAAATCATGAAAAGATATATTTTCATCTTTATATCTAAGATGTAAAAATTCCTTGTAGAAATAAATTTAATTTTCAGACAAATATAAGTCTTTAAAAAAATAATAATTACATAATAAGGGAAGATCGTGCTTTTAGAACGGGATTTATTTTAGGATATAGATAAACAAAAAACCAAAGCAGAATTTAAACCAGTCCTCTAGGCTCATCATGCTGACACTTCTGCCAATAAAACTTCATTCATAAATTTGGAGTTACTCCCAATTTATATTTGTGCTAGTGAAAACAGAATCAAACCCATTGATTTTGTGACAAACTGTTAATGGTTCTTTAAAGGTGTCCAGCTTTTAAATGAATGCGTTGATTGCTTCTGTACTGCATACTCACTGCTTCCTTCTGTCCTTGACCTTTATTTGAAAGAAACAGGTTGAAAGAATAACTTGGTAAGCGACTTTTCAGGAGAGCCTGCACCTGGTATTCTGCAATTTTCCTTTAATTTACATTTCACAGAAAAAAACAAAAGGACAAAGGAAAGTAAATTAGTGACACTAATTATCATTTATGTACCTATGTATGTTCAATGGGTTTTACAACATGCAAACATAAAAATAAAAAACATGAATTAATGGAAAGTATTTAATTAGTTCAGTTAATTATTTTTTTATTTGATGCATCAGTTTTGACCGAGTATTATGAATCTCTGTCATTGCACTAGTTTCTGGAAAAAAAATAATCAGAAAGCCTAATTTCTTGTCTGAGCTGCACACGATACACAGGATAAGTAAACAGTATAAGCAAGAGAACATGATTTTTAAAGATGACTAGTGGTTTTATAACCAGTCATTTTGAGAGTCATGATCTCATCCCTAATATCAGGGCTCAGATTATGCAGAGTGCTATGACAACCTGGAGCTTGTCAGGCGATTCATAAAAAATATCAGCAACTGAGTATTACCCATGGAATGTGAAATCTTTCTTTTGTAGACAAATTAAGGATTCCCATTTCAGGTTTGTCCTCCTGTGACAATATGCAAGTAATTTATTGCTCCTCTGCAGTCTGTCCATCTCCTGCATGTCTGAGCATCTACCTCCCTTGTACCTAGACAAAGCTATTTGCTCCTCTGTTGGATCAGCTTCAGTCTCTGGGAATGAACTACTACTAAGTTTGCATGCTGGCTTTGGAAATTTACCCCTAAAAGTCAGAAGGAAATGTTCCTTAGTACTACTGCATGTTTTTCCAATGTGTTTCCATTCCCTTCTTTCAGAGCATTTCAGAGCTATATTCTATTTTTTCCTTCCTTATGTTGAATATTCTTTTACCTTTTGACAAAACACTCTGTCCCTTTATACACTTCAATATGCAATATCTGTTGTTGCTGCTTTTTAAAGAAACGTATCCTGGTTTTGGCTGGGATAGAGTTAATTTTCTTCTCAGAAGCTGCTGTGTTTTGGGTTTAGTGTAAGGAGGATGCTGATAATACACTGATGTTTTAAGTTGTTGCTGAGAAATCAAGGACTGTTTTTCAGTTTTGCATGCTTGACTAATGAGCAGGTGTACAAGAGCTGGGAAGAAGCCTAGCTGGGCAGCTAACCCAAGCTGGCCAATGTAAATGTTCCATACGTAGACGTTACGATCAGTATATAAATGGGGGCTGGCTGGAGTGCAGGAATTTTTACCTGAGTTCTAACTTTTCCGTGAGTCCAGGGAGTTCTGTGAGTTCGGTGACCTTCGTGAAATCTGTGAATTACGTGAGTTCTGCCATTGCTGCTCAGGGACAGTCTGTGCAATCAACCATTGGATGGTGAGAAAATACGTACTGTGTGTCACTGGTTTTGCATACTCTTTACTATTATTATTGTTATTGTTATTGTTGTTGTTGTTGTTATTGTTATTATAATTATTGTTCTTTCCTTTGTTGTCTTATGAAACTGTCTTTGTATCAGCCCATGAGTTTTACTTTTTGTCCATTCTCCTTCCCATTCCACTGGGGGAGGGGAAGAGTGAGTGAGCAACTATGTGGTCCTAGTCACTGGCTGTTGCGTTAAACCATGATAGATTACCAGTGGTTTTTTTTGTAAGAACATAGTTTTGCATTGTAAATATCCTATGAATTTTCTTCAGGAATAAATGTATAAATTAATTAAAAGTTAGCCCCATTACCCAAGAAATGTATCAAGCCTTTTAAGCATAATTGCTCCGTAGTAAATTACCAAGGAACATTTGAAATACCTCACTTACAGTAGAAAACGGTATAATTATCTTTAAACATGGTAACTTAAGTGTATTATATATAGTATGTACTGACTCGGTTAGTGTAATGCAAGAAATGCTTAGAAGTGCTTTAGACACCTGTTTATAATTGAGTACCATTGCTGAATGACTAACAGAATGAGTACAAGAATCAAAGAAATGAAGTAAATAATGGCAAATACAATAGGTAATGTAAACAGAACAAAAATTGAAGGTTAACCCAAGAGTAAAAACGCACATTACAATAGAGACACAAAAATAACCAGAGCTAAAACAGTAACAATAAATCTCTATTTCTAATTTAAGATGTGCGTGCTACAAATCACATTTGTCTTTGGGGAGCCTAAAGAGGTGGAATAGTAGAGGCATTTAGAAGTAATAATGATTCTGATATTGCACTTCAGACTAATAAAGCAATACATCTATGAACATAAACCAAAGAAAAAAGTTGTTAAGCAGTATAGTAATGAAAGGCTGGAGAAGTGCGAGTATATCTGGCATGTCTATGGCTTTTATATTGTATCAGAGTGTTTAGGAGTCACTGAAATACAATGTGGTAAACTTCATTTGTTAATGGTATAATCTTCACAGTTGTTTGGGGGTGAAGGAACTGCTCTGCTTTATCACACTATAAAAATTGTCACTGAGCCCTTTTTTTTCAGATACCTTTGAATTAGATAATTTTTTTTTAGTTTAGTGTCTTCGTATTTTTTGCAGTTTTTCCATTTTGCTTTCATTCACTTCTCCTGTTTCTGCATACTGTTTTTCAAACCCTTTTTATCTTCCAGTATTTACAGCCAGTCTCAACTTTTAACTTCTTTCAGACCCGCTTTTACATTTCAGCCCAGCCTCTAAAGTATTGTCAGATTGCTTATCCATTCAGCACAAAAAATTTTGCTTTCACTTCTGAAAATTAATCTCCTCTGCCCTACAGATTATTGTGTAATCTCTCTTCTTCAAGTCAACTTTACATACATTATTGACTAGAACTGATTAATGGAGTTCCTACCCTTCATGCTTACTTTCCTAGTCTGAATGTGCCTTTCATTTTTCACTAAAAATGCCTGTTATGACCGAATTTTACAATCTTTCCTCAACCATCATCTCCAAACATTATCCCATTCAAATGTATTCTTAATGCTTTTGCTAAAACACTGATGCTAAGAGTGGCAAGACAAGACCAACCCGTTATATTTATTTTCCTGTTTTCGTATTTGAAGACCCTTTAGATCTGTAGCTGAAATGAAGAGTAAGTTTTAGATATTATGTATTATTATTCTGCATGAAGGTCTCATCAAAGGAGTTTCTGCAAGTTAATTAATCACTGAATTTCTTTTGTTCTGCCCATAAAGCAAACCATGAACGCGCAGAGTTGTAGAAAACTTGGCCATATATCATAATCTCTGTGTGCCTATGTGTGTTTGTGTTTGTGTGTATAGGACAGAGATAAATTCTGGAAGACATTTTTAAAAAAATAAGGGAAGAGTGCTTCTTTTTGTATCACATAATCATATTTCAAGTTCTATCGTCTCAAGTATTTTAAAATTAGAGAAACATGGAGCATAATGACTTGTTATTCTTATCCTCTGACTCTGAAAAAGGCTGGTAGAGCTATGTTGCGGCAGGATCTAGGACTCAACCAATATGATCTATAACAGTCAACTTTATTAGCAGAGCATCTGGATTATACAGACAGCACTCGGTACAGCACTCGGTTATGACTGGTCACTATTCACAGAGCATCTATTAATAGAACATCTGTTTACCCACAGCCGGCCTTGAAGCATCTGTTTATCCACAGCCGGCCTCTTGATGGCCTTGAGGCCTGTGCTGCTACAGACCGATCAAGTCCGTATTCAGAATGTCTGGGTTGCTCACAATATGTCCCTGTTCTTCCAGGAATCCCACAGAGTTATGTACATCTTTTTTCCCATATCCTATATACAGAAATATCCTTCAGTTACGTTAATACTTACATAAAGAGGCAGAGGGACATGTATGTAGTCTCCTATCTCCAATGATCAAAACAAAACACTAAAAGTATGCTGATTTTGTCAGTCCAGTATAAGCCCAAATACAAAGTAATCTCTGGAGTAGAGAGGCAAGTATTTTAGGATGATTTTCAGTCATTTAGGTAGGAGAAAGTTGCAGCAGACCTCCAAGACTAGTGGTTTCTAGATGTTCTCTGCATGTGTGAGGTTTGACCATATTCATCCTGTCATCAAAAATATGTCCAGAAAATGAAGGCTTAACACAGCTCTTAGGTTATGTGATAAAATTCTAATCTCCACCCATAGAAAGCAGGCAGGTAACGACAAAGGCAAGCAGCAAAGAAAGGCATATAGGAGAAGCTGAAAACTCTCTAGAGTATCACTGGAGGGTGATCGGACCATGAAAGGTCGATCTCCACACAGACACACTCACATGCAGAGGAGTGTGGAGGCAGAGGGCAGCGGGGAAGCCCCAGAGCCCCAGCCAGAGACATAAGCCCCGGCCCCGCAGGGTGTGATCACTACCGGAGATCGAGCCATAGAAGTCAGTGAGTAGTTGACATTGCCTGGGAGCCAGGGGTGTGCCTGTGTCTCTTGGAAGCAAGGCAACTGGACAAGAGGGGCCGGATGAGAAGGTCCAATCCAACTGCCAGAGGGACAACAGAGTCTGGGGGCCCACTGAGACCCCTGCTTGCATGTCCGTATAAATTGTAAACTCCCTAAAATCACTGCAACAACCTGTCTTTTTAAAGACATGCTCCTTTAAATGCTATATATTTACATCTGGTGAGAGATAATCTGCTGTCAAGCTAAACCACAAGAACATGTTTCCATATTTCTCTGGGCAGATGTTCTGACTTCAGCATGGAGACCCACATCTAGTGAACTCCATAAGTATGTGTTTAGCACAGCTACTTGTAAGTAGCAGATCTAGAATACATGAAACTTTAAGGCAATATGAGTTTTGGAGTATTATAAACTGCAGGAAAAAAGATGGAGTAGCTTTATCTGACACAAGCAGAATTTGCAATGAGGAAGAAACATCCTCGAAATGTCAATTAATGATGAATCTTGCTTTCTTTGTCAAAGATTTATCACTTTCTAAGTGAATTGTTGTTATTAATTTGGTTCTCTATATTCCAGAAGAGTGTTTTAATCGTCAAGATATGATCTCAAGCTCTCTAGAGTAAAATTCATGCTTAACTATTTAATAGATATTCCAACTGACAGAAGAAATGGAACCTAAGGTTGCCTATATAATCTAGTGGCCAGAAAAGAGTAGGGAGATCAATCTTACTCAGACACAAAAAATCCACAGTATCTATTTTGGGTTTACTATAGATTTTCTTATTTTATGAAAAAAAGTGTAAGTTCTCTTTATGACTTTATTTTACCCTTCAAAAAAAAAAAAAATCTAAATTATTAAAGACTCTTTGTTTTCTTGAAGAGGATACTTTTACACAATCTTCAAGCTGTTAATGAGCATCGGAAGTTTCTTTACTAAAAAGTTAAAAGGGAATAATGTCCAGTTAAAGAAGTACAAAATTGATATAGGAGATAAGGACTGTATATAATTAATTCTAGATCAAAATTAGTTCTAAACTCCTTTGTAACAAATATTTAATACCTATCTGTTACATGGAGTTTCACGGTTCATATTTAAAAAAATATGGGATGATAATTCTTTTGATAAATTTGCAAGCTATCAAAGCCTTCTTAGTTCTTGCTAACCTAATATTTAGAAGATACAGTATTGCATATTATGATTATGATATATACAATAAGGGTGATCTTAATTTTTTCCTAATTAATTCAATTTCATATTTGAAAACCTCTTCATCACTACATAGTGCTTTCTTACTTTTAAAATATGAATTTCAAACACATTTAGATCCCATGTTAATTTGTGTTCTTTGTTATCTATTTTTTGTATAGACTACGCTGAATCATAATGGTTGACACAGTAAATGTATGTCAACCATAGCAAGTTTAAGAAGATTGTTTTTGCAAGAAGGCTGAATGATTCATGGTTTATTTCTTCCACAACAAAACATCCTGTATTTTTCATTAATATGGCCCTCCAATGTTACAATTTAACTCTATGTAGGGTCCATAAAGTACTGAACCCTTGCAAAGGACATTAATGCATAAACAGAGAAGGACAAAAGAAAAAGATTAAGGTTGATAAGGAGTGGCCTAATAACATGCGTACTGTCTTTCTCCAGTACTAAAATATATTAGCCAACACTAACTATGATTCTACTGTTCACTGTTTTATTTACTTCCTCAATTCCATTTATTTCTCTGTGTTGTCTAAATAAAGAGTTTCATTACCCAGAAGAGTTTATAGTGCACAGCTGAAAATGAGTATTCATTGGGAGTCTGAGGAGAGAGATTTGAACTCATTCCTAATTGACACAATGCTTCACAAGTCACAGTTAGAGTTACTTTCTGCAATAAATATTTTATGTTTTGAAGAGTCTAGCAAATAGAACCTAAGTATAACTAAACAAATACTCTTCACACCTAATCATGCAGGCTGCAACTATAGCCAGTGGCACAACGTGTGCCTGTACAGGTGTACTTTTAGAATTCACTGCTTGCAAGGTGAAAAAGCAATTAATTGCTTTATTGGATGAGAAATGGCCACCTTGCCTAAAATGCTTATATTCAAATTTGTTTCAAGATTACATCCTTACCTGTCACACAATGCATAAATAGGAGCTCAGAGTGATTCAACCCGAGGTAAGAAAGAGGCATTTCCATTACTAGTAAAGTAATGCAGACAGGAAATAGTATAATACTGGGAATTTATTCTTATATATGAAATTGTTTGCTAACATTACATGCAAACAAAAATAAAGAAATAATAATATATATAAATTTTAAATACTTTGTTTTCTAAATTGTGGAAAACGTATTTTTATGTCTGCATCAAATACAGAATGAATTGTCCTATGCACAATGGGTTTGGACACGTTATGCTTATTTTATCTCCAAAGAAACACTGATTTCAGTAGGAATGTATAGGATGAGAACATGACATTGTGTGCCTTCAAATTGGATGTATCCTGCCACAATATATAACTTTTTCCTTTATTTTTAAGTTATTTCATCTTCACTAAAGAGTAATGCTAGGAACAAACTGTTATTGGCTGAGGCAATAGCTGTCTGCAAGCCATTGCATCTGAACAAAGACTGTATGGACTTCTACAGTCTCTAGGCTTTTGTTAGTGGATGAGGTAGTGAAGAAGAGTTATATTTTTGTTGCAAAAACATATTGTAACCCCTGTATTTGTACAGAATTTTGAAAAAGTATGTTCAGGAAGCATCTATAGGTTAATCAGGTCCTATTTGCAGAAACTAGCAAAATATCAATGGCAAAAGGCAAGATGTAGAAAATGGCAAAAGAAAGTATAAACATGACTGAAGGACAGAAATCACTAGTTTCTAGTGCTATCAAACACTATGAAGGGTCATTTAAAAAAGCATAAATTTCACATTTAAAGAGAATTTTCAAGTAGAGTAGCCTGATTCTTTCTTCCGCAGTAAAAATCAGAACTGTAAAGTAAACCAATCATTACTATCACAAAACTAGGATAGTCAACAGGGTTCACTTACAACTTTCTCTTCCACAAGTTCTTGTTTATAAAACCTTGACACTATATGTCGTTATGTATTATCTATGTCAGTTTAAATTCCATTAGCTTTAAATTCACTTGACACTATTCCATAAACTTACTCTACTTTGAATGAAAGTTAATATTTAATACTCTTTTCATTCTTAATTTTCTATTTTTTTTTTGTTTCATGAATCCTGAAGTATTAGTCATGTCTTTTCTGAACAAGCTTATCAAAACAGCCAGGTCGTTGTTAAGACATTTTAGTCACCTCTTGTAATGCTAGGAAAGAAAGTCAGTTTTAATACAAGTAATTTTTCTTTTTGTTGCTGAGTTGCAGGACAGGAAAAAACTGTCAAATTTTTCCTGTTCAATTTTAAATTAAGCATAGCAAAAAATAAGTAGAAAAAAAGAAGATTCTGAATTTCAGAGTAAATTTGTCATAATTATTGGATTTTATTCATACTAATTTTGTAATTCTCAAGTCCTAATTTCTAGCTTTGTGTTGTTTCCAATGTTATTTCAGAATTTAAATTCACATCCCCCAGAAAGATATTTCTCAGTTCATTTATATGCAGTTGTAAATAAAATACATAATGGATTGTATTGCGTTTGTGTGGCAAGGTTTTGGTAGCGGAAGGGCTACAACAGTGTCTTCCGGGAGAAGATGCCGGAAGCTTCCCCTGTGTCTGATAAAGCCAGTGCTACCCACCACCAGCCAAGGCCAAGCCAATCAGTGACGGTGGTAGCACTTCTGTAATGACATATTTAAGAAGGGGAAAAACTGCTGCACAACAGCATCTGGAAGAGAGGAGTGAAAATATGTCAGCTAAACAGCTCTGCAGATGCTAAGGTCAGTGAAGAAGGACAGGGAAGGGGCGCTCCAGTTGCCGGAGCAGAGACTCCCCTGCAGCCCACAGAGAAGACTGTGATGAGGCATTCTGTCCCTCTGCAGCCCATGGTGGCCTTGGGGGAGCAGATCTCCAACTGTAGCCTGTGGAGGAACCCACGCCAGAGCAGGTAGATTACCCAAAAGAGGCTGTGACCCTGCCCCTGTGGGAAGCCCACACTGGAGCAGGCTCCCCACAAGAACTGGGACCCTGTGAAGAGAATCTCATGCTGGAGCAGGTTTGCTGGCAGGACTTGTGACCCTGTGTGGGACCCACGCTGAAGCAGCCTGCTCCTGAAGCACTGCACCCTGTGGAATGGACCCACACTGGAGCAGTTTATGAAGAGCTGCAGCCCGTGGGAAGGATCCATGTTGGTGAA
>Ga0181612_157846_pt1 | contig 14568 bp, 10 predicted proteins | sample HoacroProtozoa21_FD_119630 | JGI IMG/M metagenome (GOLD analysis project Ga0181612, IMG submission 119630) | Hoatzin crop microbial communities from Cojedes, Venezuel. Combined Assembly of Gp0051906, Gp0051904, Gp0051908 | reverse complement strand
GTGACCGGCGTGATATTCGTCAAAAAACGTGATTAAGTCTAGCAGAAGGTAGAACGTGGAGTCAACTGATTTCTTTGCACTTATCCCCTGAGCTTTGTACCTGAAACAAATTGTTTTAGAATCTTATTGAGCAAAATGGCAACGATTTATAAACACGCTCTCACAATTCTTGGAAGCGAAGACATCCAGCACAAGGACAGAAGGCATCTCACAAAGGACAGCTCTAGTTTTCCTTAACCACGAGGCAGAATTTTCACAGGTTGGGGCTTTTTTAAAATACTTTTATTCACTTCTAGTTTTCCATCAAATCCAGCATTTCCTTTCAATTGTTTACACTTCCCATATGCATGGGGAAAACGGTGACAGGAACTAGAGACCCGCAAGGCAAGCGCTGTACTAGCACGTTTAACACGCTGCTTCACAGCGGACAGTTCTCCAGGAGAACTGCCCGCTTCAGGCAAGAAGTTAAGACTTAAAAATGGATTAGACGCTTCTGCGTGCTCTCTTCAGCTGCGCTCGCTAGGAGATGAATTGGAAGGCTGGCTGCTCTCACTCCCAGCAGCACAGGGTCAGCAAGGAGCTCCTTCCTCAAGGCAATAGTAAGAGCAGTCAAGTGCACGGCACACACTGTGCACTGTGCTGCTGCAGAGGAGGAAGCCAGAGAGCCTCTTGGCCTCTTCTGTCGGGCGTCTCCCCTGTCCAACATATCACAAGAACGCACAGGAGGAAAGCTGCGTCGCTACAGTACTGTCTGCAGTACGGGACATGAAGAAAAGCCCTGTATGACATTTAATTGCCAAGAAGATCAGCTACTCAGAATTTTTCTGGCTTTGCAATCATGAAGGTCTGCAGCTGCAAAAGGGCATTATTGAACAGCAATATTTAATGCTCTCATACAGATCAAAGCAGGTAGCTAACCAAAGCCCATTAAGCCTTTGCTGAGGCTTAAACTCAAGCCATAGGTTTAATTCTCCTTAATGTCTGCTACCAAATGAGCCTGAGTCAATACGGCAACAATTTGCACTCAGCCTGCAGCCTGACTAAATGAAGGAAAGGCTGACCGAAGGAGTGACTGGCAAATGCCACTTGTTAAAAGCGGAAAGGCAAAAGCCTCTGACTGAAATCAATACATTTCTGTATTTGTCTTCCCAATTTTGAAGTGGCAGCAAGCATGCTTGGTTTATTTTTGTTCTCTCCCCACTAGAACAGTTGAAGAAAAGCAGCAAGACGTTTCTCACAGGTACCCACATTTTGCTCTAGTAAAATACAGAAATTGTCCACGGCAGTCACTGTGACAAGATGCACCAAAAGAAGATGGTTTATAAAAAATTACCAAAGCTATTTTGCAATTACAACCTTTCAGAAGCAGGTTATTCCTAACTTCTAGCTGCTAACGAATCTTGAGCACTGATGTCTCTCAGACACGTATCCTAATCAGCACACCGACACTGCAGGTGACAGTCCTTTTGGTCACTTCCATCTCTCTCTTTTCTAAACACCGCATTCCTAAAGGAAGAGGCTATGGAAATGAGATTCGCTGGTTACGTGACCCATATATATACACCTCAGCTTCGATATTCCCTTTTCAGCTTTCATTAAAGCAGCAGTGAAATGAAGTTTTCAGACAGCTACTGAACTCGCTGCTCTGCTGTTACAACTCTGAATTACTGGTTTTGTAGTGCTCTCTTAACACTGTTTCAGACAAATGAATTGTGTGCAATGATTCAGCAACTGTTCTATTTTGCTTTAAAAAAACCCACAACTATCTAAAGCATACAATTCATTGTATTTATTGCTCCTTAACGGACTCTGTCTCCAGCTGGCAATCTTGCAGTTCCCTTTTCCCGATTCACCTACAGGCAAAGCTTCTTGCCAAGTTTACCTGCCCTGTCCCTGAAGATCACATTTCTGGTTTCAGTACTGCAAGCTATCACAAGCAGGACAGGGTAAATTCTGACCTCTTCTCTGTCTTCCTGAATACATCACTGTGGATGCCACAGTCCAGTCAGCAGAAACAAAGTCAGGAACTTGTACTCGCTGAACTGACAGTTCCAGGTCAGGTCCAGGAGAATCACCCAGTCCCGCTCCCTTGTCTTACCTCTCAGCAATGGAATGGGCCATGTTCTTCAACCGCTCTTTGTTCGACTGGGGAGTGCCAATCTGGGGAACGACGGGACTGAGGAGCTTGTTCATCAGTTCTAAAACTTTGTCAGGGTTCTGTTGGTATTAAAGTTACACACATATAAAAGGTGCACGATGGGACATAAGTGTTTTAGTTTCACTGAAAAAGCAGAAAGGTCTCATGCAGTGGTGCCTAGTGCAAGCTCACAGATGCCTGTCTCCCACATAGAGTCAAGATCCTATTAGCTATGAGCAACATAGTGCTGCTGGCTCACGTGAAAAAGTATCTTCCCCTACTCTTCCACTAAAACAGTGGCTATGGTTGTATCCGCTTTTATTTCAAATATATTTTGAAAGGAAACAAGAGTACTCACTACAAAGCCCAACTATTTTATACTTCAATTCAACACCTATGAAAATTGAAGGGCACACTCCAGGTAAATAACTTCACCAGCCAGAAAAAAATCAGGCATGGGACAATCTCTTCAAAACACCACATTGATCAAGGACCAGGATGTCTTAAATCACAATGGGATGGAGCACAAACCAGCTGGGTTTGCTCACTGAAACCCCTCTCCATGCAGCCAATGGCTCTGCTTTAACAGCAGCCGAAACCATCTGCTTGAATATCGGCAATTCAGTCTCCAAGATGAAACTTAACCTCTTAATCACAGGGAGAAAGTTTGGGAACAAAAATGGTGAATCAGGAACATATTCAAGGGAGCACACAGAAGATATATTTACCTTTGCAAGGTCATAGAGCTTTGCAGCTTCCTCAAACAATCCTTTATTTTCTGCTGCAGAAGCCACTTTGTTAATAATGGGTTTTGTGTCACTTGTAAACTTGTCTATCACTCCAGGCTAAAGAGGTGAGATAAAAACGAAAGGAGAGAAGAGAAGTCAGAATGCTTAAAAACTTCTGAATATTCTGTCAAGGCAATGAATATTTTACGCGTTAGATTATGATTAGAAATGGCCTGAACATTTCCATGGAAATGCGCAAAAGGGACATGTTAAAAATAGAAACAGCTCTTGCGAGAGAGACTTTCTTCAAAACAGAGTCAGCACCGAGACATCTGCAGTTTCCAATTCATCCAAAATGACCCAGATAACAGGTCTAATTCTACATTATTTTAATTGCTGATGACACATTACAGAAGAGAAGAAAACACAAAAGACTTCAGCATGTAATGTGCCGGGGGCTCCAGCGATGCTGTGTGTGTATATTGGCACGACAGGTTGCAAGTGAGATCTGATATGGATAAATGAAAGGGTGACGAAAATTTTAAAAGAAACAATAAACACAAGTGGAATAAAAGAGAGGAAAGTCAAGCATATCTGGAAAGGATTTTACTGTAGCTGAGGATTTAAATATAAGACTATATCATCTAGAAGAATTTATTTTAAAACTAAGATTGCTGGTTTCATGCCAAAGAAACACAAGAATACAGTTACTTTTAAAAGGAATTCAGTAAAGTCAAGAAAACAGCATTCACCACTAGGGGTATAATCTAAAACCTCTCTATCTTACAAAGAAGTGTAAAACGAAAACACATTTGTAAAGATTACTGAGTTACCTTGCTCTTGTGTGTGCAATCTCACTGCTTTTAAACCGACAGAAAAAAAAATCTAAAAGAAAACTCCCACCAGAAATAACTTTTTTCCTCTTCTCCCCCCCCCTTTTTTTTTTGACAGTAGCATGATCGCAGCATGAGCCCTAATCTTAAGACTTAAATGGTTCTGGAGCCTGCTTTACACAAAAAGCTGCCAATGTTGCTGCAGTGAACAGAAAAACTTCATTGATTACCTAAAATCTTAATCATTTGCACGCGCTCTCCTCTTTTCAGGTGAAACCTTCAGGTTTCCTTCATCTTCTGACCACGTAAGCTTCCATTTCACTTTTAGATTACTGCTTTTACATCAGAAGTAAGATCTATCACAACTAAAAATGGCTGATCTTCAATCCAATACTTGCCCTCATTTATATGGAGAGGACATATCAGTTGTGGCTATGCCTGTGGTCTGTTAGTCCTTGCTCCATTAATTACAAGAATTTTTAATGGGCTGCAATATGTTTCTCCTCTGAGGCGAGTGAGGATAATGTCATATAGATAGTTTTCATACACACCCCCCCTCAGTTAACAGAACAATCTCATACCCACTTATAAGCAAGGCATTTTTACTAATAGCTTTTTACTCACGCTAAACTCCACTTCCTACTGTACAGATGAAATTCTGACCTCACTGAAGTTACCTGATGTCATTTGTTTCTTTAATTACTGTTTCTGTTAGGGCACATCACAGATTATTCTGTGAAAGGATCTCATATTTGGAGAACCTGTAGACATTCAAACACAGTAATAATCTGGCTAGTGAAAAATAAAGAAAATCAAGATAGCCTCATGACTACTTTGGAAATCAAACATAGTTTGTACTTTTAATGTAAAATATAAACATAAATCGTCAACTTACCTTCCTACTACCATCGTTTTCCAGCTTTCCAAGAATCATATCAAACTGTATTCATACAGATGTAAAGTAAGAAAAAAGGAAACAAAAATAGAGATATGAACTTCACATATTTCACAGCATATTTACAAAGTACAAAGGTGCAGTCATGGGTGAATGAAGAACAGCGATCAATGTAAAAATGACTGATATATCAATAACAGGCAAAAAGACGTGATTAAATATCTTCACAATGGCCACTGTGAGATCTCCCGTCATCTAGGCCTGCATCAGGCAGAAAGAGTAAACAACTATTTAAGACTGTCCTGCCTAATAAAGATTTCAATGAATAAATTAATTTCAGTTTAAGTGAGGAAGGCAAAACATGGCCAAACATACCTCTCTGCTTTCAATTACTAGCTCACTAACACAACGCAAGAACATATTCTCGCCTTGGCTGTCCTTCTCATTCCTAAAAAAAAAAAAAAAAAAAAAGGAAGGGGGAAGGTACTTTTGTTTCTAAGGACTTCCCAGACAACAATAATTATGGAGTAGTAACTAGGAGAAAATTGAGATACACATAAAAGCTCCTACCTGAGAAAGTAAAAATACTGCAGAGCTTCCCTTGGATCTGTTGATTCAAACTTACGGGTGTAAAGCATCAAAAGCCGCACAAAATTTAGACGCCTGATCCCAGGAGGGTCACCAGCCTCATGGCTTACTACAACGGCAGAAACAACACGATCAGAGAATCCAATGCCAGGAAACGTTGCTCTGATCTTCATCTCAAATCAGTCAGAGCCATGACTCCAGAGCTCTAACGCAACTAAACCAATTAACTTTTAGGAGATTGTTCTGATAAATGCTGCTTGTTCGATCAATTACATAGACCTTCAGTGTCTACAGAGTATTCTGTGGGCTCACAAAATACTTCTTTATTGTGAAGTAAACGTGAAGGACTTACATAGCTGCGCACTCTGCCCAGAAGATTTCAGGAGCAATTTTAACTCAAACAGGACCAATGCAACATGAATAGCATGACAACGCAAGCGCTCTGTCCGGAAGAGAAAAGCAATCGCAGCTTCAAACTGTGCTGTCAAGAACAGTACTTGGAAGTAGAGGAAAGGCTGCTGGTTCACTGCAAAATGTGATTCACCTGAAAAAAAACCAAACACCACACACACAGAGCATAAGTGAAAATGATTTTGCAATCAGAGATCACTGCCAGCGGGTGCTTCCTGTCACAGTGCATCACTATTGTTTATTCAGTGAAAACAGAAATAAACACACTAGACAAAACTGAATACCTAAATCACACAGCAGCGGCTTATCTAACTGCTTCACTGCAAACATATCACAAAAGACCACAACATAAAGAAGTACTGAGCAAGTGAAAGAGAATAAACACTTACTCAAAAAAGTACCTTTGTTCTTTTCAGACAATGAACCAATCGACTCTGACAGATTTCAATAGATTCTCTGAAGACCACAACTTTTTGTCTTCATTTATACTTATGCCAAGTGGTACAAATAATGCTACAAACCTGAATTTTGCTACTTGGTGACACCACTAGTAGATTATTCTATTTCTTTTCCACACATTTTTATCCGGGCGTGAGTGATGCTACAAACTAGAAGGCTGTGGAGAATGAAATTCGTCACATTTTAGATAGTCCAAGTGACCTAATTTTCATTGATTGGAATATGACTACAGGAAAAGGTGCTCTCTTGGGCTGCAGATGTTCCTGAAGAGGAAGGAACTGTGTTTTGGGTCCCCAGAAAATCACTTGATATAGTAATTTAAGGGAAACAATGAACAACTGATGCATGTAGGGAAAGCCTTGGAAATACATGCCTACATCAGGTAATGATTGCTTTTCTGTTCTGTATTCCAAGAGTTTGAAGTTCTGCTAAAAGACCGTAGTGTATTTATGGCAAGAGAAAGCAATCCATAATTTCATATGGATAAAATACAACTAGCAGCCATGTCATTCATAGATGAATATTCACTCTCTGGATTGCTGGGAACACACAGGCACTCACTCCTTGTGTCTTACTGAAGTCTGCCATCACTCTAGGGAAGCAGGCTGTCCATGACCCCCTAACAATGTCAGTCGCTAGTGGAGAGCTGCAGGGTTTTATGTGGAGTCTAGGGTTTGTGTAATAACAACTGGAAAGTGCCCTGAGCAGAAAAGCAGAGCCCCAAGCAACATATGTCTTTGTGGTTTCTTACCATAGTCTTCTAGCAGCTGCTTCTGGAACTGTGACAACGTTAGTCGGTCTTGTGGAGAACTTGCGCCATTGTCATCAAAACACACTTGGTTCAACTAGAAAACGCATCCAAAACAAGAAGCACAAATATTTCAACTTGAAGGGATGCACTCAGAAGATACTCATTCCATCTGGAGCCCCTCCTAAGAGTTGACCAACTGACTAGAAACTACTTGTAGTCACAACGTCAGGAAGCAAAAGATCTCCAACGTAGCAACAGCAGAAATCCATGCAGACAGAACCCAGGGGTCCTTCTGTATTTGTCCAGGACATCAAACCCCAACGCTGGGTCTCTGAATAGTCAGGAAGCAATAATTAAAAGCAATATTTTTTTACCCGGTCTTAACAAATACATCATTCTACTCCCTCTTTCTGATAAAGGAGAGAAATGGATACTGACCAGTACCTATCATGCCCCCACCAAAACTGTAAGGACTTTGGACTATAGAGACACAGACAGCGTCGTCTTCTGCCAGCTGACACCACCATTTCAGCCATAATCCATCCAGAAAGGAAAATTCAAAGGATCTTCACTGTAGCAAACTAACACTACTTGTAAAAACAGCTGACAAAGATCAGTGCCAGACAAAGAACATAACCCTTCCAAAGACAAGTGTCCCCAGAGTAACACCCGATAGTACAGAGGGTACAGAGCAGCCCTAGGACTCGGCTTCTCAGCCCTTTGCTATCTGCAAGGTCAAGTCTGCACTGACACAGAACCAGAGACCTACAAGCAGGGGTTTAGCAGAGCAGTGCAGAAATGCAATACCATTTCGACCTGTTCTAAAAACACAAAATAAACCAACAAACACCACCTCAACACCAACACCGCACTTACTTTTAGCCAAAGATAATCTTCTGTTTTATCAGCAACTTCACTCTGGTTATCTGTAATGTCACAACGGCCGATAATACAATAAACAGCCCTTTTGTACGGGTCAGTATTATTTCTCAGAGCTCGTCTGTAATGAAGACGCAGTTTATTTTCTGTGGCAGGAGATAGTCTAAGGAAAAAAAAAGATTGAACGAAAAGACATGAAGCCCATCTTTCCCCATATGAGGAAACCTGGCTACAAATCAATGTCAATAGGTGCATATTTGTTGTCGCACAGCAAAGGCATAACGACAGTAAGTACTGGTCGATACTTTTTGCACCTTCTATTTACATCTGTTGGCAAAAATTTTGTACACATGAATTTAAATGTAAAATTACAATTATGGAGTATCATCTTCAAATACCCATTGCATGAAAAAATAAAAAAATAAATCAGATGACAGCCTCTTTAAGGGTGCATTAATACTGTGGTAGACGAGCTATTTTTGTCTGACTGCTATTTTATCTTTTCAGAAAGACAGCGAGCTCACAAAGTCGCTGGAACTCTTTTGAGTAGTAGCTAACAAGTAAGCAAGTCGTTGTACCATGAAGTCTTTCAGAAGAGACATTTTCATCTTTATCAGTGAACACTGTCATAATGTTTTTATTGTTCTTGTCATTATTTCTTGTACCCTCTTGTAGAGAATTTTACTGAATCTGTATGTGTTCTGAAAGTGAATACTGAAAGTGTTCTCCTGGACTAAGACACTGTTTGTCAAATCTGTAGGCAGAGCACCTTTTCACAGCTGTAACAAAACCAAAATAAATTAATTATACTGTATGTCATTAAAGTGTTTGTAATGAAAAAAATGACAGTACCTTCACTAAGGTTTCTGGAACAATCTTACTATAATGAGTACTCTCTCTACAAACCAGGTTAATTTCTAGAAGAATAACATGGCATACACTACTCTAAACGGCACTATGTTTTTTTTCCCCGATCAATTTGTTGGTTTTTTTACACATGCAAACAGATCTGTTCTTGCTCACATTTTCATACCTGAAAAGCCCAAATATATTCAACATATTGCAGGATGAGGGCTTCCCACATAAGAGCAAAATTGTCATCAGCTGAGGCGGGATGTTACAGGTTCACGTCCTGGCACTTACCTGGGCCCTCCAGTTTCCCCCAGTTTCAGCCAGCAGCTCAGCACAGTGCCATTCCCCTGAAGGTAGCATAGTTATAACGCAATAGCCGACTGTGTGCTTGTTTGAAATTCATTGCAAGGGGAAAGACAAACGAGATCACCTAAAACACCGCGGCAGAGTTCGAACCACACCTTAAGATGCACCAACTCAACTGTCTGAAGCCACATAATCAGTAGCTTGGCCTCTATCAAGTGATGGATAGCAAAAACTGGACGAGGAGAATAAACACAAGAAAGATGTGAGAGTGAATGCCTCTAAAGGCCTCTAACACACGTTACTTGCTTTTATTGTGTGGCATTCTTACGAACACAAGCGTAGTAAAAGCGTTCCCCAAAGGAAATTCAACTAAAAGAAGTGATGGGGGAAATAAAAAGACACAGGATTGGTGACAGCAGACAATCTGATCTGCTGTATGCAGTATCCTACTGTTACACAGGGCAGACCCCGTGGTAAAAAAGCAAAGCCACACCACTGTATTATTTTTGAAATGTAAATTTTTGCGTATTTTCAAACAATTCTTTCTCTATGGAGATTTCTAGACTTCAAAGTCACAAATCAAAATATGCAAGCTTCTTATATGTGATTTAGGCAGGTGTGCTGGTTTTGGCTGGGATAGAGTTAATTTTCTTCACAGCAGCTAGTATGCGGCTATGTTTTGGATTTGCGCAGAAAACAGTGTTGATAATACAGGGATATAACTGGGGTTAAACCATGACAGTAGGCGATACAAACACCAGGCAGCCATCACCAGCCGAAGAGACCCGAGCTGCTTCTATTTCTACCAAGCTACTGATTATTTCACTCCTCCACAGCAATTCTCACCCCTCACAAAGATCTTTTCTAGTTCCCAATTACCTTCTATCTTTACTGTGCATGTACTCCTGAAACCAGGTTTTGAACTCTCCCAGCTGGTGCTGTGCCCGTTTCACCACATGCATGGCTGCAGTCAAATCTCCACAGCGCATGCAGTAGTAAATCAGTGCCCAGACAGGATGGCCTTCCACCTCACCATCCTGAGAATAAAGTAAGAAATAATTAATTTTTTTTTAAAAAGCAGTATATTTGAATTAATTTTCTTTCTAATTTGCCTTATTATTTCTGCCCTTATACCCACACACTGAATTTGGTAAAAAATTCTGTTTGTGTTACAGAATCCAGAGGTCATGAGGCTGAAGTCCTGTGAAAGCTGTGCACATCCCAGCAGCAAAGGATGGGACTCTCTTCTGCTTGCCCAAATTTCATTCTGAGGGATGCTCCGACAATCACAGAACTAGCATGCAGGTATCCTCCCCACCCAGGAGGGACTGGGGTTAGATCACTGAGGTATTAAAGACATTTGTATTGAAACAGAAAGACATCCAAGTAAACATGGATCTCAGCAGGTAAGAAGAGTACAGCTAGACAGTCGCCAGTGTTATAACTTATTATTTCATTTAACTTCTAATTTTTCAACCCAGCCTGCCTGTTTATCTGGTAATTTTGTAGGTGCACTTTCTGTTACATGCAGGTGAGCAGGATTTTATTCAGATTGCTAAATAAAGGGCTTGAGCTACAATTCAGATTAATTCATTACACATTTGGTCATTAACAACTGGTGTCACCATCTTAAAATAAGTGACAAAAACAGAGAAAAAGCAAAACATGGAGATTACATCACAATGTATTTTAATACTTGCTTGCTGATCTCTAACAAGACTACCAGAAGAGACCATAAATTTTAGAATTTAGAACTCAAACTACTGGGCACCACCACACTTCGGAACTAGCTCTGAACTCAAAAGTGGTTTTGTCCATTATCTCCCATTTTCCTAATGAAAAATTCTCACGAAGGAATAAGAGCCTGTTCCCTAAAAGCAATTTAAACAACAGAAGAACTACTGGAGGCTGCCCTAGTTTCCTGGCTGTGCTGGAGCAAACAGATGTGTGGTGGTGTTCTAGCTCAGTTGCTTAAAGTGATGGACATACCTGGAGACCAGGGACAGGCGCAGGGAGTTTGATGTTCAAGAAGCTGTGGACTAGTTGGTAGGTCCCTGGGACTCCACCCAGCTGCGCCTGGTGCAAGTTGCCAAAGACTGTCACAAAGGTGTAATTTTTGTAACTGGAAAACAAGACAGGCAAGCCAAACGGGAACAGACTGAAATATATTTGCTACAAAAACATCCACTGTCTTTCAGATCCAACAGAATTAGCAACTTAAAGCAAATGACCTTGATGTTCAAACATGATCATAACAAAATCAGGCGAAAGCTTCTGTCGATTTAGAAAGGTCCTTTTATTCAGCAGTCTCATGAGAAACCATGTTTGGAGTCTGTGGTGTATCGCTCCAGGTTCAAGTCTACCATGAGGTCCTTCTCATTAGGGTCTCTTAGTACTAAGTTAAACTCAATTACTTAACTGGCAAAAAGCTTTTCCAGCCTAATGCTTTAACTCTCAATCCTGTCACAAAAGAACAGTTAAACACTGCAGATGTGTTTGTCTCTCCTCCCTGCCCTATGGACAAATACAAACCTAAGGACCATGGAACTACCAGAAGGAAATCACAGAGAAAAAGGGAACTTAGAGAAAAACAACTGGTAAAGGGAGCTTTGACAACACCCTGTCAAATAACCCATCAAAGCCACTAATCAAGGCAGACCAGTTTAACAAGTATTCACGCTTAGAAGCAGGAGTCTCAAAAGTCTGCACACTGAATATCTATATAAGCAGCAGCAGTAAATCAGATGAAGTTCTTTTTTTCTCTGCAGCACGTGATACTCGTGCACCACCAGCCTACAAAACTGAAAGGCTGTGCTTAACGTAGGCAAGCGTCAGTGTATCTTGATAACTAACAACATTAATGCTGAGTTAAGCACACGCTCCTCAGGGCTTAGATCACAGTTGCTCCAAAGCAACTAATGCACGAACAGCTGTGAGCAGCATTACATCTCCCTGTACGCGTGAGGGGCTGGTGAGGCATGGAAACATCTCAACATTAGCCAATTCCTGCTAGAAAAGCAAAGCTACAAAAATCACAAGGTTGGGGTTTTTTTTTTGAAAAGAAAACACCCAAGCCTGAAGAGCGCAGTTTCCACAACTAGGAGGGTTGAGGGGGAACTATATGTAACTAATTCCTAATATCAGTTAGCAGGTAACAGCACTGCAAAAATTTCGCAACCTGGATATCTGGCAAATCACGTTAACAGTCACTGGCTCATCGCACACTGCTGAGACCGAGGAACTGGAACCAGAAGATCCTTCCAGTGTGTCAGTTCATCCACACGCAGGCGGACACACCGCCACCACCCCTGGGTGACAGCAAGTGCTGATGAGGTGTGGCAACCAACTGCCAGGGGCCAAGAAGGGGCCGGGCCAGGAGGTAAAAACATCTCTTCCCAGGGTGCTGTACCAGAGCACAGCACTTTCTGTGCTCAGATAGCAGACCTGTGGCTGTAACAAATGCCCACGCACTACACCGCAGCTATTGTTTGCTTTGCACTGCTGCACTAGCCCACGGGCGTTACATTGGCAGCTACCAGATAAGAGACACTGCAATATCCACGTGTGCAGTGAATAGGTAATATGGCCGTCCAGGCATTCAGCTTTGGGCTGCTCCACAGCCTGCAATTCTCCAAGGATTTTCTTGGTCAAGGAGCTTCGGCCCCCATGATACTTGGTGCTACAGACAGTAAACCACTTTCCAGAGTGAAAAATCACAGCTAGATGTCTCAGCTTCAGCCTCTTCAAATTTCACAACCACCTTTCAGTGTAGAAGTAGCACGATCAGAACCTGACTCACTGCACCAGATTTGTCCCCAGTGCTGTCCTCACTTCCCCCCAGCACTGGCTGCTGACATTGATCAGCAATCAGAAAGGGAATACATAGAAAAGGGGAAATTTTTCTGCAGAGAGGAAATAGAGCTCTTTCCACATGTGAAAAATCTTCACGTATCACTATGACAGACATAGAATATTTAAGGGCAACATAGAAGAAAGAATAAAAGGTCTTCGTGTCTTCTAAACAACCTCCCCATGGATCTGAGGACTTTTTAATGAGAACAGTTTTTAATCAAAACAGTTTTATACTCAAGCGGTTGCTCTAAGCCCTACAGAACAGAAAAGACAGGCAAGTGACACTTCTGTGAGCAGCACGAGGTAGCTGACTTGTTAATAGCTTTGTGTGCACTACAAAGTTATTCTGGTTTATTATTAGGGAACTCTAATAAACTGTGCTACCCAGAGCATTCACCTTACCTTTGTTCTAGGTAGTGCAGAGCCTGCCTCACGAACTCCATACGCACCTCCATGTTGGTCCGGACTTTCAAGGCATCGCTAGCAGGAACCAGGGTAACATCGGTCATTTGTTTCACCATGGCCCACATCTCAGAGATGTTCTATAAACAAGCCAGTCCATGCAGAAGTGATTAGTACAGAGACGAACAAGCAACATTGCTTTGAGCTACGTGGCGTTTTGATGCTTAAGAAAAGCATAAAAACACAAGAGTAACGTCCGTTTAGATTTGTAACGCAGTTATTCAGTGCAGTCATGAAGGTCAGCCACTTCTGTCCTGCAGAATTCAAATTTCCCAGGCTTCTCTGTATAATCCTTGTGCAAGAAGATGCCTATAAATATTGGACCTGCAATTGTCACCAGGATCAACAACAATTTCCAAAACTAGGCTGGGTACTTGGTGCTCAGCCTCCTTGTCCATTTCCAGTTCATACCTCCCACTCAGTAAATACCACAGCAACAGCAGCTTTCCCTATAGGCAACTGCAATTAGAAAGCTGTGCAATCAGCTGTGATAAGAAATATCTAACAGACACTGATCACTTAGACAAAGCCTGAGGTCTGAGAAAGGTTAAAAATTATCCAGGTCTGCTCATTCACAAGGATGAGATCGTATCAGTGTCTACAGCACTAGGGTATCCCTGCTGAAACAGCAAAATACTGAGCAGTGACAGCACTGTCAGCTTTAGCAAGGGCAGCTGTTTGCTCTCGGTGCTTCAGAGCAGCAAAAACACTGAAACTCACCCGGCTGTCCCTAGCCAAATGAACACAGCTGTTCAAAGCAAAGGTGAACAGCTGTAAATCAGATCTGATTGAAGCATTTGATCCTCAGTTCCTGAACAGCTTTTTGCTCTCCCCATTTACAAAGTTTATTCATGACTTGGCCCTCCTGCAGTATTCCCCTCCAAGCATTTCTCAAAGGTGGCCAGGTTTGTGCATTGGGTTTTTTTGGGTAAATCAAGGCAATTCAGTTAAAGGAGTGGGGAAAAAAAGAAAAGCAGGTAGATCGTTGGTTTAAAGTCAATCCTAGGGGCTTTATGCTTTGCTATGGGAGCCTATTTCAGCTCTAGCAGGGTCTGAAAACCCTTCACTTACAACTAAAGACATTGAAAGGATATTACAGAATCACAGAATCACAGAATGGTCGGGGTTGGAAGGGACCTCTGTGGGTCATCTAGTCCAACCCTCCTGCCGAAGCAGGGTCACCTACAGCAGGCAGCACAGGGCCTAGTCCAGGCGGGTCTTGAATATCTCCAGAGAAGAAGACTCCACAGCCTCCCTGGGCAGCCTGTTCCAGGGCTCCATCACCCTCAGAGGGAAGAAGTTCTTACACATGTTCAGACGGAACTTCCTGTGCATCAGTTTGTGCCCATTGCCCCTTGTCCTGTCACTGGGCACCACTGAAAAGAGTTTGGCCCCATCCTCCTGACACCCACCCT
>Ga0181612_100711_pt1 | contig 14569 bp, 8 predicted proteins | sample HoacroProtozoa21_FD_119630 | JGI IMG/M metagenome (GOLD analysis project Ga0181612, IMG submission 119630) | Hoatzin crop microbial communities from Cojedes, Venezuel. Combined Assembly of Gp0051906, Gp0051904, Gp0051908 | reverse complement strand
GAGAATGCCACCTTTATGATCTGTTATCTTCCTCTGCCAGCTTCAGTTTGACATTTCATGAAAGCTGGGTTGGGCAATTCATTTTAAGCTTAGTTTTGGACTTAGTTATCAAAATAGGACAGTAAAGCTCTCAAACATGCTGTATGTTCTTGGAAAACACAGCAGAAAGACAAATATTTCACTTGGACTGAAAGGAGATGTAAATCTCACACAGAATGCCTGTCAGCAAATTTAGCTAATATGCTAATTGTCTGAGGAGTGGACTGATGGGATATCCTGTCTTAAGACCTTAATGTGGAAAAATGCGTATCTGTCTTACACTGTAAAAGTCATGTTAAGAAGATTCATATACCCACTGCAATGTTTGTCTAATCACAGAAATAGTTTTGGTATTTATTTATTTATTTTTAAAGGGCTAATTTATTGTTTGTATCTTTTAGTTTGGCCAGAGAGTGTTCAGAAACTGAGTTCTGACTGGGATTAACACTAGGACGATTAAATATTTTTGAGCATATTGTTTTAATTGATGACAGCTTGCTAAGCAGAGGCAGTATTTATCTAGAGATTACAGGGCCAGTACTAGGGCATGGAGAATTCTTCAGTCCTGTTTCCACAGATTATACAAATGCATCCCACGGGATGTGATGCTCAGTGCTTAATCAGTCCCTATTGATATAGTTGGAAGTAAGGACTCCACCAAAGGCTGTGGAATAGGCAGCACATGCAACTTACCTCAAAGGAGATGCTCTTGCTTCTTTCCTGGGTACACCCAAAGTAGCTGCCTGTTTCCAGCCAGACAGCTGCTGTTCTCCTAGTGCTGCAGAACTGGCTGCCTTTTCCCCACTGGGAACCCATCTGAGATACATATAAGCATATGTGACTGACCTTCAGACCCTGTGAAAGGGGACACCAGAGCCCATGACAGACTCTCTGTGAGTGTGTCTCTCAGGAGGCCACGAGGAAGGGCAAGCACGTGGGAAGAGGAGGTTAGTGCAATGCAAACTACAAAAGATGAAGGTTTTTTATTCTGTGGTATTGTCAGCATGACACTCACCAGGGTCTGGGGAGTCTGGGAGCTGAAGAGCTAGCCATTCTGTTAGCAGTGCATCATATTTTTCAATCACTGCAAGTCCATTTTATAGTACTTTTTAGGCACTCCAGCTACTACGAGTTTTAAACTTTTTAGGAAACAATCAGCACTAAACATGAAAAGACAATCACGCCACTAGCACGCCCAGTACTTCAGGAGCAGAAGCATCTTGTGTTTCAGAAATTCCCAGAAGGTGTCTTGTTTGCATCTCTTTCCCATCAAGGACTGTGGACCAAACAGTGTTTGGAGACTAAACCCCCAGGATCAGCCTGACATGTTTGTACAATCCTCACAAGTGGTTGTACTTTAGGTGTGCTTCCCTCTGATGGAAAGAAGGCCACATATAAAGTTCAGTTTTCTCCCAAAGCATTGTGGAGATCACCACTTTGCATAGGTGGATGGTGTTCAGAGCTCATAAGAAGTGCAAAAGGGAAGGTAATTTGAACATTATGGAGGCACAATTCTCCTTTTCTGTGAGGTTTTTAGCTTACTGGTGCCGAACAAATGTGGCCAAAGTCTGCTCGCACTGCCCTTGGTCAGTCCCACTGATTTTACAGCAACAATTTCCAAAACGAAGTGATTCGAGGTAACCATTGCTCCTGCTGGATTCAGCACCACTGTGTTACATTCGCTTAAGCTCATCTTTCTGTGAAAACACTGCACGCTTGAAGAAGAGCCTGAAAATAAAGTTTGGGAGCCCTCCTTGCTATAGGATAATTGCTCTACTGCCTGCAGACGTTTTGCACAGCTGTGAATTAGTTATAGACTGGAAGATTCATTGATATATCCATTTTAATAACAGGCAAAACCGGCTTATCTGTAGCACAATGGACTTCCAGAGTTATTTTTTCTGCTCAGTGGACATTATAATAAGCTACAACAGTATTACTAGAATAGGTATTTTTTCAGAGCTCTATGAAATTTGGAGTATTTGTGCATCTCTCATAAAGAAATCTTTTATCCGATCAAGCTTACTGATGTCTCTCAAATTAATTAAACTGAGAAATATCCTTGAAGTCAGAAGCATTCTGTCTGAGGATAAACAGAACATACTTTTAATTGCTTTTACATTTATAAATAAAAATAATTTTTCAATATTAGAATGGCTATACCTCAGTGAGGAACAAAAAAGTGTAGAAAAATATATACCTTTCCTGAGCCACTGCTGTGACTGTTTTCCTGTCAGGTTGGCAGAGGAATAGAAGGAGGCCTTTCCTTTAACTGTGGGGGAAAAGTCTTTGGTTGTGTCAGGTATGGACACTTTCAATATAGAAAGGTAATACATTGGGAAAGTTTTTGTCTGGTTTGGTTTTTATGAGGAAAGTGACATAAGGTCGTAAATGAGACTTGCAGCCTTATTAGAATTTGCATGAAAATAAGAGTAGATGTCCTGCAGGATGGTCATATGCATTATACATTTTTTTTCTAAGTAGCCACCACAACCACCAGAGCAGACAGTAGATGTCAAATCCTTTTTGTTGCTTTTCTTTCCAGAACAATAATAGTGACGCGGAAACAGCATTTGGTTTTTCTAAAGTTATATTAGACATATCTGATCTTCATGTTTGCAGTAATCTGGCTTTGGCAGGCTTTTTAAAGACGGGTTAGGGAGTATTACATTAGACAGTGGTGCTAGGCAGCCAAACTTATGATATTTTGCAGTTCCAGAAAAGAAAGTTCAACATAGCCAAGACCTGAACAGAACAGATATTGTATACTAAAACAGGCTGGAAAACTTGAGAGAAACATCCAAGCATTGCCCAACCGAGCGATTGCACCGGCAGCTTGCATGGAGCTGTAGGACTAAATCAGATATGCAGAAAATGGGGAGATTGTAATCCCTTTAATACGGGAAGCTTGCCCCATGGGGGACTACTTCTCCCAGCATGCAATTGCAAAATGTCACGGATTTCAGCCACCCTTAAGCAGAACGGCTGAAAAGCGTGCGAAATTGCTTTGACACAAATAATCATATATACAAAGTGGAGGCCATTGCTTCCGATGCTGCTGGTAAATAAATCTCCTGTCTGTGTCCAAAAGAGATGGCAGAGATGAGAAATTGCGCTGACAAATATTTTTGTCTAGTTGTACACCATTTATAAAGCTGTTTTGAACTCATCGCTGTTATTTGAATTATGATGCTCCGAAGGAGAAATTTATTGCAAAGGTACTGAAATTCATCAGCTGAGAAAGTCATTTTTATTTTTGGCAGGGAGATCATTGTAGAAAATGGTATATTCTAAAACCAGAGACAAATAAAGGAAATGGGCAAGGGCTAAGCTTTAAAATGGAAAATAGGCAACATTTCTAAATAACAAATTAAAAATTAAAGGATGACGTAAAAAATAATAAAAAATATTTAAGGGTATGGCTTTACAAATTAAACTAAAATCAGTCGAATAAACAAGAAAACTTTGAGCTGTGTATCATCCTTCAGATATCTTGCTGCTATCACCTTCCAATGTAAATGCGGGGACAGACACTGACTTCTTGTAGGTACAGATATCATGGGCTTCTTCAGATACACGTCTGCAAACACACCTTTTTAGGGGAAGAGATTTAACTTCCCTTGATACTGGCAAGAGATCGTAAATTCCCTTTAATACTGAAAATAAGTTTCCTCACTGCTGTTTAGCTGTTCTGCATCAAGTGACTGAGCGCACATACGTATTCCCAGATAAAATCTACAATGAGGCTGAGAGTACATACATAGCAGTGATTTGGCACACAATCCTTTCATGAGTCTCTTGTGGTATTCCTAAAAAAAACATTGTAAGACCAGAAAATATTATGAATATAAGATTAAAGAAACCCAATATAGAAACATACAGATTTTCACACAGAAAGGTAACAAACAACCTTACCTCTGCCCCAGAGTAATATGATATATTAGGTATGTATCAGGCTTCTTATTAATTATAATCTGGTATTAGACCAAAGTAACTTCGTTAAGAATTCTAATTCTCTCCTTCTGGTAATTCTGGAGGATGAAATTTATATTTCTAGGTGTCCTCATGTAGAATAGAAACAGTCACGTTAATTTTAACCCACTTCTGAAAACAGCCTGAGTTTATAGTGTTATTTTTCTTGATTAATTCTTACAATAACCCTGAATACAGTACATTTTTTACAAAAAAAGAGGCAATAAATAAAACACAGCTTTATTTGAACTCCAGAGCTTCTTTTTGCTGAAGATCTTACTTTAAACATATGCGTATATCACCACTTCATACAAGAACGCTAAAGAAGAATCTGTGCAAGGTCACAGTGTCTTGTTTCTCATTATCTGGGATACCGTGTCTCCCTTCTGACTCCTTTGTCAGACATTTGTTTGCTCTTTTAGGCTGTTTTTAACAAGAGGGCAACCAGCAGGTGTGTCTTCATGTTGGAATACCGCTGACATTTCTGGTGCCAGTTCCCTGCCACTCACACGGTCCCCTGTGCGCACGCACCCAGCACATCTTCCCCCGACATGGTTTTCCCTGGTTATATATTGTGATTTCTGCCTGCCCGTTGGAGCAGAGCTGGTGGAGGAACGCTTCCTTAGCATGTGGGGGGAAGCTGTGGTCAGGGTTAAAAGAAACCCTTGAACTGGTTTCCGAAAGAAGGAGGAGGAAGCATCCCTCTGCTGAAACAGCTGCCAGCTGAGGAATTTCCTGAGGAAGGACAGGGACAGCCACTGCGGCAGCTCCTTGGGCATTGCCTTTACCAGCAGCATGGCCAGCTCTGCTGATGCGGGAAGTCCACAGAGGCTGATCAGTGACTGAAGCTGGTTTGGGCACCGGTGCTGTGCTGTGGCTTTATTTAAACAATCCTTTACATCTGCTCTGCCCTGTCATCAAATCTCTGGTGTAAAATTTTCAGAAAAATGACTCTATAGGCAGGCAAGTTTTACAACTGTTGAGGGCCATAGATGGAGTCTTTAGGCACCAAGTCTTTCCATTTCTAAAAAAATGAAGTCACCCTGAGCTACTGGCCATTACACAGCTGGTACTGAGGTGCTGAGCGCTTGCAACCCACCTGGGTTTCACTGGTGTTGATGGGCGGTAAGAAGGATTTTAGAAACATATAAATGGAAACCTGATTTTCAAAATGGCATTTTATCTGATCAGTAATTATGCCTTTGTTCCTGAATCTGGGAACTGTTCAGTCTTTCTCTAAGTGGATATCACGTGATGAAAAGCGTTGAGCACACACATCAGGCAGAGGAGATGTACTCAAGCCAACCAAACTGAAGGGGACACATTCCACATTATAAGCGGACATCTCTGCAGGTGGCCCTAGATGTACTGTAAAGTTGCAGGTAGGTTTCTGTTATAAACCACCCTTCCAAGCAGCCCATCTTTCCACCTTATACTGAGAACAACCCTTAGCAACACTTATTTTCTGAGACTCTCTCTCCCACTTCCGGTATGCTCTGTATCATCTAAAGCCTTAAATACTTTTCTAAAATACATACCACAGTTCAAAGAAGGATTATGATCTTGATATAAAGCTACCCAGTGAGTTTTCTTAACAGTGTCATCCTGTAAATGAGATTTTTTAATCCTAATGATCCCCTTAGGCCTTACGATTTCTGAAACATGGGTTTGTCATGTACAAGTTTTAGGTGCTTTTCCTCAGGAAAGCCATTTGAGCACCCTATAACCCTATGAAAGCCTCGGCCCAGATGCTGTTAAATCTCAGTTGTATGTCTCTTCTCAGCTTGCATGTTCCCAGGGTACTGTAAACTAGGTACCTTTCAACGTACAGAAGTTCCCAGCGATGAGGAAAAAGATGGTTAGCTCCTATCTAAACTGTGAGAGATGGTTAGGTCCTGTCTAAATTGTGAGGTTCTGGAGATGCATCTCAAGAGAAGCCTACTTGTGAGCTGGCTGTCAAATTTTTGACTGTTTCTGGGATGATATGGAGTCCAGCACTAAACATAGCAGACATGGTTATGTTAATTTAAAAAGCCCAAACAAGATGGTGATAATAGTATCTCAGTATGCCAAATCGTTGTCACACCTAAGCTGGAGACTGCTGAAGGGATTCTCTGTGCGTTTAAGTCACTTAGGTGCAGGTAAATCCCTTACCATAATTACTCACTTAATTTTGGTTAAATCCACCAGTGTGGCTTCCCAGGGAAGTGCTGAGTACCAGCCATTTGCTGAAGCACTCAGAAATGATAGGGCATGCAGCGCAACATAACTGTGGTTTGTATATTGTTCCAAAATAGGGGTGCTTTCTTGAATGGGAGCCATAATAAAATTCCATGAAAGATATTTCACACAGTAAATATGAAATATTTTGGTTATGAAAAAAACCATCAATGAAATATTTTACCATGGTTAAATGAAGAGCCTTCCCCATGGAGTGAAGCTGAGAGCACAGTCAAACCTCTTCTTCCTTCAGGTGCAGAAATGACTAGCAGAAACAAACCTTTTCGGAATAACTTCTGTGCTTTAAAAACACAGGATGAAATTGCAGCAGTATCAAATGCAATGACTACATTTTCTTGGACCTCAGTGGATCAAATTTTAGCTCAAGGAAACTTCAGATTACCAACAACTTGGTTGTTGACTAAGCTGCAAGACAAAGGAAAAATCTTCCTCTAGATATTGCTGTTATCTATCTGATAAAATGTGCCACAGCTGCAGGTAAAGCTCTGAAGTAGGTTATCCTCTTGATAGCACAGAAGGCAAATTTCCCATTCCACAGCAACGTAGTAGAAATGTTGCCAATACAACCTTTTCTGTTCATGGAGATAATAGTAACGAAAGCAAGGTCCATCATAGCTATATAGTAGTTTAAAATACAGCTTCGTCTCTCTTGACATCTGCATAGACTAAATGAGTTGTTGAAGGATTTGAACAGTTTTACAGAGTATATTAAATTTCATGACTTGCACACAAAAAACAATATTCATTTGGTTACACGTTGGAAAGCCAGAGCCAACAATAACTTTGGGATTTATTAAAAGCAGGCCACTGTTTTAATGGGAAAATATTTTTATGCTATGAGCAGTAATGACTCTTTTACAACTCTTATAAAAACTCAGAAGAAGAGCAACGAAGATTCTTGGGATGGACGGATTTTGCTGTTCTGGAGTCTATTAGTAGAACAAAATATTTGTTTTTAAATGGACACAGCACCTGTTTCATTAGTTAGCAGGAAAACTAGAACCTCCTTTACTATTTAAATTGTGGAAATCATCCTGTAAAAACTAAAGACGAGCAGGTGTTAACTGTTGCTGTGTGACATACTGCTTTTGGGTATCTTGAAATTGTCCGCTTCTAATTGAACCATCAGCCACCTGGCCAGATTTCAGTAATGCAGCAAATCATTACTATAGATTATATTTCACTCTGTCTGTCACGTCATATTAGGCTGCCATTGTAGTGTCTCTCTTGGAACAGCCCTTTTGTCTGCATTTCTCCTGATATACGACAGTTTCCAACCACACTGAGACAGGAGCTTTAGTGTATGGTTTTGTTCAGACGAACGATTATGCTCCCAGTGTGCCTGCGCACAGGTTCCCTTCCATCCTGTTCAGCTGAGCCAGGTGATGGGGCCTTGTGCCCACTACTGAACTACTTACTGAAAATACCCAGGCTGTCACTAATGGCTCAGCCTCGTGCAGCCCAGCCTCAGCTGCTCTCTGCTCTCAACTCCAAGGGAAGGCAAGGGAAGGCAAGGAAAGGAAAGGCAAGGCAGAGAAAGGCAAGGCAGAGAAAGGCAAGAAAGGAAAGGAAAGGAAAGGAAAGGAAAGGAAAGGAAAGGAAAGGAAAGGAAAGGAAAGGAAAGGAAAGGAAAGGAAAGGAAAGGAAAGGAAAGGAGAAAGAAGCAGGGAGGCAGCACCTACATGTTGCCAGGGGATTTGGCTAGCTGCCAGCTTTACTTTAGCATCCTGTACTCGAAGTGTGTTGCCTTCTCATTTCTATCAGAGCTCGACCGTTCAGTATTGCGGTATGCTCCTGTGAGGAGTTAGTTGTTTCATTACTTCGCTTTCTACTGCATGTGACATTCAGACTGTAACGTGGTAAGCTTGTGTTTAGCTTTTTCTGGATCATTTCCGCTGTCCTCCATCTACAGTCTACTGGTAATATGACTGGAGTAATACAGTATTCTGACATTAGAGGAAGTTACATTGTTGCTTTTTTCATATTTGTTACAGAGAAAGATATTGAACTTTGGAGAAGGCTGTAGCTGTCGTGGGGACACTTAGAGCAGTGTCTCCTACATCATCCTACATGTGGGTGATGTGGGTGGGAAACCCCATACAATTCCCCAGGAACTGGTGCTGTAAGCATCCCTGAGGTGTTACCCCTCCTCATATGATGACTGCTGTCTGTACCCTATCTTGTATTGCAGCTTCCCCAGATAAATCTCCTTCCAGTAAATGTGCTTCCACCTTCTTCAGCGCTGAAATAAATAATTTCTGCTATCTTCTCCTCCTCACGTATAAACCGGTGTCTATGGCCACATGGATAATATGTCCCAAATTTTTCCTTTTATGCATATGACTTATGGACTATCATTTAAATTATGGCAGATGTTTAACTCACCTGAATCTACCAATCTATATATATAACCAAAGACTCTTAAGGGTTAGTACTGACAAATCCACCTATCGCTCATGGCAAGATCTGCTCCTAGTTTCTACTTTCATACTGTTTGTCTCTTCAATGTTCTTTTGCATGACTGCAGCCATTTTTTCCAACATATCTTTCATATTCCTGAACTTCTAATGAACTATTGCAATATACACCTATAAACCCTTCTTTCTATCTATAGCTCATCAGGGTAAATCTTCCACCACTCCATTAACTTTTAATTGATAACAATGCACTTCTCACTTCTTTCTAAAGCAACCGCAAAAAAAATCGCCTTTTCTTGGGAAGGGTCATTGAGAAACTTAGAATGATGCATAGTGCTCCTAAAATCACCAAAGAGACTTGAATGGGTAAATTTACATCATCACTCTGAGCAAACAATAGGTCTTATAGACTCTCTTAACTGATCCACCTCTTTCCATCCAGTCACAAGTCACTGGCACATCAACCAATATGGTAAGGTTAGATGGGAATTTGCAGCACAAAAGCTATTCTTCCCAATAACTGGTTATGTATGTTCTTGCACCCTGGGACAAATGTGGGATGACGCACAGTGCATGCTTGCAAGACAACTGACCTAAGTCTGAGCTTCTTCCATCGTGATTTGTTCGTGCTACTTAAAATACCACTGCTACAAACAGGGAAAATATTGTGTTGTTTCAGATACCAGAATTGTTTCTTTAACAGAAAATGTTATAAAGGATGAACTTGATGTTCCAGCATTAAAAAATGTTTCCGCATCTCTTTAAATCTTTCTCCTTTAGACTTGTACACAGAATTATTTTTTCCACCTGTGGAGGTGAAGTTAGGAATACCTGGGAAAATGTAAAACTTCTGTACTAGCTGTAGTCTGTTTCAAAATACCCAAAAAAGTAAGCCCATTTCAAAAAAACTAGGCTATCTACCCTTTGCTACTGAGCAGAGGAAGAACCTAGGCTAGTGGCTGGGAGATGCTCTTTTGCTGCTTTCTCACTCTGAATGTATCTCACATCAGGATCAGGTTTTACTGTTATATTTTAAGGTCCATTTGGACATTTAAAGTTGCACACAAATACTCTGTATGCATAATATCCCCAGGCATATAGTTTATATTCATTTCAGTGAAAGTCAAGAGATTTTGGAACTCCCTATGCATCTGTTTATCCATACACCCTCTGAGAATATGCATTTGAATCATTATGATGTTATAGGGCTAGGGGCACTCTGAATGCACGTACCTGTTATCTGATCCTTTCCAAGGCATATTAAAATTGCAAACTCACTTAATATTCCATTCTGCATTAAAATGTGTGTATCTATACAATATATGTGTTTATAGAATTCATATAAAAATATGTCGAATGTTTTTTACGTTGCGAAATCACAAGTACAAAAATTAGGGTAAATCAGTTGTACTTTTGTCTTTGCTACTCAGTGTATGGCTCCAGACAATTGTTACAGCTTGCTGTTGAAGGCCTGCATATCCCATGCAAAATAACTTAGTTCTTGGACATTATGCAGTTTTCCTCACCCCAAACCTCAGAAACTGAGATGAGATAGAAGACATTTTAATATTAGGTTACAAAGACAGAATCAAGACACCACTTCTTGCAATTAAGCAACACTGGGAAAAGCAAAGGTCTTTTTAAAAGCTGCTTCTTTTAAAATCTGGTGTCACAAACACTGGAATACCTTTGTCACAATTGCATTTTATGTTACAGTGCCTGCCGATACTCAATCTAAAGAGGAGATATAACCATAAGAAGTGTAGTTGAAGCCTGTAAGATAATTAAATTTACAGTTGCGTTGGTAGGTGCCCTGTATTTCTACATGATGATGTGTATGAGGTTCATAAGTTTAACCTTAACTCTATATTTTCTGTATCTAGAAAACTAGCTTACAAATAATTGCATCATCTATGGAATTTCCCCCCCAAACCCCCAGTTTAAGTCTATATTACTGATATTTGCTTCTACCATACATGTTCAAAAATAAAAGTAGCTGGTTATTTTTTACTTTTTGTTTAAGCACATATATGCTAACATTAACACTTGACCAACATCAAGACAGAGTTAAGGTAGACTGCAGATACGAGTAAATATAAAGCAAAACTATGTGCTTTGGGATCATGACATCTTTTCAATACTGGTAAAGAGCTACTGCCAGAACCTCTAGGCTGATTCTCAAGAGAGAGGTGTGGAGAAACTTCTGGCTCTTGACTGAGACTTCAGCTCACTGAAAGTTAAACCATTGAAGCCCACAAGGAAACTATTGCCAAAACCACAAAAATTGGATTTTTTGCTGAATAGAGCCCATAGAAAATAATCTTTCATTCTGAGTTTAGAATGCAACAGATACTTCATTTCAACTGAGTTTGAAATTGGGGTTATACACATTGCATCTTTTACCTGTTTGAAAAAAGAAAGATCTTAAATGACAAAAAAATCTGTCAGTCTCTCTGTGAGCTTCATTTTATTTGGAACAGTTTCCCACAGATGACAAATAAACAATAAGTTCACCTGATTGCACCTGCATAGTCCCACTTAAAGTAACACACTGCTTTGTACCTCTGTAAAGACTGCAAGCGGTTTAAAAAGAGGAACAGCCAACTGAAGAGTAGTAGAAGCCTGTAGCTTACCAAACTGAATAATCTCCAGCAAACATTGAACAAATCTTTTTGTTGGGACCGTCTGAAGATAAATACTCATCCATCCAGCTCCCTTCCTGTTTTGTAATGTCTCTCTGTCTAATTTAATAAATGCTTTCTTGCTGTTTCTTGGCATCTTCCAGAACAAGGAATGTAAACTGAAAAGACCATGGATACTAGTATTGGCCCATTATTTCACAATGAATAATATCAGCAGACACAGAGACGAGCCTGTCAGCCCGTACACAGACTCTACAAGGGAAAGTTACTCTGTGTTGTGTGAAGCAGGCTTTTGTTATACAATAGTTAAGGCATGTGAAAGCCAGAAGAAAAATACATGCTCTGACAGCTCAGCTGCTAAGACTACTACAGTACAGGAAAAAACATCAAAAATAACAACAGGAAAGGTAATGATGGGAGAAAATAGTACAAAGCAACAACAAAAGAATTATTAGCAATATTTTATGATGCCTTCAGTCTGGTAGAATGTGCAAGGAAATGGCAGTAGCTGCTGGATAAAAATATTTTATTTCTAGTCTATAGCCGTCTATTATTGTCTAAACTAATGGAATAGGATTTGTACTGTAACGGCTGTTCTCCAAAATGAGCACCTTATTTTTCAAAGTCTAAACAGTTTAAGCTTAATATAATTCCTTTTTGAATAGTATATCTCAAAACATACATGAAATTCATCTCTCTTTGTGGACTTTCCACAGTGCGCCTGAGATTTATTTTCTATTCATTCATGGAACAGCCATTGCTGTAGATGCATATAAGAAGGTGTACTGAAAACACTCATTAATTCTGCTTCTGGGTGGCCTTGGAAAGCTATGAAGTCTCTTCAGACTCTAATATTTTGGTTCTGTCTAGATTTGCCCTTCAGAAATAGGTCACTGTTGTCTACATGTTCATACTCCCTATTCTTGGAACTTTGAACTATCACGAAAGAGTATTGTATTCATAAAAATTCAGTGCTGAATGGTATTCATGTGCAGGTTACAAAGCCTTCTGTAGAAAAGAAGAAGACATAAGGGAAAAACAGTACAATGCAATGTGCAAAGAACAGCATGATTTCTAGCATTGCCACTGGAGATTATGTACCCCTGAATGAGATCAGTTCTGTGTAGGTTTTCACCTATTCATAAAAGAGAGCAAGGCTACTGTTATTTGTTGTCAAATGATTTGAGATTTGTGAAGAGACTAATGCATTCTTCTCTACTCATATAATTCATTCCTTTGTGGCTTTTCCCCAAATTCTGTCTTTGCCCACTTCTTTTAAGGTCACTGTAGGATTTTGTTTCACATTAGGAGAACATTTTGAGAGAGCACAACCCTCCCTAGATCCAAGTGCTCTTCACTACTCTTCAGGACTCATCAGGAGTACTCACTAGTAGTCCTTAGCTTACATGCCCGTTTCCATTCACAAAATGCAGTCTGTTACCTCCCCTTTTGACATTAAAATTCAGGTTGGTGGAGGAATATCCTGCTGCTTCTTTGATAGCCTTGATCATGCAGTGGGAGCTGGGCAGTACAATGGCAGAGCAGCAGTGGATTGCCACTATGGACTGCCAGTCCTTTGGCAAACAGGTGTCTGGATTTTCTGAGGCACCCTGAAATCACTTGTATGATTGGAAAAACATGAAGATAAAAGAAATCAACTTATATTATTAAGATGTCATATATTACAATAATAACCAGTTTGGAAAACAAAAGTAAAATAAATTGAGACAAAGTCAGATAAAATTAAAGATTATAGCTACCAGTAGATCAGGGCCATGGAGGCATCCACAGGCCTTCCTGACCCTGCCCAGCTCCCCCAGGGTTCCCCCCACCCTCCCACGGCTCAAGACTCCATGTCAGCCCCCCCAGGCCATCAGTCCCTGCCCCGGAGATGCCACAGCAGGGCCACTCTCCAGCTCCCCACAGCCCTGCCCTGCTCAGCCATGGGCCGCTCTGAGCCGGGCCCCCATGGCTTTCGGTGCCTGACCCCAAGGCGTCGCTCGCCCTAGTGACAGCCTGACACAGTCAGCTCAAACTCAGGAGACCCACTGCGTAACATCCATGCAAACAAGATGTCAGGATGCCCACACAGCCATTTTAGCTGCAAACCAGCCATTATGCTGGCAAGGTCCTATTATGATTCTTCCCTCAGGACAACCTTGTACTTAGGTGTGGCTTTTCCCCTGGAGGAGTCTATTCAGTTTCAAATGTTCATACAATGAGTTTCTTGCTATTCAGAAGTTAAACTCTTAATCAAGATCTCCATTTTTAAGATTTATTTCCCAAGTAACTACAGTGCTTCAGCTTTGGAGATAGCGGCGTCCCCTGGGACATCTCCTGGCCAGGAAGCAGAGAGACTTTCAAGCAGTTAAGCTGCTATTTACCTTGGCTGTAAACAAGCCACTTAGTTTTTGTGAAAGACAGCCCCCTTGGAGGTTGCTGGGGTGACATATGAACATACCAAGAGCCATATGTTGTACAAAAACACATATAATTTGAAAGCAATGGTCTACATAAGCATGTATAAAAGAGCAAGCCGTGATCCACTACCAGCTTCTAGTAAGGACTGGGAATGACGGTGGCTCAGCACCCTTCAGTGTTTTGGGGGATGGGAGTAACTCACCCTTAACCATGGTGGTTTTGGTTTGGAGAACAGAACGACAGAGGACATAGGCATTTAATGAAGCTGTTTGCAAACCTGAACTTTCCATAACCATGACTATGGGACTGAATCATAGATCTTTTTTAACCTGTCCTTTTTACTTCACAGATTCTTTTCTTGCATTTAGCAGTCTCCGCAATGAGCTTGTGAATCAAAAGTTGAGCTATTACACTTCCTGTATTTCATTTTTATCCCTTTTTGTTGACTAAATGGTCAGAGGTTAGGTTTGGCATCACAAATGTTAATGATCTCCACACAGCTGAAGACCAATGTTTGATTGGTCTGTACTTAAAGATTTGTTTTGTTTTCCTATGTGTCATCCACTCATTGGTGTCTCCTTGTAGAACTATGTAATGGGGCTGTGGTAATCTCTTGTGCAGACACATAAATAACTACTCCAAAACCATGGATGCTAACAGGCCCTGGTGATTTTCAGTTCTCTGATGTCTAAAGTGCTTTCCTGGTCATTTATCTCTTTTGGATGTTAACCTTTTTATTCAGCACTCCCAATACTGCGCTTAATTTTAGGAAATCATTTCCCATGTGGCTCATGTTTTACTGAAGTATGCACACTTTATTTTCTCACATTGTTCTTT
>Ga0181612_147149_pt1 | contig 14573 bp, 11 predicted proteins | sample HoacroProtozoa21_FD_119630 | JGI IMG/M metagenome (GOLD analysis project Ga0181612, IMG submission 119630) | Hoatzin crop microbial communities from Cojedes, Venezuel. Combined Assembly of Gp0051906, Gp0051904, Gp0051908 | reverse complement strand
GTGATGGGACAAGGGGTGATGGTTTTAAACTAAAAGAGGGGAGATTCAGACTAGATATAAGGCAGAAATTTTTTACAATGAGGGTGGTGAAACACTGGCACACGTTGCCCAGAGAGGTGGTCAATGCCCCATCCCTGGAAACATTCAAGGCCAGGTTGGACAGGGCTCTGAGCAACCTGATTCAGTCAAAGATGTCCCTGCTTATTGCAGGGGGTCTGGACTAGATGGTCTTTAAAGGTTCCTTCCAACCCAAACCATTCTACGATTCTATGCCCCACACACACAGTGTGTTTTGGTCCATCCTGGCAGTTATGTCCTGATGGGAGCAGCTCATGTGGCTTTTCTGGGGTCAGAAGATGGTGCTAAGCAGGGCCCAGTGCTTTGATCTGGCCAATAGAGTGGCGGACCCACCCTGGGTTTGCTGCACTTTACTTATGCAGGGCATTAACACTCAGTTAATACACTCTCAAAGATTCACCACTCATGGTGCCTTCACCAAAGAAAGGCCAGATTTCCTATAGACCTTCAAACCTCATAGCTCAAGAGCCAAGTTCCTCCAAGACCCACTAGACTTGGTCCATGATCCACCTGACCCTACTGACAAAGCTAGTGCTGTGAGCCTGCCTATGCCCAACACGCAGCTGGCATCTCAGCCTGCCTTGAGGACCTTCAGAAGTGAGCTGAAGGTTCAGATTTCTGGCCCAAACTGATCTGCCATCTCACTCAGCCCATCCTCCACCATAACAATCTCACCCACGAAAACCAACACCGGCCCTTTCAGTTGGCAGACTGACAACGTGAAACAGTGTGCTGTGAAACACGTTCAATATTTCTCCATCCTTCTCTGGACTACTCCTACACCAGCATCAGCTCGCTTGACATTGCAACGGCTGTAAAAACAGCAACCTACGGGTAACCGTTTCCAGAGGACCCGCAGGCCAACACAGTAAATCACCTCCCAAAATACACGTTCAACATTGCCAGCCTCAGGCTTTCCTGTGTTTATTCTGCAAGGATCATTCAAAACACCCTCGATCCATCAGAAGAAGGATTTCCTAGAAGACAACCTCTCAGGAACCCGAATGTCATGCATGGACTCACATCAGCACAGAATGAAGCCTCCGCCTGACCTGCTCGCCCTGTTGAAGGATGGTGCAGTTCCATAGCACAAGGGCTTCTAATGCTTGCAGTAGAACAGCTGCAGTATGGAAACAGTAGCTGTTTCCAAAACATGGCTACAAAGAGCTGGATATTTCGAATGAAATCGGTATGTTCCAGTCCTTTACTCGTGCTGTTGCTTGTACTTGTGGCAGTGGGAACCGGGAATTCCGTCTGCAGGGGGGTTGGGCCAAGTTTATCCCAACAAGCAGAGGGAGGGCTATGGTGGGACCAAAGAGGGGGAGCAGGGACCTCAGTGCCAGCAGCACCCACCATGGGCAGTCAGGAAGAAGCCTGGGTCCAAAGCCTTCGTGGAATTTTTCCCAAGTTGTTACCTCTACTGCCAGGTTAATATAGGCGCAAGCTTTGGCTAAACTCCTTGATCAGACCCTGCCCCAGGTTGGCTTGAGCCTAGCACAACCCAGGCAGCTCTTCAACTGAGGGAATATGCCCAGAGTCTCGCCGGCCCAACGGACCTGACCTGCTGCGCAATGGTCCCTGGGGATCTGCAGCCCACATTGGTGCTGCTCCCAGGGGCTCCAGGGGCTCCAGAGGAGCTGCCGGAGGCTGCCAGTGCCTGGAGCAGAGCCTGGGGCACTTCAGCATCCCAGGAAGGCAGAAAGGGACCTGCAGTACCCTGGACACAAGCATCACTCACTAACTGGGGACAGAAGGTGGCTCTGAATGGAAAATCAGTGCGGATTCAGACAAAAAAGCTGCTTAGAAACAATCCCAGGTTGGAGGGCAAGCAAGAAACACCAGTGTGAGAGTCACTGCTGATGTCTGCTTGCTCCAGACTGGGCTCTGCGGGGCTGTGCCACGGACTCTGCGCACCAGTGGAAGGGAAATTCATCCCTTGGGGGCCAGTTCAGCAGCTCCAACACTGCTGTGCGCAGCACAGGCTGGTGCCTGTCCTTACCTCACACATGTTCAACTGGAAGGTCCTGCGCTCCTTCTCCATCTCCTCGGCAATCTCCCCCCCGCTCACCTCGCTCCGCACCATGCCGTGCTGCTTCGCCAGCTCACGCTTCTCCTTCTCGATCTTGGCGCTCAAGGCAAGAGGAGAGACGCGTGAAAGGCTCTGCCTGACTGCTCACCGGTGGAGGCAGACAAAAACCAGCCTCTGAGTCCAGGCCTCAGGGTGAGGGAGCCCAGTGACTTACAGTTTGTTCTCGTAGTCCTTGCAGGCCTTCTCAAAGGGCTTCTTGAACTCCTGGGAAGAGCCAAAGGTGCCGTTTAATGACTGCGACCGGGACCTACTTCCTCAGGGTGCTGGGCCACCCTAGCAGACCCAGGACATGGCTGTCCGCAGGAGTGTCCTTCCCCAGGAAGATCCTCGCCTCTCCTCCGTGCACTCACCGGTGAAGTTCCGCTCGCGGGCACGTGCTTGCACGCACACGCAGATACACGCAGACTCCAACGCGCACACCGCACACACGGGCATCGCACAGGCACGTGCAGGGCAGTACCCAGCAACACCACCTTTCACAGACTCTCCGTTGCAAGGGCAGAAGGAATTGCTCAGACACGCACAAGCCAGAAAGTGTCAGCCAGGTTCTCACCCACGGAAGCCAGAACGTCGTGTTTAACTGAAACACCGCTCAGAAAGACAGCGGAAACCCCCCCAAAGCTGGCAATGCCAGCACAATCTGATTCTTCCCTGGAGATTCATTTAATGGTGAACTAGCCTTGCTGCTGAAAGGATGTTATTTGTTTCTCACCTGACTTCGTGTGACTTCAGGTTCTCTCCAGTGGTTACCATCTTGGTATGTTCATCTGGATTTGTCCATCAAACGCATTTACTCAGGTGACCCACGTTCTGCTCTGTTCTCACCACTTACTGCTCTGCAAACCTCTACGTCAGACAGAGCAAACCTGGCTGCAGGGGGCTTCGGGAGGTCTCTGGTCTAACCTCCCACCCAAGGCAGGGACAGCACTGACTTCAGATCAGGCTTTGTGCAGACAGATGTTGAAAAACCCCAAGGATGGAGAGCCCACAGCCTCTCTGGGGCCCTGTCCCGATGCCTCTCAGTCCCCCAAGGCAAGATTTCATTATTTATGTCAAGGCAGCACCTTGTCGGGACAAATCTTGCATTTATCTCTATTCTAACGAAAACGTCAAACAAATTCAGGTCAGTCTCTGCTTCCTGTTGGAAATATCTTCAGCTTAATAACGACTCCTTGACGGCAGCTGGTTTTTTTCCTCTCTCTCTGCCTGCTTTCTTGGTTCCCAATCTTCTTGACATCTTCCTTAACAATGAAAATAGTGGATTTTTCCCTTTTTATTTCATTTACTTCACAGCAGAAGTTCCACAATTTGCTCTCTCCTTCCACTTTCATGCTGCTGTATAGCACAAGCTTCCAAACAGATGCTGAAACACTCATAATTTGTTTCAGTATTTGGCAATTAGTTCTATGGAAGTGCCCAAACTCTGCCACAGTTTCCATCCCTCTTTCTGCAATCCTGTCCAAAACTGTCCCTCCAGTTTCCCAGAGTTCAGCTGTTTGCTCAAGGATCCCCAGCGCAGCTCTGACACAGCCCAGCTGCAAAACCCTCATCAAGCGTCTGAGGAAACTGCAGAGCTGGGAGAAAATCTAGCGCATGGAACCACACGAGATTAAAAAGGTAAAATTACAGAGTTCAGGCTGATGAAACAGGTTCATTAGGAGCTCAAAGATTCAAGAGGGAAAATACTGTCACAGGAAAATATAAAAGCCTAAGAGAAGAAAACACAGAGGGTTTGTCAGAGTACCAGCAGGTCTGGTGGAAGATGGCAACGGCCAATATTAAGAATCTGTTGCAGGGAGCAGCAGCTCTGTCCCTGCTCCTCCCGAGCTGGTCTGCCCGGCCAGGACGAGCACTCAGGTGTCTCGTCATGGTGCTGAGTGTATTAACACCAAGCTCATTAAATCCTAACAATCTTGTATGCGCATCAGCCAGTAAAGAATTGCTTTACTGCTTCAAGCCATATATACCCTGCTCGCAGAGTCTCTGTGCCCAAAACTACCCAGAGAGGGATGGTGCCAGGTCACCACTGGCAGCTGCTCCACCACATGAGATGCAGGCTACGATCAGCAATCCCTCGACAGCGACCTCGCTCAGCATCAGGATCAGTCCCAGCCTCTGAACCCCGAGCCCCTGTGGGCACGGACACCCCTCCGCAGGCAGAGGCACCCAGGGGCAATCACGCAGAGCTGACGCCCTGAGTACAGCCACGGGGACTTCGCGGTAGGGATGCGTGTGCAGGCTTACCAAGGACCATGATGACCTTCCCATTGGTTAAAAAAAGCAAAAATTAAATATGAGTTTGATGTTTTTCCTAAAACCTACACTGATGACCACTGCGAAACTCTCTGATATCTCTACAGCGCTGAAGATCAAATTGCATGGTCACGTCAGTACTCGCTGCTCTGCAGTCCCTGCGAGGTACCTGCAGCCAGCAGATCCACACTTCCACGCTCAGATTCCCACCAACACGCATGTGCTCGCACACATAGATGCATGAGCCACCGGGGGGTCGGTCGGTGGGGGTGGACCTCCCTAGGAGGTTGTCAGGGAGTTTGTGCAGTGGTAGCCAGGGAAGATACCAATATTTGGTGCATAACACTGATTTTTCCCCACCAGACTCCCTCGGGTTCAGCCAGGTGCTGCAGAGGGGCAGAGGTCCCGGCTAAGGGGCACCACCACCTTGCCCCGCGGCGCGAGGCAGCCGCACGCGGCACACGGAGGCGCAGGCAGACCTGCCCACCCAGCACCCATCCCTGCCCGCGGGACGAGACCCCACACCTGGCACCCGCTCTGCCTCCAGCCACTCGCTGACCCACCCCACCTCGGCACAGCCCTGGGACCCCGGCTTACCCCTTTGAGCTCTTTCATGTCACCCTTTATTAATGACTCCAGGGAAAAGTTAATGTTGTGGTACAAACTCTGCCACTGGAAAGGAAAGAGAGATCACGCCGCTAGCACCGCGCCCCTGCCCCGATCCTCGCGCAGAGAAAGCAGAGCTGTGTGTGAGCCCGCGGAGCAGCTCCTGTGGATAACATTCAGCAGAAAGCCTCCATCCTTGGAAATTACCAAGCCGGAAAAAGCCAGAGCCAGCCCGACTCAGTGCTGGTGAGCGCCTGGCTTCAGGCAGGATGGAGGGCCTCCAGGAGCCTCTTCTGAGCAGCGTCAGAGGTCTGCGCAGACGGCCCCAGCCATGCAGGCTGCGCCGCTGGCTCTGCAACCAGACGCCATGGCCCCCTGACTCCTTCTGGGGACGAGCGTGGGCCTCCAGGCTGTGGCCCAGAGCCTGCTGCTCTCCCTCGGGACCCCTGCCAGCATCCCCTTGCCAGCCAAGGGCCCCACTCCAATGTGCATGCCGGGACAGAGCTGCCTACCAGGCTCTGGAGAGCAGTCAGCAGCTCCCGGGAGAAGGCAGCAAAGGTGCTAAAGGCGCTGGCCAGCTGCTCCTCACCCTCCAGCTGGTAGTTGGCTGAGAACTTCTCCTGGGCAGCAATGTGGGCTTCGAGGTGGCTGATGAGCTCTAGGGGAACACAGATGGTCTCCGGCGAGTGCAGGGGGAAGGGTCAGGATGAGCATCCAACCCCTGCCTCCCTCCTGGGAGTCACCATGCCCAGTTCTGCTCACACACCGGAGCCGGCTCCTGTTGCCTCCTGCTGCCCCCACCACACCCAGCTGTAGACACCCCTGAGACCCACATTCACCTCTGTGGTCAACCTGACCTGCAGCAAGGACTCCCCTCATGCACCCATTGCCGTCTCCCCCCTCCTGAGGCTCCGTTCTGACCTTGTCCACAGCTGTGTTCCGCCTTGGCTGCTTTCCTCATCTTCTGTAGCACCGCTCGGTCAGCATCCAAGGCCTAGAAACACAGAGAAGATGGTCAATGACTACATCCATACACTCCTCTCCATAACCCACAGGGCTTAGCACAAGCTTCAGCATCCCCAAGCCAGCAGACAGGTGATGATCTAGTGGTAGTAGCCCATGTGTATCTTAAGTCTTTGCAAGCCTTCCTGATGTTTTTCTGGAACAAGTAGTCAAGCATTAAAAGAGAACTGGAAAACATATTAAAAAAAGGAACACGCAGCATTGACAGAAAATGTGGATTTCAGTGGCAAGAGACTGTTAGTTGCAAACTAACTGTGAGTTTCTGTTAGTTAAAAACTAAATTTCCATCCTGGGAGCAGGATAATTCCCAATACCAGATCCGACTGGCTGTGCTTTGCTTAGTTGGGCTTTGAAACCCTGCAAGGGTGGAGGTCACGTCTCTAGTGACCTCTTGCAGTGCTGCATCACCCTCTGCAGAAGAAACTTTTCTTAACGCCCAGCCTGAACTTTCCGAGCCACAAAGTAGATATTGCTGCACGTTGTATCATCTGATGCTGCCCGAAAAAGCTTGATGCCATTGCCTAGAACTGCCCTCGGATGAGCTGTGGGCTGCTGTTGGACACCCCCTCTTCACCCAGCTCTGCTTCTCTTTTAACATCCACTGACCTTCTCTGCTATCTCCATGTCGCTCCTGACTGGGGACAGTCTTCCAGGTGTGGGTGAATGGGTTTCACCGGACTGATGGGAGCCCTGACAGCTCCCACATCGCACTGGCCCAGCCGCAGGGAGTGACAGGGCTTCACTCTAAGGGTTGTCCTGACAGTGCCAGAGCTTGAAGACAGGGCATAGGCTTTTGAGATCCATGAACACTGATTTGTGGGAGCAGTTTTACAGCAATTTGGGAATGCAAAGAACAGCCCAAGGTGGACTTGCATGCTACAGCTAAGGCTGTTCAACAGCTGACCGGGCAGGTGGGTACCTGGGGAGGGGGAGTACCACCACTAGCTTTTTCCTCTGTTGTGCACTGTGGCAGCCAAGCCATGCAGCTGAACCCGGGTAGAAGAGGAAGATGTGAGTCCGGCTCTGCGTGGGTCAGCGCAGTCGAGACGGTGGCATGCAGGGGCATCGCCATAAACATTTAGGTACCCAAGGAGCAGTAGCGCTGGAAACTTATCTGCCTGCATAGTTCCAGAGTTCAGTGCAGCAGGGAGGTTGAGAACTTCAATTATGGACTTAGACCCCAAAACAGGAGTTGCCACCCACAACTCTTAGCACCTGCACCTTCTTGTCCAGCCCAGTTTGGGACTGAGGTTTTCCAGTCAAGCCCTCAAACAGAGACTCCTGGGGCAACTAACATAAGACCTCTAGGACCAGCAGGACTATGCTCACACCAAGCAATGCAAATCCAGGGAATCCAGTGTTACGGTTCAAAAAGATGCCCATGGGCCAAGGTCAGAAAGGCAGTGGTGGGACAGTTATCATGAGTGCTGCCGTGAGGTAGGCACAGTCTCGTCCTGGGCCACAGCTCCCTGCAGATGTCTGAGTTGCTGCATGTGGGATTCATCTCACTGACCTGAAGCATCCCTTCGCCCTTCTTCAGGCGAAGTGCCTCTTCCTTGCAGAGGCTCCACTGGGGCAGCTTTCCCAGTTCCAGATGTCTCTCATCTCTCTCCTCAATCCTACAGCAGACTTTTAGCCACACAGTTGGACTCGACCTCTTCCCTTCCCCACCTGCCCTTGTGCGTGGCACTGGGAGAGAGCAGTCTGGAGCCTGCTGCCACCGAGACCCTGATCTCCAGCCTCCCAGCAGCCTCCAGAGCCTCTCTTGCCCCTTGCTCCCCTCTGCTGCTGGAACCGACCTTGACGAGCATGGCTGCCTCCTTCCGAAACTGTCCCTGGAGCCTGCTCAGGTCCCTTGTGATGCCAGTCATGCTTACACTTCATCTTTTGCCAGAAATTCAGCTCTCCACACACAGATGCTCAAACCTCCCACATCCAGGGCCTTCCTCTTCCTCTCTCCTGACAATCCCCTCCCTGAAGGCATAACCTCGGTCCACAAGTGACCCATCCCCACCTTTGGGACAATTCCCTGCCTTCTGGGCCGATGTTTTCAGGCCAGGAGGCTTCCCTGCTTCAGAGGAGCAGCACCAGGGTGAAACCCCTCCGCCGTGTCCCCAAGGCCATCACCACCAGGCACCTCCACTGCGCCGGGCTGCCCCGGTCCGGCGAGCCCAGCTGCCAGCGGCAGCTCTCCCTCCAAGGGTCGTGACGTGTGTACGAGCACGGTCGCCGGCCACAACGCAGGAATTTGCCTCTCTGGTGCTAGGTGCAGGAAACCCCAAGCTCCCTTCCCTGCCTGTACTTCCACCTGCGTTCATCACCTCGTGGGCACGGATCCGGGTCTGCACGCAGCCGCGCTGTGCGACTTCCCCTTCGGGGACCTGCCGCCAGCTCCGGTCCTTCCTTGAGCCGAGCGCTTTCGCTGTGCCGCCCACGCTGCTGCCGGGCTCAGCACACACCGTGCTAGGACTCTCCTCGCTCGAGGACGGGCTCCTGCTGCGCTTTCTGCTCTCTCCCACACTGGTGCTGCTCTCCGCACCTGCTGACGGCTGTTTGCATGCACAAGGACTCTTCGCTGCACAAAGTTCCCCACACCATCAGTAAAAGCTGCTGGCTGAGCCGCTGCAGAAGTCACCGGGATTTCTGCCTTTCAGAGGTGAGACCAAGCAACAGAAGGACCCTGCGGCTCCAGCTCTTTCAGATCTGTTTTCATCCCTGTCTGAGATTTCCAGTGTGCTGCTCCCTTCTCACTAGTTTTCAAGAGTGCAGACAGACACAGATTGAGAGGGACCTCTGATCGTCTGCGTAGACACGGCATCAACAGTCACAGGACAACCTTGCACGCGCCCTTTGTGGGACTTTGCACCCTTTGTGCGGCTCAGCAGTCTCCAGAAAGACATCCAAGCTGCACTGCAAGACAATGGCGACCATTTGCTCCACCTGGGTCATGCACATCAGTAGTTCATTAAGTCACAGCTAAAATACTGCAACTAATTTATTTTTTCAGTTCAGCTTCAGCTCCCAGCTGCTGGCTTTCGCTTGCCCTTCTCCAGCACCAGTCAGAAGGAACGAAGTCGCAGGCGAGAGCCTGGTCAGCCTCACCTGGCTGCATGGCGAGAGCGTGTTGGGCTCAGGGAGAAGCAAGGCAGAGGCCAGCACTGATGCAGGCAGAGAGGACCTTCCTCTAGGACAGGCAGAGAGAGGAGGCACCTAGCTCCTGCTGACACCAGCACCCAAGAAGAGCAACTGGGGATAGGCGCGATGCTGGCGTTTCTCCTTGCCACCTGCTCAGTCCAGCCCTGATCTATAACCAGAGATGAAGGTGCCTCCTGCCCTACGCAACCGCTCGGCTCACACCACCGCTCCCCGCTTCCACTGCGGCAAATCCCCTGCGGGCTGCGCCGGGGGCTGCTGCCGCACAGCAGTGGGAGCGTGTCCCGAGTTCTGTGCCCGCTCCGACGCGCGAGTCCAAGCCAGGAGCTCTGCAGACACAGTTCAGCAGTGTTTCCCTCTAACCGCAGCTTCCTGATGTAGCAGCTCTGGTTGCTTTAAAGGACTGAAGTTTTAGCTTTCCTCGGGGTGCAAGTGATAGAGTAACAGTTGAAAATTAAGCAACACAAGGAAATTGCCCCATGAGCAGACGCTCCTGAGCAAGTCCTGGCCTCCGGAGGCCTAAGGACTGAGAAGAATAAAACCTCAGTGACCACCGCTGAGAAAACAATCTAGAGGAGCACAGCTCTACACCTGCTCCAGGGGTGCTTCAGGGCAGTGTGGCTGTCGCAGCCCTCAGACAGGCCCTGATAAAGTCCCGGGCACCATCCCCTCATCTGCTGAAACTACAAAGTCATGAGAAAGGTGCCACGGTGGTGGTGCAGTTTGGTGGCTCCCAGCACATTTACCAGACCTACCGGAGGAGGCACTGAGGGTCTTGAAGCCCTTGGACCACCATACGGAGAGCCCCACCACAGTGGCAACATCTTGTGGATACTTTCCATAGGGGGTCAGGACTTCGATTTGCGCAGGAACAGGACAGCGCGATGGTGACGCTATACTGGCCATAGTTCCCAGCTGAGTCCCGAGGTGGGTCTAGGTGGGCAGTGGGATGCCCTCCGTGGGAAGCCAGGCTGCTCCACCGAGCCGACCTTGCCCTCCCTCACGGTCTTCTCAGGGCATCAAGCTCTGCTGCTCAGTCCCTCAGGTGCCAGCAGCATGCAGCAACCCCTTCCCCTCCCCATCAGGGTATTCTGGCTTTTGCCATTGGTCAGAAAACAACGGCATTTGGCCCAAATAAGTCTTGCGTTGGCTGCTGCGCTCAGCAGCCAGCTCTCACCCCGGCTCTGTGAATTCTTGGAACCACTCATGCATTCAGCCTCCGAACACGCCACGTCAGCAGCTCCCAGAGCTCAGCTCTGGACAAGTGGGAAAACCGTCCCACTGCCCCCCAAGGACTTCCTTCAGTTTTTGTTTTGCTTTTCCTTTTACGCTGGTCTGGTCTGGTCTGTCCTCTCTTTGCCGCACAGTGTGAGCATGGTCCAAGCTGCAGCCTCCCCCCACAAATCTCTTCCCCCCTTGCTCTTGTCCCCACTGACTGACCCCTGTCACCCGGCCACCGCGACCTGGCACAGGTCCTCGCCAGATCTTTGCTTTGAGTGGTCTGCAAGCACCCAGAGATGCTCGCACCACTCTCCACTCACGGAGACAAACGATATGGCAGCGCCTAAGCCGAGGTGCATCTCCTGCGGGACCACAACACGGGCGGCCCCCCCCGCCCCAGCCCCCCCCCTCCAGGCTGCTGGGGGTGGCCTTGCAGCGGCCCATGTGGCTGGCGAAGGCAGAAGTGGTGGGCGAGCTGAGGTCCTCCTGCGCCTGCCACACGAAGTCGCACACGGAGATGAGGGCCGCCATGGTGCCGCGGCGAGGTGGCCCCAGGAAGGGGAACTGCCACGGGAGCCGCGGTCGCGCCGGGGCTGGGCAGGGGGCTGGGGCCACGCTGCTGCAGCAGCGAGGCAGGAGGCAGCCCCTCTCCCTGCACACCCACCCCCTGAAGAGGCACAGACCCCCTCGGGGTGCGCCCACTGACACACACCCGCGCACCCAGCAGCACGCCTGCGGCTCTGTGAGTGCACCCTGAAATATTTTGAGGAAGCTTGAGGCAGACACGCGCCGAGTCACAGGGAGCCCCAGCCTGGTGGCGAGGTGGAAAACGCAGCTGAGCACGGCTGCGAGAGCCAAGGAGCTGCCGACGGACGTGCGCTGGGCATGCTGGGGTGCACTGGGCTTGCTGGCATGGACGGGCCACTGCTGGGGTGCACCGGGTGTGCTGGGGTGCACTGGTCACTGCTGGGGTGTGGCGGTGGCTGCTGGGGTGTGCTGGGATGGGGTGGTCGCTGCTGGGGTGCACTGAGTGTGCTGGGGTGCACTGGGCTTGCTGGCATGGACCGGTCACTGCTGGGGTGCACTGGTCACTGCTGGGGTGTGGCAGTCACTGCTGGGGTGCACTGGGTTTGCTGGGATGTGGTGGTCGCTGCTGGGGTGTACCAGGTATACTGGGGCACACCAGGTATACTGGGGCACACTGTCACTGCTGGGGTGCACTGGGTGTGCTGGGGTGCACTGGTCACTGCTGGGGTGCACTGGGCTTGCTGGGGTGCGCCGGGCACCGCTCGCAGAGGCCGCGTCCCGGTGACAGCCCTCGCATCCCTCTGGGGGTGAGGCAGCTCTGGGGGCAGCACCAGTGCCCAGGGCCCCCCTCCAGCCCCGCGCAGGGCTGCGGGACCCGAGCCCTCGCAGTCTGTCTCGCCCCCGCTGCACCCTGAGGGTCCCCTGCGGGGACAGGGCCCCCCGCTGCCATTCTGGGCCGCGCCAGCAGCCCTGGGGAGCACCAGCTCTGCCCCACACTCGCACCGGGCGTCACGTCCAGCCCGAGTCCTCATCCGCTCCTCCCCTGCCTGCCTGGCTCTGCCCAGCCAGGATTTCCCCGCTCCTGCCCGTTCAGAAGACGGCCAGGCAGCCGCCTTCTCTATAAAACCCCGTCGCCAGTTAATTTCTTTGGAAATGCAGCGGTCCCTCTGAACATCCCCTCCTGCATCAGGACGAGACCCCTCCGAAGGACCCTGTCCTGTCCAAGCTCAGGGTGAAGCACCTCCCCTCGAGATCAGAGCACCTCAGGGCTTGTCTGCGCAGAAGCCAGGAACTCGGGGGCACCAGAGACCACACTGAGAACCAGTCCCATTTGGTGTACACCAGCCCAACACCACAACGCAGATCCTCGCTGACGCCCCAGCGCGGGGCTACCCGGAGGGAGGGCGAAGGGGCACCAGCAAAGACTGCTTGCAGCAGGCTGGCCCCCAGCTCCCGAGAGCGGCTGCAGGCACAAGCAGCATGGGAGGGAGCAGCCAAGGAGCTTTTATTCCTGTGGAAATGGAGAGCCAAAATGACGTTTGAAGCAAGCCCGAATCCAGCGCAGCACACGCAGGAAAAGCTGTGAAGCAGCTTGTAATGAGTGAGAACCAGGAACTCTGCATCCTGGGGAGTGCTACCACGTCCAGAGCCAACTCCAAGAGCTGTTCCTGTGCTCTTGGCACGGCAGGAAGGTCATGGCTACCTTGGCTCTGCCATCTTTCTCCCTGTGGAGCCCCATTCAAAGGTTTTCCAGCTCCTGCCTCCACCGGGACCCTGCACCAGGCCTGCCTTCCCCCCATACAATGTGTTTTGAACAGGCAAAGGCCTGGGAAGTGCCAGGGGTTGTCAAGCTGGAGCATGGATGGCTCTGTATGTCCCCACCTCTACCAGAATCGCTTTCAATGGCAAGAGCTGGTTTCAGCTGCCATGTCTGTGTGGACAGCCCCAGCAGACCTTGTTTTCCCACCCTCCCACTCCAGTCCCACAAAGAGCAACTTTTTTCCCCAAAGTTGTAACTGTCCTTCAAGTTTTCCTTATTTAGTATGTTGGTTTCTTAGCCTCTCACGGGTACCTAGCATGAAACAGGACTCCCCAGAGACAGGCCACTTCCGCAGGTCTCTCCCTCTGAAGATTGCCTCCGCACCCGCGGTATTTCCTTCAACATTCCGGTCCAGTCTCAATTCCCGCAATCATCACCCCTGTCTTTGAGCAGTCCTGCGCTGGAGAGCATTTATCCATTGATGATCTTCTCGCTGATGTAGCCAGGCATGGTGTAGATCAAAAGAACCAGGAAGACTGTCAGAACAGCGACAATGAACAGCACGATGATGTATTTCTTGTACCGCTTCCAGATAAAGAACACAAAGGTCTTCATGGGATTCACAAACCAGTTGAAAGAAGTTTTTGGCCGGCTGGAGCAGGAAAGGAAGAACAGATAAGCACAGGCTCAAGCCACAGAGCAGCACGCTGGCCGCTCTGCTTTGGAGCTCTGCCACTCTCACGGGTCGCCAGCTCTTCCTGCTGCTTCCAGAGAGGATCACCCCAGGGACTGCAATAACTACAGCGCCCATGAAAGCGCTGGAGACAACAGGACCCGAGCCCCAGGACCACCCCAGGACCGCCCCCACAGAGCTGCTCTGCTCCCCTGTGACTAACGGGCACCTTCACATGGCTAAACCAGAGCTGCCCTTTCTGTACAAGTAATGTCATGGCATAGCTCCCTCTAGTACCTCCCTTGGATCAGCCCTGGCCCGGATGCCGTGGCCACAAGTCCTGTGGGACCCACCAGAGCCCTGGGAAGCCCCGCAGCCCCAGTCCTGCAGACCCCACCACCTACGGCCTCATGGATCGCGCTTGGCTTCCTGACAAGGAAATGCTCCCGCAGCTGCTGAAAACACGGCACTGCCCATCTCTGTGAAAGGTGACAACACAGATACTCACTTCGGCTTTTCCAGGGGTTCAGGCTCTTTTCGGCCCAAACCAGCAGGACTTTTCTCAGCTTCCTCCACAGTCAGCAGCTGGAACTCTGCTTCCACCTTACCCTGGAGAGGGAACAGATCTGAGCCACAGCCGCACGCGTTGCTCCGCAGACCAGCCTGCTGACCACCCGCCCGGCCAGGACCGATATTTTTCTCCCGGTTCCGCTCAGAGATGCTCAGAGCAATCGCCTTTTCTCTCCAGGCGTTAGCTACAGAGCCTCTCGCTTCGCAGCCAGTGGAAACCGTGGCCTGGGCAGAAGCTAACCGTTTGGCAGACAAGGCACTGTATCGTAACGCACGCCCCAGCTGTCTTGATTTGTCTGCAGCCTCCCACACTGGCACTGCGCAAAACTCGCTCTTGGGGACAAGCGGTGGTGCACTAGCAGGGCCCCCGGCAGCACGTCTGCCCTGGGACAGCTGGCGCCCGCCCGTCGCGGGTAGGCAGAGACCCTAGGACCCGCCCCCCCCCCCCCCCCCCCCCCCCCCCCCCCACCCCCCCCCCCCCCCCCCCCCCCCCCCCCCCCCCCCCCCCCCCCCCCCCCCCCACCCCCCACCCCCCCCCGCCCCGCCGCGCCCGCCGCCCCGCCCCCCCGCACACGCCGCTCGCGCTGCTCACCGGTGCTGTCTCCCCCGCGCTGCCCCCG
>Ga0181612_102839_pt1 | contig 14573 bp, 6 predicted proteins | sample HoacroProtozoa21_FD_119630 | JGI IMG/M metagenome (GOLD analysis project Ga0181612, IMG submission 119630) | Hoatzin crop microbial communities from Cojedes, Venezuel. Combined Assembly of Gp0051906, Gp0051904, Gp0051908 | reverse complement strand
CTCCGGGCTTCTTGTAAAAATTAACCCTATCCCAGCTGAACCCAGCACAGCCCCACCATGGGCAAGGAGCTTTCTTAGAGTCTTCAGTCTCAGAGATGACCATAGACATGTTTCTTATGAAAGGAGAGAATAAAAAAAAAAGGAAAAAAGAGGAAGAAGAATTTCCTACAGCAATGCTATCTCTTCACTATTTTAATACAGATATTTTTGAAAGCCAGGGAGCATGTGTGGTTTACCCACACTGTAAAACCTCCTGTGCTGTGATTTAATAAACACTTTCAGTTTGCAAATACTGAGCTTTCCAACAGTTGCCAAGGATCCAAAGACAGAATCATTGGCTCTTCTGGGGACTGTAGCAATGGCAACCAACTCCAGAAAATACGAATTAATTTAGGTGTCACCCAACATCAAGTGGCATGATACGCACTTACTCTCTTACTCAGTACTGCCTTGAAATACTTCATGTTTGCTAACAGTTCGCCTGAGCCTTGATTTAATCAACAGCTCCCATGCAACCCCCCCCACCCCCACCCCCATGCACACACGAACTCCTCTTGCCCTCTGGGTATGGTACACTCTACCAGGGGCCAGCAGAGGTGTAGCAAGGAGCTCAGCAGAGGAGCAGTACCTTGTGTTTCCTCAACAAGTCTCGCTCCCAAATTGTTGCTCTACAACAGGGTTCTTCTTTCAGACAGGGACTGTCGTGGTTAAGACAGACCTTTAGAAGACGTGGAAGGGACTTATGCTTTCTGAAGGCAGAGAAAAAGCCTCCAGATAAGTATTTTTGCTCTAATCTGGTAGACAATGCTTCAGGTGTTAAAAAGCTGGTAACAGCTGTCAATCATTCCTGGCTATTTGATTAACAAGAAATCAAGTCTTCAGCCACATGTGCCAGACTAGCAGATGCCACACAGAAATAATTCTCCAGTCTCCCCTTCGCAGAGCTCAGCAGTGTGCTTTTTTCCACTGAGCAAATAATGAATGTTTCGTGTCCCTGGACATGTGCCTTCAAAGCTGTCAGTATTCTGGCTCCATAAACAGAAGGGAAACATCTGTCCCCATAGCTCGGACAAGGGCTCAGACTGCATTTCTGGCCCTTTACTTCAATCCTCAGCTCTAACAAACTGTTTCACGCAGTAACAGAAATATTCTGCTCTCCCATCCTCTGGGCCTTCCCCAAACAGTCAAGACAGGCAGTAACGGACAAAGATCCCACAAAGCCGGTAGTGCCTGCTTGCTTTAGCTTACAAGGTACAGTAGTACGCAGACTGACAGCTGAGTCTTCCTGGTAAAATGGCTTTCATTTCATTTGCCCAAGGGACTGCAGGAGCACCAGATGTCAGTGGACACCACAGATGGCAAATCACATCCTTTGCCACTTGTTTGGTGTGTGCCTGCACACGTGTCGGTTCTGTGGCACTGTCACTGCACTACAGCCAAGTTACACAGAGAGATGTGAGAGGAAGGCTTAAGGAACGAACATGGCATTTGCAGAAGATAAATTATTTCCAATCCACTATAAGGCTCACTCTCTTGAAGTGGAGAACACTACTCCCTATGTCCATTCACTGAACCACAACTTTCTGTGCTGTGCTGGAGCTCCAAGCTCAGGGCGCTTGCTTAGAAAGTGTCACTTGCTTAGAAACAGAAGCATAAATTGCAGCAAACACAAAGCTGGTTACAAAGCTAAAATATCTCTACAAAGGGACAGCAAAGCGAAACTACGCTGACGAAGGCCCTGCACCTTGGTGCACATTTCAACACTGTCAGGAAACTTTGGTCTCTCTGTTTTCTGCTGCTTATTAGCAAAAATCTCTCCTGCACCAAGTCTGAGGCTGGGATTCTATAGTTACACACCCTGTTCCTGATACCTCCTTCAGGGCCCTGGTATCCCCAGGTATCAGCAGTGACTTCCAGGACGCTCTCCCTACAGATGCCATCTTTGACTTACCCTGCTGTCCATCACTGCAGGCCTCTGCTCTAAGCTGTCTCTTTACTAAGAAAATGAACTGCCTGGAATTCTTCTCTTTCCTAAAGTTTTCTTCTCAGTCTCACAAGCAACTCTTTTCTGAGGACTTGCACTCACTCAGCACCATTTTCTGTCTAAACCCATGCCATAAAAATAACGTTCAGCATTTGCATGTACTCTAAACTAAATTCCACCTTGCCTTTTCAAGCTCATCACAACCTCTGCTGCCTTCATCTAACCGTCATTGTTCAGCAATTTCTTCATGACTTGAGGCTAAAGCGGGTGAGGCAATTCCTTTCCACCACGCTCTTTAATTGCGGATAAAAGGTAATCTCTTTGGGAAAGCTCGGTACTTCGGTTTTTCCTCACAGAGTTTTTAAAGCTGCAGATTAGGGCTGTTAATACCAATGGTTTCTTTTATAGCTATTCTAGAAGGCATCTCTGAATTCTGCCTCCCTAAAGAAAAGAACTGTGTTGGTCCGCTCAGGTCAGCAGACCCAGCTGGGTGGCATCCAGCCAGGAACCATATAACTTCAGTCAGGCGCCCCAGAGATGTGGAGAGCTGCCTGTTTGCTGGCAGAAACGCGCAACACCCTGAGCAAAGTCTCATACCTTTAACAGGCGTTTTAAGGACAGTAGATCGTCAGCAAGCTCTAGAAACCACACTGTGCCTTACTACTTCTGGGTAGAGGGAGACGACATTTAAACCTGAAATAATAAATGACAAAAGCTATCCTCTTTCAGTGAAAAATCATATCAGGACTCTGGCCTAGGCCACCAAAAATTACTGGAGTCCGAGTATTGTATTGTTATCGGAACTAAGCTGTCCTGAGACACTGTTGCTATAGCTGTCCATTGCGTAGCCCTTCCCTTGCTGGTCTAAAGGCAGACAAGAAATTAATCTTGTTCAAACAATGAGCCTTTGTCTAATAAGCAGGAGATGGTTGTCGAGAGCAGAAGTTTAATTGATGTATTACTCGCCCAGCTAGTAAACCGTGAAGAAATGCTCTGACTTGCCAAAAGAAGCGGGTAATTAGGGGAAAGGTGATTCCAGCAGGGAGAGATCACAACCACTGACTCACAGACCACCTACCCCAATTGTACCCCAGACTCAAAAGATGAAGAAACTGAGCATGCATACCAGTTTACATACTGGGCGAGAAGGTTTTAACCAATGATTTAATGAAACAACAACGTGTATGTATTAGGAACTTGAACATGTTCATGCTTTGTGTATAAATAACTTGATCTGGAAGCCTGGGGTGTGCTGTCTTGGGACAGGCACCCATATCTGCACAAACATGCAATAAAATACCACTGCTCTGTGTGTGTATTAGTGTATTGCACGCTGGTTAAATGAACCTCAGATTTTGGGACAACAATATCGCCTCTGGGTTCCTCAGTATGCCACATCTTTGGGACCCCTATTAAAATGTCCTGCTTCACACTTGTTCCAGTGCTAGAAGTAGTTCCAACACTAATGGGCTGTTCTGGGCTGTCCTCTCTGGTACTCTCTTCATTATTTACCTGTGGCCTTTCCATTGCAAGCTTTTGGGTGCAAGGACCGTTTCTCATTAGGCATCTGGACGTCCTCTTTCACACGTGACATTTGTAGGCATACTGTTAATATTAACAACTGACTCATCACTGTACTTCTAAGAATTCAGGGACAATTTTGCCATCTTCCAAAAACTGAATATTCCATTGCCTGCCTCATTTAAAGAATAAACAAAACCTTTCATAGGCATTCATACTAAAATGATTCAAAAACCACTTAGCAAACACTCTGCAAATCTGGAAACCTTAACAAGAAATTCATTTTGCCAAATAAAGCTGCATTTAGACACTTATTGCTCTCCCATTCTGCTGAGAATAAGAAGAAAACAGCAAAAATTTCTGCCATAAGGTAAAGACAGCGTTATTAAAAAATTAAGCAGATGTAAAAATAAGGGATGCTAATTGCCAGAATTACACTGACAAGGAAAGTAAACATTGTTACTGGATAGTGAAAAAAACAGGTCGTTAAAATGAAATGATCAGAAGACAACAGAATATCAAGGGAGCAAAGCAATTTATACACTAATAAATGTGTCAAAATCCTTTTCTTAGCAATGATGCCACTGTGTTCCGTTTGCCTTTCCATTGATTATTTTTACTTACCAAATTAAAATTAAAAAAGTTTTTCTCTAAATTATTATTAGACAACATAAATTTCTTTACAAGCTTTTAACTTCAGAACAAAAAATATTATACTGAAGCCTGGTTTGTAAGCTGCTCTTACTTATTTTTTAAACCCCTTTCTAAATTAAAAAGAAAAAAACTTTGAAATGTCTTCAAAACCAACAATCTATGCAATTGTCAAGCAATTCCTGCAGAGAAGGTGAAGAGAAAAATCAGATACAAGCCATGTCACTCAAGGTACCCATATAATACTTTAGTGAGAGCAGCAATGAGAAAATTGTAAAGATGAGATAACAGAACCGCTAACTGCAGTACAGACTGTTTGAAATTACACTAGTGTAGTGGAAATCCTGTGTTTCAAGATAAATTTAAGTTAGACCCTTACAGTCAATAAATGTTATCTATAAACTTTAAAAACAAATGCATTCTCTTTTTTTTGGGGGGGTGGTGGTGTAGTTGGAAGGAGAATGTAATTTTCACATTTTAGAAAAATTTAGCCCCTTTTGCCAAATGAAGATTAGTGTTATGATAGCTCTCCTAACAGCTCTGTCAACATTCAGCTATGCTCTGCCCCAACATCTTCTGTGAAGGACAGATTACAAACTACCATCCTACCTCCAGAAATATTCGGGAGAGAGGACTTCTCTGTATTTACATAGTTCCTTTCATGCTAGAGGAATCTGTAACAGTTAAATTTACACACTGACCATCACACCTGGGGACAGAAGGAAATCAAACAGCTTGTTTGTCCTGGCTGGGAACCTGTCACATCAAATCCCTGGAAGAAGGTTGATAATAAGCTCTGAGGTGTTTCAGCTGGTCAGGCATTGTCTGAGCATTTCTAGCTGTCTTGCAGTCATCTGCCATTGCAATAATTTATTAAAAACTAAACATCAAGCAGTCACTCATTATAGTCAGTTACCAACATAACAACACATGTGCACATCCATGTCCAAATGTCCTGCTAGAAAAGGATCTCGTGTGTGTCCGTGTAGATGCAAACAACGTTGCATGGATGCAAAATGAATCCTCCTAGCTGTGAATAAAATGCATTAACTGACACTAGTCGACTCCGCAGACATTGTATTTCAGAGGCCAAAGAGGTCTCAACAAAGTCCCAACCGAGCACGGAAAAAAGGGTTGCCAGCTTTCAGCTCACCCTGGTAAAGGCTCACAGTATCGGTGCTAGCTGGGAGTGTCAATGGCATCGGGACAGAGTAGACTGAAAGTACTCATCAAGGTTAATTTTCACAGCAAAGCAGGTTTTTGGTAAGTAAAATATTTACTTTGTAAAGGTTGACTTCATTTTTCAGAAATTGCTAACTACACCTGATCTGTAGTCAAAAGCAGTCATTGCCACTGGCTCAGCAAGGGCAGAGACCACTTCTGCTCTGTGGGAGATGGGCTCACACAGGAACCTGGCCTCAAGGAGAAACGGAGGGTGGTGACAATCCCGTTCTGCGGTTCTCATGACATGCCATGGGGACATTTCCCAATGGAAAATTTCCATTTTGGGAGTTTTCAGATAAGAATTTGAAGCCCTTTGCATTTTGCTCAGCTGCTTACTGCTCCAAACACACAGCATAATATTTGCTACCCTGACTACCCCACACCAGTTTTGGGTGCGAGAAAGCACTTTACCTGTCTGCAAATCTCTCACTCGTTCATAGCCAAACAGGCTAGATATTTGTGGATCAACAATGTAATACAGTAAGTGCCAAAATGGAGCGCTAAATGATGTCTGACACAGACCGATACACTGCACCGAGGAGCAGAATTACAGCCTCAGCAAACATCTCTAATATCCGGGAGGGAAAAAACCCAGCACTTCTACAGAAAAACATTTCACACCCTGGGTGACCTTCATGCGGATGACAAAATGTTCATGAGCTTCAGGTACTGAAGTCCAGACACATACTGGAGATGTTACTGGTTTTATTATACCTCTTTCAAGAAGCAAACAGGAAAGAAGCAAATAACTGAGACTCACTCACCAACACTAGACTAGATATCCAACAGCACAAGTCCATTTTCGGGAAAGAAAGTCAGACTGGCTTAAAATAATTTGCTTGCTATAGTGTTCATTAAACAGATATAAGAAGAGGAAAGTCCATCTCAATACCAACCATAAGCTAGGAGCTGCAAGGAATTCATGCAGCAGGTGAAATGACAGAAGAGAATACTTGCAAATTCAAAGACAGAATATTTATCAGCAGAAATGCAGAAAAAGAGAAAGTTTTCAAAAAAAATTTCTGCAATCTAAGAATTTTTTCCAATCTTCCAGGTAAGAAGAATACTAACTGGCAGCTATTAAGGCTTTACATTTTTAGATCCAAACAATTTATACTAATGAGTTTTAGGACGAATGAAGCTCACTCTGAACTGCAAAGAATGCTGCTCGATTACATATTAGAAAATTAGAGCAGGAGCCAAACACCGTTTGAGTAGAGCATACCTGGAAAGGGCTCTTTGTCTGCAGGAGGAGTGACATTGCGGGCTTCTGGACTTGGGAAGGCACCGGCTACAAAAGGACGGAGAAAGCATGAGGCTCCAGCACAGACCCTGACCTCATTACATGAGATTATTCTCTGATTTAGCTCAACTGCCTCTACGGTCACACTCTTACCCAGCAACTCCACTCCTTCTGTGAAGTGTATTTCTATCAGCTGTATTCAGGCATTAGCCTAGTCCTGATTCTATTCTAAATTTCTTTTATTTTCTCTTACTTTTTCTAGACACTTTTACTTTACTTAGTACTTTATGGTTTTAATGCGTCTTGGAAATCTGAGAACAATTTGCACTGGCAAGGGAAGAAAACTGCTTTCCTCACAGACGGGAGACAGAAGAAGCTGGTGGTCTATGCAGTAATAGCACAGGCATGCCTATAGCTAGCAGTGGCCAGAAATCTACTAAGGCACTTAGGTGGTCAAGAGGACAAAAATAGTAACAGAATAGCTAGTAATGGAATTGTGTCTTTGAGGTGTTTTATGACTTTTTCAGCAGTGAGGAGGTGGTTGAGCTGCACCCAAAACCCGGCAGCTCAGTTTCTGTGCCACCTGCCCATTGCACCTCTCCGTGTCACAAAGTAAGCAGAAATAACTGTACGTACAAGGAAGATGCTGGAACTATCAGCCCCAAATCACAGTAGCCTTCTAACTGCTAACAGTTTTGCACCTGGGGCTTAAACTGCCACAGAGGTCAATGATCACAGATATTTGTGCTGAAAGGAATAAACACACAGATGGCTGTGTGCAGATGCCTCTGCTTGAAAACATGGTCTAGTACTAAGATCAAGCAGAAAAAATTCCTTGCCTAGTACTTCCTTGCCTGCGTTTTGCCAAATAGCTGTCAGATGGAAAGAAACTATCAGAATTAGGAACGGCCCAGTCATTATACTCTGCCATGGCTAAATTTTTTCAGCTGCAACCCATCTGAGACCCAACGTGACTCTTACCATCCTAGGTAGTTTTAAGAACTGCAGCTGAGCAGATTGACAGTCCATTGCAGCAAGGACTCAGCACAATTCCGCAGAGGCAATTTCATTATCTAAAATGATAAGCAAGTATATCCAGCCAGAACAATAGGTAAAAACCCTTACAGAATCATAGGTTGGAAAAGACCTCTAAGATCATCAAGTCCAGCCATCTGCCCAACAACACCAACCATCCGCCCAACAACACCAAATGTTTACAGGGAACTTAGAAAAGACTCCTCTGACCAGCTAATGCCTCAAACTGGGAGCTGAGTCACTGGGGCATTTTTACCGAGAACCTGATTGCCTCCAGCTCCCCAGCATCACACACGGTCTTATGTGTTTGTCCTGCTTTACTTCAGCCTCTCCAGAGAGGCAGCTCCACCAGGGCTTGTCAGGCCACACTCCAGTCTAGCTCAATCAGACAGCATTAGGGTTGATAAATAAAAGATTAAGTTATGCAGCCTGTGTAATTCCACAGTAAGACAGACTGAATGGTCAAAAGGGCTTCTCTGGCTGTGAATATTTCTTCTAGTCTTTGCAATTACTGTCTGGAATAAGAACTGAAGTGTAGGAAGTTCTGGACAATTTTTTTTGTCTGAGAACTAAATCAGGATTTTAACATGCTCATCAAGTGTAAGTAGAAAGTCGATGCAGTAACTCCACTTACAGTAGTTGATTTTGTGACTCATTATGAAAAGGGAATGTCTCATGTTAAAAAGTGTAGTCATACTTGGAAAGAGTTTCTTTGTGCATAGCAGATATTGCCAGAAATAATAGGGAAAAATGAAAAATACCATTTGCTCGCACCGAGATGAATTCTTTAAATAAACTCAGAAACTCCACAGCTTTATTCTTCAATAGACTCTCTGTTCCTAGAGCTAGGCAGTATTGTTGCCTAAATTCACTGCATATGTTCTGTTAAGGTGGAGGTATTTTGTTTAAAAAAATGCTGATTTGAATGATGCTTTCTAGGGGAAGACTAACTGTTTTTCTAAGTGGTCTGCCTGGCCAGTTTCTGAAAGGTAAACATTTTTATATTATTTCATTCATTAAGTACTGAAAATAACATTTTCATTCTGATACGATTCAAAAGCAGATTACAAAAATTGAGATGTTGTTACCAATGGAAAATATAGCCTTGAACTGGCCTGGTCCATTGGTGTATTACTGATCCTCTGATTTTAAAAGTATTTGCAAATAATAATCATGGGGGGGTTTTCTCCCATTTTCCCCACTTGTCACTCTATAAAAATTTAAAACACGAGTTAGAAAAAGCCAGCTATTTGTACTTTCAAAATAATCCAAACAATCATCAGAAAACTGAAAAGATTTGGAACAAAACTCTGAGATTTGGTGACTGATTTGCAAATCATGAAACCTCTTCAATGAATTAATCTCATTTCATGTAATATTTGACTAGTCTTCTCGTAGGCTATGTGGATATTGCAATACTTAGGTTGCACAGGCAGACTAATCTGTCAGCACTATCTTCTCAAAACAGAATTTATAGTCAGCCTCCTTTTCAGACTGCTCATGTAATTTAGTTTTCTCAAAGAGAAATTAAGAAATTGCTCATGGCAGTTTGGAGATGATGTTATCACAAAGGAAAGTAAAGAATATATATTCATGTAATCACCTTACAGCTGGGTGATCTGCTGGGCTGAATTTAGAAAGTTAAATTATCTGCACTACAAAGAGATGAGAACCTCAAATAGAAAAAAGAGACTCTCAAGTGGTGTATGAAAGCACCAGTTTGAAGAACTGATTTTTTTTTTTTTTTTTGGTGACTTTTCAAACCGAACTTTTAAGCTGACAAGTCTGCACTTTCAACAACACTCCATCCGGCCAATCGGGAACAATAAGAAAATTCATATAGATGATGCATTTGAAGCCTATTTCCAGCAAACACTCTGAGACAGTATAGAAGGCACAAACATAGGCTTGTGTTTCAGGCTGTAAATAGCTGTAGGAAGTGCACAACTCCCCAGATGAGGTGGCATTTGCAGTGACAGCAGCTCAGCTTGTCTCCAGGTGAGGAAGTATTAAGCAGCATGAGCAGAGCACACAGAGCATTTACATTTCCCGTGGCCTTAAATGTCATATTTACAAAGAAAGAATTCCTGGCCTAAAGGGCAACATCGGCTACTGTTTTGCTGCTCTTCAAAATAATCACTGCCAGACTTGTGAACGGAAAATCACACCTCTTGAGCTGACTGGATGGGTGCAAGATACAACTAATCAAATTAGACCAATGCACTTATCTTCCCTCTGAAATAAAAGGTTATATTCATCTAATAAAGTTCTGCCTGCAGAATAGTAGAAAAGACCCTAATAATAAGTGAGAGCGTGTTGTGAAACTGCAGCATCATCAGCTTCATTTTAGTATGCGCAAGGAGAAAGGCTTGAATGTAGGTATAATACACAGTATGACCTTCACTTTTTAAATCTCTGTGTGAACAATGAGCTAAGTGTATATGTACACAGTACACTCAATTAACCCATGAGATTTGAGTTCTATGATTAACTTACTGACTTCTTGAAATCAGATTCTGGAAGAGGGAAAAGGGAACATTCACACCATGTTGACAGAGCTCATCTGAAGGTGCAAAGTAGCTCTGGAAGTAGGCTGTGTGTTTTAGATTCACAAAGCAGTGAAAAAATGAGCAGGAGAAAATCCCTACGTGTGAATATAGTGTTTCAGTGACTAAATGGGCTCGCCACATTCCCTAAGACAGACTTGCAGTTGTAGACATTTGTTAAAGGATAGTATTGTTTCATAAGTTGCTTGTACTTTTGAACTGGACAAGTTGGGAATTTTCAGGGGTGATGGTTGCTGCTTTTGCATGTGTATAGCAAAAAAGCACCTTGTTTTGGACAACCATCATGACAGGCTTCAAGCTTTGATTCCGTTTCAAAACACTGTGTCCTTCATCACCAGAAAAAAGCCAGTTGTGGCCCAGGCTGACCCCCATGCAGGACACACACCAAGGAAGAGCCAATTCAGCACTGCTGGCGTGGGTGTGGGAGAGCCTCCCGCACCTGACCCCCAAGCTAGCCCCCACCTGCACACGCAGGGTACGCTCTCCCTCACTCCTTCTCCACTGTTCGACCGATTTCAACTGTTCTGCTTGATTCTCCAAAGCACTAGACACAGACCCATGGTAGGCCAGGCCACTCAAACTTCGTGGTGTCACTAAGGGTCACAGGCAAGGCATACTAAGATGCTCAAAAGACATCTACGGAATAGTTTTGTCCTCTTCTCTGCAACTACAAGAAATTGTGCTTGGAGTAAGTATTTTCTGCTGGTTCAAGAGCCAGGAGGGAATGCAGGACACTGGACATGTGACTGGATAAGCATTGTTTATTACTAGATTATAAAATCTATGCCAAATTCTTCCAATGAAATCACATGCGTGGGATCTTCTTGCCTAAATTGCACTGTGCTGTTCACACCCACAGAAACAATGATCCCATGAAATAAAGTGGCATAGACGGAAGTATTTTTCAGGGAAGAAAACCAAAGGCATTGGAACTGTATGTATATTTTAATATGCTTTACCACATAATCCAATTTATCATTGGATTGCTGACCTCTGACCTGGTTTAAAATACTGGGAGACCAACGAATTCCTGCTTTAAATCTACAGAAATTCGTGAAGTCCTGCCAGACAGGAGTTAAGTTCCACGCAGTCTTCTGAATAGCAGAATACCTTGTTGCTAAAGTTATCCTGAAGCCTAAAATCGAGTCCATCTCATTTCTGAAAAAGCTGCAATTTATCTGGAAAAAGATAATAATTGCACAGCAGGACCATTCTTTTTTGGATGCAGTAAGCTTCTTATTTTTATATACTTAAACTGTTTAGGAATGCACAATTAAAATCAATCACATATTTGATTGTATCTATCATCATGAAGTAGATACATATCAATATGTCCCATTCTGTGTTACTCTTTCTCCCACAAGGACAAAGAAGAGGGATGGCAAAAGGACCTTTGCCTTGGAGGAGGTTTCTGGAAGCCTCACGTGATTTGTGAAGGGTGGTTTAAAAAAAAAAAAAAAAAGATTTTTTGGCTGTGAGTTTTGCATCCAAAGGTTTAATTCTTCCTTCTCAACAGAAAAACCTTGCTTTTTTGTTTTTTTTTTTGGGGGGGGGAGCTAAATATTCACAGTCATGAAGATGTCTGAAGACGAAGTACTTCATAACGTTCCTACCAGGCCAGCTTTTTGAGTGGTACTGGCTCTCTCTCAAATGCCTTCAGTCAGAGCAGAGAGAGAAGGTTCTGCTCCAGAAAGATCCCAACACGGGCTGCCACAGCAGCCGCTGCCCAGATGCCCTCCAGAGAACATGGCTCTTGCCTACCAATGCCCTAAGGCACACAGTAAGAGTAGAACTTCACTTGAGGTCACAAGCAGCCTAACTGCTGAAGAAAGAACAAGTACGTTTACTGATCCCCACAACAGATTGTACACTACTAGGAGGACTACAACAAAAGATACATTTATTTTATAAATGTTTTAAAAGATACATTTATTTTATAAATGTATCTTTATAAATGTTTATATTTCTCATGTTTATTACACAGACACATGAACAATATAACTATTTCCCTTGTAATTTTTTTTTCTATATATAGTTCAGCAGCTTCAACAGAATTTGGCAACAGAAAACTGCCCCAGCGTTTCAAGCTTATTTTACAAGGAGTTATCAGCCCTCTGTAAACTCAATGAAATGAAGACTTAAGCAGCTCTTGGATCTGAGCTGGTCATCTGCCGCAGAACAGTCGGAGTATTTTTGGCACTTTTCAAATACACAGATAATCATGCATCCAAGTCAAAGTGTCTTGATGCAGTAGTTACAAATAAACCATAAAACACAATACATTTCACTACTCTGCAGGCTTAGCAACAGATGTTAAGCTTCTAAGCAACAGTTGAGCCTTCCCACTGCCTCACATGGGGCTGTGGAACAGGTCTTTATTTATCTGCCTCACAGATACTGCTTCCTTGTGTTACTTAACAAAGCCAAAGAGATTTCTCTGATCAAAGCTGCAGCACTAATTTCCTCTGCATTTATAGCTCCTACTGTTGCAAGGGAAAGCTAGGCAGATAGGATTATATGACACAGCACACATTTTTTTTAAGTGAACAACACAGGAAAAAAAGACACTACCCTTTCAGGCTTAAGATGTAGAGAAAATCATGCTCCTTCCCTTGTCCTTGCTCTCATACACCAGTACATTGGAGAAACTGTATTTGTTTCCAGTGGCAGCTGATGTGGCATCCTGTGTTGCCAGCCAATCTGGAAAAAAGGAGAAAGACAGGAACATAGAGAAATACAGACAGACAGAGCACAAGATTCTTCTTCTGAGGTGAGAGAAGATGCCATCAAGCTCTAAAACTAGTTCTCAACTCGGCCTTCACCAATCTGAGCCTTAGGAAATGGGCTGTGCAGGAATTGGTGCTGTGCCCACTGCAGTGCTGGGAAACAGCACAGTGTTAGCAATATACTGCCAGGACAGCAGAGAGTGGGAACAATATAATTTCTGAAGATGCTGTGACAGCCTTGATGTGACAGGCAAATGACTGGGTAACATGACACGTCAGGAGTGCAGAGGCACTGTGCGAAGACTATGCAAAGCACCTTGCCCCTCACCAGTAAAAGGAAGCTTGCCTCCACGCTTCGTTACACCACACAAACTCCTGCTAGGAACGAGGCCTGTGTCATCTTGGATGCAAGAAGTTTTTCATCTCTGCCAAAGCCACTTCACTGACACCCATGCAAACACAGCCCTGAGGCTCACCCGTCCTGTCCTGCTGTTGCTGGAGCTACACAACGTCATGGGAAGTTCAACCCTCCTCTCCCCACCACCCTCAATTTTTCCTCTGTGCTTTTTTCCCCACTGTTCAGTACGCCCCGCAGCAGTCTATACACCCACAGCATATCTTCCTCTTTTATCAGCTGACACAGCTCACTGCATGTGGCAAAAAGTACCAATGACCATTTCCTCGCAAAGAGAAAAACGCATAACCTAGCAAGACCCACAAGCCCACAGAGCCCTGAAAGAAACAGTAATAAAGGAGCTAAAGCCTATCACTACGTGTGAGTGGTTAACAAACTTGTCATGCAGATAGTGGGCAAATAAGAATGTAAATACAGCTGGAAAAAAAAATAGAAAATCCATTAACAAGAAACATGCTGGGTACGTTAACATTGCGAAGCAGAAAACCAAACAGATGCAGTTATTCAGAACTGCACACTACAATACCAGTGTGATTTCAGCAGCTCCTGATAAGTTAAAACTCCTTCTAAAATATTGAATACATGGTACATCATTTTTCACAAAGATTGTTTTGCAGCTAAGGGTCACATTCCTCACCTCAAGAGCTATGCTCAGTTCTTGATGAGAGTCAATGAGAATTGATCCCGAATGCTGAAATTGTGAGCCAAGCCAGGGACACAACTAACACATGAGAACAAGAGTCCTACCCAGCTAACCACTCACGCAGTAATTCCCTTCTGGACTCTCTATTTCTTAAAATATATTTCTTAAAATATATACTTCTTAAAATATATATTTTAAAAATATATATTTATTAAAATATATTTCTTAAAATATATACAGAAAACACTATTTAATTTTGCATTGCTTTTCACTCATTGCTTACTTTTGGGACTCCTGGTACTTGATATTCAAACTATTGAAATGTTGATGGCACAGAGCAATACTATTGCACAGACACTATACATAAACAAACAGTCTAATCCACAGCGTAACAATCACATTAGCAAAGAGCAGAGCCAGCTCTGCTAAGTGTTTCATCGCACAAGCCATTGACTTTGCATGTTGGAGATGAGACCAAGTTGGGCATGGGTGTCGATCTGCTCGAGCGTAACAAGGCCCTGCAGAGCAATCTGGATGGACTGGGTCGATAGGCCAAGGCCAATT
>Ga0181612_171961_pt1 | contig 14574 bp, 5 predicted proteins | sample HoacroProtozoa21_FD_119630 | JGI IMG/M metagenome (GOLD analysis project Ga0181612, IMG submission 119630) | Hoatzin crop microbial communities from Cojedes, Venezuel. Combined Assembly of Gp0051906, Gp0051904, Gp0051908 | reverse complement strand
GGCCAGCTTGGCTATCTGTCTGGCTGTGCTCCCTCCCAGCTCCTGCACACCTGCTCACTAGCTGATCATGGAAGACTGGAAAAAGTCCTTGATTTCTTAGCAACTGAAAACATCTGTCTTATCTGTCTTATCTACATTCTTCTGGTACTAAATCCAAAGCACAACAGCTACTGATAAGAAAATTAACTCTATCCCAGCTGAAACCAGGACACTATCATTTGGATTGCTCTTCTGAGGTGGACTTCTCCTGGGAGCAACTCGGGGCTGATCAGCTGTCTTTGTATATTAAAAGCATGATAGAGCTGGAGATGCTCTTATTTGAATGAGATAGAAGACCAAGGTTTGGCCGCTTAAATCCCATGACAGTTTTCTCAAGATTAATAATAGCAGCACTGGAGGAGGAGGGTTTGATGGTTTCACCTGAAGTAAATTGCGTTCTTCCTACCATGGTGTGCCTCATTTGGGTATGGTTCTGCCGTTCTTCTGCTCCTGGAAAATGGTCATGTGTTGCTAAATAGCAGATATGTTGCACCCCAGAGGTGGTTGTATTCTGGCAAAAGGTGAACCAATCCCTTTGTATTGCCTGCATACACTAATGAACGCTAGTTGCAACTATTCCAAATCAACATCAAGAGATTCTACAGAAGCAGAATACAGTCCTTGATCTGTGTAGTAGCATGGAAAGCCCAACGTAAAGATATCTGAAAGCCAGGATGTAAAAAGCTCAGATACTTGTGGCAAACCAGAGGAATTCTGTAAAGCAGAATGAAATATGATTTCAGTACTCTGAAGGCATGGATGGCTGGGTGAGTAGATAGATAGATAGATAGATAGATAGATAGATAGATAGATAGATAGATAGATAGATAGATAGATAGACAATACTCTGTTGATGGGAAGGTTTCCCCAACCTCCTGTCATCTTACAGAATGACTCCAGAAAACCAGGGGTAAGTAGGTGGGGAGAAAATTTTCCACTGTTTGGAAAATGTGGGTTACAGCATACCAAAACAGAAGAGAGATGAAAAAGAGGGGAATTCACATCAGTAAAAGACGGCAATTGTTTTAAGCTTCATCAAACAGTTTGCAGAACTGAAATTCTGTTTGGTCAGAATGGCAGGGCGGGGGGTGGCTGCTCAAAGTAAAAGCTTCTTTCTTGTGAAGAAAATTAGTCCTTGGCTATAGCTCTGACTCATACCAAGCCAAATACAACAACCTTAAGCAGTTACCCCTTACTGCATGGTAATAGGAAAGGGGGACCCCAGACTGAACTGGAATGAGGGAGGGGTGAATCAAGGAGGTCAGAGCTATCTTTGCCTTCAGCTTTCTAGGGGTGCAGGGCTGAAGAACGGCAGATCAGGAGAAATTCCCTCTCTTTTCCAGTCAGATATTATATCAAAGCTTTAATACACAGCCAAAGGGATGCTTTTTTAGGGCTAATGATGGTCAAATCTCAACATGTTTTCAGTGTCAGTTCAACTTGAAAGAATCTCGCCAAAAGTCAGACACTTCAAACACAGGAAAAACTGCCATATTCCTTGAGGTCTCCCATCCTCCCCTTTACTAGATTTTTTTCTCTAAACACCAAATCTGAGGGCCCTGACCTCAAAAAACACCTCACTCTAGGCAAAGTTCTTCTCATGCCAGCTGGATTCAAAACTCAACCCTCCCCAACCCTAAAGGAAACTTTCAGCTTGTATGTTCCAGCGTCATTTATTTTAGAGGTTGTTTGCACTGCTGCTGAAGCTTAGGGGGGTTCTGTACATTATTTCCTTATCTCTTTGATCCATTGTTCCCAAGTCAGTCATTCTATTTCTTTCTGTTTTCAGCTTAAATTGTTTTGCATCCCTTATTTTCTTAGTCATTTCTTTTAGTTTTGATTTTCCTTTTTGATCATTTAGCAAGGGGAACTTCAGATTTAAAATGTATGTTTATATGAGTTTAGTAACATTAGGGAAAATGAGGAATGAAAGAGGGTTTGTATATTTTTAAGTTTTCTTTCTCTCTGTTATACATTGGGTTTTATATCCTAAAGTCAGTTGCCTAAATCACAAGGGCTAACACTCCCAATGCCAAAAAAAAAGCCTGGTACAAGGCAAAGCACAGTTAAATGGTCAGAAAAAGAATAATCATTTCCCTAGTTGCCGGCAGGTGAAAACCTCTCCTTTACATCTCATTTGAAACTGCAGAAGCTCCTCAGCTAACTCTAAATGAACAGTCGGCTTAATCACTGACATGAAACACTATAAAGCAGGATGTTTGGTTAAGTCATTTGTTCCTTTTGCATCTTTATCTTCAGTCTGACATGGGTTTAACCTTTGCTCCTAATCCCTATGTCAGTCAGGTTCAGCTTTAATCTCAGAAAGTAAAAGTATCGGTGCTGGGATATTTGAAGAGAGGAATAAAATCTCTGTTGTCTAAAGGTGTATACTGAGCTATTGCAGGGATGGTGGCAGACGATGCAGGGAAGAGGTTTTCTTGGAGAACCTCTTGAGGGGCAGCAGGACCCAGGTGTGTATCAAGCTTTTAACTTTTCTGGAAGAACTCTGGCAGACTTGCAAAACTTTGGAGAGCTACTTCTTTTTATTTATTACTTTATTTAAAGGCAGAAAACATTGTTCTGACACTTCAAAGATTCTAAAGGTAGAACAAGATTCTTGGGCCATATTCATCTTACCTAAATTTAGACACTTAAACCAGGATCCCAGTTGCTGCTGGCTTCCCTTTATAGTCAAGGGAAAGACAAAGACACCTCCAGAGGGAATTTAGGCATTGATGTTCTGCCATTCACCTCTTTAATTCTTTTTTCTTACTTCGCCTGTGTCTAGACTGCCCAGCTGTACCCATTTCCTTGGATTTCTTGACATCTTTTTGTCAATCACACATGGCCAGTCAGCTTGGCACCAGAAGTGAAATCCCACAATGATCCACTGGTGTACAAAGTGAATGCACTGTTAGCCTGGGGAACTTATTGCCACAGGGTCTTGCTGAGGCCAGAAGCTTAGCAGGCTTCAAAAAGGTATTAGATATTTGTATCAGTATCAAGAATAGCCAGGTATAATAATCAAGATTTAAAAAAAAAAGACTTTTGAGAGAGCTATAAACCTACATTCTTCAGGGCTTATGTGAACTTCTGACTAATGAGGGTTTGGAGTAAATTTTGTCCAGTGGAAATTCTCTGGGATTTATGTTTTAACTCACTTAGGCACTTTCGAAATCCCACCCCCTGGGCCTGCTGGACTTCTGATTGATCCAGGATGACATTTCCTGTAAGCATATGTTCTTAATCATCAAACAATGCACAAATTTGTTAAAAAAAAAAGTTCCTGGATAATTCAGAAAAAAACAAGAAAACTCTGCCCAATAAATAGTCACAAATAATTTTCTCAGGAGGGTTCCCTTCCTTACTTCATACGCTTTGCATTGCCTGCCCCCATTGCCTTCCTGCCTGCAGAAAGAAAAACCTTGGCCTTTTGCCTACTCATGCTAATAGTTCTTATTCTTTTTTTAATTGGCACTAAAAACATCATAGAAGCTTTGGAGGCTGGAGTAAAGGTGATGTGCACGTCTGGAAGAATTTCCATTCTAGGGAATACAGAATTCAGAGCTAATTATGTTACAGCAAACATTAACTATATTTCTTCAAGTCTCCCATTAGGAGAACTGTCTAGTTTGGGATGCAGTTTGTTATATAACAAACTGCATCTCAAACTAGATGTACTCTGAGGAAGTGCGAAGCTTAGTTCTTAATATCTGTCATTTGAGGAGAAACCTTGGAGCACAGATACTCATCAGGGCATTGTGGCCATTCTCCAATTCTTGACGACAATGAGGATGCATGCCTTCAAACAGATGTTTTTAATGCAACATGGATGGTAGAGAACCAGTGCCTTCCAGCAGGCATCCAGATAGACAGAAAGGTAGGTACTAAGCTCACCAGGATTAAAGGATGCAGAGGCTATAAAAAGAAGGTAATGCCAAAGAACTAGGCAGTACATGTACCTAAAGCACCCAAAATCTCTCCTCACCTAGTGTAAATAGATGAGGTAATCGTGAGTTAGAAAGGGAGAAGTCTCAGAAGTCTGAACAGTCCTTTGTTTGCAGGTTCTCCTCTGTGCTTGGAAAGATCATAGTGCAATGCACCTTTTATATAAAGGTCACGCTATTATACACCCTGCAATGTGTTACAATTATAGCATCCCTGGTAGCTTCTAGTCACTGTAAAATAATTGTTGTAAATTTTTATAGAAGTCTTTTGTGGGCTTTTGTTCACTCCTTCTTGATCTGTGCATCTGACTCATGAAGCTGGAAGAGGAGACGAAGCAGCTAATTGCTGCGGGAACTTACATCACCAAGCTCGTGGGCTAAGCACCCAAAGCTGATTTTGTTTCACTGAAACCATGACACTGAAACTACTGTTCTGCCACTCTGCAGAGCAATGGCTGGGTGTCCATTACTGTGATTTGAAACAAGCAAATAGCAGCAGCAATTGAAAGCTAAAATGAACAGAAAGGCTCTTTGTGTCATACAGACAGTCTTTTTAAATTTACAAAAATGTCTAAGAGCTTTTTTTAAAAATGTCCAGTTAGTATTTGCTGGCCTTCTATTGTCTTGGCTTTGGTCATTTCAATCAAATTTTATAGCTGCCGACACTGAAGAAAAGCTGCCATCCATTACACTCTTATTTCAAATCCCAGAAATTATCCCAAAGAAATAATTCCAGGGTCGGATCTTCACAGATGACAAAGGGGCCACATATTAACACAATTGCATTAATATATGCCTTGTGTACTCTCCCAAACTACACAAGAAAGAAGCTTTTACCTCATTGTATAGACACCTTCACTATCTTTCTCCTCGTCCCATTTCACAGAACAGCAGCATCCAGGTTTCATTCCTTCGCATGCTGATGTGACTCCTCCAGATCAAGCTGGTGCCTAAATCGTAGGAAAATCATCTAGGCTGTCTTGCATGCCTATGTACAAAGAGGATTTCAGTGTGCAGAAGTCTCACTGTGACAGATTTGCAGATGTTACTGTCATCCTTGGATTTGAAAGGAAGCGAGATGTGTCATTGACGTCAGTGAATTTATTTTAGCCCATGACTAAGAGTGCTGTTGTTCAGTATCAAGGCAGGACCTTTCCACCTTTCTAACAGAACACTTAATCACACCTTTGCCTCTGCTGGGCTCTCTCACCCGGTGTGCACATGTTCTGCTCCTGAAGGTGAATGCTGAGTGCCAAAGATCCTCAGTGAGTCTGTAGCCAAGTGAAGTAGTGGGACAACTGTTCATGGTCAGACTCACTGTGCTCTGCCCTTTCACAAGGGTGCTGTTTCCAGACAGCCAGGTTACTGCAGGGCTGGCAGCTATGGGGCTGCTGCAAAGAGGGAGTCTTTTACAAATCTGAAAGATGAATCCAAGCTGTCTTGAGATTGTAGAGAGATCTGAATTCCCACTTGACTCTGAACACCCACTGCAGCACTAACACGACTCGAAAAGTTGCTCTACTGCTGCATTGCCTCTCCCATAGTCAGCTCAAATTGTGGAAAGGGAGTATTTCTGCTCAGGGAAGCAGAACTTGTACTACAAATTACATCATAAGCACTTGTTTTCTCAGGGAACATGAACAGCAGTGAAATGAATCTCTAATTCCTCACCAGTCCTGGCCACCCCACCCACCCACTCAGCTGGATGAATCAGTTTTCTCCTGGCAGCCACCAGGGAATCAGAGGTGACAATACAGTGAGAACACACTTCAGTGAAGATGCTGTTTTCTTTTCCATAAAAACCCCATACCACTCACTTCTCTTCTCTATGCCAGGCTGCATATGGATAATATGGGGCATGACTTTAAAAAGCCAATCAGAAATCTGAATATCATTATAAGGACAGGTTTGTTTATTTAAGATTTTAACCATACATTTGGGCTTGCAAGTGGATTCCCTGATCCTGTGTTAAAAAACATCCTATGCAGTCAGTGAATTAGAAGCTCATATGTCCCCTGTTCTCTTCTGGTTTGATTTATAATGCATGTTGATTCCATTTTTTGTCTACAACCTGTTAAATCACTCTAAGTAATGATAACACCTGATGGAAGCCAGGACCAGGTGAAGCATTTGATGAAAAAATTGCTGCAGCCAGCCCTCTTAGGATTAAAGATTGACAGGTGGGTAGATGGTCTTCACTGTATTAATTTGATTAAATAATACCAAAGGCAATATGGGCAGCAAGCAGGCACCTTTTAAATGTCATACACTGCAAGAAACACATTTAGTTCAATAAATTCTCTCTGATGCTTTTCATTTCCAACAGGGGCCTGAGCTAATATCCCACAAACCAATTGAAACCACTTTTCTCAACTTTAACATGCATTGGATGTGACCATGTCTATCAACTGTCATCAGTTTATCATGTTTACTGTGTTTATCATTCATTTTTCTGGGAGAACATGACTACCTTTCCCTGCACCCAGAAACAGCGCCAGCAGTTTCACTGGGGAACTGAAAAAGCAGCCTACATTCAGTCTGCATTTGCATCCATCATGATTCCTCGTGGTGAATGGACATATTTAAATATGAGGCTTTTTTTTTTTAGTGTGTTACCCTGTCCCAGTTTCCTTGCTTCAGTACACCAAAGACGGGTCATACTATGGTACAGGCAATGTTCAATAATTTGAGCAGAGAGGGGAGAGAGGCAATAACCTTGATAATATGAAATATATGTAAATTAGGCTAAAAGAAGTGCTTTGTTTAATATATTACCCTTTGATGAATGAAGTCAAGGCATAGCATGAGGTCATAAATGTGTGTTTGGGTTTTAAGTATGGCACACTTAAGGCACAATTCTGATAATCGACCAGTGGCAGATAAAGAGGAGGACCAGAGGCAATCTTCTGAAACCTGAACACCTTCAGATGTTGACCTGTTCTACTGACCCATGGCTTTACTACGGGTGAGAGCAGAAACCCCAGATTCTGAGCTTCGTCCCTGTACTTCTCCGGAGCCCAAGCCTCTTTCTAGACTTTGTATTTCTCCTTTTTAAAACAGAAAAGCTATAAAGAATCCCATTACATTGCTGGAACTTTGACTCAATTTTACTCCTTTTTGCTGTGATTTTTTAAAAGAGGGACTGGATAATTTTATGATCGCTAAACACTTGTGTTGCTGTTCAGGCCTGGGTAGTTATAAAGGTAGAGCTTTCATAGTGTAATCCAGTAGTTCCCTGGGGAAAGAGGAAGGTATGTCTCCTGTTTGATGTGATATTGTACATTTTGTTTGCACTTGTTATAGGGGAATTGGGATCTGATTCATATTTCTCTTAGATTTGATTTCTCTGGTACCACTTGTGGTACTTTTATCATGACACAGGAGCTATCTGTCGTAGCAGACCTGCTTATTGGATCTGACAGTTGCATGAAAAAAGGTTGTATTTCTCCCAGGGGTGAGGAAGAAGGACAGGAACTTCTGAAAAACAACCCAAACATGTTGGCAAAAGGGAGTTTGAAATAATAATTCACATGTGTCTGGGGAGCTCAGGAATTGTTTTTAAGCCAATTAATGAATCTCTGATCGGTGCTGAAAGTGCCTTAATGTGTTGGGTGGGTAATGTGAAATATTATGCCACATCACCATTTTACATGAATGCATATAATGTTAGAAATTGTCACTAGCTGTCGAGTCTGTCAGTGCCACCAGGCTGGGAAAGCCAGCTTGTCACCAGCAGAACAGGGACAGCAGCCTGAAAGCCAACACCAATCAGCTAGGGACAGAGTTCTTTTGGACACTATAGCCAGTACAGCTCACATTGTTTTACACCACGTTCCCCAGTGCCATGCAGTGTACCCTCTAGGCCTTTCTGCACCCTCCATGATGACAACTGAGAAGCTTTCATTGCTTCCAGTGGGAGTGGGCTCTAGCCCATTCCCACAAAAGGCAGCTGATTATCACAGGTGGACTGCTGGTCTGAGCCAGTATGTCACATCCCACGTTAACTTAAAAAACATTAAAATGATAACTTCATCTCAAGTTACTTTCCTATTCATCTATAGAATTTCTCAATTATGTATGACTAATTTTGCACAAAGTCATTATTTGGAGCAATTTGTCTAAGTATGAGAGGCAACACCTTCAACCTTCCTGGATGGTGGGTGGGGAAAATGTCATAATCAGTTCTGCTTTGGCATGAGTTGTTAAGCGGTCACAGGAGTTCAAAGGAGAGAAATAATGAACAGGTAAGTCATTACATGCAAAAATTCTTCTTCTATATTATCAAAATACAAATTAATTACAGATAAGATCAGATGAATTTTCTTTAATGTCAGTTTTTTCCCAGAGATGGTAATGAAAGCATACAGTATGTGGGAGGAGAGGAGTGGAGACGTATGGAAGGGATGTTTTATTAATGTTGGCTTGATTTCACTGGGAAGACATTGCCTGTGAAAGCAGCAAAGGAATCAGGAAAGGCTCTGGGACATGCAAATAAAATCATTTTTATTGCACTTAGTGTGCTAACTCATGCATGATCTCATTCAGACTCTCAAAGCAATCATAAAACTATCTCCATGCAACAATTACTCCATCAGCCAATGCAATCAGCAGGTAGGGCAGCTGGCAGCCCTTGCCACAGGATCCTCCTGAATTCATTAGCTTGTGGCCGGGATAACTTGACAAGGTTTCCATTCTTGATTTTTGAGGCGATGACCGTAACTAAAGTGAACATGTGACTCATCATAGTCAAGAAATAAAAAAGCCTACCCCGCTCCCCTCCCCCCTTCTACATGCAATACTAATATTCACATGACAACAAACATTTTCAAAATAATAGTCCTATATACTTAAGACTAATCAGAGCGGGCGCCATCCAACTTGCAAAGGTAGCAATTTTCCTTCATTAAAGCCAAATCAGGAGAGAGAACTTCAGGATTCCTTAGGGCTAATTACAAGGTGTTAATAATAACAATATAATGGCAGCAATTTTCTAGCTTTGCCCAAACCTATAATCTGCTGTGAGTGCCTTATAGGATTGTCTCTGAGTTTATATAAAGCCAAGTGTTAGCCCAAAAATGTTTTAAAAGCAATTTAATTTTTACATCATGTCTCTTTTCAGTCTGTTTGCAGCGATGCGGTAATTGTTAGTGGAGAGCATTTTCGTTGGGGAAGAGGACAAGTAGCAGCACGACAGCTCAGAATAACCCTCTCCCATCTTCCTGGAGCATAGGTTGTACACCAGAAATGCAGAATACCCAGGTCAGGTGCCTCCAAGCTCAAGCCCAGCCTGCCCAGAAGGACCACAGCCACATTTCTTTGACCCCTCCTGCCCACAGCGGAAGAGAGGGAGGTAACTGATTATAGAAGAGCTGGAGACAAACAACAAACAGACAAACATACAAATTATTTTCACATCCACCTCCTAATTGCTTGCTAAAAACCCTCTAGGACTCCATGATCAAATGTAACATATTGCTGGAGCAGTGATGAGTCATTTGTCAAAAATTTTCAGCCTCAATAGCAAATCAGCAGCACTGGAACAGTGAGACATGTTCGAAACACGAGAGAGGGAATTGTTGAGTAGCCTGGCAAGCTGTCCCCAGCAATAGATCTCACTGACGTCTGGAGGGTTTTCAAGGTCAGGTCGTAATCCTGAAAATCCTGTAGCCTCCCATGCACAAAGGTGAGAAGGAGAGACAGCTTAATACAAACTAAGAGCAGAAATCTGAATTGAAAATTAATCCCTTGCCAAATTTTGAAATTGTCCCACTATTGATCTGTCTGCAGTTCTCAAACTCGTGGTGATAAGTTATCTTGACAATGTAATCATACGGTGTAACATAAATTGGACAAAATAGGTTTTAGTCATAAACTGGAGACATCAGAGACTCTGTTCTAAAGGGCAAAATTGGTAATAATATATTTGTCATTTTTTTTCCAGAGAAAATGTGTTTATCTACAGCGTGTCAAATTTTAGCCTGCACCAAAATGATTTAAGAACAAATTCTAAGCTTCTTTGCAGTTGACAAGTTAATTCGCACCAAAAAAAAGAGGAATTATGACAACACTGAAGAATGTTAACATGGTACATATTCTAATTGAATAAAAGACACCTTACAGAGCTACAGTGCAAGCTCTTATTCATTTCAAAGCTACTTACAGACTGAGAAACTTAAAAAAAAATTGGTATTACAAATACTGGAGTCAAATTTCTGTGAGTTGGGAAACTTATCCACTTCAGAACTTCAAAATCTAACTGTGAAATCTCATACAAACAGTTTTGTCTGGAAAAATTCTGGTACTTCTCAGATGACAAATAGCATTTGGTTTTCAGGTGAAAACTGGAAGAAATTACAAAAAGAAGCAAACTGAGCAGCCAGAATCACCCATCACAAGGGGTTTTTGCCCCACAAAAGCAAGGATGGAGGGGGACTTGAGAAAAACATGTAGGGAGTGTGTGAATAGGAAATATCTTCATTTTTCCTCTTCGCAGGCTGACCTTTATTTAGGAAAGGGGGAAAAACACTGTCATAAGGGATTAAGCACAGAGTTGGAGTCGAGTCAGATGAGTTCAAGTGGTGGTTCTTTGTCTATCTTAGAAGATAACCCTGCAAGAAACAAACAGCTCTTCATTTCTGTACTGTGTCTGCCTCCTCTTTTCAAATGCTCTACCAACATTTATTCATAAGTACTGCATACTTTGATGTCTAGAGATGAAAAGTGGGGTTTGAGGTAAGAATTCAGAGTTTAGTCCTAATCTAGGAGAATCAGTGGCTACTAATGATGAGTAATTTAATTCCATAGGAGTAATTTTTGTTTCTTTATGGGTTTATTTTACAAGACACTTATCAGGTCAAATGGCACTAAGTGAATAAATGAAGAGTATTTCTTGTGGATAAGCTGAGTAAAAAAAGACCTATTTATTTTTTCTCCCTCCTACCTCCTCCCAGCTCACAATCATAAAGTTAGTACAGAGCAGGAACCATTCTTCCCTACATGTAGTCAGATGCCATCCCAGCACTAAGTAAATTGAACACTTCACACCCGTTCACTAAAGTAAATTTAGTCTGATTTATCTTATATACTTGTCAAAAGCTGTGCCAAGATGTATACACAAACTGTTTTCTTGGATTGTTTCAAGCTAATCATATTAACATGTTTGCTTTATTGCCTTTGGGGGGGTTCCAAGTGGAAATGATTGAAGTAGGGTCCAAAACCAGCTTTGTTTCGTTGCCAGTTCTGGTGCTAATGTGTGCCTCAATGGACTTCTACTGTCCGTGTCAATAGGCCTGAACATCCATATCAGGATGCTTTCAGTAGCAGCTCATCATCAGTTTATTTCTGCAAAATGTTGTGATTAAGAAGTCAATTATTCAGAATGTGAAAAAACAGGAAAGCACGACATTAAGTCTGTGAAATGTGGTGCTTATTCATTGCAGTCAGAGGAGCTTGGGGGATTCATGCAGGCTGAAAAACAAGTTATGCACATAAATATGTGGGAAAAGCTGCATGCAGTGAAGCAGCAGATTCAGCAGATCCCAGGGGAAGAAAAGATGGCATTAAAGACTGAAGAAGTCCATGCCACAAACATCTACTTTATCAACACTCTGAAGAAGGGAAATGTTAACCTAGAAGGGTTGTCTGTTAAGGCAAAACTCACAGCTCTTCCCATGTGTGAAAGCTAAATCGGCAGAGGATAAGCAAAAAATGCAAAAGTTACAGTGACAAAGAAATCTTTTATTCTGCTGCTCAAACAATTTCCAGTCTTTTGAAAAGCTGGACTATTGGGCTTCCTTAGACTATTCTGAACCTTCCCAAAATGAGATCTGTTGCAATTTATGGAGCAGCAGAATCAAGCAGGCCAGGCTTACAGAGACCACACTTTGGAATGGAATACAACATCTAAAAACCCCATTGACTTATTGATGCAAGTCATGGCTTGTAGTAAACACAGTTTTAATTATGGTGAAGCACTGAAGGTGCAATTCAAAGACAGAGTTAAGAAGGGCACAGATCTCTTGCTGGAGCACAGCCGAGGGTGGGAAAAACAAACAAGGCGTCAGTATGAAGGCAGGCATCGATCTGCATAGACCAGAGCCATGGAGTAATACCGCTACCAAGCTTTTCTATAAATTTTTTTTCTGCCAGATCTCCAGGTGCTTTGCAGAGGGTTTCAGTTATCATTAGCCCTGTTTTACAGCTAGCATAACTGTGGTCCCATGCAGCGGTGTTACTCAGCCTAGATTGTCCCCAGACCAGCGGCAGGATCCAGAACAAGGCTGTTCTGGACCCAGACCAGCATTCAAAGCTGCTTATAGCTGTTTTTCTTGTGGGACCCTTATTTTTATATTTTTATTTTGACAAGAGATGTTGACAGATACCGCCAGTTGTGTACATCAAAAACTGTTCATATCCTGAGACACAAATAAAAAGAAAACCATACATGGATGATTTTTACAAGAAAAGGTTTTAGCCAGCTCCGTATCTGTGGCTGTGCATCCCTGCACTCTGGTTCCTGCTATCTTACGATGGAGAACACTTCAGAGAAAGGCTTTTCAGACTGTATAAGCCACGAGCACATACACATATGCAAAATAATAATGATAGTTTTAAAAGGGTGAATTCGGTGACCTGTCCTCCCTTGTCATTCCCTTCATTTGTGTCTCCACTCTTTCCACACGTCCATTTCCTATTCTTTTCTCACAGAGGTGACTGAGATTAAAGGTTTACTGTGGCTGATTACTCAGGAAAGTCCCACTTTCTAAATCTGCTTCTAATTAAAAAGGGATGGGAGGGGAGGAAGGGAAGAAACCCTCCTTACTGTACACATAGGCAGCCTAATCCATCCTGCTGACTTTCATAGGCATGAGCTTCTATCTTAGTATTAATAAACTATTTTCTGAGATTTATGTTTCTTAACCCTCTTCACCCTAGAGATTTTTTAGGATGTGAGCCGTAGATGTCACTTCAAGAAAAGATGGGCATCTGACTTTAGCCTGGACATCAGTTTATTTATGAGGGAGAGGGCCAGGAGTTCAACCCTTGTGTTCGTAACAGGGCTAAGCAAACAGCTCGGACCCAGCTCTAAGCCATTCTAAATAGACGGAGGAGCTGGTAACCCAACTCCCGACCACTGCTGGAGTTCACGTTTCGGTTGTGATTTTACTCCATTCCCAAATGTCACTTTATCCCTGCTTTTCAGGAGCTTATTTTCAAGGATTTATGAAATGTGATATGACAAACCTGGCGCAATAATGTTGTGGAGATTTTGCCCTTAACTCACCCCAGAAAATACTCTGCACGAATGGTGTGGAGGTGGCTTCCAAGAACAGTCTTATTTCCCCTAGGTAAAAGAAAATCTAAGCTGTGTGCCATTAAAATGAAAAACTCAAAGAGAATGGGAGGGGACTGAGGAGGGCATTAATCAGAACTGGGGCCGGGGGGGGGGGGGGGGCAAGATTTCTCTTGCCTGGGAAAAAAAGATGCAAAGATGAAAAAATAAATGAACTTACAGGAGGACAGAATAGATCTACAGGATCTGCTATAGGTCACAGAGCAGACAGCTGCCTCCATACGGTTTACCTTTACCACAGAGACAAAAGAATTCCCATTACTTCCCTTTTTTATATATTATCATTATTACTATTTGTTACTAATAATACAGAACATCTGAACTGTAGGTACAGATTCTCCCAGCCACAGGAAGACAGAGTACTAATGGCTTTTCTATGCAAACACTGTGAACTTCAGATCAGAGGTAAGTCAAAGGTATTACTCATCTCTGTGTAATTTTATTTTTAAGTGGTGTGGTCTGATGAAGCTTTTAGAAAAGAGGTATCATATGAGAATGAAACAGTTTCTCTGTCAAAATTCCCAGCTGTCCTCCCACAGCAATTTCCCAATATGCTGCCCATTTTCATTTCTGCAGCATGAGTTCTGTTCCCTGTGCTACCTGTTGAATCAAAGTAGAGGCCTACAGAGAGAACAGAGGAGGTCCCCACATATGTGACTATTAGCAGAGGAGAAAAATCAAAATCAAGGAAAGAGATGGAAGAGAAAAAATTTATTATTCTTTTCCAAGGTATAATCTTCTTTTCTCAACTCATTTACAGAGGCAAATAATCAAAAAAAAAAAAAAAAGCACAGTCATACAGATTGTCAAATCTAATGAAATTGGGGAAATTACAAGGAAAAGTTGATCACAGCCACATTCCCAAGAGAACTCCATCTCATAGATTCTCTGTGTTTTCCATCAAGGCAAACAGGTAACATCCATCAGTGCTGCCCATCTGCAGGAAATCTCCTGCAATGTGCTGAACACCAGTGAGGCTTTGGGTAACAAGCTGGCAGCTAATGGGACCACTTTCTATCTAGGTTTCTTTCTACACCCTCTCTGAATCTATCATATGACTTAGGAGAGCACTTCTAAAGTAAGAAAGGGCACCAGAGGAGTATCATTTGCAGCCTCCCTGTTCTGCAGCAAACCTGCTGAGTCCTCAGAACAAACTTGGCCTGTGAGCCCAAGAAGAACAGTCAAAAAAAGCAAGAAATACATATTGTTTGCTGCAGCAGACAGCAAAAAATAAAG
>Ga0181612_154521_pt1 | contig 14574 bp, 8 predicted proteins | sample HoacroProtozoa21_FD_119630 | JGI IMG/M metagenome (GOLD analysis project Ga0181612, IMG submission 119630) | Hoatzin crop microbial communities from Cojedes, Venezuel. Combined Assembly of Gp0051906, Gp0051904, Gp0051908 | reverse complement strand
TTCCTTCCTGCCTCTCTCTTTAATCCTCCACTCCACTCACACCCTTTTGCAAACGCAGCTCACCCCCCATGCTTCCAGCAGCACTAGAGCCGGGGAAACACCACCCAGAAGTGCTGTGTGTGCCAAGTGGACAGGTGTTAGACTCGCAGGGTGTGCGCGGTGGGAGATGCTCTTTGTGACGGCTGACTCTACGTGCCCAGGGCTGGAGGGTTTAGGGTGGTAGTTTGTATCTGTGCTTTCCATACCATCATGTTCTGCTAGAGTCAATGCATGCTCTGTCTCTGTATCAACTGCATGGCCAGCTTCATTTTGTACCACTTGTGAATTATTGCTAGCTCCTGTGGCTGTTCTCAGAGCTTCTCCATGTGTCATAGAGACATTGACTCATACCCCTGTGTTTTCAGGCTTAATTATTCTTGTGGTCGCTTCCCCACATTCCTTTTCTCCCTGTGCACAAAGGTGGCTGTCCAGCCTTCTGTTAGCTGCAGATGTGCTCATCCCATCTCCCCTGCTTCGTGTCTCGTTTGCTGGCTCCATGCTCAGCCTCCACTAAATTTCAGAAGTCTCCATCCCACCTTGAAAGGAATCCGTGATCTTTCTTTCTCTGCAGTCTGGTGTCCTCAAGTTCTGTTCTCCTCTGCTCTCTCTAACCCCAGGGCCTTGAGATGGTCCTATTGTCCAGGCTCATACCACACTGGCCTTTCATCACTGGATAGGATTATTCTCCAACTAGTTTCCATCAGCCATAAAAACAGTGTATCACCGGCAAACTTGAGATTAAAACTGACAAGCAAGCTTTTTAGATGAGCCTGTTCTGCTGTATGTAATTAACGTGTCTTGTTTTCTTCATTTATATTTTATTTATATGCTTTTATGTATTGTGAGAATTTCCAAGAGGGTTTTCTTTTTATGAATTATGCTTTGTAAAACAGAAGAACTGATGTCGATGAAATAGTTATTATCAGCTAAAGACTGCACTCCCAGACTGTGCCTTCCTTATGACTGGCAATCTGTCACTCTTCAAAATGCACCAGCTCGCCGCGACCGACAGACAGACAGCCAGGCAGCTCCCGGGATGGATTCTTTGAGCCAGGAGGAGAAGGATAGAGCAGAGATGATGATGAAGGTGATTAAAAATAGAGAAAGATTCCTTCACCGCAAATCACAGAGAGAAGTTTCAGAGAAGAAAATAGCGAACCTAAAAAGATGTTGCCTAAGGGGGCTTTTACTGATTTTAGACTGTGTTACTCAGCTCAGTTCACTCCAGTGAGTGGCTGTACCAGGTTTTTAAGATGGAAGAAATAATTGCCAGTATGGGGGCTGGAGGGAGGATTTTTTATTTTTAATTTAGTTCCCCTAAAAATTCTTTCTTCATTTAAATCTTGGAAGCAGGAGAGTGTCTGAAGGAGAATATGATTGAAAATGGATCATTTAAAACTTAGTCCCCTTCTTTGTGCTGATGAAGTGTTTGCTGAGCTGCTGCCCCAAAGGGAACTTTGTCATTCTTTATAATAAACCCCTGAAAAACCCAGGTTTTGCTGGGACCACTGAGATGGCAAAAAAAGCTTGAGTATTGGAAGCGGAGAGTAGGAGCACAGAAGCTCTTTTATGTAATTCACAAAAAGAAAATGGGAAACAACTCTCCCAGCTGAGCAGCCTCCCTCCTCCTAAATACTTGGATCAACTGGGATAGCCATTCTCCCAAGGACAAATCAGCAAGATACCATCACAATTCAAGACTGAGGCAGTGACAGCAGGGTGGGAGACAGAGTCCCCCCATCTGGGTGTTTGGGAACATGGACCGAGGCTGGGCTGTGCCAGGGATGGTGTTTGGAGGCCTCGGGGTGGGAGCACACTGTCCTCCACAAGCACTCATGAAATGCTGTGCGAGCAGCCCAAAGTGCCCAGAGCACAACATGTTGCAGCAACCCAGGGCAGGAAAATGGAGAGAGATCTCTGGAAACACCCAAGGGAAGATGTGTGTGCTGTGAGTCAGGCTGAAGCACCCTCATATTTAGGCACAGTTATGTTTATCAGGTGCCCTTTACCGCGTGTCTTCCGATGAGGCTCCTCACAAGTGATTCGGATCCTCTGACAAGCTCCTGCAAGTCCCTGCTATCAAAATCGCTGGCTTGAATAATGCTCTAAATGTCACTGCTGGGGCAGGAAACCCAGCCATTTTGATACTCTTGCTTCTGTCCTGATGATTCATGTTGACATTTACATGACAAAATGGAGAGGGGGAAGCTGCTGAATGCGTTGAAGTGCCTCTGGAGAGCTTCATGGTGATGTGATTCAAACTCGTAGAGCCCCCAAAACTCCCAGGAAATACCCTCAAAAAGCCAGAAGAGCTTGAGCAGGCTGCAGAGAGCTGCATCCCCTCCCAGTTCCACCGAGGGCAGCTTTTGTGCTCATCCTGGGCTCAGCGAAGGATGCTGAGAGCAGGTACCCAGACTCCAGGACTGCGAACACTCCTGTGGCCAAGCAGTTAACATGGTGTGAAAGCTCATACAAGGAGATTTAGCATGTGGGATATCATTTGTCCTCTAAGGATGTTTTTCTCGTAAGATTTTCGGAGTGTACATGAAGGCAGGTTGTAATGCTGCTGGCCAGAGGTATCTTCAAGAGAGAGAGGCAGGGAGGTTAACTCATCAGTTGGAAACCTGGCAGTTTGATGTTGCTAGGAAATAACCTATTCTTTACCTTTCTCGTTACATAAAGTTTCCATTGTAAAATAAATGATTTTCCGCCTCCGTCAGTGCTCACATGCCTCAGCAGGGCATCGCTCACGGAAATATCTGCAGGTCATGTTGCACCCTTTCTAAGGACAGTGAAGGAGAGGCACAAACCTCATATTTCCAGACTGTGACAGAGCCTGGAGAGGAACAAGGCACTGCAGATTCACTCCCTGAAGCTCATGGTCTCATTTTCAAAGCTGGGCCCTTGCCCATGGGGCCAGCACTGGCTGTGCCTCTGTCTTGAGGACATCGCTAGTTGAATTGTGCCAACAGCACACTGTTTGTTTGGCTTGTTGCATGTTGGGAAGGAGTAGTCTTTGTGATATTTTTTCTGGTAGTTTCTGTGAGAATGGTTATTACCACAGCCTTTGCAACATCAGCAGAGACTCTAACTAGGCCAATTTACCAAATTCTGGGTTATATTCTACGCCATGCAGGTCAGGAAGTGTAAATATGCAAGTGGGCATTTCATGTTACATGTGTTTGCGTAAGCTGGAAGCCAGACACCAAGAATCTCCATCGTTAGAAATTTTTCAGAACTCAAATGGACATGGTCCTGAGCAACCTCACCTTACTTTGAGGTGGCCCCTGCTCTGAGCTGGAAGTGGGACAGGAGACTTCCAGTTGGCTTTTCCAAACTACATTATTTCCGAAGACCTATTGGGTTGACACACAAATGAGTTCTAGGTAGACAAAGGGATTCAGGTTGGTTCCAAACATCTTTCAGGAAACATTGCTGAAAATTGGTGGATTTTCTGCCCATGACCCTGTGAGAGAGAACTCTTTTGACTATTATGTAACAGCTTCTATTGTACAATCTCTGTTCACTGTCTTCCAGTGAATTACTGGTAATGTTCCTAGATGAAAAATACCAGTCTGTTCATGGGGGGCAAGGGATGGCCTGAACCAGATCACCTCAATGCCCATGGGTTGGAAGCACTTTCAGTCTTCAGGCTGGACAAATCTTGAGTGCAACGAAGCATAGTAGCAGAAAGGAATGGTGGGGAAACCAGTCCTTTCAGAAAGCAGAGGAGAAGAGCCTCTGTGACTGCTACCAGCAACAAGGAAACCACCCATCCACTAGTACCTCCTGATAATTTCTTGGCTGTTTTTGTGGCACAAATTCAGCTGTCCCCACAGCTGCCTTTGTGACTCCAGGGCTAGGAGTCAAAGGGGGGTGTTGTGGTATAGCTTTTCCATGCACACATCTGTCACACTTGTGCATGATGTGTAATTACACAAATATTTGGGCATATAATCCTGGGCTTCTGCTGTTCAGAAAATGAAATTTGGAACTCTGCAGGGAGAGAGAAGGGTGAGCTCATCCAGTGCTCAGGAGGGGCTACTGTTCAAAGGGTTTATGGAACTAGATTCACAAGAAGAATTGTGGGCAACTGCAGTAGCATTTCAGGGCATAAACTCAAAATGTAACTTCTCAAAATCCTAGAATTCCCTGCAGTGTCCTCCCCATGCTCACTCAGCTTGAGACTGAGGGTGCAGTGGGAGCTCACTGCCCAGCTGCAAGCCTTGGTGCTGCCTCTTCCCCTCAGTGTGGATGGCTTGGAGTCATGTAGACACATCTTCAGGGACAGAGCTAACCCTGCAGATCTCTCCCCAGCACCTTCCGTCATTTCAGCAGGTCCTGATTTGCTCTTTTATAAATACTACTACTAAGCAGCTACTTGACCGATGTACACTTTGGGGCTAGCAGGCAAGGAGGTCTCTTCATGCCATACATAAGCTGTCCAGCTCCTGTGTTACCGGTACAGCACTAGAATGCAATCACTGCATCACTGAGTCCTTCTTCTGAATTTAGGCCCCTGTCTTCACTCTCAGCTCTATATTTAGCATGTTGAGCAACCACAAACATATGAGTTCCTGTGCCATCTGCATCAGATGTTCAAAAATAAGGCAACTGAATGGCAAACCATGCTGTACTCTAGGAAGAGGGATGCTTTTAGCACATTGCTGAGAGTCTTCCTTCTTCTGCTCATTTATTTATTTATTTTTCTCCGAAACCGTGATCCAAAGATACAGCAAGATTGCGTTCAGGCAGCAGCCCCAACAATTGTATTTGTCAATATGTGGAGAGTGTCTGAAAGTGATGTATTTGTAACATATATGCTCCATTGCCTGATTAACTCAGAATGAAAACCACCCAAGCTCCGTGCTAAAATCAGTTAGCAATACAATATCTCCAAAGATTGTGCAATTACTTTTAGTTTTTTTTTCTGAATGGTTGCCAATAACTGCAACTTTCACAGAAGATAAAGATCTTTTCTGCTTCATTACTTCTGAGATGGCACATTAGGATCAAATGTACCGTCCTATTAAATAAAACCCCGGGCACACTATATATAGCACCATACCAAATGCGGTCTGCAAAGCAGCATTGATCAGATCAGCCCAGAATGCTGTTTACATGTTGAACAGTTAAAATATTCCTGCTATTAAAATTTATCCTCCTTTTGGTAAACCTGTGTGTACTAGCTGCATATTGTACTCACACAACTGCTACTTATCCCTTCTGTGCGCACAGACTTAAGCAGCCTGGTCTAACCTCTGTAGGGAGAAAAGGTCATGTTTTACCCCATCTAACCCACTCTTGATATGCACTGCCAATTATCATGGACCTACGTGTTTTATCAATCCAAATTCCCCACCTAGTAAAGGCGGAGAAGAGTGAAGAGGTTGTATTTTTCCCGCACCTGGAGAAGCTGAGGTCCTCTTGTCCTTGAGTGCATGTCAAAGACACAAAGGAGCATTACCGTGTAATTTTTTGCTAATGATGACTTGACAGTCACCTAATGATGACCTAAGTCACCTAAGGACAGTGGGTCAGAGCCAAAGCTTGAATCCTGGGTAGCAGCAGAGTCTGCCTCAGAACAGTAACACCTATGAGCCACTTCTCTATGCATGAGCTCCCAGCTTTGCTACCCAAACTTCACTCTTGAAGAAGACCAGAGCCCAAATCTGATCCAGGTTTTGGCCCAAGGGACATCCCATTTCACTCAGAGAGGTTCTGCCCACATCACTGGGGTTCCTGAAGTGACCCTGTGTGAACGTGGCGATGATGGCCAGATGCAGCTGGCACACGTGGGGCAGCGGTTGGAGGTTCTCAGGTGTCCCTCGGTGCTGGGCCAGCTTGTCAGGGTTTGGGAGCAGGGGAGAGATCCTTGTGCACCCTCCCCATGCAGAGGCAGGAGGAGCAGGCGTTTGGACAGTCAGTAGGGTCTGGTGATGGTGCTGGGCTTACTCAGCTCACAGACCTTGCTGCATGAAGAGCTAGTGGAGGAGAGCAGCCTGGATAGAGGGCAACCTGGCTCGTGTGAGCCGACCCCTGCCCTCCCTGGCACAGACCCATGGGAGCAGCACCGCACCCTGCTGTGCCTGGGAACAAAGTCCTCGTCCTGGCACCTCGCTGGCTCCTGCTCCCGCCGTGTCAGAGCACTGGAAGCTGGTGATTAAAATGTGGTTTGCATTGTGCAAACACTTGCATTCAATTATTAAAGGGCAGGTTTTGAAAATGCAGAAAACCCCTCTGAAATTATATTCCAGTGCGTACACAAATTAAGTAAAGGCACATTTGACTGGCTGGACATTTACATATAAATTGCCACCTAATTGCACTAATTGCACACGTTCACAGATGTGCTATTGCACAAACAGGTTTCGCACTTGGATATCAGGTGTCTGCTTTGTTTTGAGGCAAAGATGGCTTTCAATCAATACGAATTATTGGCTCCTCTCTTGCCAGACCGTGGCTTAGGACAACTGTCCGAGACATGGCTAGGAGGACCTTTTGAAGTGATTTTCCAGCTTCTCTTCTGAGTCACCCTGATTTCATATCCCTAGGCTTGCAAGCCTTTCCTTGTTTTCCGGGTCATAAATACTTGTCTTGTCTCAGGGAAACATTTGGTGCTGTTAGGTATTAAGGATACAGTGTAAAAATGTAATGTCTTGGCATTTTATTTTTATATTGGAAACTGATCAAATAGTAAAAATGAATCTTGGATCAAGAAAAGTTTAGAAGATAGTAAGTAGGAGTTAATGTACCTCAATAACATCTTTTTTGTAGACTCGTTACCTCTTTATTTACCCTTCAAGATATTTGCTTCTGGTTTATAGCACAATATGTATTGAGGAGAGACATAAACCGGGCAGGGAAATGCCAATGAAATGAGAAAATAGAAAGTTAATGGTGAACCTAGAGTAGGCTAAATTAATTTACTGATTATATGACCATATCCCATCAGTAAGACATGAATTATTTTGTTTACAGTCTTCAGGTTGTTGCCTGGCTCTGCTACCCTTCACTGTTTTCAATTTAAACTGCAGTGATTGTAAAGAGAAGAGAAAATAAACCAAATGTTCCCATTCCACTTATAAATTTTATGTTTATAATCTTGTAGCCATCCATGGAAACCATGCCTGTTATTCAAGTGCCTTGCCTCCCCAAGCTGAGCATAATTATTACTGATACATCTGGATGTTTAACTACCTACTACAGACTCTTGAATTCCTTCCAGATTTAAAATATCCATTAATACAGGAGTGGAGAAGAGTGGAGTCACAGAGGGAAGAAGAGAGGGGAGGGTTTATGTCTATTACTTCAATTCTCAAAGGATTTATGCCTTGCTTAGCACCACAGGGAGTAAAATACTGTTACCTAAGCTAGCGTCATTCATTTAAAAGGAGGTAACATGGTTTTACAAAGAGTTTGTCATGCACAGAGGGACAGATCCACTCTAGCTTGGTGTTCAGGGAAGATGGGGATATGCTACCATGGTGGAACTCTCCCTCAGCCCAGGGGTGTCACTGGAGACACGTCCCATGCATGCACATTCAACAGTTTTTTAAAGCCCTTTGGGCTGGGCTCTCACTCAAACCCCGCATATTTTTGTAGCCAATAGATCAGTCTGTAAAGACACAGCTTACATTTGCTCGGGTGTTAGCTCCTGAGCAAAGTCACACCAGATCACGCAGGTCACAAATGGACTGTGAGGATCCCAGAAAGCACAGAAATACCTGGTGTGAAGAGAGGCAGTCACTTCTGCGCACTGTCACAATAGATGTCGGTCCCCACATCAAAGGTGAGTATCTCACATTAAGGAGGACCCAGCTTGTCAAGAGCATCTCTAAATCTCTCCTCCAGGGGCTGTGTTCTCAGGGGTAAGGCATCGTCCTTGGACCCCCTTGAAGGCAACCTGGAAACCCAGCTTGGGAGTTTTAGCTGTTTTGCAAAGATACTTCTGCTGCCCAGTGTTTCTCTACCATATCAGCTCCATTAGGGCTATGGTCCAGACTTCTTGATAATCCATGCGCTATGAAATTCACACATCCATCTAACAATTACATACATGGCATCATTCGCTCTTCGGCAATGCCCCATTAGCTCCTATTACGAAGAACACAATGGTAGTTGTGTTGTCGCTGCCTCATTAACCGCAGTGTGTACCTGATCCATGGTACATCGTGCTGGCCCAGGTCCAGGTAGCAGTTTCATCACAAAAAGCAAAGGCTGACTCCTTGCCTGACACCCAGCACTTGAATCACGATTTTCAAATGTTCTATATGTGAGAAACACTTAAGTACAGAGAATGTCAGATCCTTTTCTGTGAAACTATTATTTGCCTCCAGATAGAATGGGAAACAACTTGTCTCTGATCATAGCAGTTACTTATAAGCTGCCAGACTGGAGGGATAAGTGAGATAAATTAAGCTGTGAAAGCTCGCTTTCCAACAAACAGTTCACTATATTTGCTCACGCATTTAAGTACACATGCAGCTTTTAGCCTGTAATCAAAGCATGGTAGCTGGACCAAAAGGATCGTATTTAGTACACCAGATTAAAGAGTAGCTAAGAGTCATGTACCAACACAGTCTCTCCAGATTTTCCAGCACTCGTCCACTAGCAGTACTACGGCCGCTTGCCACCTGAGGCAGGAGCCTGCAAGACAGCTGCTCTTTTGCTGCCCATTAGACCTTATTGCAAACAGGGCAGGACACGACGAGACTCAGTGAAAGAACAAGCAACCAAAACCTTATTCCTTTACCACCTCTGTCTCTCACAGTCTGATAAAATCCCCATTTGCCAACCATGAAAGAGAATGCAACTGGTATTATTTCAAAGGGGAGGCTTTTCTGTACCCATTTCCCGCAGTCTTTGATGGCATTGTGAATGGAGCTTCTGAAATGCCTCCTACAGCTATGTAATTTGTCTCCACATAAACGTGTTTCGAATGCACATGGTTACCAGATGGAATTTCACATTCGATGTAAGGGGACCAGATGAGCATGGAGAGGCTGTACAGGCCGTGCATTGTGCTTCCGATATTAGTGGATTCCTTCTCACGGAGGAAGTGGCCGTAATGGGAAGTCCCATCTGTCCCTGAGATACTTGTTGAAATTGAATGTTCTGATTGAGCTTTTTTCCAAGACTGGAAATACTTCGGTCCAATCACCTATCCCTTTTAGCTCTAATCTTCTAGTGGAGATACATAAAAAAACATAAGAACATTTGCTTTACTGCAATTAACAAAAAGGATGATGTTTTGTTTTTAGTAGTTAGAATTTTAAGAGGTGCAATACAATCATCTTCATATGACCTGGAAAACTTTCTTAAAGGAGAGATTTATGCACTTGGTACTGGAACTGCTGGGGCTTTAATTTCTAACCTAGAATCCCAGATCCATCCGTGAAGCCTGTCCAAAGAAGAGCTAAGTTGGTATGATCTTTAGCAAAAAAAAAAAAAGAAGAGATAGGAGGCTGAGTATTTAGATCCAGAGGGGACTGGAGGTGCACAAAGAGGACTGGAAGACAAGACTATCAGGAGACTGTTCTTAATAAACAACAAAGGTAATGGGAACATTAAAAATCTATTAAGTCTAGTTTGGATCAAAACTGCGTACCCTGTGATCCCAATTAAAGTTTCTGGAGATGCTCTGGGAGCCAGAACTGCAGTGTCTGAGGTTATCTTGAATTCATTTTTTCCTTACCTTTGGTTTGGGGTTTTGAAGAGGAAAAATTACTGTGAGCAGAAGGCTAATAGCATCATAACTGTGGCTGGAAATCCTGCTGGTAGGATTTGGTAGGGTAGAAATATTGTCTGTGAACTGAATCTGGCCATCCACTGCAAACCCCTCTGCCAGGCACTGCTTCGTCCATAAGGGCATGCTTCAGATTTCTGCAGGGTTCCCCTAGCAAGCCAACATCAACCCCTCGGCTGACTTACAGCTGAGAACTCATTTTTCAGTGATCACAGTCAGCATCATCTCCTGACTCACCAGCATAAACCCTAGGGGACAAAAAAAAAAAACCAACGAAAAAAGAAAGGTTAACTTAGTGAGACAGCAGCATCTGAAAACTAAGGCAAGACTGTCATCCCCTACCAGTGTAAGCTGTTACCGGACCAGTCTCCCAGAGCGGTGACGGGCTGCCGAGCTGCACAGCCACTCCTCTCTCATGCACAGAGCTTGTAGAGCATCGCTGGGGCAGGATGGCCGCGCACCCTTACAGACAGGCTATTGCTGAGGCTCTGCCACCCAGCTCATACAGAGCTCAGGAGTGAGGTCCTCCTTGCAGATGGGACACTACAGCTACTGTGTGAAGGTTTCAGCCCACCCTAACAGTGGTTTCACCTTTCCCATCCCATCCCGGTCACCACACCTCCTCTGCCATGCCTTCGCTCTGCTACTCGCCTCAAATACCCTCTTCAGGGTCTAGCACTGCAGGAAGGAGCCAGTGCCATGTGGTACTTCCCAGCCCAGAATGGGAACCGCCACTGGATGGAGAGTCCCCTCCACCTCTTTGCTTTCACTCTCTCAGTGCTGCCACCATGGGGACGCCTTTGCAACAGGGCTGGGCACCCGGGAGAGCATTCTTAATCTGGACATAAGGCCTTAGTTTGTTTCCTCCTTGAATTTCCTGCCATTTCCTTTTCTTTGAGGCCTCACAGATTCCAGGCACCCTCTGTTCCCCCAGGGATACTGGTGTGGCCCTGCCATCAGACTGTCCGCTTTCCTTCTTTCCTTCCTCTTCTTTCCGGCTGCTGTGTCCTTTTCCTCATAGCTCAGCTGGTGGGACAATTCCCAAAGCAAAACCAGCATGATTGCCTCTGGTTTTGTCAACATCAAGTGATAATGGCTCACCCTCCAGATGATACTGCCAACCTTGGTTTCAAATACTGTAGGATTTAAAAAAATTAAGAAATGTTGGTGTCAGGCTGGCCAAGGATCACATTCTCAGAGTCTGCTTGTTGGTTGGAACTACAATAAAAAAGAAAGATGAGATGAGCTAATAGCACCTGAATGGTACTCTGGGAATGAGAAAGACCCACCCAGCCCTGAGAACTGAGAGCACTGCCTGCTTCCTCAAGGCCTCTGCCCTTGCGTGTCTCCCTGGTTAGCTTGGAAAGGAGCTTTCCTCTCCCAAATCGAGCAGCAGCTCTCATGCCCACATGTTCTCTGCAGTCTGGAATTCACAAACCAAGAATGACTTTGGGTTGAGTGATGTTTCATGACATGTATCATGAGTTCCTTGACAGCTGGTGAGGCTGCTCCTAGTCCCAGTTGGGCCCTTCATGTTCTGCACGGTTATCAGCCACAGAGGACCCTATTCAGATGAACCTCCAGCGGGAGCAGCAGCATGTGTCCCTTCCCAGCTACCTACAGGCCTGTTTCATTAACCCATGCAGAAAGAAACCCCAGACTGAGTTCAAGCCTGAGGAGCCACTAGCTTTCCAAGGAGGTCTGACAAATGCATCGGCTTCGGAAGATGACGCTTTCAGACAATTGTGGCTTTCCGATAAGTGAAGATTTCTGTGGCTAAAAGTCTGCTCTGTGACGGTGCCAATTTCTTATCCCTAATGCACTCGCCCCTATTTCTGATGAATACTTTCATTTCAGACCAATATTGAAAAACCTTGTTAATTAGCGATGTCTGTGTGCAGTGTTCTGGGCTGGTGCTAGCCAGGGTGCAACTTCTCAACAGTTTCTAGTCAAGTGAAAATCGGTGTGTGGGAAGTGAGCAGTATATTACCGAATGACCTTTTCACTTTGTGCCTGTGCTGCCTGGCTCAGCTCAGTCTCTCAGTGCTGTTGAACGGTGCTTCAAACCCCATTGGCAGGGAAGGGGGAGGACAAGCTGTCCTGCATGGGCTGGGGATGGTTTTGGTCAGGGCTTTGCCTAGCTCAGCCAGCTGGACCAAGAGAATTTGTCTCACCCATGGCAACTCACTTCGCTCTTCTGATGGTGGCTCCAACAACAGTAGTGAAGACCGTACGGGGGAGTCCTTGGGCAACCATTTCCTCATGGCAAGCATCAGCTGAGAGCTGCCGTTACTTGCCTAGGAGCAAGCAACACCCACTCCATGCAGACATGTAACAGGACCCATGGAAGAAAAAGCATTTCTTCAAGCCCTGAATCCCAGTTCACTAAGATCATCGAAGGGTAAACTGGACTGGAGTAAGTCCCCCAGAGTCTTACAGGACAGAGCTTTTCAAAAGCACAAGGTTCAGCTTACGACAAATACCAGTACTGGGGGCTCAGCATTGGCTCATGCTTTATTTCCCTTTTGCTACTGGGGGTCTGGTGCTCGCAGCATGTTCTCCCTGCAGAGACAGTCGTTTGAAACCAGCAGCCTTTGTGCACATCATTGAAATGGAAGCTCAAATCAAAACCATCCCCAGGAAGGGTGGAAAGTACTCGGGATTAGCAACCATGTTTGCATCAGCCTCTGAATAAAGCTTAGCAGGATGGGGCCCTGTGCCTGCAAGTTCTGCTGACCTCTGTGCAGAAAAACTGTACATTAGCAGCTGCGGAAGCTGGGACAACAAATATATTTACAGCAGAAAGTTCAAAGTAAGGGCTGATTTACTTGAGCTAATTGCAAATCATTTGGTTCAACTGGGTCCAAAACATCCTCAGTGCATCCTTCAAAGATAAAAGCCATGAAGATAACATTGATTGACCTATTTCAACTGCACTCTGCTGCGTGCTGAGAATCATGTCCCTGTATTGAGTTACATGCATCTAGAAAGCGGTCAGCTCTTGTGTATCCTTTCTTGCCACAGGTCTTGAAATGAAATGACCCAGGCTTGTTGTTGTAAGAGAGCTCTCAGCGACTTGGAGTATGCCTTACTTTTCATTAGGGCATTTCTGTTGTTGTTGGGTTTCTCTCCCACTTAAGCCCCCCCCACAACTGACCAAAATTTTTAATCCTCTTTCTTTTGAAGTAGTTGATTTAGTCACTCAGTAAATACATATTTCCCATCTTTTAAAACTATTTTTTTCATTGTTATCTTGGTTTTTTTTAACAATAGAATGCCTTCTTTCAAAGCTTTTGTGAAGTGAATGGTGATGGTGGAGGGATGGTATCAAAATGAAACCAAATCAGCTTCCTGGACTGAAGTGTTGATAAAATGGTCTCAAGATGCATTTGTTACCTCTGAGAGCTTAGGGGCTCAGCTCAGGTGCTGCACAGGGAAGAAGGGAGGCAGCTTGTGTGTGTAGTGAAGGGAATTCAAGGTGTGCATCCAGCTCCCTCTGACACCTCCTCTTGGCTGTAGCCTCTGAAACCTCCTCTATAGCCTTGAGTCACTCTCTCTATGGTAGTGTTAGACTTCAGCTTCCTTTAACGCTGGATTTCCAAGTTCTCCTATCTCAGACACCATAAATTTGCATGTTCACCTAGAGAAACTTTTCTTTCCTAAGCATTCTGGAAACCTGCACAGGCACTCCAGAAGATCCCAGGGCACTTATGCCTGTAAACACCTTCGGATCAAGCCATCTTAAAGATCAAATCTCAATGCAACTGAGTCCTGGGCAAGTCTCTAGATGGTAACAACAGGGCGGTCTGGAGCACATCCATTCTCTCGGTTTGGGCAGTGTTTTTCATCTTGGCAATTTGCTGATTTACAGTTTTCAGGGAGACACACGCAGGTATAATGAGCTTAAGTGAGAGAGGCAATGGAAAGAGTACACCAATTCTATGGGCTATCTTCTATGTGTGTTTTCCACCCAGAAGCTGAAGCAAAAGCAACTCACCTCTACAATTTGTGGCACAGCTTCTAGACAATGCTCATGTGCCTATGCATGAGATGGGTTTGCTGGGGATAGTCCTGCAGCAACAGAGGTGGGGTGGCCATTTGAGTAGTCATGAGGAGCACAGAGATGGGGAAACTTTATCTTTCTGAAAGAAGCAATGGCAAATTTTGATAAAAACACAGACTTTCTAGTTCCATGGCAGGATCTGTGCATGGCTTACAAGTGACTTTTTTACTTGCAGCAGACACCAGTGATATTTTATTGAGTCTGTGTGGGCTACTGGCCTATGTTATTATTTTCCATTGTCTTCATTCTCACTCACATTTTAAGTCTTTACTCCCTTTTATGTGCTTGAGAACAGAATCCCACGCAAATGTCTCAGAGCTCTGTGAAAAAAAAAAGACTCAAACCCCTATTGTCTTTAAAGGCGCCTTTTTTTTGGTCTTTTCTTGCACTTTCCCTCTAGTTTGGGGAAAAAAATGCCTCTGACTTATGAATATTTTGTAGAAGCACGTTGTCATGATGGGAGTTAATCCGAGAGAACTCTCCATCTTTCCTGAGCACCTTGTTGAGCTGCAGGGAAAGACATGAACCTTTTTTTCCCATTTGTTCCGTTGTACAATCAGATGGGCACAGCACAATCCAAAGGGAGACTGTTTTCACCCCTGTCCTGGATTCAGCTGAGACAGAGTCAACTTTCCTCCCAGTAGATGCTGTGTTTTGGATTTAATATGAGAAGAATGTTGATAACACTGATGTTTTCAGTAGCTGCTACAAAATCAAGGACTTT
>Ga0181612_151348_pt1 | contig 14575 bp, 12 predicted proteins | sample HoacroProtozoa21_FD_119630 | JGI IMG/M metagenome (GOLD analysis project Ga0181612, IMG submission 119630) | Hoatzin crop microbial communities from Cojedes, Venezuel. Combined Assembly of Gp0051906, Gp0051904, Gp0051908 | reverse complement strand
CCCCCCGCTGCCACGGGGACAACGTGACCCCAGAAGCGGCAGCTGGGGAAAAAAAAAAAAAAAAAAGAAAGAACCAACCAAACAGCCCTAAATGTGCACAATCAGGTGATGAGTGTTTGTATTTCTGATGCTTTGAGGCCAGCTCACAACCCTCCCTCCACATAATGTTCAGGATGTTTGGGAAGGGGTATTTTTCTTTTAATAGGATGGCGTAGTCACAAAGCTTTAAAGAAATAAATGAGTGAATCGTCTATGGTAATAGCAACGTACTACGAACGAGCGCAGTGACGAAGTTCAACTCTATTTTTAAGCCCGCCTGGCAGCATGTAGATGCAGGCAGGAGTCCATGACCCTTTCTGCCGTTCTGAAGCTGCGGCCATGGCTGATGTCTCTGTCCCAGTTCAACATCAGAGTTGGTTTTGCTCCCTAACGAATGCTATGGGAAGACAGAGAAGCCTCAAGCTGTTTTGAAGATTGTGCAACGATGCTTGAGAACCTACCTGCTTCTGCCTGAGTGCTTTCCTCGCTCACATTTCACAGGATGCAACAGGACGGGGAATACAACCGAATTGGACGGCCCTGGTAATTGGACTCCTTCGTATGCCCTGCGGGTGAGGTGGGTGCCTCTCAGATAAGCAATCTAATCAGCTTTGCACTTGTGTCCCATCTGGAAACAGATCGTTGAGGAAGTACACCACTGCCAGAGAAGCAAGCTTCGGGGGTTTTTTTGAAGGTAATTGTACCGAAGAAATCAGGGAGTGTGAATTTGCCTGAGGTAATAAGATCTCTTTATTTTTATTCGTAGTTAATTCGTTCAGCCGAGGCGATTTCACGCCGGAATGCAATCTCCGAACAAGGAGGACGATTGCGCTGCCTGCGCCGCACATACGCATGGTGCCTGCTCGGCAGAACGACTGCTGCGACAAAGAGCCATGAGCCACTCCAGACACATGGGCAAGATAAGGAAGAGGCTGGAGGATATCAAGAACCAGTCCGCGAAGTTGACAAAAGCAGATTTCAGCCACAACGAAAGCATAAGGTTGGCCACCGACGCCTTCCTGGATGGCGGGACAGACTCTTACCTCAAAACTTTAAGCAAAGAGGGTGAGGTGGATTTCCTCTCCTCGGTGGAAGCTCAGTACATCAAGGATAATGCCAGGGAGTCGTACTACGCGCAGGAGTCCCTGGCCGCCGACGGGGCGGCTGCGCCAAAGCAGAACGATGCCGGGTCGCTCCCTTCAGGGACCTACTTCCCCACCATTTCTGACAGCAGTGAGCCAGCTCTGCTGCACACATGGATTACAGCAGAGAAGCCCTATTTAAAGGAAAAATCCACCGCCACTGTGTATTTCCAGACAGAGAAGAACAACAACATTAGAGACATCATTCGCCGGTACATCAACAAGACCACTCAGGTATGGGGAGAGAACTGCTGTTCCCTCTGCACGCGGTTGTCTTCCTGCTCTTAAAAAGATCAGGCAAACGCGGGGTTTGATCCGAGCCAGCCTTGTGCGTTGCAGTGTAGCTTTGCTCTGAAAAGTGGCTGTAAAGAGCCCTTTGGTGAACACAGGCAGTGTTTTGCTTATTTTTTTGGACTCACACCAACACCTTTTCATGTTGGTGACTGAAAAAAAAAGCATTCCCTCTTCTTTTAAACTCCCGTTCACCTGAGAGAGCAAATGTGCTGTCAAAAGGGCAGCTGGGCTCTGTCCCTTCTTGTGCATCACCAGCAGGATGGTTTGCTCCATTGAGACCATTGCGCCAGTAATGAGAATGAAGCTAAAGCGACCTCCGAGCCATCAGTGATTGTTCTGGGGGATTCATGGGAGATGTGGGGGAAGGGGAGCCTGGAGAATGGCGTGTGTGTCTGGTGTGCCAGCAGCCGTCCCCAGAGGAAGGACATCACTCAGAAAAAAAAAAGGTGTTTCATCCCTAGTAAGTTGTCAGTGTCACTAAAAATGCCACGTGGTCTTGATACAGAGACTCTTGGCAGGTGGGAATGGCGCAGATGATGCCCCTGACAACAGACAGGTGACAAGGGGGGGGCACAGAGAGGTCCCAGCCGCAAGCCAGGCTGCCCACACACTGGGAACCAGAAGCTGAGCAGCTGGAGGGTGACAAAATGTCTCTGTCGTGTGTGTTCTGGCAGCTCTCCTGTTTTCCTGGAAAAAAATAGTTGAGATTTCAAGGCTGTATTTACCATCATCCCAGGGTTTTCCCCTTGTATAAACTGGAGACACCACTAGCATTTTCACAGGGAAATGGTCAGGAACAAAACCAGGCTGTCGTGCCTGCTGTCCGGCACAGCCTGCTACAGTTACAGACTTTCGGTTTGTTACTCTCCTGCAAGGGCAAGCGCCTGGGTCTGCTAACAGGGAGTGAAATGGCAGGGGAAAAGAGTCTCCACTGGCAGCTGCTCTGTCAAAGGCTACAAGTGCTCAGCACATCACAGGAATCACAGATCAGTCAGGTTAAGTTGGTGGCATCAGAAAGAAAGGTGACAGAAGGAATGTCTCTGGAATAATAAAATAAGCATCAGGTCGAGTATCAGCCCAGGCCAATTTTCTGTCCCGAGAGGAGAAATTTTGTCTTCCTTTTCCTTTTTCTTTCTTTTCCCCTTGTGTTCTGATAAAAGGGCAACAATTCTGATGCCCCTTGTAGGGGAGAAGGTGGGAAATGTAATACAAATCCATGCTTCCGTGACCTTCTTAACCATCTAATTTACGTTACAAGATGGTGCTGGAGCAACACTTACACACAGTATAAATTTGGCAACTGCTTTTTGAGTACAGCTTTTCAATGGCACCATTTATTAATTAGTATCTGATAATGGGCCATCCTGGATAGCCTAGCATTTGGTATATCCATTAACAACTTAAACAACAGCATAAAGACTGTGTTTATGGTTGACACCAGACTGCAAAGGACTGGCAAGCAGTGCTATAATCTTGATACATTTGTGGAATAGGCACGAATCATAAAATGAAATTCAATCAAAAGAAGCGAGAAGTACTGCAAGTAAGAGCGGAAAGTCAGGTGCAGAAATACAAACTGCGAACAGCTGGTGAAAAAGCAGTGCTAGAGAGAGTGGTCTGGAGCTACAGCGAGGCTGGATGCAGCCTTGTGCCATTTATGAAGATGAGATGAGTTAACAGCAAGTGTGGATATAAGATATTGGACATAATTGTGCCACTTACCCAGCACTGGCAATGCCCTTTCTGAAGCACCGGGCTTTGGCAGCAGGAGGAAGGTGTGGGATCCTCGCTGCTCTGCACATCATTTGGCTTGCCTGAACAGGGTGCTGGCCACGCAGGTTGTGCTTGGGCTTGCAGGCTTGCCTCATGGGGGCGAAGGGAATAAGCTTGCTGGCAGGTGTGGGCACAGGCTTTGGAGTGAGATTCAGTGCAAGCTGGAAGCAATTAGTAAGATCTGGAGAGATACTGTGAAGTTTGTTTTGACTGAAGGTGATATCCTGCATGTGCAATTATCAAGGGTTCCCTTTCCAGGCAATGGAGAAATGGGCACCTTCTGAAGTACTGACTGGGCAGAATTGCCCTGGGGAGATGAGCCTTTCCATGGACAATCGCAGATGTGAGTGAAGACCAGCACCTTCATGAGGCCGTGCCCAATGCTGAGCCTAGGGGCTAGGCAACATTTTTATATCATATTTACAGTTCCCTTCGTCCATGCTGCTGGAGGCTGTGAATTGAAGCAGCTGTTGGGGTTTTTATGCCCAGTCCCGAGACTTTTACACACTGTTCTGCCAGTTGTGAATTGGGAAGCATGGATGTGTGGTTAAATTGAAACAATTAGTTTATAAATCATATTAAAAAAAAAAAAAGATGGAGCTGTTGCAGTCTGTCGCCCCATCACAAATGACAGAGTGAGGATTTAAAGCCAGAACCGTTCCAGGCGTAAGTCGTAACAAAGAAAGCGTCATCCAGTGATTCTTGCTACATGCATGTGACTTACGAAAGCTAGTCAGCCATTTGGCAAGGGCTGTGGTCTCTTATTTTAGCTACATCTTTATTATTCGCCGATTAGCGCTTCAATGTATTTCCTAGTGCTGAAATCTCACCTACAAATTCACGGGTCATCTTGTGTTTTATGATTAAAAGAGCTTAACTGAAGTGCGTATGTTGTGTGTTACCTGGCTTTGTAAGAGCAATAAAACAGTGGCGCAACGTGTCTCACCGACTTACTGATTCAGGCACTTAGGGAGAAAACCAGAATAAATATCCATGTACATCTCCAAAGATTTGTGTTTGCTGGAATGTTTTTTTAAAACAAATAAACTGCATTTCAGTGGCCTCACAGGCAACTTTAAATTATGTAAACTGACTCTGCTAATGCCTCTGCTTGTTTTCTCCTAGGTGCTAGCTATCGTGATGGATGTGTTCACAGACACTGAGATTCTTTGTGACCTCCTGGAGGCAGCTAACAAGCGCATGGTGTTTGTCTACCTGCTGCTTGACCATGGCAGTATAAATCTCTTCTCGGAGATGTGTGACAAGTTGCAAATTGCTGAGGATCTCTTCAAGGTACTGTGGCTCTGTGAAGCTTTTAGGCTTGAATTCATCTGCCTAACTTTGGGCACTCTGAGCTAGAAGCATGGTTATGCTAGGGTCAGTCTACCTTGTAATTAAAAGGGAGCAAGAGTTTTCCAAAGGTAGCGTTAGCACACCTAATTCCCCTCTGAAGATTCCCTACATTTTTCCATGGATGTTACAGGAAGTTAAGGCATTTCCATTAGGTCCTTAGATGAAACTAGTCTGGGCCCTGAAGTCTTAAAGCGGAGCTTATGTCCACTAGTAGAGTTGTTGAACATAAGCATTACAGCTGCTTCTGTCTGGTAACTCTGCAGCAGCTGTGGTCTGGCAGCCATGGGTGGCAGGCGCAGGAAACTCTTTTGCATAGCAATATTTTGGTCACAGGAGGCGGTTTCTGATAAAACATGTTGATAAAGCTCTGTTTTAAAGACAAAGTCTCAAATTTAGCTGGCTGTTAGCTCAGTCTGCCTTCATCTCTGCCAGAGGGAACTGACCTTGAAAATAACCTGCTAGGGACTGTTTCAGTTGCTGCTTGAGATGCTGTAGGGCACCTGTGGCATCTTCGTGGGGAAGGCTGATACCACAGAGGCAGCAGCCTGCTGGAACAGCAGCTGCAGGGCTGGCAGGAGACCTGAGGGCATCTTACGTGCACCAGACACCTGTGTTCAGCAGCTGAACTCCACCCCAGACATATAAGAAAACCGAAATTAATAAAAGAAAGAACCAAAAAAAGAAACCGAAATTGATAAAACATGCTTGTAACAGTGTTAGGATGTCTGTAATTTCCCACTCCTTAGGAAAAAAATCCTGTGCTACTTATTGTAAGTATGCTGCTACAATGCACAGGCTTCAACAATGTGTGAGCCAAATCCTTGGTGCCGCTCATTTACTTGGTGCCTTGATTCTGCAAAGCGTGCATACGGGCAGCAGAGTCAGGTCTGGGTGCCCAGCCTGCCTTAAGTGCACTTGCTCAGGCACAAGGACAGTGCAGAGCGTCGCACAGGCCAAACTGACCTGTGTCTCCACTCTCGCCTGTGCTTGCATCTGGTCCTGCAGGACAGCATTCACCTGAGCTGCACTAAAAGAGCAGGTCCAGGTGAATTGGAAGAGCAGAGGTTTTGCCCTGCTGTATTGTGCTGTAGCCAACAGAAAACAAGAGAGCTTACAGCTAGAGCAAATTGTCGCTGGGGTGTCAGCGGAGGTGACAGACTGCTCTCAGCTATGGGCATGTCTCCTACTCATTTCGGTTGGGGTAGCATTAAGTTAGCGTGGCACAGCACAGCTCCATCTGCCTGAACTTCCACACAGGTTTATATCCCTGTGGAAGCAACTAACCCTGTGGCAGGTGAGAGAGCTTGTCTAGGTTTCTTCTAGCCCCAAACCTTCCAGTATAATATTGGAGAGTCCGTGAAGAAATCATAACAGACATTGGGGAAGTTAAGATCTAATGGCAGTGGGGGGAAAGGGACCTTTCCTTCTGATTTTTAATTTAAAAAAAATATTATTCACTCTATTATTTTTTTTTTTCTTTACAGAATATTTCAGTCCGTAGTGTTACTGGTGAGGTTTACTGTGCCAAATCAGGCAGGAAATTTTCAGGACAAATACAAGAAAAATTTCTTATCTCTGACTGGAGATATGTGCTCTCTGGATCGTACAGGTGAGATAAGCCATTGCACTTCATGTCTAGGTGCTTTTTAATGATTGTTAGTATTACTTCACCAAAAAGTACCATAGAAATTTTTGTATGGGTGAGAAGTGGGTTTTTTTGAACAAAACCCCCTCATGTTTTCAAATATGTGCCATTTTTCAATAATCCATGTAACTTGCTTTAAAGCTGTTGTTAGTTCTTTATGGAGCAGGGTACTTAATTTAAATGCTCAGAAACTAACATAAACAACTTTGCTGGTGCAGCCCTGGAGCAGAGTTAGACATGTGTATTGCTTAGTGTTATGCTTTCCTCATTGTTTGGGTCCTCAGATGCTGTGATCGTGAGATACGATACATTTTCATCTCCCTCAGGATCCCTTAATGTAGCATATGTCAGTCAGCTTATCTGAGGATTTGTTCTCCGTGTGACAAGTTCAGTGATTAAAGGGAAAACAGAAATACCTCAGAGACTTACTGTTTTTTTCTTGTGTTTCATTAACAGGTAGGCAGTACGTGTCTGTGCAATTGCTGTACCTTCCCTTTTTTTTCTTTTTTTTTTTGTGATCTGAGTCTGTAACTCTCCACCTTTGTGCTGCTATAATCATTTCAGGTAAAGGATGTAGCATCACAGTAACTGGGTTTTTAATTAAGATCCAAGATCCTCTCGTCAGGGAATTTCAGGAGCTCTGAGCTTGCATCACATAAATAAAGTTCCTAAGCCTCATGGCTACACAGATAAGCTTCACAAATGACCAAAGTGTATCCTAGAAATCCAAATACAAAAAGATGAGAGAAAAAAATTACAGAGGTGATTATTTAATTAAAAGGATGAGATTGTTTTTCTTAATCCCGGTTTATGATTTGGAGGCTTAAATGCCTCTAGTGTGATAAGCTGTGCCACCAGGTAGATTACATAGCTATAATAACAAAGGTAAAGGTGTATACGTGGGGTTAGCGTAGGCTGCAGGAGCTCAGCTGTCAGAGAGGCAGGCATCCAGTTTTCATTCAGCTTCCAAATGAACCATCAGGCAAAAATGAGCAAACACTCAGAGTGGGGTTTTTTCATTGGCCGCTCTGCAGGTTTCTTGTTATTTCAGGTTTTTTTTAATCCCTCACCAAAGATGTGTAGAAATGAAACAGCAGATTTTTATAGAAAGTAGAAGTGAAGGATGTGTGGGAGAAGAGGGACAGAACAAGATCTATTTTGTTTAGCCAAGAAACTTCCTTTTGGCTTCTCTTTTCAATCTTGAAAAAAAAACAAAAAGCCCTCGAAGTCCTGTGCAGAGTCACTTCTGTCATTCTCTATTGCTGCTGCACTATCTACTAACCTCAAGAGCCTTGTCAAACTACACAGTCCCCCCTCCAGCAAGCAAGCAGGGAGGGTGGTGAGGAATAAATCTAGACACTATTTAACTTCAGCATGCTCAGCACCAATTTGCAGATTCACATGGGTTATAGCTGACTATCAGTACGTGGCATTTTTGTAGGCTTGCTAGCTCTCGCTTTATTAATATGAAAGTTTTCTGTTATCCCTAAGCCAGCCTCTGCAGGTACAAACAAGAATGACGTTGAGTAAAACAGACTCAAACTCTTCTGTGATGCATTTGTTGGAAATCAGATTGGAACAGATCTTAAAACTACAGCAGATTTCACTGAAGTGTTGTGCTCTGCATGACTGTGTAACAGTGGTTGGGGGAACAGTTTCAGGAAATAAAATGGCCCTTCAAGACGTACTGCTCTAAAAGGGACCCTGGCTCCCTGCTTCTAGCCGAAGTGTTTGGGGACAAAATGTATTTGCCTAATGGACAACAAAGAGGACTGAAGCTGGCAACTAGTTAGAGGCAAAGGAACCACCACCGAGTCTGTGGCGTCTCCTGCTCTGGAGTGGTTTTTAAAACCACGTTAAAAAGCCATTACCTGAGTCAGCGTGGGTAAGCGTGGTCCTGCCACACAGGGCAGGCTGGAACTGAGAAGCTTCCCCAGGCTGTTCCAGCCAGGTGTCTGCACAACTGCAGGCATGAGGAAGTGATGAAGTTACAGTTTTCCTCTCAGTTTTTGTAGCCAGTGCCTGTGGTGTGGGGTTCTGATGTAGTATTTCATTTTGCTGTCTCTGTGTTATACTACTCTATCCTATGGTAACTATGTTACTCCTTTTTTTAAAAAATTAATTTGAAGTTAAATAGCACATGAACTCAGTGCTCCTAAGGAAGGCAAAATGAAAACAGCAGAAAGCCTAAGACCTTGGTCCTCAGGGTCAGCCAAGTGCTGCTCTGGGTGCCACTCTGCAAGCCACTGGCCTCTTCCGAGCCGGCGTCCAACATCTGACACAGGGGTGCTTTGGTGAGAGCATTGGTTCGGGGGGCAGGTTTCGCATACAGAGGTTATCCCACCAGCAGGAAACACTAACGCGTAGGTTAAGTCAAACCCGAGCTCGGCTGAGAAACCCGGTCCTTCCGTTTCAGATTAAACGTGTGCAGTGCTGCCTGTTACCGTAGCTCTGTACACACAAGGGCTGAGAGCGTCCCCAAGGAGCTGCAGCTGCAGTAACGCAGAGGGTACATGCATTAAAAACCAGGTCCAGTGCAAATGAAGATTGGACAGGAGAGGTGAGGTTGATTTCAGACAATCATAGATGAAAGGATCCGGAGTAGGACATAGGTTTTGAGACAGAAGCCTGGAAAGACAGCTGAGAAGTATCTATCAATGACTGAATTTGTGATACACCATTGGCCCCAAGCTAGGCAGTACTTCTTTCTGCTCTTTCTCTTTCTGATGTGCTTCACTCAAAGAGGCCTGGTAAAAGAATGATCCTTCTTGGCAGATAGTGACACTACCAGACTTCTCAGAGCCTTTCCCAAAAGAGCACTCGAAATTGTGAACTAAGGAGCAAAGTTAGTCTAAAACCTAAACAGTGAATTTCCTCTGAGAATGAAGCCAATGAAAACCTATGTTTTCCAAGTCTCTGTGTCTGGTTCTGCTTTGTTCTTCAGCAAAGTGCACAGAATGTAAATTACTGTGACTCACTACATGAAGTCCACAAACATTTCTCTAAAATCACAAAGGTCTCACCTTGTTACTCTACAGCTGACTCATTTGACATCAGTCCAGGGAGAATCTTTGGGCTATTAATTGGATCCAGCTTCCTCTGCTGCAAGGGTTACAGATAAGATCAATGAGCCACAAATGAGTATCTGTTGTCAGGTACTCTGGGAAGTTACATGTGGGAGTAAATTATCCAAATGGGGTGCAACAGCTTTTTCCTCTGGTTTTGTTGGGTTTTTAATAGCCATTTATAAGTGTAATTGGTTTTTACTTCCCTCTAAATTTTCTTTTATAAACTAGATGTAAACACATGAAGTATAAACCTGCTATCTCAGCCCTTTCATGAGTTTGCAATCTTCAGCATAGATATCCCAGACTTATTGTGTGTGTTTTTGTATTTGTTCCTGGCTTATTATCTCCCTGACAGTTAGACAAAGGCCACACGCAAAGGTTTAGAGCGTGCTTCTTCGGGAATAAAGGCAGTGTTGAGCCAGCACAGCAGATGTTGCCCGCACAGCAGGGAGTTAACTTGCTGTGCTTTTTACCTCGTCTCCCAGGGTTTTGTCCATATTTGGAATGATTTGAACAAAGTAGATGAGAAGTACCTGTATTCTAGTAACTTATCGTGTATTTTCATGTCCAGTCATAAAAGGTACAGGACATATCGTAGGGTTGCCAGGTGGCGTTGAACTAGTGATTTCTTCACTCCTGCCCTTGCACCTGAAGCACCACTACAAGCCCACTGTACGCCCCAAACCCGACCCTCTTTAGGAATGCTTCGACCAGGCGGATGTAAATCGTCTGTCTGTGTTCCCTTAGCACCAGCTCAAGCTGCCAGTCCCACCGAGTTTCACGGGAGCTTTGTCAAAACGTGACAAGAACAAGACTGGAAGTGCAGGCACCTGCAGCCAAATCTGGCTCTCGGCAATCCTTGTGCAAAGCCAGCGCAGCTAATAAAGTCACATGGGAATAACCGGGGCAGAGTTTTGCCAACACAGAATAACCTCGGGTTCAAATCCGGCGCTGCTCTGCGTCCTCTGCTGCACGGCTCGAGCTCCGGTCAGCTCAGGGAGTAATTACATTTCATTCTCTCAACTGTGCTCATTTTATTGGTGCTGCTGCTGCTCAGACAAGGCTGCCTGCACAGCACAACCAAGCTGGTGTGTGGTTTTGTGAAAGAGCACGAATTTATGTTTGCCAAGTGAATTAAGGAATCGCATAAAAGAAAAACAACTTAAAAGCTGTGGGATGTCTTAAGGTGTGTCTGTGGACTACCAGAATGAAAGCTATCGTGGCATTTATCTCTTACATTTTAGCAAAGAAGGTTGGGCTTTTTTTGAAAGGCTGTAGGAAATATTTATCATTTGGTTTTCTCTGTAGCAAAGAAAATGAGCATTTATCAGGCATGGCGGTTTGTTTTGTAGGAGTGGGATGTTACAGGCTGGGTTTTTACGTGTTTCTCTTGACCAATGCAGAAAAAGCAGGGCAAAATGAAAACAAAGGATAGCTATTTTTCACTGGTCTTTCTAATGTCAGTTTTGAGTGGGTGAGAGTTACCAGGTGGCACAGCACTGCAGGGAAGGTGCAACTTAGATGCGTGCAGATGAGACATGGCAAGACCTCACCTTAAGCACTGTGTGTAGAAGAGGGGTGCCCAAAAGAGGGGTCTAAAATCCTTGCTGTGTGCTGTATCTGACATTTAATTCTGCAGTGGGTCTGGATCACCACTCCCTTTAGGAGGTTGTATAAATTGACAAGGTTTCTTGAAGGTTTTTAGAGGCAGCTGCAATAACAAAGCTTGATCCAAGTCAAAGAGCACTGATGTGAACTGACCTGAAATTCAACCGCGACACCATCTTCATCCTGTGTTTAGACAAGAAGCTTCAGCAGTAAAACGCATTTGCCTTTCGCACCACCCCTGCAGGGATCTCAGTTCCTAATGGCTGACATTAACGCTAACTCCTACCTTGTCTTTCCTTCCAGCTTCACCTGGTTATGCGGCCAAGTTCACCGCAACCTCCTCTCCAAGTTCACGGGTCAGGTTGTGGAGCTGTTTGATGAAGAGTTCCGACACCTTTACGCGCTGTCCAAGCCAGTGAGGGGACCCAAGTCTCCACCGCGCACTATGCCCTTCCTGTTCAGCAAGCGCTGGGCCCCTCAGCGCAGCCTCCCCGACAGCAACGAGGGAAGCGCCAACACCCTCTCCGACCCCTTCAGCAGCCTCTCAGCCGGCAGCACCCACCAGACCAAGCAACCCCCAAGAACTCTCCTGTTCGGCAGCAACTTCCCCCCGCAGCCGCCCCTCCACAGAGTGAACTCCTTCCACAGCTACGTCTCGTTCACACCCTCGCCACCGCAGAAGGCCATCCCGGCTAACTTCTACCAGCCGCCATACGTGGCCGATAACCCTGCAGTTCTGTACAGCAACATGAACGTTTACAGACCTATAAGGCTTAGGCAAGAGGAACCAAACAGGACGGGGTTAAGCTCGCCCTGGAGATGCCTCCACAAAGCTAACCTGTTTGCATAATAACCACCTTGGTTTGAATTGCAAGTAAATGTAGTGAGGACCTGTTTAGCAATCGCTTGTGTACTGATGAATATAGAAATTCTGTATAATACAAAATGAGGATGATTTCAAGCCTCTTGTTTTGTTTTGCTGTTTATGGATGCTTCGTTTCCCTAATTAAAAAGCCAAGCCTGCTAAGATGGAAACCTTGGGTGCATCGTGATCCCAGGAAGAACACGTCTGAATAATGCTGCTCACAGTGCGACACTGGCACTGCCTGTCACCTGTCCTTGGTAGCACATTTGTGTCGCTGGTTTCCATATGGCCAGGCACCTGACAGCGGGGCTTATTACTGTGCATTTTATGCCTTTGCATAAGGAGAGTGAAGGCTGCTATTGACGTGCCAAACCGACGCAATGCTGGCAGCAGCAGTCCAGCTTCGTGCTGTCATCGCACTGTAATCTTGATTTAGGAGGGCTGCTTTAGGGCTGATGGGGAAGCACCGCTTCCACCTTCGCGCCGTCTCCGAGCTGACCACCTGGGGTGCTCAGCAAGGACGCCTGTTCGCGGGGTTTCTAGGAAGGGCCCTGCTAACCACGACATGGACCGACAATTCAGGTTATGGAGAACGCCTTGCAGCTGCCGTGTGCTCACTTCCACTCATTAGAAACACGGAGGACGCCTTGCAGCCGTGCTCACTTCCACTCATTAGCAACACGGGTGTGTTCCAGCACGCTCTGTTGCAACCCTCCAACCCAACCCCACCAGCTCAGAGCAGTTTTCCTCATTGCAGAGCAGCCAGGTAGATTCCGACTGGAAAATGAAGCTGGATAAAGAAGCAAAGTCCTACTAGGAACACACCAGGACTGAGCTGCAATTCATTTAATAGCTCATGGATCTTAGAAATCCTCTCCGTGGTCATTTGATTGAACGTTAAGTTAGAGATAATGATGCTTTATTTCATAGTTCTTCAAGGTTTCTAATTTTTAAAGAGAAACTGAGTATCGGTAGTGCCCATTGAATGCAGAGGGAGTTACAGAGGTTCTGCAGCTTGAACCAAAAGCAGAAAAACTTTCTGCCAAATAATCCATGAGAATAATGGAAGCTTTTGTAAGTGAAAGACAAAAAAAAGTAAGATAAGTCATGAAACAAAGGATTGCCATCCAAATCCCCAAGTTACTAGATGCCCAACATCTATTCAGTTCTCAGTAGATTATTTTTTTACACCTGCTTTCTATCATCTCTCATCTGACTCCAACAAAAAACAGAAACCTAAACACATCTGCACATCTGGCCCATTTTGCCTGACTTCCCACCCGCTCAGAAGGGAAAACAGTTTGATTATTTAGGCTGTGGATGATGAAAATTGTATGCAGCAGCAAGAGCTCAGGTGAGGAAGGTTTCTCATTCTTGGAAGAACAATCATTTGATGGTTGGACTTGATGATCTTAGAGGTCTTTTCCAACCTGTGATTCTGCAATTCTATGATTTTGAAAGTATAGGGGTAAAGTTTACAGAAAATCATGAAAGGTGCAGGATGGAGACAGCCTGTGCTAGCTGCCGTGTGGACATTTTTACCTGTGATATCAGATTTTGGAGTACAGAATAACAATAAACTATTGCATATAATTGTAAATTCTGTACATAGAAGATTTTTTTGATTCCTTGGGAAGAAGGGAAAGTTGATTTTCATTCCTATGATGATTCTACTTAATTATCTAAATATGGCAACCACTCAAATAAAAGAGAAGACTTTCATTACAATCCCTTTGAGAATCATTTTGTTTCTTCGTGTTGTCTTGACTTGGGCACCTTACTCTCTTCTCTTGCAAAAGCTAAATGCGTTCCATGCAGCCAGAGTTGGGGTGAAGAGGAAACACATTTTGTTTCTTCTGAAATCAGCTAGAACAGAATTAAACATATGTGTGCCCGCAGCCTGCATAAGATCATTCTTCTAAATTTGTTTCAGTTCCCTGATCCCATTGTGGCCCTACTGGCGGTGGGACAGAGGGGAATATGGGGGGAAGTTTGCAGACCACTGCCTCTGAAGCCTTCGTTTCCTCAGGCCATGACCCATGAAATCCATGAAAGAGCGCTTCTCATCTTTGTGGGGCAAGACAGTTTTCCTGCAGAGGTGTTGGAGAACCCAGCTAATGTAAAGCAGATAAGGGATAAGCTAATAACCCAGCAGGAGGACTGCGAGTTAGGAAGAACTGACTTCACCCCTGGAGCAGGGATAGAGCTTGTGCTAGTTCAGATGATGGCTGAACTTGAACATCAAATGAATGGCTTTTCGCTTTCGATGGAAAACAATCAGAGTTTACAATTTCAGCAATGAGTTGTGCCAAAAAATGTTAGCAGGTCCCCACAAGCTTGATCATTCAGCGACGAGGGGAATGTATGGTTACAGGCAGCTACAGAAACAACCTGTCAGGAAGGTCATGGCAGACTGCTGACATACCTCGTCGCTCTGCTGCAGCAGAAGGGCTAAAATATTAACACAGCTACCATGCAATGCACCCTCAGCAAGTTTGTGGATGACACCAAGTTGAGCAGCGCAGTTGATTCACTTGATGTAGGGGATGCCATCCAGAGGGACCTGGACAAGCTGGGGGACAGGGCCCATGAGAACCACGTGACATTCAACAAGTCCAAGTGCAAGGTCCTCACCTGGGCTGGGGCAACCCCTGCTATCAGTACAGACTGGGGGATGAAGGGATTGAGAGCAGCCTGGTTGAGAAGGACTTAGAGGTACTGGTGGAAGAAAAGCTGGACATGACCTGACAGTGTGTGCTCACAGCCCAGAAGGCCAACTGTATCCTGG